>Ga0105252_10000828_pt1 | contig 16423 bp, 16 predicted proteins | sample EasRivMeERMZT100_FD_89675 | JGI IMG/M metagenome (GOLD analysis project Ga0105252, IMG submission 89675) | Soil microbial communities from meander-bound floodplain in the East River, Colorado, USA - East River MetaG ERMZT100 | ecosystem: Environmental > Terrestrial > Soil > Floodplain | place... | reverse complement strand
TATTTCTCGTGCCGATAATGCTTCATAGGATAGGTGCGTGGGTGTTCCTAGTAAGTGGAGTAGCGAGCCTGGGACTTATGTGGCTCTTCGCGCTTGTATTAAAGCGATTTGCGAAAGAGAGGTTCAAAGACAGTAAGGTCTTCGTACAGAGATCTGTGGCGATGATATTTATCACCATAAACATTCTTTACTTCTTTAATCTCATACCGCCGATACCTTTATCGCTCAAAGATGCGGGGATTTATCACTCGGTGGTTCATAACGGCAACAACTTTGTAGTTGAAGAAGAGAAGAGTGGAATCCTCGACTTCTTCCGTCTTGAGAAAAAGGTTCATGTGGTCCCGCAGGGCGGGCTCTATGCCTACAGTGCCATCTACTCTCCCTCAAAGCTTGATATCAACATCGTACACGAGTGGCAGTATAGAAATCCAAGTACGGGTGAGTGGATCACAGCATCTCGCATTCCACTTCACCTGGCGGGTGGCAGACCAGAAGGGTTTAGAACATATAGTGAGAAATCAAATCTCAACCCAGGCAACTGGCGTGTAAACATCAGCACCTACCGCGGCCAGTTAATCGGTCGCATCTCGTTCCAGGTTGTTTCTGTTTCCACCCCACCCGAGTTAGAAACTGTGGTGAAAGACTAGAAATCTGGCTTCATCAAATAAGGGATATAATATAGGTATGACTAAATCAAAAGAACGAGTAGTTATTGACGATCTATCTGTAGTCCTCGGAAAGGACGAGTTTGGTTCAAACGTAACTATTGAGATCTCAAAATTACCATATTTGCTTGTGAGCGGTATCACAGGAACAGGGAAGTCAACACTTATACATAATATTCTTACTTCTCTTCTACTAAAAAATAGTCCTGAAAGGTTAAAATTATTACTCGCAGATTTTAAACAAGTCGATTTACCACTCTACGAAACTGTCCCTCACTTATTAGCTCAAGTAATTCTTGAGCCGAAAAAAGCGATCCTCGCACTCAAATGGTTACAAAAAGAAGCCGATAGAAGGCAAGCGCTTCTAAAAGATGCCCGTACAACGAATATTGAAGAGTATCATAAAGAAATTAGCGAAGTTAAAGATTCACGAGACCCGATGCCGTATATTTTATGCATTGTCGATGAATTTTCAGACGCGATGATGTCATATCCACGTGAATTTGAGGACGCGATTCTCCGACTAACTCAAGTGAGTCGAGTTGTTGGAATTAGCCTCATTATCTCTACATCCCGACCAAGTAATAAGGTAATTACAGCGGCAATAAAGGCGAATATACCAACGAGAGCTGTCTTCCAAGTCGACTCACCCACAGACTCTCGTTGGCTACTTGGCATTGCTGGCGCAGAAACTTCCCGAAGTACAGGTAGGATGCTCTTTCGCAAGAGCGGGATGACATTTCCCATTGATATACAAACGCTGCTCATATCTGAAAGTGAAGTCAAAAAGAGCATCAAAGAAATTAGAAATAAATACGGTTCAGCATCATTCATTGAGTACACGCAAACAATGTCTGATGATGATTCGAGCGATGAATTATACGAACAGGCACAAGAAATTGTAATAGAAGCTGGCAAAGCTTCCACGTCTTTTCTCCAAAGAAAGCTTCAAATAGGCTACGCTCGTGCGGCACGTCTCGTGGATATGCTTGAAGAACGTGGCGTTATAGGGGACGGTTCAGGTGCTAAGCCTCGTGAAGTTTTAAACAAAAAAAGACGTCCGAAGTAACAAATATAGAGCTATTTAATAGCTCCCAATGCGCAGCTCTATTTTCTTCGAGCAAATGGAAATTTAAGCCCAGAAATGCTAGGGTTGAGGGGATTCTTGATGAAAAACCCAGAAAAATTAATCAAAGATATTTTAAGACTAAAAGGCAGCCTAGAAGCTCAAGGTATTAGACTACCACCTAGTTTGGCTGGAATGTATGGGGAGATAATAGTTTTTAAAAGATTAAAAGAAATTTTAAAGAAAACAGACTGGACTGTAAATTATTTCTCTGGACAAAGTGGGGCTGACCTGCAAATAGTAAAAGGAAATAAAAAAATCAACATTGAAGTAAAAACTTCACGACTTAAAGAGGAGGGCTATGGTAAGTGGTATGGCGCCGCTTTAAATATTAAAAAGTGTAGAATAAAAAATCATAGACGTATCTTTAAGCACCCCAAAAAAGGGAAATTGATCGGTGACTTCTGTTATTTTGATTTTACTGTATTTGTTACTCTTCCAGAAAAATTCTCCGCTGGAAAATTTTATGTAATACCTAGAGAATTTATCGAGAAAAATCAAAAACTTCTGCAGAACACGGACGCACGCTTCTCAAGTGCTACGCATGCACTCCATATAAGTAATAACGGCAAAATGCCGACTTTACCTCGAGAACAAACGAGATTAATTACTAAGACCGAATCCTATTTGAATAAATGGAATTTGATACTAAGTGCGAATAGGTAACCCCCAATTCCTCTCATTGAAAGATTTTGGGAGATTTCCCAAAACCCCTAAAAATGGTAGGGTTGAGGGGATTCGAATATCTACTTTCCAGACAGACTGCTAAATTAAAACAAGGTAAAATAAAGCCATGGGCCCACTACTTACTAATTACATCCAATCAGTCTCTATAAAGTTTGCTCACAGAGAAACAAGCGAAATGGGGTACCGTACTGATTTTGAGCTTTTACTTAAAGGGATTTTCGAGTCAATTAATGTAAAGCGCATTGATCATGATGCTCGTGCTAAACAAGGTAGCAAGCCTGATTTTGTCGTTCTTAAAAATGATGTCCCAATTCTTTACATTGAAGCAAAGGACATAGGGGTTTCCCTAGATAAAGTAGAGAAGTCGGAGCAAATGACTCGTTATTTTGGTTATTCAAATCTTGTGCTAACTGATTACCTCGAGTTTCGTTTTTATCGTAATGGTGTTCCTTATGGTGAGCATATAAAGATTGGTGAATTTAACATGAAAGATAGAACTCTTGAAGCACTTTCTGATAATTATGATCTACTTGCAAAAACACTTTTAGATTTCGCTAATTCACATAAAGAACCAATAAAATCAGGAGCTCACCTCGCGAAGATAATGGGTGGCAAAGCACAACGTATAAGGGACAATGTTAATCAGTTTCTCGCTACTGAGTCCGAAAAAAATAAAGAACTAGCACGCATATTTGAGGCGATTAAGAAAATGCTTGTACATGACCTTACACTCCCAACATTTGCAGACATGTACGCACAAACACTTGTTTATGGATTATTTGTAGCACGGTACTACGATGATTCGGCTGATACGTTTTCTCGTCAGGAAGCGCGAGATTTAGTGCCGGTTTCGAATCCATTTCTGCAACACTTTTTTGATCATATAACCGGACCAAATTTTGATAAGCGTTTAAGCTATATAGTAGATGAATTGTGTGAAGTTTTACAACACGCCAACAATAAAAAACTTGTTGAGGAATATATGGATGATGCAGACCCGATTATTCACTTTTATGAGGATTTTCTCAAGGAGTATGATTCAGAACTACGTAAAAAGATGGGAGCATATTACACTCCATTGCCAGTGGTAAATTTTATTGTTCGTTCAATTGATCAAATTTTAAAAAATGATTTTGGTTTAGCCCAAGGTCTTGCTGATACGACTAAACTTTCGGATGGAAAGCACAAGGTGCAAATACTCGATCCGGCAGTCGGCACCGGCACATTTATCAGTGCAACTATCCGTGTAATCTATGAACATTTATTGAAACAAAAACAGGAAGGACGCTGGCCTACGTATGTTCACAATGATTTACTTCCACGACTCCATGGCTTTGAGCTTATGATGGCGCCCTACACTATTGCTCATCTCAAACTAAGCTTGGCTTTCAAGCAAACAGGGTTTTGGAAATTCCATCGACGTCTCGGTATTTATCTAACCAACTCACTTGAACAATCCGAACCACAACAAAATCTTCTCTCATTTGGTCTAGCCGAAAGTATTGCTGAAGAAGCAAAAGAAGCTGCTGTGGTGAAAAATACTACGCCTATTATGGTAGTCCTTGGAAATCCGCCCTACAGTGTTAGCTCTTCAAATAAAGGGGAATGGATACAAAATCTCATTAAGATATATAAAGCTGGCTTAGGAGAAAAGAAAATAAACCTCGATGACGACTACATCAAGTTTCTTCGCTATGCCGAACATTTCATTGAGAAAAACAAGACTGGTGTAGTGGCCATGATTACCAACAATTCGTTTATTGACGGTATTACACATCGTCAGATGAGAAAGCACTTGCTCGAAACATTTGATGAGATTTACATACTTGATCTCCATGGTAATTCCAAAAAGAAAGAAAAGGCTACGGATGGTGGAAAAGACGAGAATGTCTTCGATATACAACAGGGAGTATCAATAAACATATTTGTCAGAAAAAATGAAAGCAAAACAGGACTCGGCGTGGTTTACCACTCGGAAATATTCGGTAAGCGGGAATTGAAGTTTGGAATGCTCAACAAGTCAGATATTGAAAAAATTAAGTGGCAGAAATTAGAGTATTCGGAGCCATATTTTTTCTTTGTGCCAAAAGATTTTAGCGAAAATACAGAGTATGAAGAAGGTTTTAAACTCGCTGATCTTCTGCCAAAATATGTTTCAGGTGTTGAATCTGTTAGAGATAATATTGCTATCCAATTTACGAAGGGTGAACTATCTAAAGTGGTAAGTGATTTCCAAGACTTGAATGAAAATGACATAGGTTTGAAATATCATACGAAAGATGCGAGAGATTGGAAAATCGAAAGGGCAAAGAATGATGTGATCTTAAATGCTATGAAGGCAGAAGCTTGGAGAAAAATTACATATAGACCGTTTGACGATAGAGAAATCTTTTACTCAGGTACACAAAATGGTTTTGTATGTAACCCAAGATTTAATATCTTGAAAAATATGATCAAAGATAACGTATCTTTATTAGTTACTCAAAAAAATCGACAATCCAGCCTTGGTTATTTTTTTATTTCAAAAAATATTAGTGATAGACATGCACTGGACTCTGCGGCAGATTCTATGCAGGTTTTTCCACTGTTCATCTACTCAGAGGATGGTTCAAAAATTCCAAATCTCAACCAAGATATTCTTGATGTATTGGAAAAGACTGTTGGTAAAGTTCCCCCAGAAGATATTTTTGATTACGTCTATGCCATCGTGCACTCGCCGACTTATCGTGAAAAATATAAGGAATTTCTAAAAATAGATTTTCCACGTGTTCCATATCCAAAAGATAAGAAACAATTTGAAAGATTGCTCGTACTTGGCCGCGAACTGCGAGAAATTCACCTACTCGAGTCGCCAAAAGTGAGCGAATTTATTACAACTTATCCAATTTCTGGCTCGGATACCGTTGAGAAAATCTCATACAAAAACGATAACGTACATGTCAACTCTGAGCAGTATTTCGGGAATGTTCCAAAGGTGGCATGGGATTTTTACATTGGCGGTTATCAGCCAGCACAAAAGTGGCTCAAGGATCGCAAAGGACGTAAACTTTCAAATAGCGATATTGAACACTATCAAAAAATTATTGTTGCACTGGTTGAAACAGATCGAATTATGAAGGAAATAGATAAAATTGAATTATTGTAAGCAGCCAATCTGGGTATTCGCTAGACTTTTTAATGTAAGATATATATAGTGCGAGACAATGTGGCTATTCAGCTAAAATATACCGGCCGAGACGTAGATGATGGGTCTATGTCTATTGAAGATATGATCCCTGCTTTACAGGGGTTCTCTAGTGCCTACGGTAAAATTTCTAATTTAGATGAACTACAGGTTAAACATAAATTGCGTGTAGTTGGTGTAAAAAAGGGTTCATTCGATATTCTTTTAGAGGTTGTCGGAGATATTGTAGATGCTGTTAACAAAAACAAGGAAATTACCGGTCTAGCGATATCAAGCACTCTAATTGGTTCTGTAATAATAAAGAAAATAATTGGAGTTATTTCAATAACCAAACACACAAAAAACCAATCTTTCGAAACTAAAGTTGTTGGAGATAAGAATATTGTGCAAGTATTTAATACCGATAAAGTTTCGCTAGAGGTTCCTTACGAGATTTTTGAGTTATTCCAGTCAAAATTACTTCAGCAAGATATAGCTAAAATAGCCAAACCATTGGAGGAGGGCCGTATAGACTCGACAGAAATAGTGGTAGAGGATGAGGGTGGACATTTTGGCGAGAGTATAACTCTGGAAGAAAAACCGTATTTTGAGATAGAAACTAAAATTGTTACTAAGACTGATCTGACGGAATTAACAGGCTCCTTCCTGTCTCTTTACAAGAAAACTAATAATGGTTACTTTGCATTAAATGACGGTACTAGAGTAAGCTATCATTTAGCAGGAAAGAATCCAGAAAATCTTTGGCCTCTTTTTATCCATAAAGGAGCTGTCAAAGTAAAATGTGTAGTGCAAATAGATGAAAATCTTAAACCTGCCTTACTCGAGATTTATGAAGTATCGCCATTACAAAATCGCTTGTTTATAGAAACGAGTGAAAAGAATTGACTCTCCATTAACGTCTATAATGTGTGAAGGTTATTAATTTCCCACGTCGCTAAAGCTATGCGGGATTAACAAAATAATTATGATTATCGTTCACGACACATTTGTCTGTAAACCGGGCAATGCTTCCAAACTCGCCAAGCTCATGAAAGAATGGGCAGACGTCACGCCAAAAAAGAATACCTATGTCATGACCGACATGACAGGGCCGTGGCACCATGTGATTGTCACCTCAACTTACGAGAATTTGACTGATTATGAAAAAGAGATGGAGAATTTCGGTAAGTCACCAGAGGAGAAGAAGATGATGGAGAAGTTCAAAGATATGAACGAGATGTATACATCTGGTTCTCGTGAAATTTATAAAAAATGGTAACCCAATAAAAATATGACATACGTAGATGGATTCGTGTTTCCAGTTCCAAAGAATAAATTAGCAGCATTCAAGAAGATGGCGGAGTTCGGCAGAAAGACGTGGATGAAGTATGGCGCACTTGATTACAAAGAGTGTCAGCAGGATGATATTAAGGTTAAACCACAGGGCGGTATGAGGACGAGAGCCTTCAAGGAGATGGCCAAGGCTGGTCCGAATGACCTCGTCTTCTTCTCATTCGTAGTCTACAAGGACAAGAAACATCGTGACGAAGTAAATAAAAAGGTGATGAGTGACCCAAAGATGAGTGACCCAGAATGGTTTAAGAAAAATCCAATGCCCTTTGATATGAAGAAGATGGCTGTGGGCGGCTTCAAGACAATAGCTGGGAAATAAAACTCCGGTAAATCAAATTTTTCTTAGCGCGTTATCGCCGCGTACTCGCGGCGCACTCCACTCGTCCCGCCGTGGCGGGACTCCGTGACGCACGAAAAATTTATTTACCTCCGTGTCGCAGTCCGTGACGTTTTGTCTCGCCTAAGTGCTCCGTGAACAGGCGAGAAGGCGTCTGTTAAGCATTTTTCTAACCTATGTCGCTTGATATGTAAAAATAGGGTAGAATTCTACAGGTAACAATAATATAAACTTAACGTTTAAACCTATATGCGAATGAAATGGATAGTTGGCATTATCGCTCTAATAGTAATTGTGGGTGGAGGTTATCTCCTATGGTGGATGAAGACCGGTGTTAGCCCAGACGAGAACACTGGCGCTGCAAATACCGCTGTCTCAGCTATACGTAACCCAGACTACGCTACAGCTTCCTCGGGCACCTGCGCCTTCCAGGATGGAGACACGGTTGTCTTCGAGATTAACTCCGACGTAGCTTCTCCTCGCTGCGCATTCGTCCTACAAGATCAGAAACTCGGCTTTGCTAATAAGACTGATACAGAAATCGTGTTCGACTTCTCTAGAGCATCATTCTCCATCGCACCAGATGAGGTAGAGAGGGTAGAAGAGGCGGTAGGAACATATCTTGCACCAGGAGTACACAATGTGGCACTTCCTATCTACAACGGCTCGGGTCCTGAAGCTTGGGTACTTGGTCCAACAGTTGGACGAATCGAGGGTGATGTGACTGCGGTCTCAACAAGTTCAATAAGATCTATCGATGTTGAATTGACCAGTGGTATTAAATTGACTCTCAATCTTGATGCAGAAACTAAGATATCACGAGGCACAACTACTCCAATTCTACTAGCAAACTACAAAACTGCTTTGAAAGTAGGTACCAAGATATTGGCAATCGTAAATCTCGAAAACGAAACTACAGCGCAAGCTCTCACAGTTAGAATAGTTCCGTAGTCTTTTTAGCCAAACGAAAACCCCGTACCAGAGCATAGCTCGGTACGGGGCAGGGGCGCTCGGAATTTCTCCAAGCGCCCGTATTGCACTAAATTGTCGTCGACCTACTTCATCCTGAAGCGGTCCATTTGGACGAGGAAACCAATCGGGGAGCCGAGAAGTCGGCAGAAGTCCTCACAGACATCAATGATGGTGTCGAGGTTATCATGAAAAAGATCCACCTCGAACCATTGCATATCTGCCGGTCGAATGTCCGCAAGCCATTTTGTTGTAATTTTGATTCGTGGTTTATTCCTCACGAACATCACGTTCACAAAATAAGCCACGTCATTCTGCTCCCCAAGGAGTCTACCGGAAATGGTGTTGTCGGGACTAAACATCCGCGACGCGTACTGGACGATGCCTGTCAGTGTGGACAAACACCACTCAATTTCTTGTCGTTTACGGTTCAGTTCGTCCGAACGGTTCTTCATCGCCAGGAATCTGCTGTTTGACATAACGTCTCCCTCTCTCCATTTCTGGAGAACCCTTTCGGGTTGTAGGTAGCTCCTGCATTTCTGCAGTCGCTTGGTTTACGATCTAATACTATATTATCACAAATCACACAGAAAGTCAAGGAAACTAGGGGAGTGTAAGCTCAAATTGGCCGTATTATCATGATATAATTCCTCCGATGTCTACTAGGGCTAAATTTGATAAGCCGTTCTTGTTTGTTTCAATCATTCTTATTGTTGGCGGCTTTTTTATTTTCTCCTCTGCCTCACTTGGACTCCTCGCTAAGGAAACTTCAAACTACTCAAGTATCGCGTTTTCACAAACTGTCTTCGGACTTTTCATGGGTACTATTGCACTTGTTGTTGCATCGCGCCTAGACTACAAACTCTGGAAGAAAGTAGCGTTCTATCTACTCTTACTCGCAATTGCTCTCAACATCGCAGTGCTATTTCCACAAATTGGGTTCGAGCACGCCGGCGCACGTAGGTGGATTGCGATTGGCACAGTCTCCTTCCAGACCTCGGAGTTTCTTAAACTAGCGTTCATCATCTACTTCGCGGCTTGGTGCGCCGGCGTGAAGGAACGCATCGCCACCTTCAAGTGGGGATTCTTACCGCTAATTATTCTTCTCGGCATTTGTGCAACACTTCTACTTCTCCAACCAGACACAGACAACCTCGCACTCATTGTCGTGGCAGGTATGGCGATGTTTGTCGCTGCTGGAGGTCGGTGGCGGTACATTGCACTCGTGGTTCTGGCAGGAATTATCGGGATTTCGTTCCTCGCCTTCACTCGGCCGTACATCATGCAGAGAATTGTTACCTTCTTTAATCCAAAAGTTGATGCACTTGGTGCCTCCTTCCAGATCCAGCAGTCTCTCATCGCAATCGGCTCTGGTGGATTGTTTGGTAGGGGATTCGGACAAAGCGTCCAGAAGTTTACATATCTGCCAGAACCAGTGGGGGATTCGATATTTGCTGTCGCGGCGGAAGAGTTCGGGTTTGCCGGCGCAATATCACTTCTTGCACTCTTTGTCTTGTTTGCAACTAGGGGACTGAAGATTGCTTCAGAGACGAAACAGCCCTTTGCTAGACTGGTCGTAGTTGGGATTGTTATAATGATTGTAGCCCAGGCATTCGTCAATATCGGCGCCATGCTCGGAGTAATCCCACTTTCAGGCATTACATTGCCCTTCGTCTCGCACGGCGGCACGTCGCTCTTCTTTACTCTCCTTGAAGTGGGAATAATCCTATCCATCTCTAAATCTAGAGAATCATAAAATGCGCATATTATTTACCGGCGGGGGATCAGGAGGACACTTCTATCCTATTATTTCTATAGCTGAAGAACTGACGGCTCTCGCAAACGAAAGAAGACTTCTCGATCTCGAGCTTTTCTACATGTCGCCTTCTCCTTATAACCCTGGGATTCTCTATGAGCACGGCATCACCTTCAAGATGGCAAGGGCAGGGAAGATGCGGACGTACTTTTCTATACTCAACTTCTTCGACACCTTCAAAACAGGGTGGGGGATTATCACTTCTCTTTGGAGTATCTACAAGCTATATCCTGACGTCATCTTCGGCAAGGGTGGCTACGCTTCCTTCCCAGCGCTTGTAGCGGCGAAGATCTTAAGAATCCCGGTTGTTATACACGAGTCCGACACTGTGCCAGGCAGGGTGAATCTCTGGGCAGGGAAGTTTGCCAAGAAGATTGCTGTCTCCTACAAAGAAGCTGCAAAATATTTCCCACAAGACAGAGTTGCCTTTACAGGGAATCCTGTGAGGAAAGAAATTGCCATGCCTATCACCGAGGGTTCAAAAGAATATTTAAAAATTGAAGAGGGTGTCCCGGTTGTTCTAATCCTCGGCGGCTCGCTTGGATCGGAGAAGATAAATGATGCAGTGCTCCAAGGGCTCAAGGGTTTGGTTGAGAAGTACGCACTCGTACATCAGACAGGGAAGAAGAACTTAACAGAAGTTAAAGTCACAAGTGACGCGGTGCTATACGACTCCGCACATAAAAATAGATACAAGGTCTTCGATTACATGAGCCCACTTGAGATGCGTATGGCAGCTGGAGTTGCGAGTGTTGTGATCTCACGCGCTGGATCGGCAATATTTGAGATAGCATCCTGGGGAGTGCCGTCTATTATTATCCCGATAACAAATTCTAACGGGGACCATCAGAGAGAGAACGCTTTCGCTTTTGCTCGCTCGGGTGCATGTGAGGTGATTGAGGAGGCAAACCTTACTCCAAATATTCTTGCATCTGAAATTGAAAGATTGGTAAACAACCAAGCTGAAAGAGAGAAGATGGTAAATGCGGCTAAAGCATTTTTCAAACCAAACGCCTCGAGACTTGTGGCCGAAGAGGTGTTGAAGATTGCCCTCGAGCACGAGATTAAGTAGTAAGAAGTAGGTAGTAAGAAGTAAGAGATGCAAGAATCAAAAGAAAAAGTAATAGTCAGAATGGCGCCCTCGCCTACGGGCAATCTCCACATAGGTACTGCGCGCACGGCTTTGTATAACTATCTCTTCGCCAAGCAAAACGGAGGCAAATTTATCTTGCGCATGGATGACACAGACAAGGAGCGTTCTACAAAAGATTTTGAAACAAATATTATCGAAGGTCTCGCGTGGCTCGGATTAAACCATGACGAGCTATTTCGCCAATCGGAGAGGGAAGAGGTTTATAAAAAGTACTTGAAACAGATGATCGATAGTGGCCACGCCTACGTCTCTAAAGAAGAGCCTAAGGAAGAAGGACAGCGTTCTGAGGTTATAAGGCTTAAGAATCCAAATAAGAAAATCACTTTCACCGACCTTGTGAGAGGGGAAGTTAGCTTCGATACGACAGAGCTGGGGGACTTGATCGTCGCCAAGAGTATGGAGGAGCCGCTTTACCACCTAGCGAGTGTTGTAGACGATTTAGAAATGGGGATCACACACGTTATCCGTGGGGAAGACGGCATATCGAACACGCCTCGCCAGATTCTCATACAAGAGGCTATTGGTGCACCTCGACCTGTGTATGCTCACCTCTCGCTCATACTTGCTTCTGACCGCTCCAAACTTTCTAAGCGTAAGCATGGAGAAATGGTTTGGATAGATACTTATAAAGCAAAGGGATATTCTGCGGAAGCGATATTGAACTATCTCGCATTACTTGGCTGGAACCCTGGTACAGACGAAGAAATATTTACACTCGAAGGACTTATAAAAGTTTTCGACATAACTCGAGTTCATAAGGGCGGAGCGATGTTTGATGAGAAGAAGCTTGCATGGGTAAATAGGAAACACTTTAATTTGAATAATCCTAAGAAATGAAAAATGGCTTCCTCGGAATTTTATTATTGATATTTCTCTTACCCGCATCACTTGGTGCGGTAAATCCTACAGAACTAGAAACCCAGATAGAAAAGATTCGTAGAGAGCGTGAAGTGTTGGTGGAAGAACAAAAGAAGTTACAAGCAGAGCTCGAGGCGGTTAATAGGGAAGCGGCCACACTTGGTGGGGCTGTTAAGTCACTCGACACAACAAGAAGGAAACTTGTTGCAGATATAAACATCACAAATTCTAAAATAAATACAACCAATCTCTCTATACAGTCACTTGCGAATACGATGACTGAGAAGGAAGAGCAGATAGTCACACATAGACTTGCAATACGTGAGACATTACTCGCGCTTCGGGAATATGATTCGAAACCACTTATTTTATCTGTACTTGCTTCAGCGAAACTATCTGACCTATGGGGCGATAGGGGACGGCTGGACAAATTGAATGTGGATCTACAAACAGAGATAGACGATTTGCGAGAGACCAAAAAAGTTTTGAGTCAGGAAAAAGAAAAGAAAGAGAAAGCCAGATTAGAACAATTAAGTCTACAGAGGGAACTTTCTGGTCAGAAGTCAGTTGTAGAAGAAAACAAAAAGGCGAAAGAAAGGCTACTTCTAGAGACGAAGAGTAAAGAAGCGGAATACCAGAAGCTACTTGCGGAAAATAGAAAGAACCAGCAGCAGTTCGAAAGCGATTTATATAGGCTTGAATCTGAGCTTCGTTTAACGATCGACCCAAATTCATATCCTCTCCCTAAGAATGGTATTTTGTCTTGGCCACTTGATAGCGTTACAGTCACGCAGAAATTCGGTGACACTGACTTTTCTAGAAGCGGGGCATACAGAGGGAATGGTCACAATGGTATCGACTTCCGCGCAACGCAAGGCACGGCACTCAAAGCAGTTTTGGCTGGTACAGTTGAAGGAACAGGGAACACTGATGAAATGAACGCTCAATTACGGAGGGAAGGGAAGTCTACATGTGGCTCATACGGAAGGTGGGTTCTAATAAGACATAGTAACGGATTAACAAGTGTCTATGCGCATATGTCTGCGACGATAGTGAAAACAGGACAGAGCGTTGCGACAGGGGAGACCATAGGATATTCCGGTGGGCAGCCAGGGGTGAATGGATCTGGATACTCAACTGGACCACATTTGCATCTCGGCCTCTTCGCAAGTCAGGGAGTTCAGATTAGACAATTTAGCTCCTCTCTAAACTGTAAGCACACGATAGTGCCTATTGCTGACCTGCGGGCATATCTCGATCCTCTTGCCTATTTGCCGTCACTCTAAACGACCCCGCCCGTTTGATATTACGTTTGAGGCGGGGTAAACTTTGACTATGTTTAGGAAACAAAGCCTGCCTGCCGGCAGGCAGGGGTTTGTAAATTTCCTAGTGCTCTTGATATTGGCTCTGGCTGGGCTTAAGTACTTTTTCAATTGGTCGGTCCTTGATGCTCTAGAGACTCCGTCAGGTCAAAATACTGTTACTTATATGAAAGAAGTTTCTGTTGTAGCCTGGGGTTATGCCAAATTCTTGTTTGCAACTTTAATCGCTAAAATAAAATGATAGTCCTAAGATACCTACTCTTCTTCCTACTTGCTCCGATATACATACCGGCTTATCTATTAATGAACTTCACTTTTAAGTGGTGGACAGGTTTGATTGAGAAATAGTCTAGTTTGAATTTGTTTTGTATTTCGTCTAATATCCTGGAAGACATACATTTTTGGTCGGAGGTGAAGAATGGCGAACCCCAAATCAAGTTTATTCGAGAAGAAGGGCGAAGACTTTTGGGTAGAGGAATACAAGAAGAAAGGTGCATACTGGGCGCATGACTACAAAAGTGTAGAGCGTCCTCACGCGCTGCTCACGTCAGGCAATCACTCCGACGGGTTCTTCGACTCGAGACCACTCATAGAAGATGAATTGCTTATTCGCGAGGCCGCGGCAGAACTCTACAGTCTATTCAAATTAAAGGCTGAGAGAAATAGGAGTATTAATAAGGTCGTCGGTCCTGCAACAGGAGCCACAAAGCTTGCGGCACTTCTGGCAAATGAGATCTATGACTTGACTGGTCAGCAATGTGGATGGGCATCTCCAGTAAAGGTTTGTGACGGTGGAGAGAAGAAACTAATCTTCAAGGATCCGAACCACACGATCAGGGCAGGGGAAAGAGTGCTCCTGTGTGAAGACGTAATCACTACCGGTGAAAGCATAAATCTTACAACCTGGTCAGTGATCAAGCTCGGAGGTCTAGTGAAGCGCTACGTCCTTGTTCTTGTAAATCGTTCTGGTCGCAGGTACATCAATGGGAAGTTCATCATATCGCTTGTGGAGAAGACTGCAAAAATTTGGACCCCAGAAGACTGCCCGCTCTGTTCACTTGGCTCGGAAGCTATCCGTCCAAAGGGCGACGAGAACTGGGCAAGACCCAATGCGGAATATTGATAGTAGAAAGGGCCGCGTCACGTGACGCGGCCCTCGTTGTCTGGAAAACTTCTCACGAACTGACAGGGGATAGGCACGCCCTGATGCTGGCGTCGAGCTTCTCCGCTTCCCCGCGAGGATCCTTCGCGAAGATGATTCCTCGCGATGAGTTGATGATCATGCCGCGTCCACGGCTGTCTTTGCCAGCCATGACCGTCTTATCGAGGTCTCCACCCTGAGCTCCGATACCTGGGATGAGAATCGGCATATCGCCGACAATTGCCCGTACCTCACGTAGTTCATCTGGTCGAGTGGCTCCAACAACGAGGCAGCAGTTGCCGCCAGTATTCCAGTGTTTCGCAACCCTCTGGGCTATGTATTGGTAAAGCGGTAGCGGTTCTTCTGTGAGTGGGGCAACATCGATGTCTTGGAATTCACCCGCACCAGGATTCGATGTCCTGCAGAGGACAAAGATGCCAACATCCTTTCTGTCGAGGAAGGGTTTCAGCGCCTCGCCACCCATGTATGGATTCACCGTTATGGCGTCCATACCGAGGTAACCAAAGGCGTATGTCATATACCCTTCATTGGTATTCCCGATGTCACCGCGCTTTGCGTCGAATATGACCGGTACATTCGGTGCCACCTTATGAATGTAGGTCACTATGTCACGAAGAGCCTGTAGTCCGCCCGATCCGCAACCTTCAAAGAAGGCCGCGTTAGGTTTGTAGGCACAGACGATGTCATGTGTCTCGTCTATGATTTTCCGATTGAATCTGTAGAGTGTTTCGATTACTCCACCAACGCGCGCGTCAGGGATCTTCTCGAAGTCGCTATCAAGCCCTACGCAGAGGAACTTACCCAACGACCATCTCTCCTCGAGCATGTTGCGGAAATGTCTATACATTGAATTCTCCTTGTTGTGTGCAAAATCTTGAACAACCTTAACAAAATATTAAATAAAAACCAACCAAACTTCCCTACCTATCCCAAAATAGGGAAGGGGTGGAGAAATCAGTAGTAAGTAGTAGGAAGTAAGTAGTAGGAATAGATACTAGGGAAGTGATATCCAGAAATTAGTTAAAGTCATTACAAAGGTTATTTTGCGACGCGGGTGTCGTAAAATAACCGCTATCTTTTACGACTTTTCAGCTTAGGCTGTAAGTCGCAAAAGATATATTGTGCGACGTCTATCTAAAGCTAAAAAACCCTCTCCCCTCACCCAATCCTTCAATAAATTTTAAAAATATTTTTTGTATTTTTATTCATATTTATTTATATATTTATAAATATTTTTAAAATCTCTCCCACTCTCCTACTATATGAAAAAGCCGCCACACGAATCGCATGTGTGGCGGCTTTTCGTGTGGCGGCGTTTGGTGTTTCTAAACCATTATTCTCGTATTGTCCGAGTACCAGTCTCGATGGAGACGGTCAGAGGGGCGTCTGACAGCGTTTCCTGTCTTCGTTTGGGTGTCCTCGACAGGCATGTAGGTGCGGTAACCCTTGAGAAGGTCGTCTGGGCGTGGAGTTTCTTCCACGCGTTCTTTTTCACACAATTCTGTTCGCACTGGATCTCTTTCTCTGGGGGTCTAATGCTGATAGTAACAAAGCTCATCTGAAACAACAAACCCCCCACATAATGTGGGGGGTTTGTTTTGGTTAACTCTTAGCTATTTCAGTTCTGTCGAATTTTGCCCAACAGGCTGAGGATGACATCCAAGGCTTAGCGCCCTGCTTTTCGTAGAGATGACGGGCATAGGCCACGTTATCGTCTATGTCATGGACGTTTAATCCGAGCTTTTCGGCAGTCTCGTCATGGTACCCGAGGTTGATCTGCATAACTCCTGTGTCGCGATTATCCACCTCTCC
>Ga0105252_10000826_pt1 | contig 16435 bp, 20 predicted proteins | sample EasRivMeERMZT100_FD_89675 | JGI IMG/M metagenome (GOLD analysis project Ga0105252, IMG submission 89675) | Soil microbial communities from meander-bound floodplain in the East River, Colorado, USA - East River MetaG ERMZT100 | ecosystem: Environmental > Terrestrial > Soil > Floodplain | place... | reverse complement strand
CGCCTCGGGCGACATGGTGCGCTGCGCTGCGCCGACCTTGTTGATCGTGTAATGCTCGAGCTGTGCCACCGAGAGTGGGTCGCTGAGCGTGTAGGTCAACCCCGCGTTGAGCAGGTCGGCGACAAGCGTCAGGCGCTGCTGCCCGACCTCGACGACGGCCCGATCGATGACCACCTGCGCCTTGTCGACGAGCGGCGCCAGGGCGCGGAAGCCCGCCTCGCCCTCGACGGCCTCCATCTTCTGAAAGCCAGGACGCCGCATGGCCGTAATCGACCATCCGCCCGCCTCTGCTAACGCGCGCCCAACAACATCGTTGAACGGGCTTGCCTGGCTGTTTGCTGTAAACCGCATCTCTTTTACCATCGAAGTTCCTCCTGTCGGGCCGCAGCGCATCCCCACGAGGCGCCAGCCTACTCGTGTGTGGTTATACGGCCTCGACTCGGATGCGAGTCGTTGCAGTGGCTGTCTTGTTCTCGAGCGCCTTGAAGAGCACGATGCCGGAGCTGAAGATCTTCAGCGTGCCGTCGTTCGACGCCTCAAGCTTGTTGCCGTGCACGATCGTCTGCCCCGAGGCGATAAGCATCCAGGCCGTCGCGCCCGGTGCCAGGATGGCGGCCTTGACGAGATCGTTCGCCGCGTAGGCGTCGTCGACGCCCTTGTTCAGCTCCGGCTGGTCGAGCGCGACCGTCTTCGCATACGCGATCGACGCCGTGCCAGCCTTGCGGTAGCGCATGACGCCCGCGTTGTTGAACGAGTCGATGAGGTGCCCCGGCGTGATGGCCTCCGAGGCCGCCAGGTCGTTGACGAGCACAATCTCGCCGCCGAGCCAGATCGTGTTCGGGTTTTGACGTGTGATTGCCATTGAAAACTCTCCTTGACGGCTGCTCTCTACCGTCTCTCGGCGATTGACTCTCGTTGCTCGACAGTCAATGCACCGTTGGCGACCTTTCCGCCGTTTGTATGCACGACACCCGTCCGGCCGTGTTTCAACGGCCAGTTAGGTGCTAGTTGACCTTGCCCTGCGCCGCCCGGATGCCTGCCTCGTACGGATTCGGTGGCGCGTAGTCGTTGTTGTTGGCCGATGCGGCGCGGTGCACCGGGATGCCCTGACCGGAATAATCCGGCACGGTGACGCGCGCGTACTTCGCAAGCGATTCGAGGTGCGGTGTCGACATCGCCTTCAGCTCATCCTCGGTGTGCGCGCCGAGGTCCTTGAGCTGCACGATGATCGAGCCACGGTACATGTCCTCTTGCGCCTTGTGCGCGTCGAGGAGCGTCTTGATCTCCGCCGGGGCCTTCGCGAGGTAGTCCTCTTTCGACATCGGCTCCATCGCCTTCTGCAGCCGTTCCTCGTTGATCTTGAGCAGGGCCTTCGTGTTACGCTGCTCGTTCTCGAGGCGGGTGAACGCCGCCGCCTCGGTCTTACGTCCTTCGGCGGCGGCCCGGAACTCCTCGAGGCGCGCCTCGGAGGCACCCTCGAGCAGGGCCACGTCGCCCTCGCTAAAGCCGCTGAATCGGTCGGTCGTGAGCGCGGCGATCAACTCGGCGCGCGTCGCTTTCTCTGCCATGATTGTCTCTCCCTTGCAGCCGCAGGCTGCCGTGTTAGTGCAGCCGCAGGCTGCTTTGAGTGGTGTGCCGTTCGGTCGTATCACCGATGTGTCGTCGGCGGGATGTATAACCCGCTGTTTTCCGTCGTGTTGAGCTGTTTTTCCGTCATTTTTCGCTAATTTTGGGTCGTTTTGTGCTGTTTTTCCGTCGTTTTGAGTCGTTTTTGTGTCGTTTTTCGCGTCCGCGACACGCATCTCGCCCTCACCGTCGCACGCCTCGCACGGGTTGCCATCGACGTTGCCCGAACCCTTGCACGCGGGGCAGTCTTCGTACTTCCCGGCACGTGCCAGCAGCTCGAAGCTCTCGGCCGTCACGAGATGCGACGCCGCGCGGTGTGCGCCGCAGCCCATCGCGATACTGCATGCGCCACGTCCGCCGGGCAAAAACGCCAAGTGATCGCCAGTCGCCTCGAGCCACGCCGCCTTGAATGCCTTACTCCCGAACTCGCCGGGCACGTCGTCGGTGATGACGAAGGCGCCAACCGACACCTCGACCTGACGGTTGTCTTCGAGGTCCTTGTACATCTCCGGGTGCAGCGCCCGCGCGCGTGCCTTTTCAACCCACGCCTCTTGCAGCAGCTTCGTGCCGACCGTGCGTGAGTTGCGAATGAACCCCATCCCATGCTCGGCCAGCACCGTGGCGTCCTGCGCCGAGCACTGCTTGCCGGCCTTCTTCGGGTGATAGAGCACGAGCGGCTTGCCGTTCCACGACGCCGCCGCGCGCTCGAGGCAGGCCTTTGGTACAAATTCCGGTGTGTCGGCGTTCACGGCGTGGATCACGCCTTCAATTAGGGCAACTACAGGAACAACAAGATATTCTTTTCCGTCAAGCATTTCAGTTCTTGCAGTTCCGGTCGCACCGAGAAGATGTAAACTACGAAGTTCACTCATTGTTTTTTTCTCCGTTCTTCGTAGTATCGTTTCATAGCTTCGCTATGCCGTGTAGCGTGTTCAGGATGCTCTTCATACCGCTTAAATTGAGCCACGCTTAACTTCTGTCGCTGTTCAACAGATAAAGAGCCGCCGGACATTCCTTTATTCCAAGGGGTTTCTCTCGCCGCGCGCCGAGCGGCTGGCCACGGACGGCCCTTGTTATGCGATTTGTGTGCGGTCCTTCTAGCTTCAGACCACGGGTGTCGGAGTGCTGCCTTATGCTTTTCTGAAAGTGGGCGACCTTTGAAGATAACGCGCATGCGCTGTTTTTCTTCGTCGGTCCATTTCTTTCCAAGTGTTGTGCTGCCACCCCATCCGCCCTCATGCACATTCGTAAGATGGTGACCGATTTGTCGCAATGCTTTTATGTAGCACTGCTCGACAAACCCAAGAAAATGGCGCGTGGTGCCCTCAGGAAGTTCTTCTAAAACTAAAACAACATATGAACGACCTTCTTTTTGCAGCTTTCTAACCCAATTAATTAAATACGAGGCCTTTTTCACCACTTTTAGAGCGGCGGAAGCGTGCTCGTTCGGGCGACTAGGCTTAAGCGCCATTCCTACGTAGCGAACGTGACCGAATTCATGAGGATCAACAAGCCCGTAGATAAATGGCTTGAACCCTGGCCGTGAAACAGGATTTCGTTTCATGGTCGAAAGTCCTCCCCCTTCACCTTGCCGACGGCCTCGCGCACGGCGGCCACGACGGCGCGCACCTCGGTGACCAGGGCACTGAGGTTCTGCAGCAAGGTCTGCAGGTCGGCCAGCGTCTCCTTCAGCTCTTTCTGTGGTAGCAAGAGGTCCATCAGTTGATCCTCAACGCAAGCCGACGAGCACGAAGACCACCCACGCCGTCATTTTGCATCCTCCAGCGCCTCGACCTTCGTCTCCAAGGTGCGGCGTGCCCACTCGAGGCGCAGGATCCGGTCGCGCAGCTCGAGATCCCGGCTCAGCTGCCACCGTGGCACGGGCACGGGCTGCTGCATCTTCTGCACCTTCGCCAGCACCTCTCCGAAGAGCACGCTCTCGAGGTAATCAAGCCGGCTGACCGTCGCATCGAGGCGCGCGTTGAACCGCTTGCCCTCTTCGTTATGCCGGCTCCACAGCGTCGTCGTCTCGGCGTTCAGCCGCTCGAGCACCTGCATGCGCACGTAGAGATACACGAGCGCGAGCACGACGATCGTCGCCGCAAGCGTGATGAGCCCTCGATAGAGCCACGTGCGCCACGAAACATCGGTACGCCGTCGCTTGCTGGATGCGGTCATCACGGTGCTACTCATAACACTTGCGCTGTGCAACGATGTCTCCATTGGCTGAGTTCCAACACGTTTGCTGCAAGATCCACGTCTGCTTCGACGTCTGTAACATGTGTTCCCGCAAAAGGTCCCGACTCATGCGAATCTCGACGATCGTTGTCTCGACCGCGATGACCAGCTTCGGCAGCTGCGTCGCGCCGAGGTAGACGACGAAGAGTGCGATGGCGCCGGGTATCCCGACGCGCGCAATCGCGTCGGCCCATGCCCGAAGTGCCGTCCAGTCCCCGCTGCCGTTTCGTCCTGTCGCATCGACTCCATTCGTGGCCACTAGGCAATGCCTTCAGTGCATCTGCACATGACGTGCGCGGGTGGACCTTCGACACCGGGCTCGTATTCGCCGTCGAGGTCGGCACGTTTGCCGTCAAGCTCCTCACAGATGGGACACACCTTCTCGTCACCGGTCGCGATCCACACGCGCTTCTCGTCGCCCGTCAGCAGCCCCTCGTCAACGGCCTGATCCCAGCCCTGTCGCTGGCCCTCGGAAGCCGCGAGCATCGACTCGTGTCTCGCGATGAGGTTCGCGCGGTCCTCGTCGCCGACAGACGCCATGATGCGGTCGAGCGCGAGGTCCCAGTCGCCGTCGTCGTGCAGCTCGCTGATGGCGAGCTGGATGCGCTTCTTGCTCGTCTCGGAGATATCGTCAATCAGCTCGGCGGCGTGCTTCCGTGCCCACTTGACGACGTTGGGGTTGGTGGCGTCGAATTGCATGCGGAGCTTGGGACCGGCAAGAGCACGAACACGTTTTACCTTAACGGCCGACTTATCTAAAATAGTAATTTGATTTGCAGCAGGCGTATTACTCAAACCAACGATAACTTTAAGCCCTGATGCGCGAGCAGTTTTTGTAAGATCAGCACGGGCCTCGTCGTACTTTCGTTTATACTCCGTATGTGAGAGCGGCTTCCCCTTCTCATCAATTATTGGAATCTGAAACAGTTGTCCACGCCACAATTCTTTTCCTTCGCCGCTGATAAGTCGCTCTTGTGAAAAGTGTTCCCGGCCGAACTCTTTTACCTTCGGTCCGACACCCTCTAAGAACCCCGTTTCCTTTTCTGTTGGTTTTTGTGCCCACTCAATTTCATGCACGACGCGCGTGCCAGCTTCCACGCTCGCTCCGGGTCCGCCTCCGTAGGTAGCAGCCACACTAAAATGTTCTGTAACATAAATGCCACCACCCAATTCCCCACCGGCAAAATCACGAGCAGTCTGTTCAAAAGATCCTGGTTCAGTGCCTCGGTAAAGAACATCCGGCACACGGGCGAGTGGGTCACTACGCCATGAGCCACCACCCTCCGTCCACTGCCCCTGCTCGTCCCTCGGCTGGTCGGGGTTGAACGCCGCCGCGCGCAACATCCCCGCCCCCACACGTCCACCGGCTACTAATGCCTTCACGAGCGACGGCTCGATCACCTCGGTCAGCGCGACCTTCACCGCGTTCGCCGCGATCGTCGCGTCGCGCGTTGCGCGGAGCTTCTTGCGGCCGACGGCAAAGGCGTAACGGAGGGCGACCGAGAGGTGCGGGACGTGGCGGTCGGCGGCGTGGTGCAGGGGTGTCTCGGCGGAGCGGGCGGTGCGCAGCGTCAATTGACTGCGCAGCACATCAACCCAATCCCCTCCGAACCGCTCAGCGCGTTCGTCCGTAATCATTTCACCACGCTCATGTGCACCACGGCCAGCTTCTCGCCAGGATAGCCCTCTGTGACTTTCGTCACCTTGAACGTCGTGCCGCGATTGAGCAAATGCTCACTCTCGCCATAGCGCGAGTAACGCGACATATTCAACGCAGGCGCCTTGCCTGTATTGATTTTGAAAATGATGCCGACCGCCTCACCAGATAGTTTCATCTGGCCGTGTGTGGCAAACTTCATCGCATCTGCTTTCACGGCCGCCGTAGACACGAAGCCCTTGTCGGTAAACGTTGCGCCTTCAACGAGGCCAAGTTCCTCTGGCTCGTAGCCCGACATGCCGCGATAGACGACTGGCGGCGCGGGCTCACTCTGCTCTTTGAATGTCTTATCCAAGAGCGTGACGGTTTCGTGCGACGACATGTCTTTATCTTCGCGCAGTCCGTCGTTCACCTCACGATACGTGCCACCGGACTGTGTATACAGGCGCAGCGTCTCGTGCTCACCACCACCGCCCGTCCACTGCCCCTGCTCATCACGCGGCTGGTCCGGATTAAACTCCGCACCACGTATCTCAACCTCACCCGTATCCACAACCACCAGCGCAGGAAACGATTTTGCACCATTCATCTTGAGCGCATCGAACCTGTGCCCACCCTCAAGAATATAGGGCGATTTTTCCTTGTCGATCACCACAATGAGTGGCGTGATACGCCCACTCTGCTTGATGGCCTCGGCGAGGCGCTCGGTGCGCTCCTGCTCTGATTTGCTGTAAAACTTCGGCGCTCCAGAGGCCTCGAAGTCTGAAACCTTGACCTCGCGGATGCCGGGCAGCACTTCGTAGCTATCGAGGCTCGAGCGGATGGACCCGACGTTTGGAACGTCGGTAGTAAATTCGCGGCCGTCAACGCTGCCGGAGGCGCGTGGGAACTTGTTGTCGAGTTGCTTGGTTGTGGTGCTCGAGCCGCCGGACCAACGGCCGCCGTCGTCACGAGGCTGATCCGGATCGTACAGCGCCCGCAACGTCCCCGCCCGTCGTGCGGCGACAAGTAATAGGCGAGCGGCGTGAGAAGGAGCGAGGGCGGTGATCAATCTTTCGTCTCCCACCCGATATACCGAGCGCCCATCTTCTTCAGTTTGTCACGCATTTCTTTTGAGGTTTTGGCAGAGAAATCGAAATTATCTGCGCGGCCGTAGTAGCTATTGTCTTTCTCGCGTGACACAATCGTGTCGAGGTCGCCCTCTTCTTGATCCGCGATGGAATACACCGCACCACCCGGACCGGGCTTGTCAGGCAGCGGCATGTCGGGGTGCGAGGCTTCGCTGTCTTTACCCTCAACCCACTTGCCCTTACTTCCTCCGCCACCACCATGCGGACGTGGCATACCACCACCGCCACCAGTCCACTTGCCGTCATCATCGCGGGGTTGGTCGGGGTTAAACTCCAGCCCCACAATCCGATGCACCACCTCCGCATTGCCGACGCGCAAGGCCTCCTCGAGGATACGAAGCAGCTCGCGATCTTCGGTCGCTTGCGCCGCCTTGAATTGCGGCGGCACGTCTTCATCTTCATCGTCGTCGGCCGCCAGCGGCTGCGCCGCTTGCATCGCCTCTTGCTGCAGCTTGATGTTCTCTTGCTTCCGCTCGAGAATCTCCTCGCGCTGCTCGTCGGTCAGCGGCGCCTTGTCGGCCCACTTCTCGCGAATCTCAGCCTCGGTAAAGACCGGCTCGCCCATCGTCGCGTTCGTCTGCGCCCAGGCCTGCGCGCCCTGCGTGCGCTCCTGCTCGGTCAGCGTCTGAATGTGCGGCCAGCGAATGTCGTAGGCGTCCTTGCCCTTCGCGGGCGTCGGCAGATAGCCATGCTCGATGAGCCGATCGACGAGCGGGCGCATGATGTACGGCGCGGCGTAACTCGTCTGTCGGCCGTTGATTTGATCTCTCCAGTTGTCACGATCTTGTGACGACGCCAGCTCGCCCATCTCCGAGCCCGTCAAGATGCGCTTCGGAATGGCCTTCGCGCCCGCGATCTGCGTCAGGATGGCATCGGCAGGATTCGCGAAGTTCGCGACGTCGCTGCCAAGCACCTTGACGTCGGTGCCCTTCGTGCGCAGCCAGCGGTCGAGCTGGTGCTTGTAGGCCTCGCTTTGCTCCTTGAGCGCCTCGATGGCGAACTTCGCGTCCGGCGCCTGCATGTCCTTGTCGACGTCGATGTGCAGGCCTTGATTCGCGCGCAGCCAGAACGCCTCGGCGCCGCCGCCGGTCACCTTGTCAAGGTCGGCGAGCAGGTTCCAGACGCGCTCGAGCGCCGGGGCGCCATAGACGTCGTTGTCAAGGCAGCCCTCGGCGACGTGCAGCACGCGCGTCCAATGTACGGCCTTCTGCAGCTGCGCCGACGCGACGTCGACGCGCCGCAGACGATACGTCTTCGGCAGCCCGAAGCGCGGGCTCGTCGTGTCCAGCTCGAACTCTTCGATCGTCGCGTCGGCATCGGCCGCGATCGCGCGGTTGCGCTGATCGCCACCTGGTCCCCCGCCGCCGGCAAACGGCGTGAGATAAATCAGCTGGCCTGGATTGCCCTTCGGCATCGGCGTGTCCAGATCACCTGGGACGCCGAGCAGGAGCACGGCATACGTCGACAGCCCCGAGAGCACGTCAACGCGTCGCAGCTTCGCTTGAATCTGGAGGCGCTGATCGAGGTCGACCCACGCCTTCTCGAACGCGGTCTCTTTGTCCGGATCCTCGTCCTCGATCACCTCGACCGTGCCGCGCCACGTCGCGTTCGGCAGTGCATCGACGATGCGGCCGGCGATGCCGCCGCGCGCATACGTGTCACGATACTGCCGGTCGGTGATGATGCGGTCGTAGCCGAAGATCTCGTAGAAGTCGCGCGCCCCGCCGAACGTGATGCCCGCCTGCCGGGCGAACTGCACGCGCGCCATGATCACGGCGGCATCCGACAGGGCGCGCAGATACTGCTGCTCGTCGGGCGAGTCGCCGTAGGTCGCCTCGACGCTGCCGTTCGTGGGTCCGTCTACCATGTGGCTGCAGACGTCATGCCGGCCTCCTCATAACGAAACGGCTCAGGCTCGAGCAGCACGGCATTAAACGCGCAGCTTGACCCATCAACCTGATCGTCGTGCTTCGCCGTCGGAAACGCGCACAACTCTTTGATATAGTCGGCGTTCCACGCCCCACGCACGATGCGCACGTTGCCGGCCTCGCACTGCGCGCGAAACGGCTTCGAGCGTGTGACTTTCGAGCCGGTAATCTGCACGAAGTTGTAATCGAAGCCGACAAGCGTTTTCGCGCGTGCCGCGACGACCGCCCCGCCCGCACTACCACCTTCTTTCTCCTCGCGCTGCGCAACGTTCTTACCATCTAACTCAGCCGTCGTGCGCATCAACCCGTCGACGCCGGCAGGGCCGAGCTGCTGTCGCTGCACGTCTTCGACGTAGAAGAGACCGTCGGCCTCGGCGATCCGGACGCCCACGGTCCAATCCCCTGCGCCCTCAGTGCCAGCCGTATCCCACCCACGCGCACGGCGCGCCACAGCAGGCGCGACATCGACAAATCGACCGGCGAACCACTCCTCTTTGAAGAGTCCGCCACCAGACGGCGCCGGTCGCTGCTGATAGAGTGACGCCCAGTCGTACTCGCCGCCGGTCGCACGGCGACGCTTCAGTTCGACGAGCGGGTACTTTGACGGCCAGAGTGCCTCGCCCACGCGACGATACTTATCGCTGACTTCCGCAACCGCCGGCAGCGAGATGACCTCCCACTGGTCAGCATCTGGATTCTCTTTTGCGAGTGCGAGCAACCGCCCCGCGAGATCGTCTTCATGCCAGCGGGTCTGACACAAGATAATCGCCCCACCGCTGCCGAACTGTCGAGCGGCGAATGTCGACGTGTACCACTGCCACACCCTATCGCGGTAAATCTCTGAATCCGCTTCTTCACGGTTTTTAATTGGGTCATCAATAATACCAATGTCAGCCGTGCGGCCACTGATTGGACCACCAACACCAGCAGCGACATAACGCCCACGACGCCCAACAACTTGAAACTCGCCTTGTGTACGCTTTTCAAGATCTTTGCCCTCGGCGAGCTGCGTACCAGGGAAGAGCGCCTGATAATCATCTGACGCCATGATCGCTTGCACGTCACGCGACATCGCTTGCGCGAGATCGGCGCTGTACGAGCATTCAATGATGCGGAGGTCCGGGTTACGCCCGAAGGCGTAGGCAGGAAAACGCCGCGAAACCAGCTCGCTCTTGCCGTTCTGCGGCGGCATCAAGACCATGAGCCGGCGACACTGCCCGCTCAGCACACGATCGAGCTTCTTGGCGACGACTTCGTGATGCCAATTGACATCGTAGACGGTATTCGTGTAGAGCGTGAACGTGATGAGCGCTTCACGCGCACACGCTTCTTCGGTCGCTGTCGATTCAGCGACGAGTTGCGCTAAGGGATCTATCGGCAACTTACTCAATGGACAGAAACCACATCGCCGTCGTCCTCGAGCTGCGCGCGACGCAAGAGTTCCAGCATGTGCTGCACGCGCTCGAGTTTCTCTACCGCCATTGCAGGCGTAAGATTTTCCAACTCCGAGGTGTTATTCACCTCGACACGTTCAACCGGCTTGCCCCACGCGTGATCCATAATGCGACACGCAATTGCCGAGGGGATATCCCCAAGTACAAACCCGTTCACGACGTATTGTTTGAATTCGCGAGAACGCACAATAAGTCGGCAAAATTCCTGAGGATCTGTCACGTCGATCGCGTCGCGGATACCGAGCTCAGTCTCCGCCGGGTCAGCCACACGCGGATCGGGGATATCGAGGGAATCGTAAAGGGATTTCATTGGGCCGGCTTTTACGATGCGCCAAAATCTGGAAGAAAAAAAGTCTAAACTTTTGTAAAAAATGTAAAGGCCTGGAAAAAGAACGGTTTCTCGGGGCTCCACGGGGCTGGAAACGGGTTACGAGGGTAAAGAACGGTTTCAACGGTTTCGGAAAAAACAAACCGAAGGAATCCCAAAGAAACCGTGAAACCGTTGAAACCGTTCTTTTCTCTAAGAGGTAAAAGTAAATCAACATCTCAAAAGGGTTTAGGGACTCCCGGTTTCAACGGTTTCAGCGGTTTCATACTCGAAATTCGAAGAAAGAACGGTTTCAGAAAAAAGAACGGTTTCAGAAAACAACGGTTTCAAGACCAGTTTCTAAAAACTTTACCCTTTACTTCTAAAAACTTCCCACCGTTGAAACCGTGAAACCGTTGAAACCGTTCTTTTTTACGTTTCCCCCGGCGGCTCGAATTCTAAACTTGCCGGGCGCCCAAGATACGCACGCACCACCTGGTCCCCCACGCGTATCGTTCCCCGAACATAACCTAAACGATGCATAATATCCGCTAATCGCAACGCTCCGGACCGATCGCGCCGACTGACGTCTGGCTGTAGCACATCCCATAGGTCATTTAGTGGTACACGAACCCTTCCACTCCCATCCGGTGCTCGCATAGCAAGTACGTGTTCTAGTATAGGCTCCCACGCATCGACCTCTTGTCGAGCGTCTTGCTCGGCTGCTGCAGCTTTCCATAAAAGTTCCGGTAATCGAATTGACTCTCCTGCGGCTTCCCTCGCGGCAGCTTCGGCCCAGAGCTGATCGCGGTCGCGTATGATCCCCTCGACATGGAATCGTTTGACCGCCACCGGCCAAAAGCGCCGCGCCCCAGTAGCGTCGGCTAAATACGCAGCAGAATTGGTCGTACCGATGATAATGAATTGTCGTGCGCGTTCTACTGGCGTATGCGCATAGGCCATGCGCGCGGGACCATCCACTTGCCGGCTGAGCATGGCTTTGAGTTGCTCTTGCTCGGCTTTCCGTTTCCCGGCCAGGTCGCTGGCCTCGATAAGCCATTTCCCCAGAGTGCGCTCAATGATTTGTTTGGCGTCCACATTCAGTGGCAGGTCGTCGCTGAACCACTCGTCGTTGGGGCAGAGGGCGCGGAGGGCAGACGACTTGTTGAGTCCTTGTGGACTTTCGAGTACGAGCATTTCATCGTATTTACAACCGGGGTGGAAAATACGCCGGACAGCGGCAATCAACACAATAGCAGACACCGCTTGATGGTATGGCGCGTCGCCGGCGCCTCCGTAGGTTTGAAGCCACCGATTAATACGGGGTACACCATCCCACGTAAGACTGGCCAGATAATCGCGAACCGGATGGTAGGTACTCTCGTAAGCAATATTGTGCATAACCTTTTCGTAGAACACAAAGGAGGGCCGAAAGCGGTAGTCGCGGTCCATGCGTAGCCACACGTCATTCAAGTGTCGGTCGTCGAGAAGACAGCGGTATTTTTGCCCTTCTTGGATGAGAATTCGCTCGGCAAATTCTTGGTGGGCCAAGTCCACTTCCAGTAATTGCAGGGCACGCCGAATGTTTTCTTGATTATCCTTGACGATCATGCCGTCGCGATCGCGGATGAAGTCACTATCGCGCCCGAGCCACTCGTTAATACGGGCGATGACGGCCTTACCTTTATCCCCGAGAAATTTGGCGAGCGCTGGGCCGCCTTTAATTTTCTGTTTCGGGTCTTGTAGTCGGTGTGCCGTAGACTCCACCGACGTGCGCACATCGCCGATCTCTAAATTATTGGTATACTCGGAGATGGCGTTGCCCATCGTCACGAGGTCGTCGACGCCGATGCCCGCGCGCAGCAAAAAGCCTGCCCACGCCAGTCGCGGTTCGTGTCCAAAGCCGTTATGCCCGAGGTGTTTGCCGAGGATCATACCAATGGCCGACAGACAGGCACGTTGTTTCAGGGTGTTGGACGGTTCTAACCCCGGTTCGCCGGCTTTGACAAACTCCAGCGGCTCGCGCGCCGTTTCTTTAGTCCACACGGAGGGCGGAACCATAGTTTGGAGGCCAATTTCTCCACTGACTTTGGTCCCACGGATTTCCAGGAGGCATGTTTTGTCAATATCCTCGTAGCGGAACGAGGCAATGGGTTCGGGGGTGAAGTAGAAACAATGGCTGATGCGTTTGCTGGCGCGGCCAAAGATGAAGTCGGTTTTGGGGAGCAACTTTTGCGCAATGCGAGAGCCGGGTGCCCAGTCGATATCGATGTCGGTGAGGAATTTTCCAGGGCTGACCTCGGTGCCCGTCAGCAGTCCGACACGATACCCTTCAACATAATCTTTTAAGGTGTAGGGCTTATCGGGCCACCCCTTTTCTTTTGGGCCCTTACTGTCGCCAACGTGGGGCCAGAACACGACACGGTAGTGGTGTTCAAAATACTGAGCGACTAGATCGTGCGACGTCACGTGCGGCGCCTATCGTTTTGAGGACAGGAGGTCTCTACTTGGCTGGTGGGCACAAATCTCATCCTTTGTGTAAATAGGTTAGATGGCTCGGCTCGTCCGTTGGGATGAGCATCGGACGACTCGGAGAGCAGGTGGCCGCCTGCCGACTCGCCGAGCCGCCGTCAGTATACGTCAGACCGTTTAGAATTGTAAAGGACTATTTTTGGGGGGGCCCTGCCGCCACTTTTTGACTAAAAGCAAGCGAAAGTTTTCTAAAAGATATCGTCGGCCGTCCACGAGTCCGATTCCGTAAGTGGCTTAAAGTCAATAGGTTAGCAGGCCTTTACTTTTCTTTTAGTTTGGCGTATACTTCTCTTCGTTCGTTGGTTGGGCCGGATGGCCCGGAGGAGATGACGAGATGGCAAAGTTGAACAAGACGGAAGCGGTCGCGGCGGCAAAGAGCATGGCGCAGAAGCACGAGAGCGTGAACGCGGTCACGATCGGCGAGCTTGCCAAGATCGACTACATGCAGCGCCGTGAATACGCGCGCATGCTGATGGCCGACTCGGGAGTCCAGAACATCGATACGCACGAGAAGTACAAGGCAGACGTCGAGGTCGCCTTCGTCGACGCCGCGATGAGCATCTGGTCAGGCAAGGAGCGGCAGCTCGAGAACGCGCGCAGGTCGTGGAAGCGCGCCACGACGGGCCTGACCGTCACGCAGGCCAACGAGAAGATCGTCGCCCTCGTGAAGTCCATGGGCATTCGCGGCCTGCAGGATCGCGGCGGCTACGGCTACTTTGAGGTCAGCCGCGCCGACGAGCAGGCCACGCTCTACGTCCGCACCGAGCGCGTCGGTGACTACGACAACTGCGTCGTGAACCCAGACGACGACACGCAGAAGGCCTTCACGCACGTCGTGACGACCGAGCTGTCGTGGGCAGGCACGAGCCGCTCGACCGCCCGCAGCGCGGTGGCGATCAAGATCTATCAGGAGCTGCTCGACGCGGCGAACGAGATCGAGGCCACGATGGCGCGAGAGAACATCAGCTCGACGTGGGGCGTGCCCGAGGCGGCAGCAGAAGTCGAGGTGGCCCAGTCATGAAGTTCATCTTTGACGACGGCGGCCGCAAGGCCGCAGGCTACAAGGGCTCTACCGGCGACTGCGTCGTGCGCGCCGTGGCCATCGCCACGGAGCAGCCCTATCAAATGGTCTATGATGCGTTGGCTCACGGCATGCAAACACAGCGTAGCACGCGTCGAAGCAAGCGTGCTGGCTCTGGCCGCAATGGCGTCAGCGTCACGCGGAAGTGGTTCAAGGACTACATGACGGCACGCGGTTGGCGCTGGACCCCGACGATGCTGATCGGCTCAGGCTGCACCGTGCACCTTGCCGACGGCGAGCTGCCGATGGGCCGGCTCGTCGTCTCGGTCAGCAAGCACTATACGGCCGTGATCGATGGCGTGGTCCATGATACGCACGATCCGCAGCGCGAAGGCGAAACACTTTATGGCGTTGTAAAGACGGCGACTGGCTGGCTGCACAATCAAGTCATAGGCAAGAGCGGCGGACGTTGCGTCTACGGCTACTGGAGCAAGTCATGAACCCCACCAAGGACGACCTCAAGCAGGCGCTCGCCGCGCTCACCGCGATCGCGGAGGCCATTCAGACGCTCGGCGAGGTGCCCTCGGGGCACCTCTACGCCCGCGTCATGGGGCACATGGACATCCACGCGTACGAGCGCATCATCGCGACGTTGATCAAGGCCGGCCTCGTGGTGCAGGATCGATCCTACATGCTGCGGTGGACCGGGCCTGCGCGCGTCGAGAAGGGCGGCGCGTCATGAAGCGCACGACCTACACCTGCGACCGGTGCCTGCGGCCGCTTGAGCCAGCGAACGTTGCACCGGTTCACGTCGTGCTGGTCACCGACGTGCAGCCGACCGTGCGGCGCGCGAAGCTCGATCTCTGCTTCGACTGTGCTGGCGACCTCGCCGCCGTGCACGCGGCATTCTTGGAGTGCCACCAATGATCGTCCTGAAGGTCGGCACCTACGTCAACGTCGTCGGCGACGAGCGGTGGGGCCGCGTCGTGGCCGTCGACCTCGGCCGACTGGCACGCTATCGCGTCGGCGGTGGCAACATTGGCGAACCGCCTCTCGTCTTTGACAGAGCTCAATTGACCGTCATCACGCCAACAAAGGAGCAGCAGATGCAGATTCACCCCCTTGCACGACATGGCACGCGCCTGACCTTCCCCGTGCCGGCCTACGCGCCGGGAGCGGCGTATGTCGGTACGGAAAGTTTTTTACCCACTCGCACAGAAAACACTATACATCCCGCAAGCATCGAAGTAAACTCAAGGGAGTTGAATTGTCAACCAATTTTGCAGGAGAAAATTATGGACCTCGTCAAGCAAGCCACCCAGCCCGTCAAGTCCAACGCCGTCGTCTACACCATTCCCGGTCTTCGCGGCACCGTCCGCGTCAGTAAGCGTCTGCTCGACGGCCCGGCGCCTGAGCAGCTCACGTTGGAAGGTGCGTCATTCGCCACGCCAAAGCCCGCCAAGGTCAAGCTGACCAGGGAAGAGCGCGCCGCCGCACGCGCCGCCGCGCCTAAGCTGACCGAAGAGCAGAAGATCGCGAAGGCCAAGGACGCCCTTGCCAAGCGTGAAGCACGGCTGGCCACCATGGCGACGGCGTAACTCGTTCTGCGTGGAGGATTTAAAGGCCGGACCCCGTTCCGGCCTTTTTCTTTGTAAAAAGTCCTTTACTTTTTCTAAAAACCGCGCTATACTGTTTTTGAAATGGCTCAAATCGCCGCCCTCCGCTGCCCGCAGTGCCACGGCCACCTCACCGTCGTCGAGGACGGCCAAGCCGAGCGACAGGTGTTTCTCAAGGAAACGTGGCACGTGCACGCGTTCGTCGTCGCGCGGCCGTTCGTCGCGTGCGATGCGTGTGAGTGGGTTTTTGATGGGAGAGTCGCATGACAACGCAGGGGTTCAACATCAAGATCAGCAAGATCATCATCGTACGTCTACTCCACGGAAAGGCCATAGTCTCTTTGCGCACCGACTTGCCTGGGGCGACATTTCCCTATCGTGAGTGTCTTGACTTAGAGTTTTCTGCTGCACGAGAGTCTGCCGAGGATTACTGCAAGAAGCATTTTCCGGGTGTGCCGGTAGAGGTCGTATGAAAAAGTATCTCGTGCCCGCACTAGCGATATTTATCGCCTCTTGCGCGAACCCCATCGGCCCCACGGACGCAAATACCGTCACGCTCTCGATGCTCGTCATGGGCAACCGCACGCAGCAGCCGCTTGTCGGCGTGCCGGTCACGCTGGTCGGGCCTGGCAACCAGGCGTCGACGAAGATGACCGGCTCCGACGGTCGCGCCACGTGGCGCTTGACCTCTAACACACAATATTCGATGTCGGCCTGCGGGACGCCGACGCTGCCCTCGCGCATCACGGCCGATGCCGGCTGGCTGACGTCGCTGCCGGAAGAGAGGTGCGGACGATGACGCGCCACACGCCCTCGCTCTTCGATGAGGACATACCCTCACCCGGCGGCCTGCCCGACAATGGTCTAGAGCCAACCGACAGCCCGTGGCGCGAGCAACCGACCGAACACCTGACGCGCGCCGAGCT
>Ga0105252_10000825_pt1 | contig 16438 bp, 15 predicted proteins | sample EasRivMeERMZT100_FD_89675 | JGI IMG/M metagenome (GOLD analysis project Ga0105252, IMG submission 89675) | Soil microbial communities from meander-bound floodplain in the East River, Colorado, USA - East River MetaG ERMZT100 | ecosystem: Environmental > Terrestrial > Soil > Floodplain | place... | reverse complement strand
TCCGTAACGGCCGTTGCAGCTTTATTTCGCAGGACGCGAACCCTCCGGGGATCGTGCTCCGGAAGTTCAGGTCGTCGATCTCCCCGCTCACGTGCAGGTCCGCCCGGTCCGTCACCAGCCGCACCGCCAGCGGCACTCCCTGGACGGTCAACTCCGGGCCTCCTTCTGGCGGCGTGGCCGGCGCGTCGGATGTCGTCCCCTTGAGCGCGTGTCCGCCCTTGAGTGACGAGCCGCCCGCCGCCCGTTTGAGCCTGAACCGCCGTGCCACAAGTCAGCAGCCCCTTACGCTGGCCGCGGGGCGGTCAGGTACGCCGGCCAGTATTTCAGCGTCGCCGTCACCGTCTCCGTGATCAGGTCCAGCCCGCCGGGGTAAATCCGCTTCAACACCCAGATCCGGTTAACCTGGCCCGGCGTCAGCTTCAGGATCGATCCCCGGTGCCCGCACAGCGCGAACGTGCTCACGCCGTTCGCCGGCCGGACCACGTCCATCGGGCCGTCGTAGAGCATCGTTGTGATCGTCCCTTTCGGGCGTGCCATGCACATCTCTTCGGTCGCCGGAATCGGCAGCACGTAGTCGAACCGCAGGTTCCCCGTGCCGCTCGCTCGCTCCGCCTGGAACAGCAGCGCGCTGTCCTCGAACACCCACTGCACGTTGCTGTAGCCATCGAAGACAGGGTCGTTTCCCGCCGGCAGTTGTATCACTCCGAGGTCCACCAGGCAGAAACTTGACGATCCATCGTTCAGCGCCACGGCGCTGTTGAACACGGTCTCCGTGCCGAACTGGTGCCCCAGCCGCAGGTTCCAGGCCGCCCCGGCGCTCGTCTTCCTCACCCGCACGAACACCCTGTACAACCCCCGGTCGTCGATCGTCGGCGTCGCCTGCGGGAAGGAACTCCACGTCAACCGCGTCTGCATCGTCGCCGTCCCCGGCGCCACCTCCACGCAGTTGCCGCCGCTCGCGTTGGCGTCCGCCTGGTCCGTCGCGTCCGTGCCGTTAGTCAGCGCCTCAGCCTGGCTGAAAATGCGCCCCGGCGTCCCGTGCCGCCTCACGGCAACGAGCTGCTCGACTCCCCCCGCCGGGGCCGTCAACTCCAGGTACGCCGGCGTCTCGACGTCGCCCTTGATCGTCGCCGCCGTGTCGATGTACTGCGGGTTGCTTCCCGCCGCCGGGTCGCAGTTGATCGTCTGCGCGCTGAACGCCGTCTCCTGCAGCCCGTACGCGAACGGCTCCGCCACGATCGACAGCCTCAGCTCGTACAGGTTCTGCACTTCCAGCGCCTTCGGTTTCGTGTAGTCCGGCGATCGGAACGTCCGGAAGAACACCGGGCTCGTCGCCCCGTGCGGCTGCCACAACAGGATGTTGTTCATCCTGTTCAATTCACGGTTGATCTTCTGCAGCTCCGTCGCCAGCAGGTCCTTCGTCGACGCCTTCGCGTGCAGCGTCAGCACTATCTGCCGGTTCTCGAACGACGTCGCCGGTATCCTGGCGCCGTCCCGCATCGGGTTGCTCACCACCACCCGCTTCAGCGGCGGCGGGCTCATCTCGCTATCGACCAGGTACCACGACACCAGGTCGTTCAAGTCCAGCCGCACCGTCGGCACGCTGGCAATCTGGTCAACGAACTGCAGCGTGTTGGCCATTACACTCGCCCCTTCATCTCACGTCCCCGGCCACAGGATGTCATTCCGGCGAAAGCCGGAATCCATGCGGGGGGGGAGCGGGGAACTCCCAACTTTCAACTTTCAACTCAACTCCCTTATCCGCTCCTCGCTCGTGTGTAGGCCGCAACGCCCAGGTGCCCGGACACCAACCGGCCTACTTCACGGCCGTCCATCTCCACCGTCAGACCCGCCGCCGACAGCGCCCGCACCATCGCCGCTGCGAACCGGTCGTAGTCAAATCCCCCACCTTGCTGCCCCGGCGTCAGGACCTCCTCGCCGCCATGCACCACCGCCAGCCGCGGCGCCCCACGCGGACCGGGCACCAGCCCACCCAGCGCGAACCGGCCTATGTTCCGTTCGCCCGGTCCGAGATTGGTTCCCGTCGGCCTTCCGCCAATGTTCCCGATAAGGTCCACGTTCGGCGCGAGGGGAATCGAGTTGTACGCCCGGAGCGCGGCGTTGATCTGGTCAATCGCCCAGTTGAGCGCGCCCACCAGCGCCCCCTCGAGGCCGTTCGCCAGGGCGTTGCCGATGTCCGACCCGATCCCCTTCAGCATCTCCAGCTTCGTGGAGACCAGTCCCTTAATCGCGTCGAGCGCGAGGCCGAGAATGCCCGAGAGTGCGTTGACCGTCGTATCGAACTGCGCCTTCACCGCGTCCCAGGCCGCCGCCCAGTCGCCCGAGAAGATCGCCTTCCAGAAGTCAAAAGCGTTTTTGATACTGTCCAGCACGAACTGGAACTGGATAAGGATGAGCCCCACCCACGTCTCGATCAGTATCCGGATCGTGTTCAGCGTGTCCCTGAAAATGTCCCCGATGACCGGGATGCTCCCCACCTTCGCGATCACCGAATCGATCGCCCCCGGTATCGTCACCGTCAACATCGTCTTGATCTCGTCCCACTTCGCCAGCACCACCACGAGGGCGGCGACAACAGCCAGCCAGGGCGCCGCGATGAGGAGGATCGCCCCCACGAGCGCGGCTATAAGAATCGGGTGATCCGTGAGGAACTTCCCAACCTTCGCGAGGACCGGAAGGACCTTTGCCTCCAGCACACCTCCGATGGCTGATAGCACCGGCTGAAGGTCCGCCCATCCCTCCTTCAGCGTGACTAGCGCCTCTGCCAGCAATGGCCCGACCACTTCCCACGTGGCGCGGAAGACATCCATGGCTATTCGTCCCGCATCGGACACCGCCCCCGTCTCCCGCTCCAGGAGGACTAGCGCCGCGCCGATGGCGGCGATCGCTACTACCCCGGCCACGATAGGCGCGAAGGCCGCGATTGTCGCCGCGGCGGCCGCCGCCGCCGAGATCGCCCACGCTGTGAACATGGCTACTACCAGCGCGCCTACCGCCGCCGCCGCCGCCTTCATACGGTCTCCATCTTTGGTGAACCAGGCAAATGCCGCTTGAATCCCTTCACCGATCTGCTTCAGCACGGGCAACACGTCGCGCTTGAAGGTGAAGGCGATCTCCCCAACCATGATCGCGATCGCGCGCAGCGGGCCCGGTAATCGGTTCAGGGCGGCGAGGTTCTCCGTGAGCCCCTCGTTCGCCACATCCCACCCGCTGTTGAAGGCGACGAACGCCGTCTTCGCGACGGAGAAGAAGTCTCCGAAGACCTGGGAGATTGTCTCTACCAGCGGGATCGCCGCCGTGATTCCGGACACCAGCGCCGTGCCCACGATGAGCGCGACCGGCAAGAGCTTGGCCCCCATCGTCTCCTTAAGGTTGTCCCACATGATCCCGACTCTCGCCCACTTCCCCGCTGTCGAGTCCGCAAACGCCGCCGACTGTCCCGCGAACTTCGCCTGGACAGCCGTCATCACCTGCTGCGAGTCGGCGTTCTTGTCGACCACGATCCCCAGGCGGCTCAGCGCCGAGTGGGATTCGTCGGTCACCTTCCCCAGTAGCTTCGACGCCATGCCCAGATCGATGTTTGCGCCGCGCGCGAGGTCCATCGCCACGGTCTGGCGCCGCAGACCTTCGTCCACACTCCCTGTCTGCGCCGTAAGCATCGCCAGGGACGACCGCAGGTCATCGTCGGAGAACGCCAGCTTCTCCCGCTGGGCTATCGCCGCCTCGATATCCTTGCCGTGAGCGGCCCAGTTGCCGCCGGCGTTGTCCACCGCCTGCGCCAGCCGCTTGATCCCGGCCTCTTCCTCCGCCGCCTGCTTCATGAAGTTGATGCCGGCCACCACCGCCACTCCCAGCCCCGCCGCCGCCCCTAGCGCGGCGTACTTCATGCCGGTCCCCAGCGCCCCGCTCAGCCCTCCGACCCTTCCCTCGATTTTGGACAGCGTTGCGCTCGCCTGATCGTGCGCCCGGATCAGTAGGTCGAGATTTGCTGCCATCTTTTATCGTGCTGGCTGGCTGAACATCGAGGGGCTCGGCTTGAAGTTGCCCGGTTGCGATGACATCCAGTCGGGATCAGCCTTCGTTCGCATTTCGATTTCGTAGACCATTCGCAAGTCTTCCAGCGTCAGCGCGTCCAGGCGGTCGTAGTCGCTCAGCGTTAACCCCACGCGCGCGCTCAATAGTTGCTCGGCTCCGGTCAACTCAACCGGAAAAGCCCCTCGGTTCAGGGCTGCTCGGAGCCGATTCCTTCCCCCTCGGGCCTCACGTTCATTTCCAGGATCACGCTTACCGCCCAGTCCCGCGTGGCGCTGTCGAGCAGTTGCTTGTGCTCATCGTCACAGGGCTCCTCTGCCGACCACGCAGCGATCCCGTACCGAATCAGCGTCGAGCGCGCGTACGAGGTAGCAGCAGGCCGCTCAGCGCCTTTGCTGCCCTGCGCGGACCCTGTCTCCGCCGCCTTCTGCATCGCCGAGATGACCCCCTCGTCCATCCCGCCCGTGAAGAGCTTCAGCGATTCACGGGTCTCGTCTCGCTCAGCCTCGTCGAGCTGGGCGCCCGAAAGCGTCCTGAACTCGATCCAGGCCCCGGCCTCGTGCGGCACATCCCGCCGCTCAGTTCGTCCTGCAAACATCTATCCTCCTGGAATCAAGAAGGCCCCGGCCAACCGGTCGGAGCCCCTTTTACTCTTTACTCTTTACTCTTTACTCTTCGCCTAGCCGAAGCTAGTCAGCGCGTTCACCAGCACCGCCCGCACATCGAGCGCCCCCGTCGCGTCGTACTTCGACAGCAGGTGCACCCGCCGCGACAGGTTCCCATCCCGCTCCGACCCGATCTCCATCATCGAGTCCGGAGCGTGGTAGTAGGCGCCGTCCAGTTCCAGCTTGTACGTGCCGCCGCCCAGCGCCGGGCCCAGCAACTCGATCTGCACCATCCGCGCCGTCTTCGCCTCCCGCGCCGTCTCCTCGGCCACGACGAACCCCGCGTTCGGCTCCACCGCCACGTCCAGCTCCACTTCCGCCCGGCGCTTCTTGTAGTGGTGCGTGCTGAAGTCCAGCGCCGTCCGGCCGTCCCCGTACCACTGCGGGAATATCCCCGTCTCGTAGCGGTAGCGAGTGCCGAAAATCTGGCCGAGGATCTGGGTCGTCCCCAGCCCCGCCCACGTCGCGTCGACGTATATCTTCGACAGCAGACTGGCCGTCGATTGCAGCGATGGGATCGCGATCGCCGTGTTACTCGGCGCCGTCGCCTTCCTCCCCGTCAACCGGGTCGTCTGCATCGGCACGCCGTCCGCTCCGATCTCGATCTCGAACCCGGTGACGAAGCAGTACGCCGCCTGCTTCCTGATCTTGTTCGTCCCGTCCGACTCGTAGTACTGGAACGTGAACGTGTCGACGAGCTGCGCCACGTTCGCCGCCCGGTCGAACGTCCACGTCTTGTCCGCGGCGCCGCCCACCCCGGCGATCCCGCCCTCCATGCCGGCCATGAACGCCAGCAGAGCTTGCGTGAAGTCGAACTTCTGCTTCAGCTCGATCTCCGTCCAGTGCTTCGTGTGCTCGGGCGCTCGCGCCGTCCGCGCCGTCAACCCGTTGTCATCCTCCTCGAACGGCTCCTCTTCCCGCCTCTCCTGCACCCGCCCCTCGCAGATCAACCGGGTTACCGGAGTCACCGCCGTCCCGGCCGTGACCTCCTTCCCCACCATGATCTCCGTCATGATCTTCGTCGCAACGGTCATCGCTCACCTCCTTCGCTGTCGCCGGCCACGTCGGCGGGCGGGCCTTCGTCAGCGGACGCGGCCTTCTTCGGCCCCGATCCTTTACTCTTTACTCTTTTCTCTTTACTCTTCGCCGAAGGCGCATATGCGTACAGCCCCGACTCCACCAGCGCCGCCGCCTTCCCGTTGTCCTCGCACGTGTGATCGCCCAGCGGCACACCCGGGAAAAACGACCCCTTCCGAGGATCGCCGTCCTTCAGCCGCCCACCCACGTACTTCAGCTTTCTGCCCATGTCATCGCCTCCTTTAATTGCCCCGCTCGCGCTGAGGCTCTCGAAGTGTCATTCCCGCGTCTGTCCGTCATTCCCGCGAAAGCGGGAATCCATTACGAGCGTTTGGCGCTTGCCGATTGCCACTCCCACGAATGCCAATGGGCCACCACCAAACCCCGTACGGGCGGGTTTCAAACCCGCCCCCAACTCCGTACGGGCGGGTTTAAAACCCCTCCCAACTCCGTACGGGCGGGTTTAAAACCCGCCCCTCACTTCGTCTCGATCTTGTTCGCCTGCGGGATCGTCACCGCCACCTCGCCCACGAAGTCGTCTATCTCCGTTCGGATGAGTTCCGACAGCTTCCCCCCTGGCGCCGTGTCCACTTCCCATTCCGGGTCCGTCACCAGGTTCCACGTGATCTCCCCCGCCACCACCCCCTCGAGCAGCAGCTCGACGATCGCCCGCGCGTAGCGGTACAGCCGGATCTGCAGGTTCTCCTCGTTCGCGTCCAGCACCAGCACCCCGATCACCAGCTCCGGCTTGTTCGTCGAGGCCTGCCCCCCGCTCGAGGGCAGCGGCGCCACCACCGTCCGCGGCGACGCCACGAACAACGCCGGGTACGCCGACACCAGGTCCAAACTCGTCAACCCCCTGTACGTCGCCACCGGCGCCGCCAGCGCGGGCGCCCCCAGCTCCGCGTTCTGAATCGTCAGCTTTGTCCCCATGTTCGCCGTGAAATAGGCGATCACCTCCTCCACCAACCCCTCGGCCATAGTGAACGCCATCAGCTACACTCCGTCATTCCCGCGCAGGCGGGAATCCAGGGGCGGCGGGGTTTCACTCTTCACTCTTCACCATTCACTCTTCCTTCGCTAGAAGCTCATCCCCCGCGTAAAAAACGGCTCCGCGATATCCCCGAGGTCCTCTTCCTCGTCCGGGTTCCGCGTGAAATACGTCGAAGGCCCCACGCCCGCGCCGCTCGTCGCCAGCCCGTCCGGGATACCGGTGCCGCTCTCCAGCCGCCTCAGCCCCTTCTGGTACCAGTCCGCGTAGAACGCCTCGTAGGACGCCGACCCCTCGCTCGCCCCCGCCTTCACCGGCTTCATAGAGCGGATCACCGCCGCCGCCGACCCCATCGCGTTCAACAGCGTCAAGGCCTCCAGGAAGTACGCCGGCGTCGTCACCGGCACCGTCAGCCCGCGAGCCGCCAGCACCCCATCGATCTCCGCCGACACCTGGGGAATGATCACGTTCGTCACCTGCGTCGACGTCGGCCGGCTGCTCCCGTCGATCGTGATCTGCGCCATCAACGCCTGCACGTCAGCAAGGTCTGCGTAAGCCATCGTTTCCTTTCACTCTGGTTCCGAATCCGGCGATTTGGGCCGGGGCGCCGCCCCGAACGCCCCGGCCCTTCCAGAAGGAGGTCGCCCTGAAGTTGTCCTGCTCAGCCCCCCGGCCTACGTGTTGGTCGTCTTCACCGCGAAGCGCGGGTCAGCGACGCCGGCGTTGTAGCGGCCGTACCCCGAGTAGAGGAACTTCCTCGTCTCGATCGCCGCCCTGGTGTTCGGGTCCGTGTCTGCCAGCAGCTCCGGCTCCTTCTCCGTCTGGTAGATGAACGGCCGCGCCGCCTCTCCGCCGTCGTGCAGCAGGAACCAGTCGTTGGCGTCGCTCAGGAACGGGTTCACGAGGATCGTGTAACCGCGCCTCGACACGGCACCGGCGGCCGGGACCACGCCGGCGTTGTACTCCTGGTCGGCGTTGATCGCCTGGTAGGCCAACTGCTCCAGCTCGGCCGGCACCACGATGACGTTGCCGACGAGGTTCATGGGCCTCCCCTGGTCGTCCTGGAACTTGCGCATCACCCCGCGGGCAACGCCCAGGTCCGTCTGGAAGGCAGCCACTGTCACTCCTGTTCCCGCACGGATGTTGTCGATGTTCGCCGACTTGCCGATCACTCGCGTGTCGTTGAAGAACGTCACGTTGTCGAAGGCCACCGGGTTGTCGACGAAGAGCTGCATGATCAGCTCGCCCGGGTGCCGCGCCGCTTCCAGCGCCAGCCCCATAATCCGCGGCGGGATCAGGCTGAGCTTGTCGCGCTCCAGCGCGGCCCGCTCCACCTCGATCGCGTTCTGCCACTCGTCGTTCACGATCGTGAAGTTGAACGGCGGCAGGTCCTCTTTCTTGACCTGGCCGTGCGTCACCTTCTGCATCTTCGGCGAGGTGCCCAGCCAGTTATAGCTGTTCTGCTCACTGTCGGAGTCCATGCGCATCGCCAGCGGACCCCAGTCCTGCTGGTTCTCGTACGCGGCGAAACTCGACGCGAAGAGCGCCCGGTAGTTCGTCCGGAGCGCCTCCAGGAAATCACTTGTCACAACAGGCATGTCTTACTCCTCTCCTCTTTATTTCCCGACGGCGTTAGTTGAGCGTGTCGGCCAGGATGGCCTGCTCGTTGGCGCTGTAGGTGCCGTCCGGGATGCCAGCCTTACGGCAACCGCCACGCGGAATGAACAGCATCCCCCTGGTCGTGGAGATGAACTCCATCAACCGGCCGGCGACGACTCCGTTTGTGCCCGTCGCCTCGTCGAAGGTCTGGTCGTCCACGACGTGCATGATGTCTCCGACCATTGCCTGGGTGATCGACGTCGCGGCCAAATCGTAGGCTTCACCGGAGCGGACGCGGATGATCTTCGCGCCATCAGCCCCGGCGTTAACCACTTTCTCGTCAGCTACACCGATCACCCGCGCCGCTGCCGCGTCCGCGGCCGGGATCGCGAACCCCGCATCGTTCACGGCGACTATCGACCCTTTGAAGATCGTCACGGCCGTGGCCACCGGGTACGGGTCGAGTCCTTCCGCCCTCGATCCGGTCTGCCGGTCCGCCGCCAGGGCGGCCATCGCAAACGCCGTGCCGAGGATCGACACGATCATGAGGAAGAATGTCACTACACTTCTCACTTCTTTCACCTCCTGCTGCCCGCTACTAACGGGCCTTACGCAAAAGGCCCCCCGCCGCTGGGCGAAGGGCCTGATTCCTCGTTTGGTTGAGCGGCTTACTCTGCGGCCGCTTCCTTCTTCGCCGTGCCGAAATCGGCGGGCAGGGTCACCCCGGCCGCGAACGCCTTCTGGCGGATCAGGGTCTCCCGGAACTCAGGAGTCCAGATACCCGACTTCTGTGCGACCTCTACCTCCTGGGCTGTCGGTTCGAGCTGGCTCATGTCCACCGGCATTCCGTCGGCGTCCACTGCCTCCCCGGTCGAGCCCCTCTCGCTGAAGTCGATCGCCTTCGGCGGCAACGCCTTCAGGTACTCGCTGAACTCCGCGCTGCCCCGGAGCGCGACCTTCATCGCGTACTCCCGCTGGCGCGGCACGAGCTTGCCGCTCTGCATCGCCGCCTCGACCTGGCGTTCCGCCTCGGCCTGGGCCAGCGCCCCCTGTAGATCGACGATCTTCTTGTCCGAGTCCGCCAGGTCTCGCCTGAGCGCCTCGATCTCGGTCGTCGCCGCTGCGTCTTCCACCGGCACGGCTGTTGCTTTTGCCTTCAGCTCGGCAACCGCTGCCTCGATGGCCGCGTCGTCTGCGTCGTCTGCGAGACCAAGGATCTCGCGCAGTTTCTTGTCCATCTTTCCTCCTTTGATGGTCTGATCTTTCTCTCTGGTGTCGCTTGATTTCATCTCGATGCCGCTCGCTATCGACCGGAACGCCGGGCTCGGGTCGAACCGCGCTCCACCCAGCCTCTGGATCGTCTGGTTTAGCGTTTCGATACGGTCGATCAGCCCCGCCTTCTTCGCCTCTGGCGCCAGCAGGACCGCGCCTTCACCGAAGTCCTGCTTGACCTTGGCCTCGGACACTCCCCGGTTCCGCGCCACGGACTTCACGAACATCGCGTTGTAGTGGTTCACCACCTCCTGCAGCCGGGCGTGCTCCTCTTCCGTCAGTGGCTTCGCCTCGTGGAACTCCGCCTTCCGGGCGGCGCTCGTGACAATCGTCGGCTTGATGCCGGCCATCTTGTAGGCCTCGCTGAAGTCGAGGTGCAGGAGCATTGTTCCGATGCTTCCGACCTGTGCGTCCGGCGACGCCACGACCTCGTGCGCGGCGCTGCCGTAGTAGTAGGCCGCGCTCGTCATCCCGCCGTTGGCCGCGGCTATGATCCGCTTCCGGGTCCGCGCTTCATAGATGACGTTCGCCACCTCGTCACACCCCACGGCGAGTCCGCCCGGCGAGTCGATATCGAGCAGGATCGTCCCGACGTCGGGGTTCTCAGCGGCCGTCTTCACCATCGCCGCGATTCCCTCGTACGTGGCGCCGCCAAAGTACTTCGTCCAGAAGTCTTCGCGCTTAACCGTGGGGCCGTAGATCGGGATGATGGCGATCGCCCCCTTGGATCTCGGTGCTGGCGCCGCCGCCTTTACCTGGGGCCACGCCTCGATCGGCACCGGCTGCCCGGTCGCCTGCAACATCAGGACGTTGGCGATCGCCGCCAGCGCTTCCTCTGAGATCGCCCAGGGCTCACGCTGCGCCCATTCGATCAACTGCGCTACGTTCACGCCTGGTCTCCGACGCCACCGTCTCCGCCGTCAGGAGTCGTCTCGTCGTCGCCCGCCCCCGTCGTTCCGGCCCCCTCTTCCGTCATTCCGGCCCCCGAGCCGGAATCCACGGGCGGGGTTGATGCGGCGTGGGCGGTTGCCTGCTCCTCCTCGTATGCCCGGATCGCGGCGACGATCTCGCCCTTCTTCGCCTTGCCCGGCAACTCGAGCCCGTACCCGACCGCCAGAACCCTCAACGCCTTCACGTTCAGCCCATCCAGCTCGTCACCACCATCCCCCTTCCCAGCCGGGGGCGGGGTTTTACTCTTCACTCTTTTCTCTTCACTCTTCGCCGAAGGCGCCGGCGTCGCCGCCACCTTCTCGCGCTCACCGTCGATTATCGTCACCGAATAATTCCGGGCCACGATGCCACGGCACTCTTTGCAGTAGTCGATCGCGAAGGGCTGGAACGAGGTCACCTCGCAGCGCCGGACGCCGCGCTTCTCCCCCAGGCACCTCTGGCACTTCTTCTTGTCTTCCAGCAGAACTCCCATGTACTCTCTCCTCGTTAGCCGCTGATCGACTCGATCAGGGTTAGTCGCAGCCGCACCGGGTCGAACCCACCGGCCTTGATCTGCATCGCTAGCTCGTTGATAAACGCCTGCCTCAAGCCGCTCGCCTCCAACTCCATCCACGACTCCGCCCTGGTCACACCCTCTTCCTCCAGCTCCCGCGTTCGCTCCTCCCGGAACGGCACCCAGACCTGGTTTAGCCTGGTCGTCTCTCCCCGCCGGTACATGTTTGCGCTCACGTCGACCAGGCGGTCGATCTGCCGCGCTTGCACCGGCGTCAGCTTCGACGCCTGGCTCGGCTCCGGTTCCGGCCGGCGCTGTGCCCTCGTGCCACTGCTCGCCTGCTCGGGTGGCACGTCCAGCACCGACCGCGCCTCCCGCCGGATCCCGTCGTCGATATCGATCGCCCCCGCCGCGTGCAGCTTCGACAGCGCTTCTGCCCAGGTCACCAGGTCACGCACTTCCAGCCGCGAATAGCGCAGCCGCGGGTACTCGCTCACCGCCCAGTTGTAGTCCACCCACCGGCGCAACAGGTGGCGGGTGATCGTGTCCGCGATCAGGTTGGCTATCGCGCCCAGCGCCATCATGAAAAAAGCGCTCTTGTCCTTGTGCATCGCCAGCGACCCGGTCGATCCCGAACCCATCCCCAGGAACTCCGCGAGGATCGATCGCAGGATTCGCCAGTCGTGGTAATCAATAGCCGTCTGCGGGTCGAGCGTCCGGCCGTCGACGCCGGCGATCCTGTATGCAAACTGCCCCGCGATCTCCGTCACGTAATTCTTTTCGTGCGCATGCGTGGTCATCAGGACGTTCTCGGCCTGTCGCTTCTTTTCGGGGTCATCCTTGAAGTCGCCGTCCAGGGTGCCGACGTCGACACCTGTGGCCCGTCGCTCGATTGCTATCGCCTGCACCCGCTCGTAGCCATCCTTGTAAACGTAGTGCTTCCAGGCCGAGCGGAGCATCGAGTTTCCCCGCCAGTTGCTCCCCTCCAGCTCGTTGACAAACACCACGAGCTTCTCCGCGGGGATGTCCACCGTCGTCAGCTTCGAGGACTTCCAGGCAAACTGCCTGATCCCGGCCAACCCTCCCGCCTCGTCGACCAGCCACTGTTGGACCGTCTTCGGGTGACGAGGCGCCAACTTGCGCAGCCCGATTAACCCGTCCGGCGCGTACTCCCAGACCGGCTCCATCGGTAGCGAGCCGTAGTCCAGGAAGCGCAACGCCTGGTTCAGCGTCACCGCCCAGGTCGTCGTCATCCCGTCCATCAGGTTCGTTTGCTGGCGCTCGGCGATCTCCCGGTCCAGGGCGCTATCGCTCGCCGCCTCGACGAACCAGTCGGCGTTCAGGAGGGGCATCTTGATCGCGTTTGACGCCGCTTTCACCTGGCCGTCGTTGCGCATCTTCTCGTACTCTTCGTACGACTTCGGCCCGCGCAGTTTGGTGTTGTAGTCCTGCTCCGCAACCAGGCCGCCGAAGATCTGCGTCCCCGTCGCGCCCATCTCGTCGAGGCGCGGTCCACTCCGGCCGGCGGAAGGCGTGCTGGTCTTCGCCGCCGCCTTGATCTCCAACGGCAACGGTCCCAGCTTCACTTAGAACGATTCCTTCCTGATTCCCCTGAACTCCGGCGTCCGGCCCTCAGCGCTGCCGCTTCCGTCTCCCAGGGGCACCCACTCCTGTTGCGGCCCCTCATGCTTCAACCCCAACGCCAGCGCCATCAGCAACGCGATCGCCGCGTCCACGTACTTCGTTGACCCTCGCTTCTGGCTCTTCACCAGCCGCTCGCCGCCGCGGCTCTGCATCTTCGCCTTCGCGCTCCGGACGTGCCGCCCAAATTGCGGGTCCCCATCGTGCTGTAAGTTCTTCTTCGTAATCGCTTCGAACGCCGCCTGCGTCGCCGGGATCATCCTCGAGTCCGACTGCGGCCACTCGAACATCGGCAGACCCTCGTTCGCCAGGTCCGCCGCCAGCCAGGTGATGAACGCCGGGTCGAACGCGATCCCGATCACCTTGCAGTTCGTCCGCCACATCACCCTCAGCAGCTCCGTAACTTCCGCCTGGGGAATCTCCCAGTCGTCCTTCGGCGTCCCGTCCTGGTCCACCGGCCGTTCCCAGATCCAGCTCTTCGCCCGCCACTTCCCGTCTACCAGCTGCACTACCACCACCGCTGTCGAGTCGTACTTCGTCGACGCGTCCCATCCCGCGTACGTCGTCTGCTTCTTGTCGTAGATCAGCTCCAGCCCCGGAACAGCGCACGCGTCCCACGCCCCCTGGGGCAACCACTCCGAAACCTGCAAGACCGGCTGGTTCAGGTAGTAGCGCCGGAACTCGCTCTCGGTCCGCTTGCTCTGCTCGTCCTTGTAGAACGTCTCCTGGACCGTGACTCCGAAGCTCGGGTTCGCCAGGGGGAGGAACGACAGGTCCTTCCAGTCGCACCCCTCTGGCGCCATCCACCAGCGGAAGAAGAACGTCGGGTCGTCGATCTCGCCGGACTCGACCTGCCGCCCGTAGTTGTAGTACTTCTCCCAGACCAGGTCCTCGTCCACGACGCCCGCCGTCGTGATGTTGATGTGCAACGGGTGCGAGCGCGCCGCCATTCCCCCGCGCAGCATCCCGAACGTCTTCTGCTGGTTCCCGGGCATCCACTCGTGCAGCTCGTCGCAGATCGGTATATACACGTTTTGCCCATCGAGCCGCCCGCCCGATGCCGGCAATCGCTGGATCGAGGCGTTCGGCATGTCCGGCCGCACGATCTCCCGGTCGTACACCTCGAGCACGTTGCGCAGCGTCGGCGACAGCTCGACCATCGTCTTCGCCGCGTTGAACACGAGGTCCGCCTGGTAGTCGCCCGCGGCCGCGCAATAGATCGAGGGCGCCGGTTCGCCGTCCGCGATCAGGAAGTACAGCGCCAGCGCCGCGCACAGCTCCGTCTTCCCGTTCTTCTTCCCGACGCCTATCAGCGCCGTCCGGTACCGCCTGCATTCCTGTTCGTGCGCATCGCACCACGTCAACTCGAACAGATCGAGGATCAGTTGCTTCTGCCAGGGCAGCAGCTTGAACGGCTGCCCTACCCATGCCCCGTTCGTAAATACACAGTTCTGCTCGATGAAGCGGATGACCCGCACGCCCTCGGTTGGGAACCGCAGTATCTTCCCGGTACCGTCCAGGAGCCGGAACGGCCCCAATGGCAACGCGGGGTGCGGCAACGGCCGTAGCTGTGGCAGCTCCGCCGTAGCCGCGCGAGGTGTCATACATGAAGCCGAACCTTCCTTCGCCGTGCACTCTTGATCCCCCTGACGACCGTAAAGACGGTTCGTTGGTGGATGCCAAAGTCGGTTGCGATCGACTTGATCGACTGTCCACCCTTGAAGGCCTCGACAATCGCCGCGTTTCGCGATCTGTTCTGGATCGCCCGGAGCCCTCCCTGTACGTCATAACGGCACTGGTCCAGTGGACAGGTGAAGCAGCTCGGGCTCACCGAGCAGCCGCGGTCCTTCCAGTGCGATCGTTCGCGCTCGCTCAGTTCCTCGCCCAGCGACACTTCCGCCTGGGCCACTGGCGCATACCGCTCGCGCAGCGTCGTCCAGCCCCGGACCGTCACCTATCCACCAGCCTTCTTCTTCGCCTGCACAACCTCGAACTCGGCTGGCAGATCGAACTCGTCGCCGTCGTCATCGTCGTCTTCAAGGTCCGCATTGATGTCGTCCAAACTCCGCACCGCTTCCCCGAACGAGATCCCCAGCCGCATCCGGTCGAGCGGCGTCCACCCGAACTTCTCCGCCTGCCTCACCAGCTCGCGCTCCAGCTTCAGCGCCTGGTCTCCCAGCGGGTTGATCACCGGCTGCCCCTTCGAGCCGCGCACCAGGCGCGCTTTCCGGTATCCCTTCATCGCCCGTAGCCACTCGTCGTAGTACACGATGAACCGCTCCAGCCAGGGGAGGTCCGACTCCCGGTCGATCAGCGCCCCCACCGGAGACGTCCAGATCGTGCTCCAGCGGTCCTTCGTCCCCTGCAAAAACGCACCGTACGGCGAGCGCGGCAACGGCGGCGCATCGCCCTGGTCCCGCCCCTTGAACGGGATCACCGTCCCGCTCCCCCCACGCTGCACCCGCTTATCCGCCCGCATCCCCGCCGGCTTCTGCCGCCTGTTCCCCCTCGCCATCAGGCGGTCACTCCCACTCGGTCACAGATCAAAATGCCACCTTCGTTTTTGCATGCTTCTCGTCACTCGTGCCGGAAATACGGCCACCCTGGGAAAACGGAAGCGAATTCTGCCAAGAAAAAAATCCGCTTGCCGCAGAGTCACCCTTATCCGACTTCATTTGTTTTCATCCGCGCTCCCAGAGGTCATGTATCTCCTGCTCAGTCTTCGGAACTCCCTCGCGTAGCACCTTCTCAGCCGCTTCAGCCGCCTTCGCCATGAACCCGACGCCCCGCGTACCTGACTGCATGATCCGGTTCTGCATCAGCCTCACCAGCTTCGAGGTCCCTTTGCCGTCCGAGATGATCCCGTGCGAGATCATCCACCGCTTGAGTGGCGTGTATGGTGGGCGCCGTCCTGGGCGCCGTCCTTCCTCGATCGTGGAGGCCAGCCCTGTGATCCGGCGCAGAGGGTATATCCGAGCCGTCAGGCCGTCGGCGTCGATGTCGAAGAGGATCCCTCGGCCGAGCGTTCCCTTGTCCGCGCTGTGCGGCTTGGCAGCCCTCTGGGCCGTCCGTTGAGCGCCCTGTCCGGCCGCCCTGATTCGCGCTTTAGTCGGGGTAAGGAAGAAGCTCTTTGACCTCAACCTCTCCCTGATCGGGTGAAGGCCGCGGGCTTCTACATCGAACGTCCTGTTAGCCAACGATCAGCCCTCTGTCTGCCAACGCCTTCCTCCTGTTGCAGCTTCCGCAAGTCCCTTGCCCGTTTGCCAACGAGTAGTCTCCTCCCTGGCGCAGCGGCACGATGTGGTCCGCGTCTGTTGAGGGCGCTGCACGGCAGATCCTGCAAATCCGGTCACGAGCGAGAATCCTTTCCCGCCACTTCCGATGCTTGTGGCCGTAACCCCGCACTGCCGAACTGCCCTGGCGCCGGCTGCGCTTCAGGTTGCACCCTTCACACCTGCCCGCACGGACAGCAGGCTTACTGCACTCGGTTGTCAGACAAGCCTTGTGAATGCTCAAAGGTGGGGTGCTGGTTGCGGGGCGGGGGAGTCAAACCCCGTGTCCCTGACTTATGAGGCCCGCTAGCTCGGACAAAGAAAAAAGCCGACCGGCTCTCCCGGACGGCTCTGGGCGCATTCGCCCATCACACTCCTTTTACGCCGAAACGTCCGGAGTGTCAATAGGAAAATGCAACAATTG
>Ga0105252_10000823_pt1 | contig 16465 bp, 24 predicted proteins | sample EasRivMeERMZT100_FD_89675 | JGI IMG/M metagenome (GOLD analysis project Ga0105252, IMG submission 89675) | Soil microbial communities from meander-bound floodplain in the East River, Colorado, USA - East River MetaG ERMZT100 | ecosystem: Environmental > Terrestrial > Soil > Floodplain | place... | reverse complement strand
TGTTGACAAAAGGCGAAAGCCGTCCGAGGCGTCGACCTGCCGCCATGGGAGTAGCGGCGGCGCGCCTGGACGGCTTCCGGATCGTGCTCCCGCGCGCCATCTTCTCCCATGGGAAGCGCGGGGCTTTCAGATTGTGCGAACTACTCGGTCGGCTCGAAAGCGCCTTCCCACTTGATCGACATGCTCGAAGGCGAACCCGAAGCTCCCTCGGTCTGTACCGTCTGGAACTTGCCGCGGCTCGCGACGCTGCCGCCGCCGAGGAAGACCTGCATGTCGACGTAAGCGCGCGACGTGCACATCTGCTCGTAGGGAAACTCCGGGCCACCGATCGGCACGGGCACGTCGAACTCGATGCTCGAGATTCCGGAACCGGGAGACCAGCCCCCGAGCCCCTCGTTCATGAGCATGATCGGCTGGTTCTGTGCATCGAGCATGCGCGTGACCTTCGTGATCTGGGTCACGGGGGCGCCGTTGATGAACAGCTTTGGGATTGCGTAGTCTTGCTGCGGCATTTTCTAGGAGTCCTTCTCAGCCGGCCGAAACTTCCGCCACGCGGAACGAAAACTGGTGAGCGAGATCGATCGCGTTGAGATCGAAGCCGACCTCGAGGCGCCCGCCGGTCTTGACGACCCGGAGCGAGTCCTTGCTGGCCGCCACGTTCTGCAGCGTGTGGCCGTCCTTCTCGTTCATCCGCTTGACGATGTGCGGACGGAAGCTCGAGGGGCGGAGCAGGTTCGGGCGCTCGACCTGGTTCCCGTTGACCTTGCCGTTGGCGAGTAACTCGTCGTCGGCGAGGCGCTTTCCGCGGAAGTTGAGGCCGACTTCGACGAGCTCCTCGTCCATGAAGTCGTCGGCCACCGAGACGCGGTGCCGCTCGAGCGAGCGCGGATCGTCGAGGGCGCCGGTCGCGTCCTTCGAGCGCGTGGTTGTGGCCATCACGATGTAGGTCGAGACGCCGCTCGTCATGAACGGCATCAGTCCGTCATTGATCGCGTCGTTCGCCTCGTCGGGCGTCGGGATGTCCGCGTCCGCATAGTGCGGGAGGATGATGTCGTTGAGCGGGTAGAAGTCGAAGTTGGGGGCCGGGTGGACCGCCTCTTCCTTCTGGATGAGCGCGGCGGCGGCGGCGGCAAGCTCGCACGGGTCGTGCTCGGAGTTCTCCATCCAGGCGATGGCGAGCCGCTCGTAGTTGCGCCCCGTGGCGATGGTCGCCGCGGCGCTGCCGGCCTGACGGTTGGCGGCGATGCCGACCGAGCGAAGGCCGACCTTCGGAACGCTCTTGTTGACGATGTGCGTCTTGAGATGCCCGAGGCTCGTCGCGTCCGTGAGACTCGTGACGATGTAGTACTTGCGCACCGAATCGAGCACGGCGAGCGCCGTCTGGAAGTTGGTCGGCTCCGTGGTGGTGCCGTCCGCGCCGGCCGTGCCCGCGCCGAGTTGGCCGAGGACGGTGGCGACGAGGCCCGTGCCGAGGGGCTCGATCTCGGAGTGGACGTTGATGGCAAAGATCGTCGCGGTGCCCTGCGAGGCCCCGGCGATCTTGGCCGATAGTGTGACGGTACCGGTGACGTTCGCCGCGGTGACTGGAAGCCACGTCTTGGCGTTGATGGCCGCCGCGACGTTGTCCCCGATGTTGGTCATCGTCTGGGTCGAAGTGAACCCGACCGGGATCGACTCGCCCGCGATGATGACGGTGACGGTGCCGCCCGCAGTGAGCGAGCCGGAGAAGATGATGGTCGTGGTCGCGGTGGCCGGCGATCCGCCGCTCGAGGCGGCGTAGGGCACGGCCCAGACCTTCGCGTCGCGGTTGTGCCGGAGGAACTTGCGGAGCCCGCGGTGAAGCGGGGAGCCCACGCCGGCGCCCGCAGATGCGACCGCCTCGTTCGGCACGTGATAGCGCGTGTTTGCCGTCCACGAGCCGGCCGAGCTCTTCGGCATGACGAAGACGACCTCGCGGCCCGGGGCGAACGCGGAGGCCGCGCCCTGGTTGAAGATGATCTCGCAGGCCGCGCCCGGAAGACGGAAGTCCTGGCCGTAGCCGGTGATCGGGATCTGGAGCGGCATCAGCTGTCACCCTTCTGAGCGCGCGAGGCGCTCGGTGTACGGACGGGGTCCGCGCTCTTCGGCGCCGCGATCCCGTCCTTCACTTCGACGGCGAGGAACTCGACCCCGCACGCATCGGCCGTCGCCTTGTCGGCGGGCCAGATGTCGCGCTTGCCGCGCTGGAACTTGTTGAGCAGCGCCTTCCCGTTCTCGTCTTCCGAGTCGCACTCGAAAGGCTCGGCGGAGGCGGGGTGCGAAGCGCCGTTCGTGCCGTCAGATGGGACGAACGTACGCCCGACGTACTGCGGGATCGCCCCACGAACCTTCGGGAAGTTCGGGACGTAGAGCTTCGCGTCGTCCTTCGCGTAAAATCGTAGCTTGGCCAATCGGATGACTCCGGCGGTGGGGGTCGCCTCGAGAGGGAGGCGGCAATGGGGAGCGCGCTCAGAAGGAGCGGGCGATGGTCTGCAGGCGGGCGGCGAGGCGCTGGGCGAAGACGCGGCCCGCTGCGCTCGTCGCTCTGTAGAGGAAGCGAGTCGGCTTGTTGCCCGGGTGGTTCACGCTCTTGCGGAACACGACCCCGCCCTTCCCCATGAAGCGGAGGGCCTTCGCGCTACGGGCGCGGATGACGTGAGGAGCGGCGCCCTTGTCGATCGCGGCGGCGTAGGGCTTGCGGTTCGAGAGGCGGACGATCCCGCGGTTCCGAGTCCGGATGACCTGGCCGGTAGTCGCGGCTTGAAGCGCGCCCGTGCGGGGCTTGAAGGTCGGGTGGACCTGGACGTACTGGACGCCGAAGTCGCGGGCGTCTTGAAGCTCTCGAAGGACCGCCGCGTCATGTTTGGCGAGGAATCGGCGGTGGGAGAGTTGGACGGCGCGGAGGTCGATCACCGTGCTATCCTTGGCAAATGGAGCGCGACGTTTGGTTCGGCGGTCGGAAGGTCGGAGCGGTTGCCGAGCCCTCGCGCTTGGTCTTCGGGGCCGGCAAGCTCGTGATCACTTGCGCGAAGTGCAGACTCGACATCGAGTGTGAGCGCTGCGGCGTCGGTGACTACGTAGGGCCGGCAAGGTGCCCCGGGTGCGCCGCGGACCTGCTGGCGGGCGCCGCGTTCTAGCCCTGAGGCTGAAACACCGGCGTCGTGCTCGCGTAGACCAGGCCCGGCATCACGCCTTCCGGCGCACCGCCAACCCCGATCTCGTAGTCCGCGCCCTCGAAGATCCCGTCCGCCTCGAGCCCGGAGACTTCGCTGACGTACTCGACGGTCTCGAAGTGAATCGAGATCGCCCAGTACATCGGGCCCTTGTCGTCACCGGCGAAGCGCGCCTGGCCGGGACCTTCGTGCCGAAGCATTCGGATCGAGCCGAGGTCGCCGCGGTCCTCCCCGAACTGGATCGCCCCCGAGTTGTACGCGGGATGACCCTGTCGGAAGATGACGCGGCTGATGATCTTGGAGACGGCGACGGCGGCGTCCAAAAGCTGGAACGTCGTCGCTACGTCAGCGGCGCCGAGCACCCAGTCAACCGTCCACGGCTGAGTGAGCTTGTCGGCGTAGAAGGTGTGCGTCGAGTACTCGGCCGTCCCCGAGCGGTAGACGGCGAGGAGCGGGAAGCCGGCCTTCCGCGACTGCATGACCGGGGCGATCGGCTCGAGCTCGAGCACGTCGGCCACCGGTACGAGCGGGCTGATGCCGTGCTCGTCGGTGAGGCGGTTCGCCACGGCCGCAACCCACGCTTCCGTGAGCTCGGCGAGGATGGCAGTCTTGAATACGTCGGCGAGGATCCGCCGCGCCGGGTCGAGCGACGTGAGGGTCTTCGCCTCTTCGATCGTCGCGATGTCCGGGGGGAGCCGGAGGGAGCCGATCCGCTCGTTCAGGCTCGTCACGGGCCCTCGTTCATGCTCGGGGAGAGGGTGAGCATGATCCTGAGCGGCCTGGACATGTCGACGTCGACCACGCGGTACTTGGCGCCGGTCGGGTGATTCGGGCCGACGATCGCGAAGTAGAGCTCGGTGCCGGCCGGGCCGGTCGTGGTGAACATCGCGGGATCGGTCCCGCCGCCAGCGCCCGTGGTGAACAGCGGCGTGATTGGCCCCGCCACCGCGGAGCCCGCCGCGAGATTGCCGAGGGCGATGTCCTCAGCCTTGAGCCAGCGAACCCGCGGTGGTTGGCCATCGGCTTCGACGATCTCGTCGCGGTTCTCGAGGTTGTCGCCCTCGCCAGTGTGCTGACCGGTCCAGTCGGCCTCTACGCGGAAGAGTTGATGGTTCCGGAACCCAAGCGCCCCCGCAATCGCCCTCCCCGCGTAGACCGTAGGAAGCAGGTCGTCGGCGAGGGTCATGTGGTTAGACGGGGTGGTGGGCGACGCCGTTGGCGGAGGGGATCGCGGCCGAGTGCCAGGTTAGGGCCTCAAGCGCAGCCACTGCCCCGCTCACGTCGGTCGGGAGCAGTTCCGCCCGCCTGCTCGCGGCATGCGCGCGCCGCGTCTCCGGGTCAGCCAGGAGTCTCCGGCACTGCTCGACAACGTCGTGCGGGAAGAGCCTCCGGAACCTGTTCTCGTCATTCTCCGTGAGGACGCAGGCCCCGCGGGAGTCGAGGAAGAAGGTCCGGGTCTTGTCGTTCGGGTCCTCGGCGCGCTGCTTCACGTCCACGATGACCTTCGCGCGATCAACGAGGGCGTTCCGCGCGGCGCCGAAGACGCCGAAGTGGGCCTCGATGCGGAGGTCCGCGTTGGCGATCTTCGTGAGGACCTCCATCCGGCGCTCGGACAGCGAGCCGTAGAACAGAAGGTCGATGTCTTTCGTGACCGCGGCCGGCTCGCTCGGGAATAGCCCAGGCTCGACGACGGCGGATCCGGTCTTGAACTCGGGAGCGGCGTCCCAGACTGCGAGGGCCGAAGCGAGACGCCTATTGTAGTTCGGCGTGAACCAGGCGGTCCCCGGCACCTCGGTCTGGTAGATGACGACCGGGTAGCTCGGGAGCGTCACGGCTCCGGAGTGGGCACCGAGCACGATCTCCGTGTCGCCCGGGTGGGCACCGAAGACGCTCTCACGATGCACGTCATGGCCCGCGTCGACGAGGGCGTGAGCGAGGCAGTCCGCGAGGTCCGCGAGGCAGGCCGACCATGGGAACTTCGGAAGGACGACGGAGAATCTCACGCGGCCTCCGGATGAATGAAGACCGAGAGTTTGCCGCGCATCTGGTGCGTGATGCCGGCGGGCGCGGGCGGCGCTTCCTCGGGCTTCGGCTGGTAGGTGACGGGGGCCGTCGGCTCCTCGGCGACGTTCATCACGTCGTCGGGGCGGTAGGCCATGTCGCCGTAGTGGCTGAGCACGACGCCGCGGTGCATCCAGATCTCGCCGCCGAGCTTTCGCCAGCGGGAGCAGAATGCCACGTCCTCGCCCGAGTAGGTGACGCCGGGCTCGAAGAGCGGTGCCCAGAGGGCCCAGATCCGTCCGAAGGGCTGCGCGAGGTACTCCATTTCGCGGTACGCGCCGATCATCCGTTCGATGACCGCGCGGGAGAGAAGGAGGAAGCCGCCGGGGGCGTACTTCACCTCGGCAAGAACGCCGTCTTCGCGTCCGGTGAACTCAGCGGGGATACCGCGGTCCGCCTGCTTCTTGCAGTAGACTCCCGAGACGAAGTCTTTCCCGGTGTCGAGTAGCTTTTGAGCCTGCTCCGCGCTCCAGCCGATGTCCGAATCGACGCAAAGCATGTGCGTCGCCGGGCTCTCGATGAACTGCGCGGTCAGGATGTCGCGGTTTCGCGGGAGCACCGATCCGACCTGAGTCTGGATGCGGATGCGGTCACGAAATGCGGAATGCGCCGAGAGGGCGCCGCGGACCCATGCGAGGTGCAGGGTCTGCGTGTGTAGCGGGGTCGCTACGAAAAGCGTTTGTTCTCCCATGACTGTCTCCCTTGAACCCGGCATTCCCTAGCCGAGTGCCATCTCTCCGTCCCTGCCCCTCGCCCCGCTGAAGTACCCGAGCGCGCACTCGTGGTCCGACCCGAGGAACGCGACGGCCAGGCGGTTCAGTAGCGCCCGCCCGTAGTCGCGGTTCGTCGTTACTCCGCCGCTCTCCATCGGGGAGTACCAGCCCACGTCCCCCACGATCTCCTTGAGCGCGCCGGTCACGCTCGACGATGTTCCCGACGTTGCGATGGCCGTCTCGACCAGCGCGAGGGACGCAAGCGTCGTCTCGACCGAGGCCTGCTCGACGGCGATCCCGCCGACCTTGTCCATCATCCCCTCGAGAGGGGACTCGGAGTAGTACCCGAGCGGGAACTCGAGGTACCGGCGGATCAGGACCTTCTGCGCTTCGGTGAAGGCCACGCGCTAACCCGCCGACGCGCGCTTCTCGGGCTTCGGCTTGCGGGTCTCGGAGAGGAGAGCCTCAGCCTTGATCGCCTTGGCCTCCGCGTCCGTCGCGCGCTTCGCTTCCGCGTCGAGTAGCTCCTCCGCGGTCTTCTTGTCCGCTTGGCAGCGGGAAAGCTCCCCGGTTCGCTTCTCGAGCTCGTCGGCAAGGCGCTTGGATTCGCCGCGAGCAGCGGAGAGATCCTGCTTTGCCTGCGTGAGCTCGCCACGGGCGGCCCGCGCGTCCGCCTCGGCGGCTTCGGCACGGTCCTTCATGGCCAGGAGCGCGCTGTCGTCGCTCGCCTTGCGCTCGTCCTCGACCCGCACCTGAGCGCGGTGCTCGGGCGCCACCGGGGCGACGCCGAGCGGGATCCCGCGCTTCGTGCAGTGCTCGGCGATCTCGTCGGGGAGATCGAGCGAGGCCCAGGGTTCGCACGCGAAAGACTGCCCGCCCATCGACCACTTGAGGTGGTTCTTGGTCTGATTGAAGAGCAGCATTTCGCGCGCTTTCCCGTCGTCCCCTAGGCGGGGATGATGTTGATGTAGGTCCCGGCCGGAGCGTCCTGCATGTGCGTGTTCACGAGCAGGAGCTTCAGCTCGTTGGCGAGGGCGAGGTACTCGGTCACGTCCGCCGTGGCGTCCGCCGCGGTGATCGTGTTCGTGTCGTCCGCCGTGTAGTGGACGTTCGAGCCGGTGTAGTGGACGTTCGCCTGCTCCTTGAGCTCGTTCATCAGCGAAGCGCCCGTCGCCGTGTCCGTCCCGTCCGCGATCGTGATCGTCGCCGAGGTGGCGGTGTCGTGGGCGATCGTGTCCGTGAAGTGGGCGTCGGCGAATACCTTGATCTCGTTGGCGAGCGCGATGGCCTCTTCGAAGGTCGTCGCGTCCGCCGTGGTGATCAGGTCCCGCGTGAGCGTCGGCAGGCGGTAGTCGCCGCCATCCGTGCGCTCCTTGCGGGTGAGGTGCTTCTTCGTCGAGATGTTGTCGAGAAGGGCCTGATTGCTGGCGACGACGAGCGCGTACGCTACGGCGTCGGGGGTGCTGCGGATGTTGAACATCTGCTTTTCTCCTTCACCCCGCGGGTTACGCGTTCACGTTGAGGCGGGTGCCGCATGCGTTCGGGCGCTTGACCACGAGCTGGCAGGTCACGAGGGACTCGCCGCGGCTCGAGGGGCCGTTCTTCGCGAGGGGTTCGAACACCATGTCGAGCGGGACAGAGCCGAAGCCGTCGTCCGGGCTCGTCGCGTTCAGGATCTCGTCGGGCACTCGCGCGTCCGGGAGGGTCTGAACCTCGACGTAGTTCGTGTTGATGTAGTGGATCCGGTTCGCTTCCGCGTCGCGGCTCTTCATGAACATGCAGCCGTCGACCTCGATGCCTTCGTAGCCGGCGTCCAGGTTGACCTTGCCGCGCGCCGTGTTGACCACGTTCCAGCGACGGTTCGCGTCGAAGAGCGCGGCAATGCGGTTGAAGACCGCGGTCGGGGCCACGGCGATGTCCGGGGTCTCGCCCGAGGCGTCGTAGATGGCGCCGAGGTCGGTCCGGATCAGGTTCAGCGTGATGTCGGTGAGGGCGCCCGGGTCCGCCACGTACGGCTGCCAGTACGCGCTCGAGCCGCGGACGATGGTGGCGTAGGTGTTCGACGTGTCGCCGATCGCGACGCCGAGACCCGCAATCAGGGTGCCGGTGCCGAGGCCGTCGAAGAGTTCCTCCTCGACTCCCGCGGCCAGCGCGGCAGCCGAGTCGACGATGTTCTTCGCCCAAAGCGGGTGGTTGCCGACCGGGGTTCCGGCCGTGCGAGCCGCGTCCATCGCGAGCTTCGTCACGTGGATGGGTGAGCGGTAGAGGCCCCACGAGAGGGTCGCCGCCGCCTGAGCGTCCGAGCCGAAGTTCGCCGCGTCGGCGCCGTCCGAGTAGTTCTCGGCGAGGTGGCCGGACGACTGGGCAACCCAGGAGACGTTCGAGCCGCCGCCGCGGACGATCGGAAGGACCTTGAGTAGCACCGTCCGCCGGTTGATCTGGCGCACGATGTCGCCCCGGTACTCCTGGGCGAGGGTGATGAGAGAGAGGAGTTGCGGAACGTCAGACATAGGTTTTCCTTCGAGCCCGCGACATGCGGGACGGCTCTTTTGGGGTCAGGGCCGCGGGTCGAAAGGGACCGAGCGGCGGTGGTTATGGGTTGCGAGCGAGGTGCGGGTACTTGATTGAAAGCGCCTCGGCTTTTTCGGCCGCGCGACGCTGTCGCTCCACGTCGGTCGTTGCCGGCGTGTCGTAGTGGGGGAGACCGTCGGGGCCCGTCTGCGTGTGACGGCGGGGGCCGGGCGGTCCTCCTGGCGGTGCGCCGCCGGGAGCGGGGACGAAGAACTTCCCCTCGGTGCTCTTCAGCCAGTGCTGCAAGCCGTCGGCGAGCGGCATGGCCACGTCCTCTTCGGCGGCTCCCGCGAAGGGCGCCTTCCGAATCGTGAGGAGTGGATTGCCCGCCTCGTCGATCGAGACGCGCTTCTGGGCGACGAACAGGTGGGACGCCGCGATCTCGAGCGCCTCGGGGCGAACGTGCGGGCCGAGCGCGGTCTTGAGAGCGGCGAAAGCCTTCTCGTTCTTCCCGGCCTCGACGGCCTTGGCGCGCTCTGCGGCCTCGGTCTTGAGGTTCGCCGTGACCTCCTCGAGTTTCGCCTTCAGGGCGGCGACCTCGGGGTCAGGCTTCTTGTCCGGGCCCTTCGGATCGGGCGGCGGGTCCGCGGGCTTGAGCTTCGCGACCTCGGCCGCGATGGTCTCGCCGAGCTTCAGTGCGCCGATCGCCTCGGTGACGGCCGCGGTGACCTGCCGCTTGCCCTCGCCCTTCATGGCGCCGGAGATGAGTCCGCCGATCGCCTTGAGCTGGTCGTCCGTGAATGGCTTCGGGTCGCCGCCTCCGGGTGCTCCGCCGGGCGGATCCCTGGGCTCTTCGAACAGGGGGAACGAGTGTCGGAACATGCCAATCCTTCCGGCCGTGGCTCTGGCCGCTCACCGATGACGGACGGTGTTGCCGCAGCGCCTTGTCGAGGGCGTCTCGCCGAGTCGTTGACGGGTGACTCGGAATCCCGCGCACGCCTTCCGGCGTGTTAGTTTTGGCGCCCGCTACGGGACGAACAGCGTGATGGCAGCCGTGAGGTTCTCGGCGGCCAGGCGCTTGAACTCGACGTCGACCTTGGTCGTGTCCCAGTCGAGCGTGTCGAGCAGGACGCCGCCCTCGTCGAAGGCGATGGTCACGATCTCCGCGACCGGTAGCTTGAAGCCGATGAACTTGTCGCCGCTCGATGCGCCCACGTCCCGCGTGCCGACCGTCCACGAGCCGCCCGTGTTCACCTGAGCGGGGAACGCGATGGTCGAGAGCGAGTCGAACAGAACGGTGCTGTGCGCCGTGTCGCCGCCGTCGGCGTCAGCCGGCGTGTAGCTGTAGGTCTGAGCCGCGCCGCCGCGCCTGCCCGTGAAGACCACGGGGTCGGTCGTGTACGAGCCAGTCGCGAGCGCCCGAGTGATGGTGAGCGATCGGGGTGGGGTGAGCACGCCGACCGTGATGGATGCGCCCGTGAAGTCGCCAACCGTAACGGTCTCCGGCGCAGCAACCGTCGCACGAGCTGGCAGCACGCCGTTTGAGGACGTGATGGTGCCGGCGGCGAAGCTGTAGGTGCGGGATGCGGGCTTGTTCATGCTCTGAGGATTTTCGCCCCGCGCCTCATGAGCTCGGGTTCAATTTCGTTCCAGACGGTGACGCAGCCGGCGCCCATGCTTCGCTGCCCCGGCAAGGGGTCGAGCACGTGGCCGTCGAGCTGGACGAAGAGGTCCGCCGGTAGCCCCGTGGGGTTCCGTGCGAGCCACTTCCGCAAGGCTCTCGCCATCGCGACGTTCTCGCAGATCCAGGGGCCGGGCTCGTCGAGCCAGCGGGAGGCTTTCTCGCTACCGGCCGACCACTCGAAACCCTTGAGCTCCTCGCCGTCGTGGACTCGAGAGCCCGCGAGCGCGAGCTTCCTAGCTAGGGTTGACTTTCCCGCCCTTGGCGCCCCTGCTATCACTACCCTTGGGAGGCTGTGGTGCCGGAGGAGCGTCGCCAGGCCGTTCAGTGCCCTTTTCCTCAGGGCCGCTTGGCTGCTTGAGTAGGGCAAGGGCCGCCTCTCGCTCGAGCTTTGCGTCTTCGGCGGGGTCACTCGTGCCGGCCTTGATCTCGGCGCGGACGGTGGCCTTCAGGGTCTCGTCCATGTGCGGGAGCATGAGCTCCGCCTTGCGCTCGTTGATCGCAATCGCGAATGTCTTGCTCGGTACCGCGCCGGTCTCGCCGAGGACCTTCAGGTTCTCGAGGAACGCGGCGGCGTCGAGGGCGGCGAAGTCGTCGAGGCCCTCAACGGACCACGTGAACTTCTCGCCTCGGGCTACCGAGATGAGGTCGAGCGCGTACTCGATGGTCTCGCGCACGATGCGGGAGAAGGCCACGAGGACGACGCGGGTAGACTCGGCGTCGCTCGCCTTGCTCTCGGCGGAGCGGCCGACGGCCGCGGCGTTGTTCTCCACACCGAGCGCCATCTGATGGGCGATGCGGAAGATCTCGTCCTTCTCGGCCTTGATCTCGGTGTCGAGGGCGGCGAAGTGGGCGCCGTCCGGGGAGGACCATTGCGCCTTGTCTTCTTGGTGGAGAACCTGCTCGTAGCCGGCGCCCGAGATCTGCTGCTCGAATAGCTCAGGGTCCTTTACGAAATACTCACGCATCGCGTAGCACGTGGCCGCGATGGACCAGGCTTGGGCGTTGAGCTTTCGGAAGTGTGCGAGCTGCGGCGATCGGAGACGGTTCGCGACCCAGAGGGCCGCGGGGAGGTCGAGGCAGACGAGCGGGACTGCTTGGAATCGGTGGGGGACCGGTTCGCCGAGCCGCGGGACTTCCGTGACCGGCGGCGGGACGCCCTTGTCGATGTCCCACGTGAACCGGTACGTCTCCACGCTTTCGCGCGTGAGAAACTCCCAGGTCTCGACGACGGTCTTGCGGGAGCTCGATACGCCGGTTCGGCGCTGCTCTCGCTTGTGGGTCATGGCCCACTCGAGCCGGCCATCTTCGCCGAGCTCCCAATCGAGCACCCTACGGCCGTCGAGCTTCTCGATCCAGCAGAAGCCGAGGCCGCGCGCCTCGAAGTCAGCCCCGTCAGTTGGGGGGCCGCCGCCGTCGTTGTGCTGATGAAGCCGAAGCCAGCCGGCTCCGCCCTTCATCGCGTCCGTGAGGGTGGCCTTGAAGTGGTCGTCGAGGTCGGTGCCGCCCCGATCGCAGTCCTCGCGGAACTTCGACCAGAACTCCCCGGGGTCCTCGACGTTGGCGCCCTTCTCGTCCTTCGCCTTGCTCACTGTCCGGGAGACGAAGAGCATCGACGCGAAAAAGTCGATGATGGGGCCGAGATAGTTGCGGTATTGCGCCTCTTTCAGGCGGAGGGCGTACCGAGACGGGCGCTCGCGCTCGCGCTGCGGGAGGAGCTTTGCGTGGAGCGCCTCGAGCTTCTCGTTCCCCTCGTACAGGGCCTCGAGCTCGCAGAGCCGATCGACGTTCGCGCTCGGGTGGCGCTGGTTGAGCTCGGCGTATGTGGGCACGGTGTCACGATTGGAGTCGGCGGTAGCTGAAGACCGGGATCTGCCGAACGGCCCAGCCGATCGCCTCGGCCATCACGAGATCGTCGTGCTCTCCGCGTGCCGCTTCTGCCTTGCCCGAATCGGTGATGATGAAGGTCCGGAACTGCCCGAGCACGTTGCGGTCCGGGCTCGTCCAGAGTCCGCGTCGGTGCGCATCCTCGAGGGCGTCGAGCATCGTCGGCCGCGTCACGGGGTTCGTGGGCCAGCCCGGTTTCTTGTCCGCGTGCTCGTAGAGCTTCCGGTACTTCTCCTCGCGCTGTAGCGCTTGGAGCACGGCGTGGCCGTGGTTGTTTCGTTCGACGGCGATGAGCGCCGAGCCGTACTCCGTGCCGAGGGCCGCCGCGCTTTTCGCGAGTTCCCAGGGCTGGTACTGGCCGCTGATTGTCGCCGCGTGCTCGCCGGTGTCGCGCCGCCGGAGGATGCCACCGCTTGGGTCTCCGCCGCCGCCCTCCGCGGTGTCGACCGAGAGGACGTAGTCGGCGCCGGGGGCGGGCTTCGCGAAGATCGCAATGCGGTCCCGCTCGCGCCGCTCAATCGGCTCGCGCGCCCGCTCGATGAGGCGCGTCGTCGTGGCTTGGTCGAAGAACCCGCGGCCCGAGACGAGGAAGCAGGTCTCCGGGTCGCTCGGGTACTCCTGATCGGTCTTGTCTTGGCCCTTCTCGAGGACCTTCGACCGGTACCACTTGAGCTGCTCGGGCGTTACGCCGCGGGCCACGAGGGCGCGCTCACGTTCGCCGATTGGCTCGATGGTCTCGCCCGGCGCGAGGGGAGCGCGATACTCGCCCGCCGCGAACCAGGGGTAGAAGTGCAGCCGGTAGGCGCCTTGCCCGACTCCCGCCGCCTTGCATTGGCGATAGAAGAACCCAGCGGCGCCGTTCGGCGTTGACTCGTCGACGATCTCCGAGCCGTGCTCCTGGCTCGGTACGCACTCGAGCATCGCGTTCAGCGTCTCGTCGGCGTATTCGTAGAACGCCGTCTCGGTGAGGTGCAGGCGGGAGATCGTCCCCGCTCGTCCCTTCTTCACCGCAGCCGCTTCGCTCGCTCCCGCTTCGACGATACGGAGCGAGGCGTCGCGGTCCGCGAGCGTCCACTCACCGTTCGACTCGGTGCGGAAGTTGAGCTTCAGCCCGGCGCGGGCCAGGCTCTCGAACATCACGCGGTAGTTCTTGCTAAGGAGCTTGAACGGGTCGTGATCGGTGAGCGATTGGCAGGTCGCCACGACGCGAGCGCCGGGGACCGTGATGAAGTGGAAAACGTCGCGCGCCTGCTCAAGCGTCGTGAACCCGACCTGGCGGGGCTTCAGGACAACGTCGCGACCGGTGCGGTCGGCGCAGAAAAGCTTTTGGATCTCGTTCAGGAGCAGCCGCTGCCGCTGCCCGCTCTTCGGAACGATCTCAACTACGCCCGCAAACCTACGGAAATCCTCGAGCGCCCAGGCTAGGAACTCTGCCCGCTTGGCTCGCTCGCTTCCGGCTCCGTCGGGCATTCGTTGGACTTCGCCGCTTCACGCATGGCGTCGAGTTCGTCGAGGCCGACGGCGGCGATCTTCGCGTTGATGTCGCGTTTCTCGGGAGCGTAGAGACCGAGCAGCTTGGCCCCGTGGTCTTGAATCTTCAGCAGCCGATCAAGCGCTTTGAGCTGCAACTCCTCGCCGTTCTCGGCGCCGGGCGCGCTGGCCAGTACCGACTCCACGACCAGCAGCGCCCGCTCGAGCCTCGCGAGTTGAGTCCCGCGCTCGGTCTGCGCGTTCTCTTCCGCGTCCTTCGCGATCTCGGTCATCGCCGTCCGCACATCGAGGTGCGCGGTGGCCAGCCCGATGCTCAGGGCGTTCGCGATCTCCTGGAAGGTCTTGCCCCTCGCTCGGAGTTTGACGGCCTCGGCTCGTCGAAGCGCGATGCGGTCATCGTCGGCGCTTGATGGCCTGCCGCCCTTTTCGGTCGTCATTGACGTTCGGGTTCTTGGTGCGGATCGTCGGCCTTGAACCGACTCGCCGGCCTTGACCGGAACCGCTCAATCTCTGGTGTCGTAATCGTCGAGCATCCGCCGCTTCCACAGCTCGAATGCGATGAGCGCGTCCCGCCGTTCCCAGTGTCCGGCTCGGCTCGACCCCGTGCTCTCTCGGTAGTTCACGAGGGCCACGAACCCGACGATCTCGCCGGTCCTCGCCTTCGCCACCAGCTCTTCGAGAGTCTCGGCGATCCGCTCGTCCGGCTGGGTCTCGATGGCTCGGAGCTTGGCCGCCACCGCCTACCCGCTCTTCCGCGTAGCAACCTCGACGGCGAACCCGACGAGGATGATCGTCCCGACCGTCCAGAGGACCAGCCACTCGGCGGCTCTTCGGGGGAGGGAGTGCGTCATCTCGGCTGGGGCGGTGTCGCGTTGCGGGCCGGGGTTCGTCTCGGTGGCTGAGGGGCCTTGGCGGCCCTTCCGGAGCGCGGGCGCGATCCGTGACCCTTTACTAAATCCGTCGGGCCGCTAGGCCGCTTACTGCCGTCTCGGGGCATTGTCGGCCGTCTCCTGCCGTTTGCGCTCGAACTCGTAGAGGCGGTCGAAAATGTCCGGGAGGCGCTCTCGGAGACGGCTCTGGCTCACGCACCATCGCCCCCCGTGGCGCTCGAGGATCCCGACGGCCCCGAGCTTCGTGATCATGCTCTTCCGGCTCTGCTCGTTCGCCTTCGCCACCGTCGCGGCGAGCGGGTAGGCGGGGATGTTCGGCTCCGGGGTCATGCCGCCTCGATTGCGCGTAGGGCGCCCGCCACGCGGCGCTCGAGGGACCTGGCCTCGGCGTCCGCCTTCCGGAGCAGGATCCGCCGGCGGGGGCTTCCCGTGCCCGCGCGGTCCGCTTCCCGCTCGGCCTCCCGCTCTCGGGCGATGATGTCGATCCGGCGCTCGTACCAGCTCGCCGCGGCGCTCAGGAGGGCCGACTCGTCCGCAAGCCGCCGGCCCGAGTCCGTGAAGGGCCAGAGGGCGAACCGCCGCCCGAACTCGTGCTGAGCCCACCGGTCCCCGTGCTCGCCCCACATGGCGGGGATCGCGAGGGCCTCAACGTCGGGCAGAGCTTCCGCCGGCGCGGGCTTCGGGGCGGCTTCGGGGTGCATGGTCACGAAGAGCTCGAAGCCGGGGTCGTCCTCGCCTTCCCCGCTCCAGCGCGTGCGCTCGTCCTGCGTCTTCATCGTCGGGCGAGCCGTGATCGGGACGACGTAGCCGTCCCCGCCGCAAAGTGAGCAGGTATCCCACTCGTCGAGCGTCGCCGATTCCTCGTCCCGTACCCGAACCTCGCCGCAGCTCGAGCCGGCGTGCGTGTGCATGAACCGCGGGTAGTCCGGCTCTCGGCGACGGTCTCGGCCTCGGCACCCCGGGCAGCCGACCGTCGTGAACCGCACGTCCATCAGGTCGCCGAAGTCACCGGGGCGCTGCGATAGGTACCCGGTCCCCGCGCAGGCGTCGCACCGAGAGGCGTGCGTCATCGCCTTCTGCTCGCGGTCCCGCTCCGTGTGGCCGCCGGCCTTGTCGATCCGGTCCTTCCAGTAGGCCATCTCGCCCGCCGAGAAGAGCCGGTACCCGAGGCCCTCGCACGCCTCGCACTCGGTCCCTACCTCGGCGCGGCGTTCCGCCCACCGGTCACACATCGTCTCGAAGTTCGACGCGGGCGCCCGGCGCTCGAATCTCGCCGCGAGTTTTTCCTTGGGAGTCGCAGACCCCGGCGCCGAGTCCAGCTCGGAGACGGTAGCGTTCTGATGGATCATGGGGTACGCTGCCTTCCTAAGTTCCGCCAAGAGCCTCGGAAGGACCCGCCGCAAGCGGGTTTTTTCGTTTCTAGGGTTTGGCCTCCCCGCCCCACACCGACAACACGAAATCGTCGTGCCTCCACGACTCAGCGTGGAACTCAACCACGCTCCGCGCGCGCTTCTTCCATTCGCCTCGGCCCTCGTAGCCGAGATCTCCCCAGTCCGGCAGGTTTGGCAGCTGCTCGCGCAGCTCGCGGTACTGGTACATCGCGAGAAGCCAGAGCGCCGCTTCGAGGCGCGGGTCCTTGGGCTCCGGTGCGGCCCCGGTGGAGAAGTCGATCGTGACGCAGTTCTTCATGCGGGCTCCTTCCGCTCGAACAGCACGCAGCCGAAGTCCGGCTTCGTGGCTAGCACCGCTTGCTGCCATTCTTCTCCGTATTCCCCGTCGCAGTTCAGCGCCTGAAGAAGATCGGATCCTGCCGTCGCGTAGCACTGTCCCATGTCGGGCTCCGGTACCGAGTTCAGTCCTCGATCGCGCATGCCCCTGATCACTGGCTGCCAGTGCTTGCAATCCCCGCACCTCATCGCAACCCTCCCAGCGCCATCATCGTCTACCAAAACCCCCCCCCCCGCCCCCCCCCCGTCACAAAACACCACTTAGCAAAATAATACCCACCCACCCACTAGCACAACAAAAACATACGCATAC
>Ga0105252_10000822_pt1 | contig 16494 bp, 16 predicted proteins | sample EasRivMeERMZT100_FD_89675 | JGI IMG/M metagenome (GOLD analysis project Ga0105252, IMG submission 89675) | Soil microbial communities from meander-bound floodplain in the East River, Colorado, USA - East River MetaG ERMZT100 | ecosystem: Environmental > Terrestrial > Soil > Floodplain | place... | reverse complement strand
GCGGGTGCTGCGCTCCAGCCCGCCGAGCATGCGCTCGAGCGAGGCGCGGCGCTCGGCGTCGGAGGCTGCGCGCGCGGCGTTCTGCGCGTGGATCTTGAGCGCGGCGAGCGGGGTGCGCAGCTCGTGGGCGGCATCCGCGGTAAAGCGGCGCTCGCGCTCGAGCGCCGACTGCACGCGCCCGAGCAAGCCGTTGAGCGCCTGCACTACGGGCGCGATCTCGGCGGTGGTGCGCGCGAGCTGGATCGGCGCCAGCGAGTCGGGCCGGCGTCCCTCGATGCGGCGCGCGAGCTCGGCGAGCGGGGCGAGGCCGTAGCGCACGAGCAGGCCGAGCAGCACGAGCAGCAGCGGAATGCCGACGATCAGCGGCGCCACCGCGGCGAGCGCGAGCTTGCCCGAAAGCTCGCCGCGCACGTCGTCGCGCTCGGCCGCCTGTACCCAGCGCTCGCCCGAGCGCAGGCTGAACACGCGCCAGTCGCGGCCGGCGTGGCGCTGGGTGCTGAAGCCCGCGGCGAGCGGCGCATACGCGGCCTCGGGCGCGGACGCCGAGCGCATCAGCAGGCGTCCCCCTGGGTCGAGCACCTGGAACGCGATCTTGGTCTCGTAGTGATGGCCGAGCGGGCCCGCCTCGTCATGTGGAGCTGCCTCGAGCGGCGCGGGAAACGACACGACGAGCGGCGCGGCTGCGTCGCCGGCGGGCTGCGTCGCGACCAGCGCGGCGAGCACGCGCGCCGAGGTCGCCAGGCGCGCGTCGAACAGCTCGTCGGCCTCATCCTCGCTGCCGTCGTACCCGATCCACGCCGCTGCGCCGAGCACGGCGAGCAGCACCGCGATGCTGCCGACGAGCAGCACCGCGCGGGTCGAGCGCGGCGGCGAAGGAAGCAACGTCAGGCCGGCGGGTCGGCGACGTAGCCGACGCCGCGCACCGTGCGGATTACGCCGGGGTAGAGCTTCCTGCGCAGGTTGTGGACGTGCACGTCGAGCGCGTTGCTCTCGACGTTGCCGTCCCAGCCGTAGAGCGATTCCTCGAGCTGCGCGCGCGTCAGCACCTGGCCGGGCGCGGCGAGCAGCTTCTGCAGCAGCATGAATTCACGCCGCTGCAGCGGCACCGGCCGGCCCTCGTGGATCACGCTGAGCGCCGCAGGGTCCAGGCGCAGGCCGCCGTGCTCGAGCACGTTGCGCGCGGCGCCGCGCGCGCGGCGCTGGAGCGTGCGCACGCGCGCGAGCAGCTCGTCGACGTCGAAGGGCTTGACCAGATAGTCGTCGGCGCCGGCATCGAGGCCGGCCACGCGCTGGGCGACGGTGTCGCGCGCGCTGAGGATGAGGACCGGCGCCACGTTTCCCTTGGCGCGCGCGCGCCTCAGCACCTCGGTGCCGTCCATGCCCGGCAGGCCGAGGTCGAGGACGATGGCGTCGAAGCTGCCGTGCTCGAGCGCGGTGAGCGCGTGGGTGCCGCTGCGCACCCACTCGACCGCGTAGCGGGCGCGCGTCAGGGAGTCCTCGATGCCGGCGCCGAGGAGCTCGTCGTCTTCCACGAGAAGCAGGCGCACGGCGTGAGGATAGCGGCTTTTCAGCGCATCGCCGCCAGCAGCGACTCGATCTCCTTGCGCCGGCCCTGGTCGGCGAGCGCGCGCTCCGGGCGCGGCGGCGCCTTCAGCGCTTTCTGCAGCGCCTCGCGGGCGCCCGCGTAGTCGCCCTTGCGGTAGAGGAAGTCGCCAAAGAAGTAGTTCGGGTCGATGCCGTCGGGGTTGAGCGCGAGCGCCTTGCGCAGAAGCTCGCGCGCCTTGTCGTCGCTGCCGAAGCCGATCGGCCAGCCCGGCACCTGGTAGTACAGCGAGCCCAGGCTGGTATAGGCCGAGCCGTCGAGCGCCGCGGGGTCGATCTCGAGCGCCTGCTCGAGCGCCTTCCTGGCGTCCTTGGCGAGCGACAGCGCGCCCAGGCCGCCGCGCGCGCCGGCGTAGCTCGCGACGATGATGCCGTACCAGATCTGCGGCTCGGCGCGGCCCGCGTGCTTCGTGCGCACCGTATCCGCGGTCTGGGCGAGCGCGGCGAAAGCCTTCTCCTGCTCGGCCGCGGGGCGCTGGTACTTGATCTGCGCCCACTCGCTCTGCAGCGAGCGCACGTCTTCATCCAGGCCGGCGAGCGCCGTAGTGGGTAACAAGCAGGGTAATAGCAACAGGGCGAGGAACAGCGATCTCATGGAAGACCTCACTTCGAAGATGCCGGCGCATGCCGGCGGATGATGGGAAGCTGGCGGCGCAGCGCGCGGTCGACCAGCCCAGGCAGGAGCTGATTCAGGCGCGCAAACAGCGCCTCGGGCATGCCGAGCAGGCGCTCGCGCGCCGGCCGCTCGAGGAGCCGCAGCAGCTCGCGCGCGACGAGCGCGGGATCGTCCATCGCCACGCCGAGCTCGGCGTTCATCGCACAGACGCCGGCGCCGTTCATGGCCGTGCGCGTCGCGCGCGGCGCGAGATGCAGCACACGCACCGGCCCGTCGGCGAGCTCGCGGCGCAGCGCCTCGCTGAAGCCGCGCAGCGCGAACTTGCTCGCGCAATAGGCGGCGTGCCCCGGATAGCCGAGGTAGCCCATGATCGAGCCGACGTTCACGATCCAGGCCTCGGGCTGGCGCGCGAGCTCCGGCAGCAGGCGCCGCGTCAGCTGCATCGGCGCCAGCACGTTCGTCTCCACAATGCGCGCGAGCGTCGCGTCGCTCTGGTCGGCGAGCCAGGCGAAGTCGCCCGCGCCGGCGTTGTTGACGAGCAGGTTGAGGCCCGGGAGCGAGACCGCATCGCGCCCGGCCGCCGTGGCGAGGTCGGCGATCAGCGTGCGCGCCACCGGGCCGGCGGCCGCGGCGCTCGCCGCCAGGCGGGACGCGTCGCGGCCGACGAGCAGAAGCTCGCTGCAATGCGGCGCGAGCGCGGCGGCGATCGCGCGGCCGATGCCGCCGCTCGCACCGGTGAGGATCGCGCGGTAGCGTTTCATGCTGGCAGCTCGCGGAACATGTCGCCGTACAGGCCGTAGACGCGTCTCGCGACGTGGACGACGTGCTCCTGATCCTCCGCCGCGAGGCCGTTCACGGTGTTCTCGAAGAAGCGCACGTGCTCCTGATCGAGGCTGCCGTGGGACGACAGGTAGCGGAACGCCGTCGCCGGCAGCGCGAGCGCGCGCGCGATGGAATGCGCCGCGCGCGTCGCAAGCGCGCTGCTCGTGCCTTCCAGGACGTGCACCATGCCGAGCATGCCGGCGGGACTCACGCGCGCGATGTAGTCGTAGACGTAGGCGACCATCAGCTCGGTCGCCGGCGCCGGGGCGGCGCGCCGCGCCGCATCCGGGTCGTCGCCGCAGGCGCGCAGGTCGTCGAGGATCCACTGCTCGTGGCCGTTCTCCTCGGCGATGTAGTGCGCCATCGCCGCGCGCAGGCCGGCGCGCTCCTCGCCGAGGCGGCTGCCGCAGGCCATGAGCAGCGGCACCGTGTGCTTCACGTGGTGGTAGGCCTGGCGCAGGAAGCCGATGTAGCGCGTGCGCGTAATGCGCCCGGCCAGGCAATCGACGATCGCGGGAACCGACAGCAGCTCCGCGCGCTCTCCGGCGGTGCGGCGCTGCAGCTCGTCAAAGAAGGCCATCGAGGCGCGCTCCATAGGCCTGCCACAATGCGTCGCGCCGCACGCGGCCGTTGGCAGTGGCGAATCCGTTGTGCGGCGTGAAAGGTGAATCGGCGCGCACCCATGCGCCGATCTGGGCGTAATCGGGCAGGCGCGCATTGGCCGCGCGCACTTGCGCGTCGACCGCGGATTCGGCCGCTCCGGGCGCGGCCACGACCAGCGCGCAAAGCCGCGGCCGCGCCTCGCCGAACACCGCGGCCTGCAGGATGGCGCGGCCCGCGAGCAGCTCGGCTTCCGGCCATTCGGGCGAGACGTTGCGGCCGAACGAGGTGATGAGCACGTGCTTGCGCCTTCCTTCGATATGGAGGAAGCCGTCTTCGTCCACACGCCCCAGGTCGCCGGTCGCGTGCCAGGTCTCCCCGGTGCGCACGAAAATTTCGTCTTGCTCGATCCGTAGCTGCGCGTGCGGCAAAGGCCGTCCGACGCTGCCGGGCCGGTCGGCGCCGGGAAGATTCAGCGTCACCACCGAGGCGCACTCGGAAAGACCGTAGCCCTCGTACACGGGCAAGGCGAGCGCGCGTGCGCGCTCGATGAGCGCCGTGGAGACCTTGGCGCCCCCGACGGCCGCAAAGCTCAAGGAGCGCGGCGCGCGCGCGCCGTGCTCCAGCGCGGCGCACAGCGCGGCGAGCATCTGCGGCAGGAGGATGATGCTATCGGCCTCCCATCGCTCGATCGCCGCGAGGCATGCGGCGGCATCGAAGCTCGAAGAGCCGCGGTTCCCGACCTCGGCGAGCGGCGGCACGCAGAACTCCATGCCGGCGGCAAGCGGCGCGTAGATCCCGCCGACGTTCTCCAGCAGCACCGGAAGCGGCAGCAGGCAGAGATGCCGGCGCAAGCGCAGTTGCCGGGTCGCCTTCGCGAGCGCGCGCGCGACCGACCATTGCTGCTCGGTGCTCAGCGCAACGCCCTTCGGCGTGCCGGTGGTGCCGGAAGTGAACGTGATCTTGGAGCTGCCGCGCGGCAGGTCCGCCGGCGCCGCGGCGCGGCGCCACCACGGCAGGCCGTCGAGCGCGCCCGAGAATTCGAATCCCGGGAGCGGCTCGCCCAGCAGGCCGTCCATGCCGCTCGCGCCGACTGCATGGGCGCGCTGGGCATCGGTGAAGAACGCCGGCAGCGGGACGAGCACCACCCCCGCCATCTGGGCGGCAAGGTCGGCCGCCACCCAGTCGGGACCGTTGTCGGCGATCAGTCCGACGACGCGCGGCCGCGGGCGCGCCGCGACGAGCGAGCTTGCCAGCTGTGCGACGCGCGCGTCGAGCTCGCCTGCGCGGAGGATGCTCATTCGATCGTGCCCGCCATGACGTTCGGATCGTGCGCGTAGTACGTCCCCCAGCCGGCGCCGCCGTCAGGCAGCCGGGCTGGCGACGCCGGGGCGAGGGGGCGCGCCTCGAATGCAAGGTGCTGCAGGATCCCGCGTACCTCGCGCGTGGCTGTGAATACGACCCAGCGATAGCCGAGATCGAGCAGGTGGCGGCGCAGCGCGGGAAGGAAGCGCCTGCCGAATCCCCTGGCGCCGGACGCGAGGTTGCCCACCTCCACGATGCGCGCGCGCGGCACCGTCCTGTCGAGCGCGCCGGAGAGGACCAGCTCGACCGGCTGGTCGAGATAGTGCTCGAGGTACAGCGCGCCCGACGCCGCGGGGCTATACCCGGCGGCGGCTTGCCAGGCGCCGGCCGCATCGCGCATGCCGAGCAGCTGCGCGCAGAAGTGGCTCACCTTGGCGCCGTAAGCCTTGCGGAAGCGCTCGGCAATAAAGCGCTCGAGCTCGGCGCGTGCATTCGGGACGACGATTGTCATGGCGGGCGCGATCGTAGACACGCCGGATTAACCCGCCATTAACGACCTCCAGCCGGACTATGTTTGACCTTAGGGTCCGTTTCCCTTCGCCAGCGCGCGCTCGATCACGGCGCGGTCCTCGACGTCACGCTCGCGCGCCGACTGCTTCGTGCGCAGAAGGCCCTCGAGACTCACGGTGCGCACCGGCACACCGTCCACATCGATCACGACTTCGTAGGGCCTGAGGCTGTCGAACGTCTCACCGCAGGTGCGGAATACCAGGTCGACCACGATTTCGTCGGCAACGCGAATGCCCTCGCCTTCTTCAAACCATTCGGGCGCAAGGTCCCGCGCCGATCGATCAGGCAGCACGAGGAGCGCGCGGCGCACGGGCTCGGCGGCTTCGCGACGAGCGGGGACGAGAAGATCGATATCCACCGTGGCGCGCGGATAGCCATGCGCCAGGAGTGCGTATCCGCCGATCAGCAGGTAATCCGCGCGCTCGGCATGCAGCGCAGCGAGCAGCTTCTTGAGATCCTGGAGCGTTGCGGGCCGGGACCGCTCGGTCATGCCCGCCGGGCGGCACGCGCTTCGGCCATCGCTTCGGCGAGCCAGGCTTCCTGCTGCCGATTGGCCTGGTCCAGCGTGCGGAAGCGGTAGATGCCCTTCGGCGCGGCGATGCGGCCGCCGGGCAGGAGCGCAGGCAGCGGATCGTTCACCGCGCAGGCGGCCCTCAGCCGGGACGCGGAGGGACGCAGCGCCAGAGCGGGCATTAAGCGGCGGCCGACGGACCTTTGCATGAGGCCATTCTACTTCTTGATCAAGGTCAAGAGCTCCGTGCGGCAGCGGGGTAGGGTGATTTCATGGACGCTCCGGGCGTCGACCTCCTCCTAAGCATCGACACCGAATACCGCGACAAAGCGCGCGCCGGGTCGCTACCGAGGATCGCGCCGCGCCGTATGAACCCGGAAGGCAAGGCCTGGCTGCCGGTGCTGCACACCCGCTTCGGCCCTTGGCACTTCACCGCGCTCTTTTCAAACACGGTGCGCGCCCACGAGATGCACCGGGTCAAAGACTGGGTGCTGATCTTCTACTCGGACCCGGAAGGCGGAGAAGGGCAGGTCACCGTGGTGACCGAAAGGCGCGGGCTCCTGGCGGGCGAACGCGTGGTGCGCGGGCGCGAGCCCGAGTGCGCGCGCTACTACCGCGGCGAGCGGACCTCGACGCGCGCTCCGTCCTTGAGGGCGTCCGACGGGTAGACCACGACCCGCTCGCCCTCTTTGAGCCCGTCCTCCACCAGCGCTTCGACGCCGTTGCGGCGCGGCACCTTGAGCGCGCGCTTGCGCGCGCGCTCGCCGTCGAGGGTGAACACCGCCCATCCGGCGCCTTCGCGAAAAAGCGCGCCCACCGGAACTTTCAGGGCATTTTGCTGGCTGTAGACGATGATGTGAGCCTCGACGCGAAAACCGTCGCCGAGGGTGCGCACGCGCTCGAGCGATTCGGCGAAATCGAGCACCACGTTGACGCGCTGCTCCTCGACGCCGAGCGCCGAGACCTTGGTGAACGCCGCCGGCTCGACCAGCCGCACGCGCGCCGCCACCGGCGCGATGCCTTGGCCGAGCTCGAGCCGCGCCGGCATGCCCGGCCGCACCGCGACCGCCTCCTGCGACAGCACGTCGACCACCGCCTCGAGGGTGCGCGGGTCGGCGATCTCCATGAGCGGCGCGCCGAGCGCCACCGCGCCCTCGCTTTTCTGCATCACCTTCAGCACCACGCCCGCCACCGGCGAGGTCACCGGCCATTTCGCCGCCGGCGCGCCGCTTGAGGCGTTTTTCTCGTACCGGGTCAAGGCAGCGCGCGCCTGGGCAAGCTCGTGGCGCGCGGCCTCCTCGGCGAAGCGCGCCGCCTCGCGCGCTCTTTCGGCCACCCTCAGCGAGAGCTCGGCCTGGTCGCGCACGGTTTGCGAGATGAAGCCTTCCTTGGAGAGCCGGGTCTGCCGCTCGAGATCGGCACGCGCGTGGTCGCGCTGCGCCTGCGCCTTGAGGGTCTCGGCGCGCGCGCGCGCGAGCTGCGCTTCGACCGCGCCGATACGCTCGCGCAGCTCGCGCTGGGTGCGCGCGTCGAGGAACGCGGGCGCGGTGGGGGTGAGCTCGGCGACGATCTGCGCCTGCTTCACGGGATCGCCGACCTCGAGCTGGATGCGCTCGAGCTGCCCGGCAAGCGGAGCGGCGATGACGAAGCGGTCGCGCACGCGCGTCTGGCCGTCGTCCGACACCGCCTGCTCGAACGCGCCGCGCGTCGCTTCGGCGGTCTCGACCGACACCGGCTGCGGGCGTAGCGCCCACGCGGTCAGCCCGGCCACCGCCGCGATTGCGATACCCAGCAGGATTTTGTTGCGTCGGGTCATTCGCGCGTCTTCAGCACGGCCACGAGGTCGAGATTATCTATGTGATTCCTGACGATGAGCGCGGCGGCGACGCCGGCGGCGGCGACCGCGGCGCCGGCGTAGACATAGGTGGCGGGGAAGATGACCAGCGGGAACTCCATCACCTCCTCGTGCATCATGAGCGAGATCATCAGCGCGCACAGCCCGTAGCCGGCGAGGAAGCCGAGCGGGATGGCAGCCGCGATCTCGAGCCCGAGCTCGCCCAGCAGGAGCACCGACACCTCGCCGCGCGTGAAGCCGAGCACGCGCAGGCTGGCGAGCTCCCACGAGCGCTCGGCGAGCTGGATGCGCGCGTTGTTGTACACCACGCCCACCGCGATGGTCGCCGCGAACAGCGTCAGGATGGTGGTGAAGAAGATGATGTTGCGTCCGGTGGTGTCGCGAAAGGTCTCGAGCAGCGTGCGGTTGACGATCACCACCGCCGCGCCCGGCATGGCCTTCAGGCGCTCGAGCAGCCGCGCTTCCTCGGCGCGCTCGACCAGAAGCCCCGCCCCCGAGACGACCGGGCCCTCGCGCGCCAGGCGGTTCAGCTCCTCCAGGCGCATGTACGCGTTCATGCCCGCCATCTCGCGCACCGTGCCGGCGACGCGCACTTCGGCCTTGACGCGCTTGCCGTCGAGCAGCTCGGCGAGCAGCGTGTCGCCCGGCGCCACGCCGAGGCGCTCGGCGAGGCGGGTGGTGAGCAGCACTCCGGCGGGTGGCGGCTGCGCCACGCGCAGCTCGGCGTCGAGAATGCGCTGCAGCGTGGCGCCTTCGGCGAGGCCGGTGAGGCTGGTGCGGTAGCTGCGGTGCCCGGCGCGCAGCCGCACGGGAATGGCGCGGCTCACCTCGGCCTGCTTTACGCCCGGCAGACGCTCGAGCTCCCAGCGCACCGCGCCCGGCACCGGCTCGGCGAAGCCCAGGGTGACATCGGCGCGCATCACCTTGTTGAACTGCACGTCCATGAAGTACTCGACCGCGTCGCTCCAGAACGTGCCCGAGATCAGGATCGCCACCGAGCCGGCGATTCCCGCGACCGTGATCGCGGCGCGCACCGGCTTCCTTTCCAGGTTGCGCATGATCATGCGCTGCGAGGAGGTGAGGAGGTGCGCGTAGCCCAGCCGCTCGAGCAGCAGCGCGCGGAACTGCGCGGGAGCCGGGGGGCGCAGCGCCTCGGCCGCCTTCAGGCGCAGCACGCCGCGGATCGCGGCGAGCGCGCCGCCGGTCCCCGCGGCGAGCGCCACCGCCGCGCCGGCGAGCGCCACCCAGGGCGGCAGCAGGTAGTTGAACTCGGGGAACTGGAAGAAATCGGTGTACAGGCCGGTCATCGCGCTACCCAGCCACGCGCCGAGGGCTGTGCCAATAAGGATCCCGACCATGACAATGACCGACGCGAACTTGAGGTAGTGGGCCGCGATCCAGCGGTCCTCGTAGCCGAGCGCCTTCAGCGCCGCGATCTCGCCGCGCTGCGCGTTCACCTGCCGGTGCAGCACCACGTTCAGGATGAAGGCCGCCACCGCGAGGAAGATCGCCGGCAGCACCGTGCCCCAGACGCGCTGCTGGTTGATTTCCTGGGAGAGGATCTTGTGCGACATCTGGTCGTCGCGCTCGACCGCGCCCAGGGCACCGTAGGCTTCGAGCATTTTGTCGAGGGAATCCACTACCGTGCTTACAGAGGCGTTTTTCTCGAGGCGCAGCAGCACCGAGTTGAAGGCGCCTTCCATGTCGAACCCGGCGGCAAGCGCCTTCGCATCGGTCCACAGCACCGCGAACCACTCGTCGTCGGGCATGCCGCCGCCGCGCGTGGCGTAGATGTACTCGGGGGTGAGTGCGGTGCCGACCAGCGTGAAGCGCTCGAGCTTGCCGTTCAGCAGCACCTGCACGCGCTCGCCGAGCGCGAGCTTGCGCGCTTCGAGGAAGCGGTGGTTGACCACCGCCTCGCCGCGCGCGCCCGGCGTCGGCCAGCGCCCGCTCCTGAGCGTCAGCCGGTTCATGCCGGGCAGGTGCGCGAAATCGGCGCCGATCAGGCGCGCGATCATCGGCGGCGCGACGCCCTCGATCGAGAGCTGCGCGTCGCGCACCACGCGTGGCTCGACCTCCACCACGCCCGGGATGGCGCGGATCTTCTCCACCAGCGAAGCCGGCGCGCGCTTTGCGGTCGCGAACACGTGCGCGAAGCGCGCCGAGTCGTAGTAGTGGTCGCGCGACCACACGAGCGAGTGGTGCGTCGAGAACGAGCCGATGAACGCGCCGATGCCGCAGGCGATCACCAGCGCGATCGAGATCACCTGCGTCTTGAGCGACCACAGGTCGCGCGCGAGCTTTCGATCGAGCGCCTTCATCACAACCCCGAAATCAGGGACAGACCACGTTTTCCGGATTCCCGCGACGGCGAAAACGTGGTCTGTCCCTGGTTTTGCGGTTTTTCGGTCACCAGGAGATCTCCGCCGGGGTGAGCTTCTTCTCGGGACGCGTCTCGCCCACGATCTTTCCGTTGCCGAGCTTCAGCACCCGGTCGGCCATGCCGGCGATCGCGGCGTTGTGGGTGATCACCATTGCGGTGGTGCCGAGCTCGGCGTTGATTTTCGCGATCACCTCGAGCACCAGCTTGCCGGTTTCGTAGTCGAGCGCGCCGGTCGGCTCGTCGCACAGGAGCACCTGCGGCCGCTTGGCGATGGCGCGCGCGATCGCGACGCGCTGCTGCTCGCCGCCGGAGAGCTGCGAGGGAAAATGGTCGAGCCGCTCGCCCAGGCCGACCCAGCCGAGCGCCTCGGCCGCGGGCATGGGGTTCTCGGCGATGTCGGTCACGAGCGCGACGTTCTCGCGCGCCGTCAGGCTCGGGATCAGGTTGTAGAACTGGAACACGAAGCCGACGTTCTCGCGGCGAAAGCGCGTGAGCCCGGCCTCATCGGATTTGGACAAATCATGCTTCTCAAAAAAGATCGATCCCGAGGTGGGCGTATCGAGCCCCCCCAGGATGTTGAGCAGCGTCGACTTGCCGCTGCCCGAGGGGCCGAGCAGCACGATGAACTCGCCCGCGCGCACCTCGAGGTCGACGCCGCGCAGCGCGTGCACCTCGGCCTCGCCCATGCGGTAGACCTTGGTGAGGCCGCGGGCGGCGAACACGACGGGCGTACTCAAAGCTTTTTCACGATCCTGACGATCGACGGCTGCTCGGCGGCCGGGGCGCGCTCGAAGCCGAGCTCCCGGACGAAGTCGAGCATGTCCCGATTGTCCTCCAGAACGATGCCCTCCATGGTCTCGAAGCCGCGCGCGCGCGCCGCGCGGATCAGCGCGTCCATCAGGAGCTGCGCGATCCCGGTGTGGTGCCAGTCGTCGGCGACCACGACGCCGAACTCGCAGCTGCGCCGGTCAGCGTTGGCGACGTAGCGCGCGTCGCCGACCAGGGTATCGCCCGATTCGCATACGAATGCCATGTGGCGGTCGTAGTCGATGTCCGAATGGAAATGGGCGAGCCCGCCGTCCACCGCGTCGGCACGCTTCATGAAGCGCCGGCGCCGCGTGTCGCCGGAGAGGCGGTCGAGGAACTCGCGCTGGCGCACCTCGTCCTGCAGCCGGATCGGGCGGATGACGACGCTGCGGCCGTCGGCGAGCCGGCGGCGCACGGCGAGATGGGCGGGGTACTCGGCCATGGCACTCGAGCCGATTGTCGATTTCGTCCGCCTGCCGCGCTTGACCCAGGTCAAAGGCATTTCCGGCGCGGCGGCGATACTGGCGCGCCATGAAGCATCACGAGGCGGTGCGCGGCCATGTGGCTGCGTCGGTGCTCCGCGCGCGGCCGGACGAGACCGCGGGCGCGGTGCTCGAGCGCCTCGCGCACGACAAGCCGGTGAGCGTCGAGCTCGTCCTAGTGGTGAACGGTCATGGCAAGCTCAAAGGCGTGGTTTCGCTCGGCAGGCTGTTCGCCGCTCCCGCCGCGGTGCCTCTCAAGGAAATCCTGGACAGCAAGTCTCCGCGTGTCACGGCCGACACCGACCAGGAGCACGCGGCCTCACTCGCTTTGCACCACGGCGTCGACGCCCTGCCGGTGGTGGACGACGAAGGCCACGCGCTCGGCGTGATGCCCGCGCAGGCGCTGCTGCAGGTGCTGCGCCGCGAGCACGTCGAGGACCTGCACCGGCTCGTCGGCATCCAGCGCGAGGCGGCGCAGGCGCGCCACGCGATCGAGGATCCGCCGCTGCGGCGCGTGCGCCACCGGCTGCCCTGGCTGCTGGTCGGCCTGGCCGGCAGCGCGCTCGCCACCGCCGCGATGGCGGCGATGGAGGTCACGCTGCAGGCGAACGTGGCGATCGCGTTCTTCGTGCCCGCGCTGGTGTACCTCGCCGACGCGATCGGCACCCAGACCGAGGCCGTGGCGGTGCGCGGCCTGTCGCTCACGCGCGCGGGGCTCGGCCCGCTGCTCGCCGGCGAGTTGCGCACCGGGCTCTTCATTGGAATGATCCTCGGTGTGCTCAGCTTCGCTCCGATCTGGCTCGCCTTCGGCAATGCGCGGCTCGCCGCGGCGGTTGCGGTGAGCATCGTGGCCGCCGGAACCGTTGCCAACGGCCTCGGCCTGTTCATCCCCTGGCTCCTGCAGCGCCTGGGCTTCGATCCGGCGTACGGCACCGGGCCCGGCAGCACAGTGCTTCAGGACGTCTGCACCATCCTGGTTTATTTCGCGATAGTGCGCGCTTTCGGCGTCTAGCTGCATGGAGCATCCGCACCGCGGCCTGAGTTCCGCCGAGGCCGCCGAGCGCCTGAAGCGCCATGGCCCGAACGCGCTGCCGGCGGTAAAGCCGCGCCATCCGCTCGCGCGCTTCGCCGCGCAGTTCAACAGCGCGCTGATCTACTTTTTGCTCGCCGCGGCGCTCGCCGCCGGCATCCTCGGGCACGGCATCGACGCCACGGTCATCATCGCCGTGGTCCTGCTCAACGCCCTGGTCGGCTTCATCCAGGAAGGCAAGGCGGAGAAGGCGCTGGAAGCGATCCGCCGCCTGATCGCGCCGCAGGCGGCGGTGCTGCGCGACGGCGCGCGGCGCAGCGTGCCGGTGGCGGACGTGGTGCCGGGCGACGTGGTGCTGCTCGAGGCCGGCGACCGCGTGCCGGCCGACCTGCGCCTGCTGCGCGCGCGCGGCCTGCGGGTGGACGAGGCACTGCTCACCGGCGAATCGGTGCCGGCGGCGAAGGACGAGAGCGGCATGGCCTTCTCCGGCACGCTGGTGGTGGCGGGCCAGGCGAGCGGCGTGGTGGTGGCGACCGGCGCGGCGAGCGAGGTCGGACGCATCAGCGAGCTGTTGCAGTCGGTCGAGCCGCTCACCACCCCGCTCCTGCGCCAGATGAACCGCTTCGCCGCGCGCTTCACCTGGGGCGCGATCGCCGGCGCGGCGCTGCTCTTCGCCTTCGCCGTGCTCGCGCGCGGCTACGCCTGGCCGCAGGCGCTGATCGCGGTGGTCGCGCTGGCCGTGAGCCTGGTGCCCGAAGGCCTGCCGGCGGTGATCTCGGTCACGCTCGCCATCGGCGTGCGGCGCATGGCGGCGCGCAACGCGGTCATCCGCCGCCTGCCCGCGGTCGAGACCCTCGGCGCCACCTCCGTGATCTGCTCCGACAAGACCGGCACCCTCACGCGAAACGAGATGACCGTGCGGCGCATTGCCGTCGAGAATCACCAGGCCGAGGTGAGCGGCGCCGGCTACGCCCCGCAAGGCGAGATCGAGGCCGCCGACCATGACGACGACGCGGCGGCCCTCGCGGCAGTGCTGCCGCTCATCCGCTGCGGCCTGCTGTGCAACGACGCGCACCTCCACAAGCGCGATGGCACGTGGGTGGTGGAGGGCGATCCGATGGAGGGCGCGCTGGTGGCGCTCGCCATGAAGGCCGGGCTCAACCCGGAGCACGTGCGCGCCGAATGGCCGCGCCTCGACGAGCTGCCGTTCGACGCTGCCTACCGCTTCATGGCCACGCTGCACCGCGGCCCCGGCGGCGAAACGCTGCTCTTCGTGAAGGGCGCGCCGGAGAAGCTGCTCGAGCTTTCGGGCCTCGCCGGCAGCGCGCAATGGCACGCACGCGTCGCCGAGGCCGCCTCGGGCGGCGAGCGGGTACTCGGTTTTGCGTGCAGGAAGGTTTCCGCGACCGGTGCGCTCGGCGTCGAGCAGGTCGCGAAGCTCGAATTTCTCGGGATTGCGGGCTTCATCGACCCGCCGCGCCCCGAGGCGCTGGCGGCGATCGCGGAGTGCCGCAGCGCCGGCATCGAGGTGAAGATGATCACCGGCGACCATGCCGCCACCGCGCTCGCGATCGCGCGCCAGCTCGGCCTGCCGGCCGAAGCGGTGCACGCGCGCGCGACACCCGAGGACAAGCTGCGCCTGGTGCGCGCGCTGCAGGCAGAGGGCGCAGTGGTAGCGATGACCGGCGACGGCGTGAACGACGCGCCTTCGCTCAAGCAGGCCGACGTCGGCGTGGCGATGGGCATCAAGGGCACCGAGGCCGCGAAGGAGGCAGCGGAGATGGTGCTGCTCGACGACAACTTCGCCTCGATCGTCGCCGCGGTGCACGAGGGCCGCACGGTGCACGACAACATCCGCAAGGTGGTGGCGTGGACCCTGCCCACCAACGGCGGCGAGGCGCTGACCGTGGTGGCGGCGCTGCTGTTCGGCGTGGTCCTGCCGATGACCGCGGTGCAGATCCTGTGGGTGAACCTGGTCGCCGACGTCGCGCTCGGCCTCGCGCTCGCCTTCGAGCCCGCCGAGCCGGGGGTGATGCGCCGGCCGCCGCGGCGGCCCGACGCACCGCTGCTCTCGCGCTTCCTGTTGTGGCGCGTGGTGCTGGTCTCGGCGCTGTTCGCCGTCATCTCGCTCACGGTGTTCCTCGCCGCGCAGGCGCTCGGGCGAGACCTGGAGACCGCGCGCACGCTGGTGGTCAACACGCTGGTGGTGCTGCAGATCTTCTACCTGTTCAACGTGCGCTACCTGCACATGACCTCGATCACCTGGCGCGGCGCGCTCGGCACGCCGGCGCTGCTGCTGGCGCTGGCGGCGGTCGTCGCGGCGCAGCTCGCCTTCACCTATGCGCCGTTCATGCAGGCGTGGTTCGACACGCGCCCGGTGGCGCTCGGCGACGGCGCGCTGGTGCTCGGCTGCGGCGTCGCGTTCATGGTGCTGCTCGAAGCAGAGAAGCGCCTGCTGCGCCACTGGGGTTTTCTGGAGCGGGCGCGGGCGTGAAGGACGCCTGGTCCGGACGCGCCGGCTTCATCCTCGCCGCGATCGGCTCGGCCGTCGGGCTGGGCAGCATCTGGAAGTTCCCTTACGAGGTGGGCGCGAATGGCGGCGCGGCGTTCGTGCTGTTCTACCTCGCCGGGCTGCTGCTCGCGGTGGTGCCGCTCATGTACGCCGAGTTCGCCATCGGCCGGCGCGGCAGGGGCGATGCGGCGGCGAGCATCGCCCGGCTCGCCGCGGCGCACGGCGCGCGCTCCGGCTGGCGATGGGCCGGCGTGCTTGGCGTGCTGACCGGGCTCCTGGTGCTCAGCTTCTACTCGGTGATCGGCGGCTGGACCCTCGCCTATGCGATCGACCCGGCGCGCAGCTACGAGGCGCTGCTCGCTTCGCCGGCGCGCATGACCGCGTACCACGCGGTCTTCCTTGCCGTCGCGGCGGCGATCGTGGCGCGCGGCGTCGGCCGCGGCATCGAGGCGACGGCGAAGGTGCTGATGCCGCTCCTCGCTCTGCTGATGATCGCGCTCGCGGCGTATTCCGTGGCGTACGGCGATCTCGCGGCCACGGTGCGCTTCCTGTTCAAGCTGGATGTGTCCGCCTTCACCGCGCGCGCCGCGCTGGATGCGCTCGGGCTGGGCTTTTTCTCGATCGGCGTGGGCTTCGGCCTGATGATCACCTACGCCGCCTACGCCGGGAAAGACATCGACCTGCGGCAGGCCGCGCTCTGGTCGATCGGCGCAGATACCGCGATCTCGCTGCTCGCGGGCTTCGCGGTGTTTCCGGTGGTCTTCGCCAACGCGCTCGACCCCGCGAGCGGGCCGGGGCTGGTGTTCGTCACGCTGCCGCTCGCCTTCGCCCGCATGCCCTTCGGCGCGCTCGCCGCGGCGGCGTTCTTCGTGCTGCTGTTCGTGGCGGCGCTCGCCTCGGCGGTCTCGATGCTCGAGCTCGCGGTCGCGCCGGTCACGCGAACGCTCGGCGGGTCGCGGGCGAGGGCGAGTCTCGCGGTAGCCGCGGCCTGCTTCGTCGCCGGCCTCGCCACGGTGTTCTCGTTCAACTTGTGGTCGCACTGGGAGCCCACGGCGTTCGAGGCGCTCGATCACCTCACCTCGAACGTGCTGCTGCCGATCAGCGGTCTTGCGATGGCGCTGTTCGCCGGCTGGGCGCTGCCGAAGGCGGTGCTGGCCGAGGAGCTGCGGATGACGCGGCGCGGAGCCGCGCTGCTGCACGGGCTTCTGCGCTGGCTCACGCCGGCGCTGATTGCAATGACCGCGCTGGCGCCGGCGTTCCTGCGCTAGCGGTACACCAGCACCGGCACCTTGGAAAGCTGGATCACCTTGTCGGCGACGCTGCCCAGCAGCAGGCGGCTGAAGCCGCGGTGGCCGTGCGAGGACATGAGGATCAGGTCGCACTTGCGCTTTCGCGCCGC
>Ga0105252_10000816_pt1 | contig 16549 bp, 13 predicted proteins | sample EasRivMeERMZT100_FD_89675 | JGI IMG/M metagenome (GOLD analysis project Ga0105252, IMG submission 89675) | Soil microbial communities from meander-bound floodplain in the East River, Colorado, USA - East River MetaG ERMZT100 | ecosystem: Environmental > Terrestrial > Soil > Floodplain | place... | reverse complement strand
TTCGACACCTACCTGATTCTCAAGGATCCGACCGGGCAGCAGACCGAGAACGACGACGCCGACGACGGCGACGTCGGCCACAGTCTGATCGAGACAGAGCTCAGCGAGACCGGCACGTATAGCGTCCTCGTGACGAGCTACGAATCCGGCGAGACGGGCGCCTACCGACTCACGATCGACCCCTCGGAGCCCCGCCAACGCCATTCATCGCCCAATCGTGATGTAACGATTCTCACGGTGCGTGCGCCGAGCACGGAGTCGCGACCGCTGGCGTATCAGCAGCTCGTCGTCAACCGAGGCGGCAGCGGACCGTTCGACGTGTTATTCGAGCGGTAATGCCGAAGGCCCCGAGCAGGCGCAACGACCACGCCGGCCTATCGCGGCAATGAGCGGGCGACCACGGAAGCCCGCCGCACGCGCCGTGGAGTGGGCGGCGCTGCGCGGCCTTGCACCGCATCTGTGGCCGCCAGGCAATCTCGCCGCGCGCCTGCGTGTGGTGCTGGCGCTGTCGCTGCTCATGGGCGCCAAGCTCGCCACGGTCTATGTGCCGATCCTGTTCAAGGACATGGTGGATCTGTTCGCCGATCCCGAGAACCTACCCGTGGTGTTGCCTCTCGGTCTCGTCGTTGGCTACGGAGTATTGCGCGTTGCAGCGATCGCATTTTCCGAGCTTCGCGATGCCGTATTCGCCAAAGTCGCGCAACGCGCTATTCGCAACGTAGCGCTGCAGACGTTTCGACACTTGCATGCCTTGTCGCTCGGTTTTCATCTCGAACGGCAGACGGGCGGACTGTCGCGAGCCATCGAACGCGGCACCAACGGCATCGACTCGCTGTTGACCTTCATGTTGTTCAACATCGTGCCGACGCTGATCGAAATCGCCTTGGTGTGCGGCATCCTCTGGGCCTTCTTCGATGCCCGGTACGCCGTCGTCACCTTGGCATGCGTGCTCGGGTATATCGCTTACACGCTCACCGTCACCGAATGGCGCACCAAGTATCGTCGGCAAATGAACGAGACCGATCAAGAAGCCAACACGCGCGCCATCGACAGTCTACTGAACTACGAGACGGTCAAATACTTCGGCAACGAGCAATACGAGGCCAACCGCTTCGACCAGGCGCTGGCCAGCTACGAACGAGCTTCAGTCGCCAGCAAGAGCTCCTTGTCGCTGCTCAACATCGGCCAAGCCACGATCATCGGCACGGGCCTTGCTGTGCTCATGCTCATGGCGGGCCGTGGCGTGATCGACCGTTCGCTCACGGTAGGCGACTTCGTGCTCGTCAACACGTACCTCATTCAGCTCTACACCCCCCTCAATTTCCTCGGCTTCGTCTATCGCGAGATCAAGCAAGCCCTGACGGACATGGAGTCGATGTTCCGACTGCTGAACGTCAGCGCCGACGTCGAAGACGCCCCGGGCGCGGCGCCGCTGCGAGTGGGACCTGGCGCCGTCGAGTTTGCCAACGTGAGCTTCGCCTACGACCCGCGCCGCACGATTCTGCATGATGTGTCGTTTCGGGTTCCTTCGGGCGGGCGCATCGCAATCGTCGGCGCCAGCGGCGCCGGCAAATCGACGATCTCCCGGTTGCTGTTCCGTTTCTACGACGTTACTGCAGGCGCCGTGTGCATCGATGGCCAGGACATTCGGGACGCGACACAACAAAGCGTGCGCGCGTCGATTGGCATCGTTCCGCAGGACACGGTGCTCTTCAACGACACGATCTATTACAACATCGCTTATGGCCGCCCGGGCGCCACACCTGCGGAAGTCGAGGATGCAGCGCGACTGGCGCGGATTCACGACTTCATCATGGCGTCGCCAGACGGCTATCAAACAACAGTCGGCGAGCGCGGCCTCAAATTGTCGGGCGGCGAGAAACAGCGTGTCGCCATTGCGCGCACCATTCTCAAACGACCGCGCATCTTGGTGTTTGATGAAGCCACGTCGGCGCTCGATACGCGCACGGAGCGGGAGATTCAAGCATCGCTGCGCGAGGTATCACGGGGCCACACGACCTTGGTAATCGCACACCGCTTGTCGACCATCGTCGATGCGGACGAGATCATCGTGCTCGCAGATGGGCGGATCGACGAGCGCGGCACGCACGCGGCACTCCTCGAGCAAGGCGGCCTCTATGCCACGATGTGGCAGCGCCAGCTGCACGGCCTCGACGAGGCAAACACGAGTGCACCGCTCGGCTCGCCCCTGCCCGCTCGGTGAAATGCTGAGACCGTTCGTTTGCCAGCAGCGCTACGGTCGCGTCGCGACGGGCGCAACGAAAGCGCATCCCGCCTAGCGCGGTGCGTGCCAATACAAATAGCGCCACAGCGTCCCGGTCACCAGCGCGTGGTCGATTTCCCCACTCGTCAGAAGCGCCGGCAAGTCGCCCACGGGGACAAGGACCGGCTCCGTGAGCTCCGTGGAAGTGTTTTGCACCGTGCTTTCCAGCTCCACATCAATCGCGAAGTAGCCGTACAGCCGGTTGGCGAACAAGGCCGGATTCGGACTGACCACGCCGAGCGGCACGGCCTCGCGAGCGCGATATCCAGTCTCTTCGAGACACTCGCGCAGCGCAGCGACGGCGGGATCCTCGCCGGGATCCACAAGTCCGCCCGGAATCTCGAGTGTCACCCGCTGCGAACCGTGTCGATACTGACGCACGAGCACGGCTTTGCCGTCCCGCGTGATCGGCAAAATCTGCGCCCAGTTTGGCGATTGGATGCGGTGGAATGTGCGCGGCTTGGCGTCGACAGGGCTAAGCGCGATAGAGCGTTCGACGGAGAATACCCGGCAGTCGGCGACTGGCTCGCGGGCCAGCTCGCGCCATTGCTCGACGCTCTTCTCGTCCGTCGTCATGCTGCTAGGCCGAGCCGACCTGATAGATCAGCAACGCCGCACCATAGCCGAGGGCCGTCATGTAGCTCCAAGCGAAAATCGGCCAGCGCCAGCTGTTGGTCTCGCGTCGAATGACTGCGAGCGTCGCCGCGCATTGCAAGCACCACGCGTAGAACAGCAGCAACCCAAGCACCATCGGCAGGGTAAACACGATGCTGCCGTCGGCGCGGCGCGCATCGGTCAGGCGCCCCGCCAGACTCTCCTCGTCGGCGTCACCACCCACGGCGTAGATCGTGCCGAGCACGGCCACGACCACTTCGCGCGCGGGGAAGCCCGCGATCACGGCTGCCGAGATACGCCAGTCCCAGCCGAGTGGTCGAAACACGGGTTCGACGACGTGCCCGGCCGTGCCGAGCCAGCTCTGCTCGAGATGCCGCGCAGCCGCTTCGTTGTCGATCTCGGCGAACCGCGAAGCGAGTTCCGCGCCGCTCAAGCTCGCCGCCGCTGCCGTGCGGGCTTGCTCACGCACTTGCTCCACCTCGGCAGAGCGCGGGAAGTACGCGAGCGCCCAAACCACGACGGCTACCGCGAAAATCACGGTTCCGGCACGGCGCAGAAATACCCGCACCCGGTCGAGCAGCTTCATCGCCACCGTGCGCACGTTCGGCACACGGAACTCCGGTAGTGCCAAGATGAACGTGGGGTTCTCGCCGCGCAACACGGACTGGCGCAGCAGCAATGCAGTGCCCACGCCGCCCACGATGCCGATGATGTAAAGCCCGAACAGCACGAGCCCTTGCAGATTGAGGATGCCGATCTCCCGCGCCGGGACGAACGCGGCGATCAACAGCGCATAGACTGGCAAACGCGCCGAGCAAGTCATGAATGGCGCCGCCAGAATCGTGGCGATGCGGTCGCGACGGTTCGGGATGACGCGCGTCGCCATGATCGCCGGGACGGCACAGGCAAAGCTCGACAACAGCGGAATCACGGACTGCCCCGACAGACCGACGGCGCGCATTGCGCGATCGACGAGGAACGCCGCGCGCGCCAGGTAGCCCGTGTCCTCCATCAAGATAATGAACAGGAACAAGATCAAGATTTGCGGTAGGAACACGATAACGCTGCCGACACCGGCGATCGCGCCGTCGACGACGAAGCTGTTGAGCGCGCCGGGCGGCAGCGCGTCACCGACTGCGGCGCCAATTGCGCTGACGCCGGCGTCGATCAGATCGACGAACGGCGTTGCCCAGGCGAACACGGCCTGAAAGACCACGGCCATCGCGACGATGAATAAACCGGTCGCCTGCCACGGCCGGTTGAGCCAGTCGACGATAATGGCACCCCGGCTCGCGATGCCGGAGCCCGGCGTTTCGACGCGCGGCAGAGTGGCACGCACCCAGGCATAACGCCGGCGCGCTTCCACCGCAAGCGGCGGCTCCGTGCCGAACAACGTGCGGCGGGCCGCGGCGAGATCCCCGCGCGACGCTTCTGGCAACCCCCTCGGCGCGGCCGCGCCATCGACCAACAAGCGCTCGGCCTCGACCACATGCAAGCTCACGCCGTCAGGCTGCCAGCGAGCAACGAGCTCTTCGGCGGCGACGCGCAGCTCCGGCCAATGTTCCACGGGCCGCGGTGCCTGCATGGTGAGCACCTGGCCGAGCGCCGTGTTCAGCGCAGTGAACCCCCGCCCCGTTGTCGCCACGATCGGGTACACCGGTACCCCGCCGAGCGCGTCCTGCAAGGCAGGAATGTCGATCCGCAAGCCCTGCTGCTCAGCCGCGTCGATCATCGTCAACGCCACGATCATCGGCCGGCCAATCTCGGCGAGCTGTTGCAGCAGATAGAGTCCCTGATAGAGGCGCGTCGCATCGATCACGGCGAGCACGGCATCCGGGCGCGGCGTACCGACGACGCGGCCGAACAACACGTCTACGGCGATTTGCTCGTCCGTGGACGTGGGGCTTAGGGAATACGTGCCCGGCAGGTCGATGAGATCGAGCGCCATTTTGCCGAACACACCGCGGCCGACGCGCCGCTCCACGGTGACGCCCGGATAGTTCGCCGTGCGTTGCCGCAACCCGGTGAGACGATTGAAGACCGAGCTCTTGCCGGCGTTGGGGTTGCCGACCACAACCACGGTGCCCGCGGCGCGCCGGCGAACAGCGATGTTCTCGACCGGAACAGCCGTCTCAGCTCGTGTGGCCACTTAGCACCGTCGGCGTCACATGGAAGCGGCGCGCCTGGTCGCGACGCAGCGAAATCGCCGCGCCATAGAGGCGGAACTCGAGCGGATCTCCGCCGAGCGAGCTGCGCAAAAAGGTCAGCTCTGCGCCTTCGACAAGGCCGAGCACCATCAACCGCTGGACGGCCGGGTCATCGGTCTCGATCGAGTCGATGGCGACCCGATCGCCGGGCTTGAGGTCGGACAAGGTCAGGATCAGCTCCGCTTCCGCAAATAAGAATCGTTATTATATAGCCTTAATCGAACGGATGGCGACGCATGATCACCGCATCGCGGCTGGGGCCCGTCGAAACGATATCGATCGGGACACCGGCCAGCTCCTCGATGCGCCGAAGGTAACTCTTGGCTTCGGCGGGCAGGGCCGCATACGACGTAATGCCGCAGGTCGGCGCACTCCAGCCGGACACCGACTCGTAGACGGGCTCACAATCGCCGAAGCGGTCGATGAGCAGCGGCGGAGTCTCGAGAGTCCTCCCGTCGAGCCGGTAACCCACGCAGATCTTGATCTCGGGGATTCCATCGAGCACGTCGAGCTTCGTGAGACACAGCCCAGCGACGCTGTTGCTGAACACGGCGCGGCGCAACAGGACCGCATCGAACCAGCCGCACCGCCGCGGCCGACCCGTCGTCGAGCCGAACTCGTTACCCACCTTGCCGAGGTGGCGCCCCATGTCGTCGTGCAGCTCGGTCGGGAACGGACCAGCCCCGACACGGGTCGTGTACGCCTTCACGATCCCGAGCACGTAGTCGAATGCGCCGGGGCCGACGCCGGAGCCCGCGGCGGCCCCACCCACGGTAGTGTTCGACGAAGTGACGAACGGGTAGGTGCCGAGGTCGATGTCGAGCATCGCGCCCTGTGCGCCTTCGAATAGCACGCTGCATCCCTGGTCGCGCAGCTCGCGCAAGACCTCTGTGACGTCGCTGACGAGCGGCTTCACCCGCTCACCGAGACGCAGCAGATTGTCGAGCTCGCGGCGCGGATCCACCGTCTCTGCGTGGTAGTAGCGCTCGAGCAAGAAGTTGTGCAAATCGAGCAGCCGCTCGAGCTTTTCCTTAAGCACCTGCGGCGCGAACAAATCCGCAATGCGGAGCGCCCGCCGGGCGATTTTGTCTTCGTATGCGGGACCTATGCCGCGACCCGTGGTGCCAATCGCGCCGGCGCCGCTCGCCTGCTCGCGCGCCCTGTCGAGCAACGCGTGCGAGCTGAGAATCACGGGGCACGCGGGCGAAACTCGAAGGCGCTCCTCGACCGGCACGCCGCGGCCGATGAGCTCGTCCATCTCGGTGCACAAGGCATCGAGCGAAACGACAACCCCGTTACCGATGAGGCACACGACTTCGTCGCGCAGAATGCCCGACGGGATCAGGTGCAGCACCGTCTTGCGATCGCCGATCACGAGCGTGTGGCCGGCATTGTGGCCGCCCTGGAAGCGCACCACGGCGTGAGCACGGTCTGCGAGCACGTCGACGACGGCGCCTTTGCCTTCGTCGCCCCACTGCGTTCCGATCACTACTACGTTCCGACCCACCCTACCCTCGCACGCCCAGCAATAGCACGAGCCCTACGATGACGGCTGCCAGACCAAAGGCCCGTAACTGCTGGTCTCCGAGTCCCGCCAACGCGGTCAAGCTGCGCCGCCATTGCTTTGGCGCGGCAAACGGGAACAGCCCCTCGAAAATCAGGTAGAAAGCCAAACCCGCAAGAAGATCTGCCCAGGCCAAACCCCAAGCCTCCGTGGTCTCGTTCTGGATTCGATGATGGTCTAGTTGGCCGCAGTACCGATTTGGTTCTGCAAGAACTTGAAGAACTCGCTGTCGGGCTTCAAGACCAGCACGTCCTGATCGCGCCCGATCGACTCGCGGTACGCGAGCATGCTCCGGTAGAAGGCGTAGAACTCGCGGTCCGCCGAATACGCCTTCGCATAGATCTCCGCCGCACGCGCATCACCGGCGCCGCGAATGCGCTCGGCGTCCCGATAAGCCTCTGCCAGAATCACCGTGCGCTGTCGATCGGCGTCGGCGCGAATGCGCTCGAACTCCTCTTCTCCCTCGGCGCGCAACTGCGAAGCCACGCGCTGGCGCTCCTGGCGCATACGGTTGTAGACCGACTCGCTCACTTCCTCCGACAAGTCGATGCGTTTGACGCGCACGTCGACGACCTCCACGCCGAGCTCTGGCGTGCGCTCGCGGGCCCGCACGAGTAGGTCCTGCATGAGCTCCGAGCGCTCTGCCGACACCACTTCCTGGACGGTGCGCGTGCTGATGGCCGCCTTGATACCCTCTTTGATGATGGCCGAGATTCGCTCCACGGCCACGTCCTCGTCGCCGCCCGTGGAACGGTAGTACTGCGAAGGTTCCGTGATGCGCCAGGTCACGAAGTAATCCACGATGAGGTTCTTCTTCTCGCCCGTGAGGAACCGCTCTTCGGAGTGGCTGTAGTTCATGATGCGGTTTGGGTAACGCATCACGTTCTGCACGAACGGCAGCTTGAAGTGCAACCCGGGCTCGTAGTCTGCCCGCACGATCTCGCGAAACTGGAATTTCAACGCGTGCTCGCGCTGATCCACGGTGAACAAGGACATACGCACGACGATCGCGACGAGCACGAGGACAATCAACAGCAAATTCGAGCGTGGGCTCACGGCGTCAGCTCCTCAGCGCGTTTCGCGCTCGCGCGACCGCGACGGAATGTTGTTGGTCATGGGCACGGAGGTCACACCCTGCGACGTCTCGTTGCCCGGCGGCGACTGGCGTCGCTGCATGAGCTGGTCGAGCGGTAAGTACAGCAGATTGTTACCGCCGTCCGTATCGACGAGCACCTTGGTGGAATTGGCGAGAACCTCCTCGAGCGTCTCGATGTAGATGCGCTCGCGAGTCACGCCCGGCGCTTTGGCATACTCCGTGAGAATCTGCGTGAACCGATCCGATTCACCTTCGGCATCGGCGGTCACCTGCGCGCGGTACGCTTCGGCAGCCTGGCCGCGCCGCGCAGCCTCGCCGCGCGCCCGCGGCAGGATCTCATTGGAATACGTCTGTGCTTCGAGGATACGGCGCTCACGGTCCTCGCGCGCCTTGATGGAGTCCTGAACGCTGCTCTCCACCTCGCGTGGGAAATTGGCGTCCTGCAGGTTCACCTCGTAGATCGTGACGCCCGCGCCATAGGCATCGAGCGTCGCTTGCAGGAGGTCTTGGGTGTCGCGCGCAACCTCGGCACGTCCTTCGGTCAGAATGAAGTCGAGCACGTTGCGACCGACGATCTCGCGAATGGCGCTCGCCGTCACGTCCGCCAGCGTCTCTTCAGGGTCGCGCATGTTGAACAGGAACGACTGTGGGTCGGTGCGGCGGAACTGCACCACAACGTCGACGTTCACGATGTTCTCGTCGCGTGTCAGCATGCTGCCCTGGTATGACAACCGCTCCGTGGCACCGATATTGATGGTTTCCGCGCTTTCGATTGGCCACGGCAGGTGCCAGCGGAGCCCTGGCTGCGTGAGGCCCTGATAGGCGCCGAAGCGCAGAACCACACCCCGCTCGGCCTCATCAACCGTGTAGACGCCCGTTAGCGCCCAAAGCAGCGCCAACAAAACGGCCCCGCTCGCTAAGAAACCGGAGTTCAGGGTTGGCTCGCCCCCGATGCGGCCGCCACCGCCTCTGCCGCCGCGGAACAAGCCCGCCAGCTTACGTTGCAGGTCGCGCACTACCGCGTCGAGATCTGCCGGACCCTTGTCCTTGTCAGATCGCCACGGATTGCCTTTGTCGCCGTCATCCCATGCCATCGTGTGTCACACTTTCTGTCGAATACTGTCTGCTGGCAAGCCTTCTTTCTCGCGCAGCTGCCGCCAACGCTGGGCTGTGAGGTCCACTGCCAAAGTCCAACCACCAGCCGCATCCACCGTTTCACCGCGGACCGCATGCCACTCGAAGAGCTGCGCTCGCAAGCGGCTCTGCTCCGGTCCCAAATGCAGCTCCCCCGTCAGACGCTCGCCGCTCACGCGCGCGCGGATGGCGGCCGTCAACGCTGCCAGCCCCTCGCCCGTTACCGCCGAGACGCAGAATTTGGTGGGTTCGACGCCCTCGAGCTCGCGCACGAAATCGGCGGGCGCCTTGTCGAGCTTATTGTACACCCGTAGACACGGAACCTCGGCAGCCCCAACGTCCTCGAGGACGGTCTCCACCTGCCGGCGGCGGTCTTCGTGGTGAGGATCGCCGGCGTCGATCACGTGGAGCAGCAGGGTCGCCTCACGCGTCTCGGTCAACGTGGCGCGAAACGCAGCAATGAGCTCGTGGGGTAAATCCCGCACGAACCCGACGGTATCGACGAGCAGGATCTCGTCGCCGGCGCCGAGGGGCAACCGGCGGATGGTCGGATCGAGGGTCGCGAATAGCTGGTCCCTGGCAACCAGACTGGCGCCTGCCAAGGCGTTGAAGAGCGTCGTCTTACCGGCATTGGTATAGCCGACCAACGCCACCGATGGCACATCCGCTCGGAGCCGTTCCTTCCGGCTAACCTCCCGCTGCCGCTCGACCCGCTCCAAGCGCTCACGCAAATGACGGATCCGCCGGGCGACGAGCCGCCGGTCGGTCTCGAGCTGCGTCTCGCCAGGCCCCCGTAGGCCGATACCCCCCTTCTGCCGCTCGAGGTGGGTCCAACCGCGCACCAGGCGCGAGGCCAGGTGCTCATGTTGAGCAAGCTCGACCTGAAGCTTGCCTTCGAACGTGGCCGCGCGCTGCGCGAAAATGTCGAGAATCAGGCCGTTGCGATCGAGCACGCGAGTCTTGAGCGTGGTCTCGAGATTGCGCTCCTGGCCCGCTCGCAGCGGCTGACTGACCAAAATGAGCTCGGCTTGAGTGTCGCGCGCCAGCGCGGCAACCTCATCGACTTTGCCGCGACCGATGAAAAACCGCGGATCGGGCCGATCGCGCCGGGCCTGAAGCTCAGCCACGACACGCGCCCCCGCGGACTCCGCCAGAGCGCGGAATTCCTGCGTCTCATCCTCTAAACAGGGTCGATTTAGAGCAACGTGCAGCAGCAGCGCACGCTCACCGCTGCGGGGACGATCAAGCAACCTTCACTCCCCGTGCCCCGGAACGGCAATCAGTCTTCAGTCTCTTCCTCGTCCATTGAGGGCACGCGGACGTTCCGCGCCGGTACCACGGTCGAGATGGCGTGCTTGTAGACCATCTGGCTGACACTATTGCGCAACAACACGACGAATTGGTCGAAAGAGTCAATCTGACCTTGCAGCTTGATGCCGTTCACCAAGTAAATCGAGACAGGTACTTTTTCTTTGCGCAAAGCATTCAGGAACGGATCCTGCAGCGATTGACCTTTGGCCATGACGGGTCTCCTCATTCTTCTTGTTGGCTTCGCCGAGATCAGGCCGCCGGACATCGCCTCGGCACTTCGCGCTGCCTCAAATCTCGCTCCGATAGCTGTGCCACTCTGGCAACAGTTGGTACTCCCACAGGCGGTAATGCTAGCACAGACATCGCGACTTTCACGTCGCGGCTATGCCGTCCCGTGCGAGCCGCTCCAGGCACCGCTCGAGGAGGAGCGGCGCAAACGCCGGCCAGGTTTCGCCGCGCGGGTCGCCGCGCAGCCAGGTCAGCTGGCGCTTCGCGTACTGGCGCGTCGCAACGATCGCGCGGCGCCGCGCTTCCGGCCACTCGTACTCGCCGTCGAGGTACGCCCAGAGCTGCCGATACCCCACGGCGCGGATGGCAGGCATCTGGGGCGTGAGGTCGCCACGTGCACGCAGGCGCTCGACCTCCCCCAGGAGGCCCGCGGCCACCATCGCATCGAACCGCTGTTCGATGCGCACGGCCAAATCCGCGCGTTGCTCCGGCACGAGGGCAATGGCCAACACTCGCGGCCGCTGCCCATCGCCTTCGGTGCGCTGCAGTTCCGTCAACGGCTTACCCGTGAGGGCGTGCACCTCGAGCGCGCGTTGGATGCGCTGCCGATCGCTCGGTGCGATCCGGCCCGCGGCCGCTGGGTCGACCTCTCGAAGCCGCTCATGCAGCGCAGCCCAGCCGACGACGGCCGCCTCGGCGTCGAGCCGCTGGCGAATGGCTTCGTCCGCGCGCGGCAGCGCGGCCAACCCATCCCGTAGTGCGCGCAGGTAAAGCAGCGTTCCACCGACGAGCAGCGGTAGCCGCCCGCGCGCAGAGACCTGACGAATGAGCGCCTCCGCATCGCGCGCGAAGCGACCCGCCGAGTACGCTTCGTTCGGCTCGAGAATGTCGATGAGGTGATGCGGCACCGCCGCACGGATCGCGGCCCCGGGTTTCGCCGTGCCGACATCCAGGCCGCGATACACCATCGCGGAGTCCATGCTGATGACTTCGAGCGGCAAACGCTCGGCCAGACGGAGCGCGAGATCGGTCTTGCCGCAGGCCGTGGGTCCCGTCAGGCAAACGCAACCGAAGGCCGACGGGCTAACTACCACGACGGGGTCACTGGCCGCGCAAGAACAGGCGGTCGAGCTCGGCGAGCGTCACTTGCGTCCAGGTGGGCCGACCGTGATTGCAGGCTTCGCTGCGCTCCGTGCGCTCCATCTCGCGCAACAGGGCGTTCATCTCCTCGAGACTCAAACGGCGATTCGCCCGCACGGCCGCGTGGCATGCCATGGTGGCCAGCAACTCGTTGACAACGGCTTCCACGCGCGCCGCGCTCTGATTGGCGGCGAGATCGCTGAGCAGATCGCGAACCAACGGCTCCGCGTCGCTGCCGTCGAGCAGCAGCGGCAGCGAGTGCACGGCGAGCTGCTGTGGCCCGCGCCGCACGAGCTCGAAACCAAGTGCCGCGAGATCGCCGGCAAACTCCTCCACGAGGTCGGCCTCGTGGGGGGAAACGTCGAGCCGCACGGGCACGAGCAGGCTCTGTCCTTTCAGTTTCTCTGCAGCCAACGCGGTCTTGAGCTTCTCGTACGTGATCCGCTCGTGGGCCGCATGCATGTCGACGATGATGAGCCCTTGGCGGTTCTCCGCCAGCACGTACACGCCTGACAGCTGCGCCAAGGCGTAGCCGAGCGGCGGCACGGAAGCGTCATCGCGCAGCGCTGCTCGCGGCTCCGGATGAGCGTGCAACCGCTCGTACAGCGACGTGTAGTCGCGAACGTCCGCCGCGCGCAACGCGAGAGACTCCTGCCGCACGGGCGCATAGGGCCCCCGAGCGCGTTCGGCCAACGCGCTGCCGAGCACCGGGGCCGGTGCCGCACCCTGCCCCGCTTCGAGGGTGCTCGCGAGCGCCATCTCGACGGTGCGAAAGACGAAGTCGTGCACGAGCCGCGAATCGCGAAAGCGGACCTCGAGCTTGGCGGGGTGAGCGTTCACATCCACGCGGCGCGGGTCTAGCTCGAGAAAAACGACGAACGCCGGCTGTCGCGCCTGAAACAGCACGTCTTGATAGCCGAGCCGCACGGCGTGGCGCAGCAGCTTGTCACGCACGAAGCGCCGGTTCACGAAGGTGAATTGCATATCGGTCTGGCTGCGCGAGAAGGCCGGTGCCGCGAGCCATCCGGCAACGCGCATGCCCTCGATCGCGCGCTCGAAGTAGCGTGCATGCTCGAGAAACTCGGCGCCGCAGAGCTCCGCCAGTCGCGCTTCCTGCGCGGCGCGGTCTGCCGCAATCGGCAGGTGCCACACCGTGCGGTCGTTGTTCTTGAACCGGAACTCGACGTCGGACCGCGCCAGCGCTAGGTTCTTCAGCACGCTATCGACGTGCCCCGCCTCGGTCTTCTCCGTGCGTTGGAACTTGCGTCGCGCCGGCGTATTGAAGAACAGGTCTCTCACTTCGATCGTCGTGCCAAGCGGCTGCGCCGCCGGTCGAATTGCGCTGAGCTCACCTCCTGCGCAGGCGATGCGCCAGGCGTGCTCGGCGTCGGCTGGCCGCGATGTGATCGTCAGACGCGACACTGAGCCGATGCTCGGCAGCGCCTCACCGCGGAACCCCAGCGACGTGAGCCCTTCGAGATCGTCGAGCGTTGCGATCTTGCTGGTCGCATGTCGCGACAGCGCCAACGGCAGCTCGGCTGCCACGATACCGGCACCGTCATCGGTGACACGAATGAGTTGTGAGCCCCCACCCTCGATGGCCACTTCGATCGAGCGCGCGCCCGCATCGAGCGAGTTCTCGACGAGTTCTTTGACGACGGACGCGGGCCGCTCGACGACCTCGCCTGCGGCGATTTGATCGATGAGCTGCGAAGGTAGAACTTGAATGGCCACCGAGAACCCTGTGGGCGGCGTTCTAGCTACACCGAACGCTCGAAGGGCCCAGTTTACCTTAAGGGGTACCGCGTCCGCGGACCGGACGAGCGACGTCGCAAGACGTGCGGGTCAACCCGGTGGAATCGTCAGCACCTGGCCGACGCGCAGGATGTCGTTACGCAGACTGTTCGAGCGCCGAATGCTCGCGGAGCTCACACGATAACGCTCGGCGATGGTCGACAGCGTATCGCCGTTCGCGATCACGTGGCGCACGGGCTGGCGTTGGGCCACTTCGGTGTGTGCAGCGAAGTGGCTGCCCTGCGGTGGGTTTGCGGTGAAGTAATCGACGATGCCCTGGCGCAATGCCGTTGCGAGCGACGCCTGATAGCGCGCGCTGCGCAACGATGCTTCTTCGCGCGGGTTCGAGATGTAGGCTGTCTCAACCAGAACGGACGGAATGTCGGGGGATTTCAGCACCAGGAACGGCGCCTGCTGCACCTGGGTTCTGCGCATCGCCGTAACGGCTGACATTCGCCGGATCAGGCGTTGGCTCGCTGCCGTGCTCGCGCTCAGCGCCGCATTCTGCGACAAGTCGAGCAGCACGCGCGCAAGTAGCTGGTCCTTATCGGCCAGTGACACACCACCGATCAAGTCGGACGCGTTCTCGCGCTGCGCGAGCAACTGCGCAGCCTCGTCACTCGCGCCCTTGTCCGAGAGCACGTAGACCGTCGCGCCCTTGGCGGTCGAATCACGGTAGGAGTCGGCGTGAATCGAGAGGAACAGGTCAGCCCGCGCTTGGTGCGCAATTTCCATGCGCTTGCGATGCGAGACGAAGTAATCGCCGTCGCGAATCAGCACGGCGCGCATGCCCGGCTGGGCGTTCACCTCATCGCGGAGCTTACGCGCGATTGAAAGCACGACGTCCTTCTCGCGAACGCCACCGTGCCCACTCGCCCCGGGATCCTCACCGCCGTGCCCCGCATCGATCGCGATGACGACGTCGCGGCCGCGATCCGTGGGGGCTGCGGGCGCTCGCCGGACCACGGGCGCTGCCGCATCACCGGCGACCAAGTCGACCACCAAGCGGTGGCCGTAGGAGTCGTTCGGGGCGAGCAGAAAGGTCTTCGGCTTAGCCGCTTGGTTGAGCTCGAGGACGACGCGTAGCTCGCCGCCGGGCCGCGGCCCGGTACGCACTGCGGTCACGACACCTTTGGCCTCGGGTAACCCTAGCGCGCTGGTGACAGAGGTGCTCGGCAGGTCGATGACGACGCGGTCGGGGTTCGTCAAGGCGAATACGCGATGCTCAACGGCTGAGCTGAGCTCGAAAACCACGCGCGTGCCCTCGGGGCCGGACCAGAGCCGAACGTTGTCGACGATGGCGGCGCCGGCGGCCTGGCAAGCGCCCAGTAGGCAGCCGATCGCTGCAAGCCTCCCCCACGACCCCGTTGACACCCCGACACGCTCCCCAGTGGTTCTTACGCGTTATGTTTACCGTTTTCGCCCCAGTTTTCAATGATTTCGCTTATTAAATAGCGCATTACGGTTCGTTATTAAATTCGCTCTGACAACCCTGCGCCAACGCACGGATTCCAGCTGGTGTTGTAGCCTGGATGGCCACGCGCCTTGCCATCCCCCCCTGATCCACGAACTCGATCTTGAGGTCGCAGCGCGCCGCGAGCAGTGGTGCCCTTTCGAGCCACTCGACCAACACCCAGGTCTCAGGCTCGGCCAACCAATCCCGCAGGCCGAGATTTTCGAGCTCCGCGTCGCCGCTCAAGCGATACAGGTCGAGGTGCACGATCGTCAGACCGTCGAGCCGGTATTGCTCGAGCAGCGTGTAGGTGGGCGATGGAACTCGCCCCGGATAGCCGAGACCCCGCAGCATCGCTCGAGCCCAAGTCGTCTTGCCGCACCCAAGGTCACCGCACAGCCCAACTACCAAGGGGTGACACTTGCTCGCGTGCAGGGACCTCGCAAATTCAGCTGCAAACTCAATTAACTGCACTTCCGATCGGAAGTGCTTTATTAAGTACGGTTGGCCCATCGGCGCAGATGCGGTAGCAGATCGGCGGCAACCGTGCCGCGCTCACCCTCGCGCGCCGCGGCATCGCCGGCCAGGGCATGCAGCAGCACGCCGGCGCGCGCGCTGACGAGCAAATCGCCGGTTTGGACGAATAACCCTCCCAGGACGCCCGACAGCACGTCACCCGTGCCCGCGGTGGCCATGCCGGGATTGCCGCGATCGCAAACCCACAGCGGTTCGTCGGTATTCGGTGTGGCGATGAGGCTGTGGGCGCCCTTGAGCACCGCGACCGCCTGGTAACGGCTCGCCAACTCGCGAACGGCCGCCGAGCGATCGCGCTGCACGGCGTGCGTATCGGCCAAGCCCAGTAGCCGCGCGGCCTCACCCGGATGCGGGGTCACAAGCCAGTGGCTTCGCGCCACCGGCGTCGTCGCTAACAAGTTCAGTGCATCGGCATCCGCGACCAGCGGTAACGGCGAGCCGATGAGGTGGCGCCAGAGCGGCTTTGCCCAGTCCGAAGACCCAAGACCGGGACCCAGCACGGCCCCATCGGCGAGTCCCATGAGCTCGTCGAGATCGGCCGTCGTCGCCACGGCCCGGCAAATGATCTCCGGGCGCCCGGCTAGAACGGCGCCGACGTTATCGCGATGCGTAGCGACGTAGACGAGGCCCGCCCCTACGCGCAGAGCGGCTTCGGCGGCGAGCCGAATCGCACCCGCCATGCCGGGCCCGCCGCCGAGCAACAGCAATCGGCCGCTCGACCCTTTGTGTGCCGAGCGAAGCCGGCGCGGCAACGCACGATCGAGGTCACTCGAGCCGAGCCGTTCGAGACGCGGCGCCAAATCCGCCGCCAACGCCGGCGGGATGCCAAGGTCCGCAAACTCGAGCTCACCGGTGAAATCGACGCCGGTGCCAAGGAACAGCCCCTGCTTCAAACCGACGAACGTGATCGTCACCGTTGCGCGCACGGCGGCACCGCACGGCCAACCCGTATCCGCGTCGAGACCGCTCGGGACGTCGAGGGCGAGCACGGGCAAGTTGGCCGTGTTGATCGCTTCTACGGCAGCCAAGAACGAGCCGGCGACGACTCGGTCGACGCCTGTGCCGAGCAGGGCATCGACGATGACGTCCGCTGTGTCCGGTGCCAATGCACCAGGCACGAACGGCTCGCAGACGACGCCGGCGGCACGGCAGTCGTCGGCGGCACGGGCGGCGTCCCCCTTGAGCTTGT
>Ga0105252_10000815_pt1 | contig 16560 bp, 11 predicted proteins | sample EasRivMeERMZT100_FD_89675 | JGI IMG/M metagenome (GOLD analysis project Ga0105252, IMG submission 89675) | Soil microbial communities from meander-bound floodplain in the East River, Colorado, USA - East River MetaG ERMZT100 | ecosystem: Environmental > Terrestrial > Soil > Floodplain | place... | reverse complement strand
GTGATTCCGATGCCTTTCGGCGTCGCCGTGATCGGTAGCACGGTCGAGGCGACGCGGGCGGGGCGCAACGCCCTCAAGGTCAGCTGGGACACTTCCGGCGCGCAGGCCGCGGGGTTCGATTCGGAGACGGCAAAGGCGGAGTACTCGCGCCACGGCCGCGATCCGAACGCCCCGGCAATGGAATGGACGAAGAAGGGCGATGGCGCAGCCGCTTTGAGCCGAGCGGCCAAGGTGATGGAGGCCGAGTACTGGTCGGAGCACTGCTACCACGCCCAGATGGAGCCGATGAACTGCGTCGCCCGGGTCGCCGCCGACGGCAAGTCGGCGGAGATATGGACCGGCACCCAGGCGCCGGCGCTCGCCGCCTTCGCCGCGTCGCAGGTGCTCAAGACGACGCCTGACCAGATCCGGGTGAACCAGCAGTTGCTGGGCGGCGGCTACGGCCGCCGCATCACGCCCGACGTTATCGCGCAGGCGGTGGCGCTCGCCAACGTCACCAAGCAGACGGTGAAGCTGATCCTCACCCGCGAGGACGACTTCGCCGCGGGCAGGCCGCGGCCCATGACGCATCACATCATGAAGGCGGGCCTGGATGAGCGCGGCAATATCGTCGGCTGGCACCACCGGCTGGTGGCCGAGAACGTCGACGCAGTCGCCGCGCCGCCGCGCTTCAAGGCGACCGGCGGCAAGGACCTGATCGGGTGGCGCGGCATGGAGCTGCCGCACTACGGCGTTCCCAACATGCTCGCCGACGCGGTGCGCGAAGTGCGCGGCATGCGCGTGCACGCCTGGCGCGGCATCGGCGCAGGCTACAACAAGTTCGCCGCCGAATCCTTCCTCGACGAGGTCGCGCACGCCGCGGGCAAGGATCCGCTGGAGCTGCGGCTCGAGCTCACGCGCGGCGATCCGCGCGCGAACGCGGTGATTCGCGCGGTCGCCGAGATGTCCGACTGGAAGCGCAAGCGCCCGGACCGCGGGATGGGGATCGCGTTTGCCGAGTATCACGGCACGCTATCCGCCGGCGTCGCCGAGGTTTCGGTGAACCGCGGCAGCGGCGCGATCAAGGTCCACAACTACTGGATTGCGGTCGACCCCGGGCTGGTCATCCAGCCGGAGAACACCCATGCCCAGCTCGAGAGCGCTGTCGTATACGGCCTGAGCGCGGCGCTTGTCGAGGAGCTGACGATCAAGGGCGGCGCCGTGCAGCAAAACAATTTCCACACTTACCGGGTGCTGCGCATGAGCGATATGCCCGAGATCCACACGAAAATCGTGGCCTCGAGCGGCCCGCCCACGGGCATGGGCGAAGTGGGCGTGCCTTCGGTCGCTCCGGCGATTGCCAATGCGGTTTTCCAACTGACCGGAAAGCGCCTGCGCAGCCTGCCAATGTCGGCGGCGAGGGTGAAGCCGCTGCTCGCCTGAGGCACTTGGCGTACAGGCGCCCGGGTCCGCTGAGGGTCTCTAACTCAACCCCGCCTAAAGAATGGTGATCAAACCGGCCGGCTCGCTTGTTCGCGTCGTTCTTCGCATCGCCCTCTCGGTTGGTGTCGCAACGGGGTTGTCCGCCTGCGGTTTGATGGCCGCAAGCGATAAACAGATCGTCAGCTACGAATATCGGCCGCGGTTCGGGTACGTACGCATAGAGCGCATCGAAGCCGGCGCTCCCGACAACGCCCACCCTTTCGGTATTTCCATCGACGCGCTCAGCCAGATGCTGGCAAGCCTCAAGGTGGAAGGCGGCGTCTCAAGGTCCGCCGTGCCCATGTTTACCGAAAGGGAACTGAAGGAAATCGTGCCGCACCTTGTCGCGGCTTTCGCAAAAGCGGGGCCGAAGGAAGACGTGACCTTCGCCGTGACCGGCGGGCACGGGCTCTTCGGCGCGTATTCGGCGAGGTCGGCCACCAGTGGCCGCCTCTTTGTGCGCGACCGGCAGCTCAATGTTATTTTCAGGCTGGTTCATGATCTCTTTGAAGACGGCGAGTTGGGCGGCGGCATGCCGCCGGTGTTCCTGCCCGGATCGCGCGCCTATCGAGCCGACATCACCTGGAGGCTCGTGCCCGGAAACGGCCACCTGGCCGACAAGCGTACGGATTGGGTGATGCTCGACACGACCACGCTGCCGACGCCGAAAGAAAAGCCCGGCGGTACAGGCACCGCTGCGCCTGCGGCCGACAGCCGTTATCAGGAGATCGAAAACAAGCTCAACGCGCTCGACCGGCTCAAAGCAAGCGGGTCGATCACGGAAAAAGAATACAGCGAGCGGCGGCGCGCAATTCTGCAGGGACTCTGAGCAGATGATTACCGCGTCCTACGCGCGTCGCGCAATGCGCGCCAAAGACGGTCCGGTGTTACCGGCATGTCGAGGTCCTTGACTCCGGCCGCCCGCACGGCGTTCAGGACCGCGTTCATGGTCGCGGGCAGCGCGCCGGATGTTCCCGACTCCCCCACGCCCTTCGCACCGAGCGCGTTCGATCGGGTCGGCACCGGATGCTCGTCGCAGCGGATCGCGCGCATCCAGTCGGCGCGCGGCATCGGGTAATCCATGAAGCTGCCGGCGAGCAATTGCCCGGTTTCGCTGTCGTAGACGGCGTGCTCGGCGAGCGCCTGGCCGACGCCCTGCATCACGCCCCCCTGCACCTGGCCCTCGACACTGGTGTGATCCACGACGTTGCCGATGTCGTCCACCGTCGTGTAATTCGCGACGTCCACGACACCGGTCTCCGGATCGATCTCCACTTCGGCGATGTGGCAGCCGTTCGGAAAGGTCGCGCCGAACGTTCCTTCTGCGACGCAGTCCATGGGGTGCGGGAAATCGCCCGCAAGTTTCTTCGAAAGGTCGAAGAAACCGATACTCTTGCCGGCGGCGTGAAACGCACCGCCTCGGTATTCGATTGAAGTGACCCCAGAGCCGAGTATGGCCGCTGCGTGCGGCTTCGCCGTTTCGATCAACTTCGATGCGAGGAGCTTGACCGCGCTGCCCGCGCCGTAAAGCGAGCGCGAGCCGCCGGTGCCGTTGCCGACGATGGCGAGGTCCGGATCGCCTTCGTGGAACCGCATGCATTCATCAGTCTTTTCATAACTGATACCCAGCCCTTCGCGCACGATGCGCGCGAACGCGGTTTCGTGTCCCTGCCCCCCGGATTGCGAGGCCGTATACACGTGCAGCTCGCCCGCCTTGTCGAAGCGCGCGTGCGCCTGGTCCTTGGGCGCGAGGCCCGGCGCGCTGATCTCGAGAAACGTGGCGACCCCGATCCCGCGCAGCTTGCCTTTGCGCTTCGATCCCTCGCTCCGCCCCGGGAAGCCGCTCCAGTCGGCGAGCGCGAGCGCTTTCTCCATGACTTTCTCGAACTCGCCGCAATCGTAGGTCGTGCCGTTGGCTGTCTTGTACGGCATCGACTCGGGCGGGACGAAATTCCTCCGGCGCAGCGCGATCGGATCGAGGCCGTGCTCGGCGGCGGCGTGATCGACCAGCCGCTCGATCGCGCAGGCGATGTCCGGGCGCCCCGCCCCGCGGTAGGCCGATACCGGCACCGCGTTGGAGAACGCAACGCGCGTATGCGCGTACATCACCGGGAAGCGGTACACCCCGCCCATGGTGATGGTGATGTTGCGCGTGCCGATCTGCGCGCCGAAGGGCGTCGCGAATGCGCCAAGGTCGGCGGCGTCCTCGAAGCGCAACGCGAGAAACCTTCCGTTGCGATCCAGCGCGAGCTCGCCCGTGAGGGTGAGGCCGCGCCCCTGGTTGTCGGAGAGAAAGATCTCCGAGCGCGTCGCCACCCATTTCACCGGCCGGCCGAGTTTCCGCGCGGCGAGCATGACGGCGATGTGCTCGGCGTAGGAATAGCTGCGGATGCCGAAGCTTCCGCCGACTTGCTCGGTGATGACGCGGATCCTTTCGCCGGGCAGGCCCGTCGCCGCGGCGATGAATCCGCGCATGCCGTTCACGCCCTGGCTCGGCGTATAGACGGTGAAAACGCCACTCGCCGGGTCGAATTCGGCGAGGAACGCCCTCGGCTCGATCGGGTTGCCGACGAGGCGCTGGCTCCTCATCGTGAGCCGGGATTTCAACGCCGCGCCGGCGAACGCGGCATCGACCGCCGCAGCGTCGCCCGTCTCGTATTCGAACGCGAGGTTGCCGGAAATGTCAGAGTGCAGTTGCGGGGCGCCCGCTCGCGTGGCCGCGTCGAAACCGATGGCATGCGGCAGGTCGCGGTATTCGACCGCGATGTCTTCGGCCGCATCCTGCGCGAGCGCCGCGGTTTCGGCCACGACCAGAACCACAGGCTGGCCGACGTACAGGACCTTGCCTTGAGCGAGCGCGGGCCAGAAGGGCTTCTTCATCTTCTGCCCGCCGACGCCTTCGTAGGTCACGCCGCCGGGAAGAGACTTCCATCCCGAGGCTGCGTAGTCCGCGCCGGAGAGCACGGCGCGCACGCCCGGCCGCGCGGCGGCGGACTTCGCGTCGATCGAGACGATCTCCGCATGCGGGCGGTCCGAGCGCAGGAAGAAGGCGTGGAGTTGCGAGGGTAGATTCCAATCGGCGGTGTAGCGGCCGCGTCCGGTCAGCAGGCGCGCGTCTTCGCGTCGAATGATTTTTTCGGTCATGAAGGGAGAAACGGGCGCTACGCGCGGGCAAAAGGCGCAATTGTCTCAGAACTCGCGCTTCGTTTCGCGCAGCTGGGCCGGGTCTGCCCGTCGGGAGAGCGAGTCGTCTTGACGCCTCTTACCACCACCCGGCGCGCTTGCGCACGGCGGTGTTGGCCGCCGAGGCCTCGCTCAGCGTCTTCTCGACGTCGATCGCGGTCAGTCTGCCGCCGCGCTTGAGGATGCGCCCGTCGACCATCACGGTATCGACGTTCGCGGGCTGCGCCGCTTCAACCAGCATGTGCGCCGGGTCGCTGAAGATGCCGAGATTCACGGCGCGCGTGTTGACCATGATGAGATCGGCGCGCTTGCCCGGTTTGAGCGACCCGATGCTTTCGTCCACGCCCATCGAACGCGCGCCCTCGATCGTTGCAAGCTCGAGCACGCGTTGTGCCGGCAGCTTGAACTCGTTGTTGGTGCGGCTGTTCTCGATGTTCTGGATCGCCTTCATGATGGCGAACATGTCGGCGTTGCCCGAGAGCGCCGTGGTGTCCACCGACAGGCCTACCGGGATTCCCGCGGCGAGAAATTCGCCGGTCGGGGGAAACCCGAAGCCGATGCGCATCTCCGTATACGGCGAGAGGCTCACCGGGCAGCCGTTGTCCGCAAGCGCGCGGATCTCTCCGGGTGTTACCCAGGTCGCATGAATGATCTGCACGTCCCGGCCGAGGAATTGTTCCCGCGCCAGCTGCGCGATCGCGTCCGAACCCTTGCGGTTGTTGGCGTGTACCGAGATCGGGATCTTGAGCGATCGCGCGGTGTCGTAATCCCGCGAGTACGCCGCGGCGGAGACGGCGCCGGTGGCGCCCGTCGATACACCGCGCCAGGCAAGACCCAGCGCGAGCAGCCCATCGTTCGAATAGCTCTTCCAGTCGCGATGCATCCGCTCGAGGTCGGCGAGATCGACGGTCTCGGTGGCCGGGTGCCCCTGAGGCGCGCCGTAGGAGAAGCGGCCGCGCAGTCCCGATTCCCTGAGAGCGCGAAGGCTCTCCCGGGCGAATTCCGGCGTGCGGATGTTGTGGCACCAATCGTGCACGAAGGTGATGCCCGAGTGGATAGCCTCCGCCGCCGAGAGCCGCGTGCCCTGGTACATGTCGGAGGGCAGGTAGGCCCTGCCGAGAGCGAGCGCGGTCGGGAAGTAGCCGTGCTCGCGCTTGTCGCCCGACATGCTCCGCAGCAGCGTGTTCCACATGTGCCAGTGGGTCTCGACGAAGCCCGGGAGCACGATCATGCCGCGGCCTTCGATCACCTGCCCGCTTGCCTGGAGGTTGCGGCCGACCGCGACGATCGTGCCCTGCTTCACGTGCACATCGGCGCCGGCGAGGTCGCCCGCGCCCGGCTCCATGGTCATCACGTAAGCGTTGCGGATGACGTATTCGCCCTGCTCGGGGAGCTTTACCGGGGCAGGAGGTTTCATGACAGTTGGCTTCACAGCGGGGGGTTTCGCCGCAGGAGGTTTCGCCGCGGGAGGCTTCGCCGCAGAGCCGTCCGCGCTTTTTCCCATGAGTCCGCAGCCGCCAAGACTGAGCGAGCCCAAGGCGGCCATCCCGCCCAGGAATTCGCGTCGCGTTCGTCCGAATTTCATGCTTCCTCCGTTTCAACCCCTGCCCAGGAACGGCATTTTCGTCGCCATGATGGTCATGAACTGCACGTTGGTCTCGAGCGGCAGGTTCGCCATGTGCAGCACTGCGGCACCGACCTGGTCCACGTCCATCAGCGGCTCGACCGCGATCTGGCCGTTCGCTTGCGGCACGCCGTTAGCCATCCTCGCGGCGAGATCGGTACGCGCGTTGCCGATGTCGATCTGGCCGCAGGCGATGTCGTACTTCCTGCCGTCGAGCGCGGTGGACTTGGTGAGACCGGTCACCGCGTGCTTGGTGGAGGTGTAGGGCGCAGAGTTCGGACGCGGCGCGTGCGCCGAAATCGAGCCGTTGTTGATGATGCGCCCGCCGCGCGGGGACTGGGCCTTCATGATCCTGAACGCTTCCTGGGTGCACAGGAACATGCCGGTGAGGTTGGTGTTCACCACCGCCTGCCACTGCTCGAGCGTCAGGTCCTCGAGCAGGATGCCGCCGGGAGTCCCGATTCCCGCGTTGTTGAAGAGCACGTCCAGCCGCCCGAATTTTTCCTTCGCCGCCGCGAACAGGGCATGCACCGACTTTGCGTCGGTGACGTCGGTGGCCACGACGAGCGCGCGTTCCCCCGCGCCGGAATCCTTCGCTGTCTGCTCCAGGCGCTCCTTGCGCCGCCCGGCGAGGGCGACGCGGTAGCCGTCCTTCAGGAACGCGAGCGCGACCGAGCGCCCGATCCCGCTGCCGGCGCCGGTGACGATTGCCGCTTTTCCGGAAGTCATTTTTTCCTCTCTGGGGGTCCTCAGCGCACTGCCGCGAGCTGCCTTGCGCGCTCCACCTCGCTGCCTGCGCGTTTCAGACTATCGAGCGCGCGCCGGCGGGCGTCGGTGGCGGCGGCTGCGTCGATGAGCGGGCCCGTGCCGAGGTAGAGCGCGAGTTTCTTTCTCGCCTCGGGAAAGGACTCGAGCAGCCGGCTAAAGGCTTCGAGCGAGAGCCGGTAGTCAAGGTAGTCCCTCTCCAGGCGATCCTTGGCGCGCAGCGCCTCCTGGATCCAAGAACTGGTACGCCGGCTCGCGGTGCGCATGTGATCGCGAAGAGTCTTGTCGCTCGCCGCCATCTGGACGCGGTAGCGGTGGCTCGCAGCCTGGTTGCGCAGGATCTGCCTCGCGGTGAGCATGTATTCTTCCGCGGCGTCGACCAGCGGGCGGTTGGGCGAAGCGCTCATGCTGCGGAGCTCGATCACGTGCTTGTCCACTTCCTGCGCGTGGTCGTCGAGCCTGCCGACCGTCTGTGCCGTTTCCGTCTCGATCGCAAGCGCCGCCTGCAGGCGTTCGCTCGTGTCCCTGACGAGCGCGGCAACCGCCTTTTGCAGGTCACTCTTGCGGTACGCGCCATAAGCCCAGTAGCCGAGCGCCGAAACCGCCAGGAGTGCGACGAGGGCTGCGGCGACGGTTTTTATTCCGTGTCCCGACATCATGCTGGTATGGTTCCCGATCTCGTGTCGCTTGTCCAGTGAGGGGGCATTTTGAGATCGGTTCCAGTTCGCACTGCGCGCTTGACGGAATGTCCAGGGACGCGGTTAAACTTGGCGCCGTGGAAAAAGAGGTTCCACCCGCCGAAATTCCCGCACGAGTCCGTCGCGTGTGAGCCGCTTGCGCACCGTGATCGCGGTCGTCCTCGGAATCGCGGCGCCGCACCTGCACGCGGCGCATCCCCTGCTGACCGAGGACACCGGCACGCAGGGTGCCGGGAACTTCCAGATTGAAGGCAGTTACGACGTATCGCGCGACAGCGCGGACGGCGAGACGACCCGAGCCGGCCTGCTGGTCGGGGTGCTCAGCTATGGGCTTGCCGAGACGCTCGACCTGCAGATCGGCTATCTGTACCTGCGCCGCAGCGACGGCATGGGCGGCACGGTCCAAGGCGGCGGCGACGCGATTGTCGGCCTCAAGTGGCGCTTTTTCGAGCGCGATGGTTTCAGCATCGGCCTGAAACCGGACATGACGGTTCCGAGCGGCGATGATGAACAGGGGCTGGGGCAGGGGCGCAAGACCTACGGAGCCGCGCTGATTCTCAGCAACGAAGCAGGCGACTGGGCTTTCCACGGCCATCTCGGCGCTCGCCGCAATGACAACACGGCAGGCGAACGCAGCAAGCTCTACCACATTTCCGCTGCGGCGCTGTACCGGGCGACGGCGAAATTGAGGCTGGCTCTGGACGCGGGAGTGATAAGCCAGCCCGACCCGGCCCTGAGCACCGATCTGGCGTTTCTCATCGTCGGGCTCATTTACTCGCCGGTGAAGAATGTCGATCTTGACTTCGGCTGGCGAACCGCGTTGAACGAGGCGGCGGCGGACCGGACGCTGGGCGTAGGGGTCACCTTTCGCTGGTGACGGACCTTTCGCGGGCGTTCCGCAGCATGGCGAGCGCCGGCATGGTCTAATGACGGCTCCGCAAGGGGGAGGCTTCATGGCCTTGCTGCAAGTCATCCTGTTCCTGCTGCTTTGCGCCGTGGCGCTGGGATGGGTGGCGCGGCACTTCAAATTTCCTTACCCGATCGCGCTGGTGATCGGGGGCGGGCTGCTCGGTTTCGTTCCGCGGCTGCCGCAGCTTCAGTTCGACCCGGAGTTTCTGCTCGTGCTGGTGCTGCCGCCGATTCTCTACCAGGCGGCGCTGCTCACGTCCTGGCGCGACTTCAAGGCGAACATACGCCCGATCGGGTTGCTGGCTATTGGTCTGGTGATCGTGACCACGCTCGCCGTGGGCGCGACCTTGAAGCTGCTCATCCCCGACATACCCTGGGCCGTCGCCTTCGTGCTCGGGGCGATCGTCTCGCCTCCCGACGTGGTGGCGGCGACCGCCATCCTTTCGCGGATCAGTATCCCGCGGAGCGTGGTGACCGTGCTCGAAGGCGAGAGCCTGGTGAATGACGCCTCGGGCCTGGTGATCTACAAGTTCGCGGTCGCGGCGGTGCTCACCGGGGCCTTCTCGCTGTGGGAGGCGAGCGGGCAGTTCGTCCTCGTCACTGTCGGCGGCATCTTGATCGGCATCGTGATGGGGCAGCTCTTCGTTTTCATCCACCGGCATCTCGGAGACGCCTTCATCGAGGTGCTCACCACGCTCGCCGTGCCCTACGTCGCCTATATCCTCGCCGAATCCGCGCACATGTCCGGCGTGCTCGCGGTGGTTGCCGCCGGCCTCGTGCGCGGCCGCTACTCCCCGGAGATCGTCTCGGCCGAGATGCGCATCATGGCGCGCTCGGTCTGGAACCTGTTCGTGTTCCTCATCAACAGCCTGGTCTTCATCCTCATCGGTGTGCAGCTCTCGGGGATCTCCGCCAGGCTCACCGACTACTCGGTGGCGGAACTCTTCTTCTACGGAACCTTTGTCTCGGCCGTTGCGATATTCGTGCGCTTCGCCTGGGTCTATCCGGCGATCTATCTGCCGCTCGCAGCAAGAGCCTGGCTCGGCCAGCGCGTTCCCCCGCCCCGCGAAGGTGAGGTGTTCATCATGGGCTGGTGCGGCATGCGTGGCATCGTGTCGCTCGCGGCCGCCCTGGCATTGCCCCTGACGCTCAATGACGGCAGCGCGTTCCCTGAGCGCGACCTCATCATATTTCTAACCTACTTCGTCATCGCGGTAACTCTCGTCCTGCAGGGCCTGACCCTGAAGCCGCTCATCCGCACGCTCAAAGTCGGAAGGGATTGGAGCCTGCAGGAGGAGCAGCAGCGCGCCACCTTGGCTCTCGGCAAGGCGGCGATCGCCGCCATCGATATCGTGGCCGAGAAAGAAACGATCCCGAACGAGCTGGCCGAGCGCCTCCGTGCCGAGTTCGCCGAGAAGATCACTCTCACAGTGCCCGACGGCGTGGTGTTGAGCCACAGCAGCGCCGACAGCGCGCGGCGTCTCAGGGCCGCGGCGGTGAAGGCCCAGCGGCAGGAACTGATCCGCCTGTGGCGGGAGAACCTGATCAGCGACGAGGTACTGCATAAAATCGAGGAAGATCTCGACTACCAGGAATCGCGTACTTAGTTCCATTTCTACTACCAAGGAGGTCTCATGATCCGTGCCCTGTTGTTCTTTGCGCTTGCCGCCTTCTGCACGGCCGCGGGTGCGCAATACCCGAGCAAACCGATCCGGCTCGTCGTGCCGTTCCCCGCGGGCGGCGCCGCCGAGCTGGGCGCGCGCATCTTCGCCCAGCCCCTGGGACAGGCGCTCGGCCAGCCGGTGGTCGTGGAGGCGAAGCCGGGCGGCGACGGCGTGATCGCCGCCGACTTGGTGATGAAATCCGCCGCCGACGGCTACACCTTGCTCTACGCGACCAACACCGCGTTCAGTTGGGTGCCGGCGACGCGCAAGAACCCGCCCTACGATCCGGTGGCCGACTTCACGCCGGTATCTCTGGTCGGGATTTTCGGATTCTTCCTGTTCACGCATCCGAGCGTGCCTGCGAACACGGTGGCCGAACTGATCGCGTACGCGCGCGCCAACCCGGGCAAGCTCAACTACGGCACCGGGAACAGCACCAGCAAGCTGATGACGGCCCAGATGAAGCTCGTGGAAAGACTCGACGTGGTCGAAGTGCCCTACAAGGGCGACAACCCGCTTACGATCGATCTGCTGGCCGGCCGTGTGCACTTCGCTTTCGCCACGCCGGGGACCGCGGTACCGCAGGTCAAGGCGGGCAAGCTGCGCGCGCTCGCGGCCATGTTCCCGAACCGCAGCCCGCTCCTGCCGGAGGTGCCGGCCGCCGCCGAAGCCGGGCTGGGCAAGGTCACCGTTACGCCCTGGGGCGGGGTGTTCGGCCCGGCGAAGATGCCGCGCGAGATCGCCGATCGCGTGGCGCGCGAACTCGCCGTCGTGCTCAAGCGCGAGGACGTGCGCGAGGGCATGGGGAGGATCGCGTTCGAGCCACGCAGCTCGACCCCCGATGAGCTGACGGCGTTCCTCAAGGAACAGACGGAGTCCTGGACGCGCACCGCGCGGGCGGCCGGGATCATCCCCGAGTGATGCGCCGCGCCGACATCTAATCGACCTTCGCTCCGGAAAGCTTCACGACCTTGGCCCACTTCTCGATCTCGCTGCGGATCAGGGCGTCGAACTCCTCGGGCGTGGAGCCTACCGGCTCCATGCCTTGCTGTTTCATGCGGTCGGTGAGATCGGTGGATTTCACCGCGCGCGCGATGTCTGCGCTGATCCTGCGCACCAGTTCCCGCGGCGTCGCGGCCGGAGCGACGATCCCGACGATGGAAAGCGCGCTCACCCCCGGCACGGACTCGGCGACGACCGGGTATTCGGGAGAGTCGGGCGTGCGCTGGGGCGAAAGGAGCGCGAGCACCTTGATCTTGCCCGACTTGATCAAAGGCTGCGCCGCGTAGAGCACGTCCATCAGAATGGGCACGCGCCCGGACATGACGTCCTGCTGCGCGGGCGCGCCGCCCTTGTAGGGGACGTGCACGATATCGATTCCCGCCGTGGTCTTGAGCAATTCTACCGAGAGGTGCATTGCGGTGCCGCTGCCGGGCGTCGCGTAGCTGAGCTTTCCCGGCTCCTTCTTTGCCAAGGCTACGAGCTCGGAGATGTTGTTGGCCGGAAGCGACGGATGCGCCGCCACGACCAGGTGTTGCACCGAGACCTGAGTGACGCCGGCGAGGTCCTTCACCGTGTCGTAAGGCATGTTCGGGCGCAGGCTGGGATTGATCACGTGCGCGGTGACCACCATGCCGAGCGTGTAGCCGTCGGGCGCAGACTTCGCGACGTAGTCGGTCCCGACCACGGTTCCCGCGCCGGGCTTGCTCTCGATGACGACCGGCTGGCCCCAGAGCTCCTGCATTTTCGCGGCGACCAGGCGCGCGATGATGTCGGTCGCGCCGCCCGGCGGGAATGGCACCATCAGCCGCACGGGCTTGGTCGGGTACGGCTGGGCGGCCGCAGGGATCGGCGAGAGGACGCTCATCGCCGCGGCCGCAAGTGTGAGGAATCGCATGAGCTTGTTCATGGCTTCTCCTGGGAAATCTTGCTCAATGGCCCTGGGCCGCTTCGCCGTCGGTGACCTTCAAATCCGGGACGCCGCCGGCCGCCGGATCGTCGCGGTAGAGCTTCCTGAAGTCAAAATCGGCTCGCTTGCCTTCCTGCTTCGGCACGCCGTTGGTCGCAAAGAAATTGAATTCGCGCGGCACGTCGCGAAATCCCTCCGCGTCCAGCCACAGCCTCACCAGACGGCGCTGCCGCCCGGGCTCCGGGTGGTTGCTGAAGCGCGTGCGCGCGTGCATCACGGCGTAGTTATTGATGACGATCATGTCGCCGCGCTCCAGGAAAAACGCGAGGCGATTCTCAGCCGCGGCGGCGACTTCGTCGAACAGATTCAGCGCCTCGAGGTCGCGCTCATCGAGCGGCACGCCGCGCTCGCGGTGGGCGGCGGCGATGCCCGCGCGCTGGTAACGGCAGCTCAATTGCCCGCTCCGGTTGGCGAACACCGGCACGCGGTAGGGCGTCGCCGGTTCCTCTCCCGGACCCTGTTCGCCGAGGCGATGGTAATGGTAGCCGCGGTACAGCGGCTCGAGCAGATGCGGCGCGCGCTCGCGGATGCTGTCGTGCACGGTTACCCCGCTCGCGATGATGGACGCGCCGCCCGAAGCCGATTTGTGCCAGCAGGCGAGCGCGATCATCGCGGTGATATCGGAGTGCGGCCGCAGCTCCAGGTTGCTGCGGTACATGCGCGGGGTCGCGTCCTCGCCCGTCGCGTCGATCACCGAGGTGACGAGCTCGCCTTGAGCGTTCTGCGACAGTGCGCGGCCGAAATGCAGCCCCACGCCCCACACGGCCGCGGAGTAGTGCTCGAGCGACCGTCCTTCGATCGGAAGACCGCGCAGCAGCACGAAGCCCTTGCCCGAGCGCACTTCCTGGTACGCGCGCGCGAGCTTCTCGCCCAACGCGCCGAAGCGGAAATCCTCCTTGCCGGTCTGGAGCGCGGGGGCCGGCTCCCCGCCGCGCTCCAAAGCCGCAAGCGCAGCCTCGATCTCGTCGCGGTCCGCCTGCGTCAGCTCCACGACGTAGTCCGCAGGGTTCTTGAAGCTCGAGGCCCGCCAGGCGAAGGAAGCGGAGCGGTGGTCGTAGTCTCGAGTCGGAGGCATAGGCATAGGCTGTGCATTCTAGCGCCGGGCAAGAGATCGCGATGTGGCGCGGGGATGTAGAATTTGCCGATGCCCGGTGGGACCGTTCCCACCGGCGGAATCCACCCTTCGGGGAGAAGGACAAAGCGTGAGCGCGGCGGCTCGTTCCGAGGTTCTCATCGCCGGCGGTGGTATCGGCGGGGTCGCGACCGCGCTCGCGCTCGCGCGCCGCGGCATGCGCTCGCGCGTGTTCGAAAAAGCGCCCGAGTTCGGCGAGATCGGCTACGGCATCCAGCAAGGGCCGAATGCCTACCGCATGCTCGATTGGCTCGGCGTCATGAAGGACCTCGAGCCTCAGGCGGTATTCACCCAGAACCTGATCCTCATCGATGCGCTCACCGACCGCGAGCTCACGCGCATCTCCTGCGGCGAGGCGTTCCGCGAGCGCTACCGCGCGCCCTACACGGTGGTGCACCGCCGCGACCTGCACGGTGCGCTGCTCGATGCCTGCCGCGCGCGCGACGAGATCTCGCTGCACACCTCGAAGGAGCTGGCGGATTTCACCGACCGCGGTTCGAGCGTCGTTGCGCGCTTCGCAGACGGCTCGGAGTACGAGGGCGCGGCGCTGATCGGCGCCGATGGCCTGCGCTCCCGCGTGCGCGAGATAGTGATCGGCGATGGCCCGCCGCGGCCGGCGGGTCACGTCACCTACCGCGGCGTGGTGCCCTTCGACCAGGTCAAGGACCAGTCTCATTTCGACGACATGGTGATCTGGGTCGGGCCGAACCTGCATTTCGTGCAGTACCGGCTTCGCGGCGGCACGGTGATGAACAACGTCGCCACGGTGGTGAGCAAGAAGTTCGCGCGCGGGGAGCGCGCAGACTATGGTGGGCCCGACGAATTGATGGAGACTTTCTCGCGCACCACGCCGCACGTGCAGGAAATGCTTTCCTACGTTGGCAAGGACAAGAACTGGGTGCTGCACGACCGCGATCCGCTGCCGGGCTGGACGCGCGGCAACGTCACGCTTCTGGGCGATGCGGCGCATCCGACGCTGCAATACCTCGCGCAAGGCGCATGCATGGCGATCGAGGATGCAGTGGTGTTGTCGGCGAAGCTGGAAAAAGCGGGCAAGGACGTGGGCGCGGCGCTCGCCGCCTACGAAAAGGAGCGCTACCTGCGCGCCATACGGGTGCCGATCACCTCGCGCATCTTCGGCGACATCATCCACGCCGACGGCGGCGCGCGCGACCTGCGCAACCACCTGCTCGCGCAGCGCACGCCCGAGACCTTCTGGGAAGTGGACTGGCTCTACCGGGGAATCGAAGCCTGATTTCGCTGCGCCGCCGCCCGGTCCGCTATTTCCAGCTTCCGCGCAGGGCGAGAACCTGCTCTTGAAGGAATTCGGGGTGCGCCTTCGCGGGCGGGACGGGCGCCCCGACCGCGAGCCCGATCCTGGAAAGCATCCTGAGCCGGGAAGGTCGCGACATCGCAGCGCCGTCCTTGCGGCTGAAGAAGCTGCCCCACAGTCCGCGCAGGGCCATCGGCACCACCGGCACGGGAGTCGCTTCCACGATGCTCCTGATGCCGGTACGGAATGGAACCATTTCCCCGGTGTCGGTGACGCGTCCCTCGGGAAAGATCCCGATCAGATCGCCCGAGCGCAGCCCGCTGGCGATCTCCGCGTAGGCTTTCTCCAGCATCTCGGGATTCTCCTTTGCCGGCGCGATGGGGATGGCGCGGCCGGTTCGAAACACGAAGTTCAGCACCGGCAGGCGGAAGATTCGATGATCCATCACAAACCGGATCGGCCGGCGGCAGGCCGCGGCGATCACCAGGGCATCGACGAAGCTGACGTGATTGCATACGAGCACCGCCGGCCCTTCTTCGGGAATGTTGTCGAGCCCCTGTTTTTCCAGGCGGTACACCGAGTGGATCAGCATCCAGACGATGAAGCGCATCAGGAATTCCGGCACCAGCGTGTAGATGTAAATCGCCACCGCCGCGTTGAGAATTGCGACGGCCAGGAACAACTCCGGCAGCGTAAGCCCGGAATACAAGAAACCCGCAGTCATGACGGCGGCGACGACCATGAAAAGAGCGTTGAGGATGTTGTTCGCGGCGATGACCCGGGCGCGGTGCGAAGGCTGGCAGCGGCTTTGGATCAGCGCGTACAGCGGGACGCTGTAGAACCCGCCGAACAGGGCGAGCAGGAATAGATCGGCCATGACCCGCCAGTTGGCGTGATCGGAGAGGAAGGCGCCGACCCCGACGACTCCGGTCGGCGCCATGCCGGCACTCGCGAAATAGAGATCGACCGCGAATACGGTCATGCCGATCGAGCCGAAGGGAACCAGGCCGATCTCCACCTTGTGACCCGACAGGCGTTCGCAGAGAAGCGCCCCGATCGCTACACCTATGGAAAAGACCGCAAGCAGCAGCGTCACCACGCTTTCGTTGCCGCCGAGCACTTCCTTGCTGAAGCCGGCAAACGAGGTGAGGAACACCGAGCCGAAGAACCACAGCCAGGATACGCCCAGCACGGACAGGAACACGCTGCGGTTCTTCCTGGCGACCATCAGATTGCGCCAGGTCTCGGAGACGGGATTCCAGTTGATCTTCAACGCCGGGTCGGCCGGCGGCGAATGCGGTATGAACCCGGCTGCGATGCGGCCGAGCACCGCGATGGCGATCGAGATCGCGGCGACGTATACGGGCCCGCGTCCCGGGATGGCGATCAGCTCGCCTCCGATCATCGTGCCGAGCAGTATCGAGACGAAGGTTCCCATCTCGACCATGCCGTTCCCACCGGTCAGCTCCTGGTCGTCCAGGTGTTGCGGCAGGTAGGCGTACTTCACCGGCCCGAAAAGCGTCGAGTGCAGGCCCATGAGGAAAACCCCCAGAAAAAGCAGGGCGACGATTTTCCAGACGAAGCCCGCGGCGACCAGCAACATCACCGCGATCTCGAAATTCTTCACGAGGCGCATCAGGCGCGACTTCTCGTACTTGTCGGCGAGCTGTCCCGATGTGGCCGAGAACAGCACGAAAGGCAGGATGAACAGGCCGCCGATCACGGCCCCCGCGCTCCTGGAGTCGAGTCCGCCCCAGTCCGCGGCGCTGTAGGTCGCGAGCACGGTGAAGGCGAACTTGAAGATATTGTCGTTGCCCGCGCCGAAGAACTGCGTAAGGAAGAAGGGCGCGAACCGACGCTCACGCAACAGGCGGAACTGGCT
>Ga0105252_10000806_pt1 | contig 16719 bp, 17 predicted proteins | sample EasRivMeERMZT100_FD_89675 | JGI IMG/M metagenome (GOLD analysis project Ga0105252, IMG submission 89675) | Soil microbial communities from meander-bound floodplain in the East River, Colorado, USA - East River MetaG ERMZT100 | ecosystem: Environmental > Terrestrial > Soil > Floodplain | place... | reverse complement strand
GTCGACTGCCACACCATCCGTCAGCCGGTCGGCGTCTGCGCCGGCATCACGCCATTCAACTTTCCGGTGATGGTGCCGCTCTGGATGTTCCCGGTCGCGATCGCCTGCGGCAACACCTTCATCCTCAAGCCCTCGGAGAAGGACCCGTCGTGCGGGCTGCGGCTCGCCGAGCTGATGCTCGAAGCGGGCGCGCCTCCCGGAGTGCTCAACGTCGTGAACGGCGACAAGGAGGCGGTTGATACGCTGCTCACCGATCCGCGCGTCGCGGCAGTCAGCTTCGTCGGCTCGACGCCGATCGCGAAATACGTATTCGCCACGGGCTCGGTGAACGGCAAGCGCGTGCAGGCGCTGGGCGGGGCGAAGAACCACATGGTGGTGATGCCCGACGCCGACATCGAGGTGGCCGCGGACGCCCTGATGGGCGCGGCCTACGGATCGGCGGGCGAGCGCTGCATGGCGATCTCGGTCGCGGTGCCGGTCACCGATCGGACGGCGAACGAGCTGATCGAGGCGATGGCCCCGAAGGTGAGGAAGCTCAAGATCGGAGCTTCGACCGACAAGGCCTCGGAGATGGGGCCGCTGGTGACGCGCGAGCACCGCGACAAGGTGAAGGGCTACGTCGATCTCGGCGTGAAGGAAGGCGCGAGCCTCGTGGTCGACGGGCGCGACTTCAAGGTGGCGGAGCAGCCGGACGGATTTTTCCTCGGTGGGTGCCTGTTCGACAAGGTCAGGCCCGACATGCGCATCTACAAGGAGGAGATCTTCGGCCCGGTGCTGTCGGTGGTGCGCGCGAAGAACTTCGAGGAAGCGCTCGCGCTGCCTTCCGACCACGAGTACGGCAACGGCGTGGCGATCTTCACGCGCAACGGCGACGTCGCGCGTAATTTCACGCACAAGGTCAATTGCGGCATGGTGGGCATCAACGTGCCGATCCCGGTGCCGCTCTCCTTCCACAGCTTCGGCGGCTGGAAGAATTCGATCTTCGGCGACATGAACCAGCACGGGCCCGAGGGCGTGCGCTTCTACACCCGCATCAAGACCGTGACCGCGCGCTGGCGCGAGGGCGTGAAGCCCGCGCCGAATTTCGGCATGCCGTTGATAAAATAGAAGCGTTCAGGGCAGCGCCGACGATGGTCAATCTCCACGACATCCGCTATCTGCGAATCGGCACGCCCAATCTCGAATCCGCAGTCGAGTTCGCCACGAAGATCGTCGGCCTGCAGCTCGTCGGCCGCGAGGGCAGGGCCGCCTACTTGCGCAGCGACAAGGTCTCGGTGCGCGGCGACACGCGCGACCACACGCTGGTGTATTTCGAAGGCGATCCAGGCGATCACGTCATCGGGTTCGATCTGAAGAACCGTGACGACTTCGACCGCGCGGGCGCCGAGATCGAGAAAGCCGGCCATCCCGTCCGCCACGGCACGAAGGAAGAGTGCGAGCTGCGCCGCGTCCAGCAGCTCCTCGCCTTCAAGGACCCGACCGGCAACAAGATCGAGATCGTGGTGCGGCCGTTCCACAGCGGCGTGCGCTATTTCCCGGCGCGCGACGCCGGAATCACGCATTTCAGCCATATCGGGCTGCGCACTTCCAACGCGCCGCGCGACGAAGCCTTCTGGACGCGGCTCCTGAACGCCCGCGTGTCGGACTGGATCGGCGATGCGCCGCTGCTGCGCGTGAACACCATCCACCACACGCTCGCGCTGTTTCCCTCGGTGCTCCCCGGCGTGCAGCACATCAACCATCAGGTCGAGGACTTCGACGACGTGATGCGCTCGTATTATTTCCTGCGGGAAAAGGGCGTCAGGATCGTGTTCGGTCCCGGCCGCCACCCCTCATCGTCGGCGTGCTTTCTCTACTTCGAAGGACCCGACAAGATGGTCTACGAGTACTCGGTGGGGGTGAAGCACATCCTGCCGGACGAGGAAGAGCGCTACCGCCCGCGGCAGTTTCCCTTCGCGCCCGAATCGTTCTGCATGTGGGGCTCGCGGCCGGACATACCGGAGTTCCGCGCGGAAGAGGACGGCAAGAAAAAGACGCCGCTGAAAACGGTGGCGTGACCGCGGAATCCATGGAGCAGCAGCAGATCATCGTGCGCAAGATGGCGCGGGCGCTCGCTCGCGGCGGCCTGGTGAACGCCTTCGGGCACTGCAGCGTGCGGCTGGATGACAAATCCTTCCTGGTCTGCGCGGCGAAACCGATGGGGACGATCAAGCCCGGTGATCCGGGAACGGTGGTTCCGACCGAAGGACCGCTGCCCGAGGGCGTGCTGGGCGAAGTCCGGATGCACCAGCAGATCTACAAGCGACGGAGCGATGCCAAGGCCATCTGCCGGTTCATATCTCCCAACGTGGTCACGCTTGCCGCGCTCGGTCTCACTCCAAAGGCGCGCCACGGGCAGGGCGCGCACTTCTACCCGCAGGTTCCCTTCTGGACCGACCCGGGGCTGATCCGAAACGACCCCGCGGCCGTGGGCGTGGCCGAGACCATGGGCAAAGCGCCCGCGGTGGTGGTGAGCGTCAACGGCGCGGTGACTGCGGGCGAAACGCCGGCGCAGGCGGTGGCGCTGGCATGGTTCCTGGAGGACGCGGCGCGGGTCGAGCTCGCCGCCCTGAACGCCGGGCTCGCGGACAAGGCGCCGAGAATGACCGAGGAGCAAGCGAAGAATCGCGCCACCTGGCAGGGGCGCATCGCCGAGCGCATGTGGGATTTCCTGACTGCGGGCGATCCGGAATAGAAGATTTCCAACTCATAGCGAGAAGACGTGAATACACAAGCAAGCTTGCAGGTACTCGGGATTTGCGGCAGCCTCAGAGTGAAGTCCTACAACATGGCTGCGCTCAAGGTCGCGGGCGAGCTGATGCCCCCGGGCCTCAAGCTCAGGATCACGGACATCGCCGATCTTCCGATATACAACTTCGATGTGCAGGAGAAAGGCTTCCCTCAAGTCGCGACCCGGCTGCGCGACGAGATCCTCGCCGCGGACGCGCTGCTGTTTGCGTGTCCCGAGAACAATTGGACGGTCGCGGCCTGTCTCAAGAACGCGATCGACTGGATGTCGCGCTTCCAGCCGCAACCGTTTCAGAACAAGCCCGCCGCGGTGTTCAGCGCCACGGGCGGACCGGTGGGCGGCGCAAGGGCGCAGTACGATCTGCGCCGCATCCTCTCGGGGCTGGGGGTGCTGTGGCTGGCGAGGCCGGAAGTGTTCATCGGCATGGCGGCGAGCAAATTCACGGACGGCAAGCTCACCGATGAGACGACGCGCAAGTTCCTCACCGAACAGATGGTCGCATTCGAGGACTGGACCAGGCGCATGAAGCGCGCTTTTGCCTGAGAAGGACGATCGATGAGTTATAGATTGCTGAGTTACCAGTCCGGCCGCGAGGCGCGCGCCGGGATTCTCGTCGAGGACACGATCTACGACGCAGCCCGCCTGAGCGGGCAACCGGCGTGGTCCTCGGTGCTCGGAGCGCTGCAGGAATGGCCGAAGGCGAACCGCGCCTTCGCTGCTGCGGCAAAGCGCATCGCTTCGGGCAAGAGCAAGGCGAAGGGCGTGCCGCTCAAGCGCGCGAAGCTCCTCGCGCCGGTGCTGTATCCGGGCAGCATCTTCTGCGCCGGAGCGAACTACACCGACCACATGGCCGAGATGGCGCGAGCGCAGGGCAAAGAGCCGGGACCGACGATGAAGGACCTGGGCGAGCAGCCCTGGCACTTTGTCAAGACCTCGAGGAGCTCGGTGGTCGGGCCGGACGCGGCAGTCAAGCTGCCCGCGTATTCACAGAAAGTGGACTGGGAAGTCGAGCTCGCGGCGGTGATCGGGAAAACGGCGAAGGACGTGCCGGTGGAAAAGGCGCTGGCCTGCGTTGCCGGCTACACCATCGCCAACGATCTTTCGGCGCGGGACGCGATGAAGCGGGACAAGAACCCGCCGGGCTCGCCCTTTCAGTACGACTGGGTCAGCCAGAAGTGCTTCGACGGTTCCTGCCCGCTCGGGCCCTGGATCGTGCCGGCGGGCGACCTGCGCGATCCTCACAATCTCGGCATCCGGCTTTGGGTGAACGGCGAGCTGATGCAGGACTCGCACACCGGCAAATTGATCTTCGACACCGCCGAACAGATCGCGATGCTCTCCTCGCGCGTGACCCTCTGGCCGGGCGACCTGATTCTCACGGGAACCCCGGCCGGCGTGGGAATGGGAAGAGGGCGGTTTCTCAAAGCCGGCGACGCGGTCAGGCTGTGGATAGAGGAAATCGGCGAATTCAGCCACACGCTCGCCTGAGGCAGTCGGGCGCAACCCACCGGAAAGGAAACGCAAATGTTGAAGGAGCTCTGGGACAAGGGACTTGCCGTGCGCAAGGAAGTGCTCGGCGCGGAGTACGTCGAGCGCAACCTGAAGGCCGCGGACGATTTCACCATGCCGATGCAGGAGCTGGTCACGCAATCCTGCTGGGGCTGGCTGTGGGCGCGGCCGCAGCTGCCGCGCAAGATGCGCAGCCTCATCAATCTCGGCTTGCTCTCGGCGCTCAACCGCCCGCACGAGTTCAAGGTTCATGTCAAGGGCGCGCTCACCAACGGTTGCACCCGCGAGGAGATCCGCGAGGTCTTGCTTCAGGTCGCGGTGTACTGCGGGATGCCGGCGGGAGTGGAAGCCTTCAGGCTTGCGCGCGAGGCGATGGCTGAGCAGGAGGCAGGGAAGCGCCCCTGAGGCCCTTGATTGCGCCACGCCTGTCGTTGTCGGGACGCTCTTCGTCTATCGTCATCGTGCTTCTGACGATGCCGGTGGTCCGGTCGAAGAGCACGTGGAAAAGTCTGTACCGGAAGTTGAATTCCTGGAAGCGCCAGGTCCACACCTCCTCATCGCGCGCCGGGAAGTACGCCGTCTCTCTTGGCTTGCCGATCAGCCGGCGCACCTCATCGCGGGACAAGCCGGCCTGGACCTTGTCGCGATACTCCTCGCTCAGGACCTGACGGACTTCGCGCACCGTCTGATTCGGCGCTATCGTGATCATGTAGGTTTGCACGCCCACGGGACCCAGCGGATATTCCCAGACCTCCGATCCGTCAGGATTCTTCCAGACCGTGCCCGGCGTGCCGAACGTCGATCGAATCTCCTGTGCCGGCGTGCCGGGCGAAATTCCGGCAAAATTCGCGCACGCCGTCGCGAGCAGGACGAGCGCGATCAGAACAAGAATTCGGGGCCGACGGGTCGGCATGCTATCTCTTAGTGCGGTACGATTCCCGACTTGGCGCGAGGTACTGGGTAAACACCCGCCAGCGTACCGTATTCCCGGGCCAAACGTGGCGACCGACTCTCTGGAATGACCGACATGCAACGCAGGGTCCCTTGTGTGCTGATGCGCGGCGGAACCTCGCGAGGGCCCTATTTTCTCGCATCCGACCTTCCAGCCGATCCGCAGCGGCGCGACGCCGTGCTGCTCAACGTCATGGGCTCGCCTCACGCGCTTCAGGTGGACGGGATCGGGGGCTCGAACACGCTCACCAGCAAGGTCGCCATCGTCAGCCGCTCCGCGCAGGACGGCGCAGACGTGGACTATCTGTTCGCGCAGGTATCCGTGACGGAGGCATTCGTCGATACCAAGCCCAATTGCGGCAACATGCTCGCCGGGGTCGGCCCGTTCGCCATTCAAGCCGGCCTCGTTCGAGCGGGAGATCCCACCACGACACTGCGGATTTTCAACGTGAATACCCAGACTCTCATCGAGGCCATCATTCAGACCCCGGGAGGCGAAGTCCAGTACACGGGCGAGACGCGCATCGACGGCGTGACGGACCCGGCAGCACCGATCAAGTTGACCTTCCTCGACGCGCCCGGGGCGGTGACCGGAAAGCTGCTCCCCACGGGAAACCTGCTCGATCGCATACAGGATGTCGAAACAAGCTGCATCGACATGGCCATGCCGGTGGTGATCATGGCTGCGGAGGCTTTGGGCAAGACGGGGCAGGAGAATCCACAGGAGCTGGACGCCGACCGCTCGCTGATGCAGCGAATCGAATCGATCCGGCTGGAGGCGGGGAAGCGCATGGGCATGGGCGACGTGTCGCGCCTGGTCGTTCCGAAGCCGGTGCTCGTATCGAAACCCAGGCGGGGCGGCGGGATCGCCTCGCGCTATTTCACCCCGCATGCCTGTCACCACGCGCACGCCGTCACCGGCGCGCTCGCCGTCGGCACGGCCGCGGTGCTGCCCGGCACGGTTGCGAATCGCTACGTCGAACCCCGCGGGTTTTCCGGCGGCGTACTTGGCATCGAGCATCCCGCCGGTCGAATCGACGTGGACCTCGTGACCGACTGCTCGGGCGCGGCGCCGGTGGTCGAGCGCGCCTCGTTCGTGCGCACGGCGAGACGGATTTTCGAAGGGCACGTCTACGTGCCCGCGGCGCTGTTCGACTGAGCCGGCGCACCGCATTCATCGAGGAGGATTCATGGGCCAGACCATCAGCTATAAACGGCCGGACGGGAAAAGCGTTTCGGGTTATCTCGCCGAACCCCAGTTGGGCGAGGGCGCCCCGGGCATGGTAGTGATCCAGGAATGGTGGGGGCTGAACGACCAGATCAAGGGCGTGGCCGACAGGCTCGCCGCCGCCGGATATCGGGCCCTGGTGCCCGATCTCTACCGCGGAGCGGTCACGGTGGACGCAAAGGAAGCCGAGCACCTGATGACCGGGCTCAATTTCGCCGACGCGGCGGGACAGGACGTGCGCGGCGCCGTCCAGTACCTGAAGGGCAAGAGCGCCAAGGTCGGCGTCACCGGCTTCTGCATGGGCGGCGCGTTGACGATCCTCTCGGCGGTCAACGTGCCCGAGGCGGACGCCGTGGTCTGCTGGTACGGCTATCCGCCGCTCGAGTATGTCGACGCTTCGAAAATCAAGGCGCCGATGCTCGCGCATTTCGCGATCGACGACGTGCCTTTCCCGATCGCCAAGGTGGAAGAGCTGGAGAAGAAGCTGCAAGAGGCCAAGGTGCGCTTCGAGGTTCATCGCTACAAGGCGAAGCACGCCTTTTCCAACGAAACCCGCGTCGGCAAGAACGCGCTGCCGTACGCCGAGTACAATCCCGACGCCGCCAAGCTCGCCTGGCAGCGGACCATGGAGTTTCTCGCCAAGTTTCTGAAATAGTCTCCCGGTCGCATCGCTTTTCGAAGAGGACACCATGATCACTCGAACGATATCCGCCTTGGCTGTTTGGACTACCCTGGTCGCGGCAGCGGCTGCGCAGACTTGGCCCACCCGGCCGATCACCCTCATCATCCCCTTTGCCCCCGGCGGCGGGATCGACGCAAGCGCGCGCATTCAGGCGCAGCACCTGGGCGAGCTGCTCGGACAGACGATTGTCGCTGAAAACGTGGGCGCAGCGGCCGGCATGGTCGGAAGCTCGCGCGTCGCAAGGGCGGAACCCGACGGCTACACCTTTCTCATCGGCAATATCGGGACGCACGCCTACAACCAGTCGCTCTACAAGAAACCGCTCTACAACGCCGCGACCGATTTCGCGCCGATCGGGCTGGTCTCGGAATCACCGCGAATTCTCGTTGCCCGAAAAGATCTCCCCGTGAAGAACCTCAAGGAGTTCATCGCCTACGCGAAGGCGAATCAGGCCAAGATGCAGTACGCATCGGCCGGTGTAGGCTCGGGCACGCATCTGCCGTGCGCGCTGCTCAACCGCGCGATCGGCGTCGAGGTCACGCACATCCCGTATCGCGGCGCGGGGCCGGCGATGCAGGACCTGATCGCCGGGCGAGTCGACTACATGTGCGACACGATCCAGACGGGAGCGACGCAGGCCAAGGCGCAGACCGTGCGAGGCATCGCGGTGATGGCGCCAAGACGCGCGCCGATCATCGCGGATCTGCCGACGAGCGGCGAGCAGGGGCTGCCCGGCGTCGAGGCGAGCGCCTGGAACGCCTTCTTCTTTCCAAAGGGAACGCCCGATACGATCGTGCGGCGGATGAACAAGGCGATGGGCGACATGCTCGACAACCCTTCAGTGCGTAAGCGCCTGGAGGATCTGGGGCTGGAAATCGTTCCGCCGGAGCGGCGCAGCCCCGAATACCTCGCCAAGTTCCTGCCGGAGGAGGTCGAGCGTTGGGGGAAAATCATCAAGGCGGCCGGGATCAGCGCGGACTGAGCGCCACACGCCGCACGCGTGGAATTGAAGCTGCGCGGCGACCGCCGGTCGGCGGTCGCCGTCCGGGCGGCGGTGATCAGTGGTGGCCGCGGCCGAGCTGGCCGCGGATTTCTCCCGGTCCGAATGTCGCTGTGTGCACGTTCGCGTAGGCCGCGCCGGCGCGGATCGCCCGTACCAGCTCTTCGAACTCCTCTGCAGCGATACCCTGTCCCGCGACGGCGAGAACCTGCACGGGGGTGATGGTGCCGGTTACGACGCCCGCCTGGGGGCAGGTCGGCGTAAGGGCGGAAACGACAGCCGGGGCCGGGGTGCCGGCCGTCTGGCAGAGCCAGACCACGATGCCACCGACCGTATGGCGCTGGCCGAAGTGGATGTGGGCCTGAGTGACGTTGCTCTCGAGGGCCTCGTAGCTCAGCTCGTAGTGAATCATCTTCCCGTTGTCGTCGATCGTCGCCTTGAACTTCCCGCTCGCTCCGGTGGAGACCGCGCCGCGGAGGGCCGGCAGGACTACAGGGTTGGCCGTCGGATTTCCCGCGATGAAATGAACCTCGTTGAAGCCGGAGAGCCGCGCGGCGAATCTGTCGGGCTTGCCGCGGTCGTTGTCGTCGTGGGCGAGGACCGTTGACATGGAAAGGCCCAGCGCCAGGGCGGCGAGCATCCCTGCCATGGATCGTGGTGTGAGCGTTCTCATGGATAACCTCCTGCAAAAAGATGGTGTTGGAAAGGCGTCCGATCGCACCGGACGGCAACGCCGCCCCACAGCGAGGACGAACGTCTGCTGAGCGGCAAACGCCGCACGCCAGCCCGCTATTCCGTGAATTTTTGGTGATAATGAGAGCTTGGGACAACATCTAGAGAATAGGAGACGAGTTCATGGATTTGGGCCTCAAGGGAAAGAACGCGGCGATCACCGGGTCGAGCCAGGGGATCGGTTACGCCATCGCGACGGCGCTCGCCAGGGAGGGCTGCAACGTCGCGCTGTCGGCCCGAGGGCAGGAAGGCCTCTCCGCGGCGGTCAAGGACATGCAGGCATTCGGCGTGAAAGCGGTCGGCATCGTCGCGGATTTCTCCACCGAAGCCGGCTGCCAGCACTTCGCGAAGCAGGCCGCAGAGCAACTCGGCGGCATGGATATCCTGGTCAACAATGTCGGCGGAATGATCCCCGGGACACTTGACAGCCTGACTCCGGAGCAATGGGACAAGGCCTTGAGCGTGAACCTGATGTCGTACGTCTACACGACCAAGCACGCCGTGCCGTACCTCAAGAAAGCCCGCGGCGCACGAATCCTCAACGTCTCGGGCGTCACCGGCAGGCAGCTGCTCCCGGGTGCATTGACGACCACGCTCCCCAACACGGCGATCATCGGCTTCTCCAAGCTCATGGCGGCGGACCTTGCCGCCGCGGGCGTTACCGTCAACAACATCTGCCCGGGCTTTACCAACGTCAAGTCGTGGGGCCCGCGGGCGGAAGCGATGGCGAAGGTGCGCGGGACCACCGCCGATCAGGTGCGCGCCGGAATCGCCGGACAGACCTTGCTCGGACGCTGGGCCGAGCCCGAGGAAATCGGCAATGTCGCGGCCTTTCTCGTTTCTGCGAAGAACAGCTACATGACCGGCACCACCGTCGAGGTGTGCGGCGGCCTCTTGCGCTACATCTGAGCGGGCCGTCGAAGGGCGCCAGTCAGAGTGGGTGAATTCGGAATAGGGCAGCCGGTCGCGCGCTTCGAGGACCCGCGCCTTTTGCGCGGCGAGGGGCGGTTCGTTCACGACGCCAACCTTCCGGGACAGCTCCACGCGGTGCTGGTGCGCTCGCCGCACGCGCACGCGCGCATCGCGAAGATCGACACCCGGGCCGCGGCGGCCGCTGCGGGCGTCGTAGCAGTGTTGACCGGCGAGGATTACGCGCGCGAAGGCTTCGGTGCACCCTCGCCGACCTTGAAGCGCATGCGCCCCGACGGCTCGCCGATGTTCTGGCGCGCGCATCCCGTTCTTGCGCGCGAGCGGGTGCGCTATGTGGGCGATCCGGTCGCGATGGTGGTCGCGGAGACGCTCGCGGAAGCGAAGGACGCAGCCGAACAGGTCGAAGTCGAGTACGAGGCGCTTCCGTCGGTGACCTCGATCACGGAAGCAGCGAAACCAGGAGCGGCCGCGGTCTGGGACGAATGCCCGGACAACGTCTCGAACGTCTTCGAGTTGGGGAACCGCACCGCGACCGAGGCCGCGTTCGCGGGTGCTGCGCAGGTGGTGAAGCGCCGCTACGTCATCACGCGAGTGCACGCCCAGTACATGGAGGCGCGCGGGGCGGTGGCGGTCTGGGAGGCGGCCGAGGACAAGTACACGCTGTATACGGACGTCCAGTATCCGCACCGCATGCGCTCGCTCCTCGCTGGAAACTTCCGCATTCCCGAGATGAAGCTCCGCGTCGTCGCCGGGGACATCGGCGGCGCGTTCGGCGCGAAGGGCCCGCAGTATCCCGAGCACCGCCTCGTCCTGTGGGCGGCGAGGAAGCTGCGCCGCCCGGTGAAGTGGGTATGCGAGCGGAGCGAAGCGCTGCTGGCGGACGAGCACGCGCGCGACAACGTCAGCGAGATCGAGCTCGCGCTGGATGCGGACGGCAAGTTCCTCGCCTTGCGCGTCAACACCCTCGCGGGCCTGGGCGCCTACGTGCAGTCGGACAGGAACCTCATCGCGACCTTCCAGAGCGTGAGCGCGGTGGTGGGCGTGTATGCGATCCCGGCCGCGCACGTGAAGATTACCGGCGTGATGACGAACACGAATTCGACCGCGCCCTACCGCGGCGCCGGGCGTCCGGAGGCGACCTACCTGATCGAGCGCGTGATCGACGATGCCGCGCGCGAGTTGAAGCTCGACCGCATCGAGCTGCGGAGGAAGAACCTCATTCCGTCCGCGGCGATGCCGTGGAAGACGCCGCTCGCCTTTACCTACGACTGCGGCGAGTTCGCCAAGGGGATGGACAAGGCGCTCGAGCTCTCCGACTACGCCGGCTACGCCAAGCGCAAGGAAGAATCGGAGAAGAGAGGCAAGCTGCGCGGCATCGGCATCATCAACGCGATCGAGCGCGCTTCCTCACCGGGCCTCGAATACGCCGAGATCCGCTTCCACCCGGGCGGCTCGGCGACGCTCGCGATGGGGAGCAAGAACCAGGGGCAGGGGCACGAGACCAGCTTCCGCCAGATCGTCAACGACAAGCTGGGGCTGGATCCCAAGGACGTCGCCTACGTGGACGGCGACACCGAGAAGGTCGCGTTCGGGGTGGGCACCATGGGCTCGCGCACCATGGCGATCGCAGGAACGGCGCTGGTCATCGCGTCCGACAAGATCATCGCCAAGGGAAAGCGGATCGCTGCACACCTGATGGAAGCCGCCGAGCCCGACGTCGAGTTCTCAGCCGGCAAGTTCAAGGTCGCCGGCACCGACCGCTCGGTCACGCTGAAGGAAGTCGCCAAGGCGGCGTACGACCCAGGCAAGCTGCCCAAGGGCCTCGAGCCGGGACTTGTCGAGAGCGGCACCTTCTCGCCCGAAAACCACACCTTCCCGAACGGCTGCCACGTCTGCGAAGTCGAGATCGACCCGGACACGGGCGTCGTAGCCGTCGTTCGCTATGCGGTGGTCGACGACGTCGGCACCGTGATCAACCCGCTGACCCTGAAAGGCCAGATCCACGGCGGCGTCGTTCAAGGGTTGTCGCAGGTCCTGTTCGAGCGCATCGAGTACGACCCGGAGTCGGGTCAACTGCTGACCGGCTCGTTCATGGACTATTGCATGCCGCGTGCGGACGACGTGTGCGCTATGGAAGTCGGCAGCAATCCCGTGCCGACGAAACTGAATCCGCTCGGGGTGAAAGGAGCAGGGGAGGCCGGCACCGTCGGTGCCTTGCCGGCCGTGATGAACGCCATCATGGATGCCCTGGCGCCGCTCGGCGTGAAGGAGTTCGATATGCCCGCGACGGGGGACCGGGTGTGGCGGGCGATACGAGCTGTCAGTCGACCTTGATCCCCGCCTTTTTCACCACGGGAGCGATTCTGTCCGAGAAGCTGCGCAGGAACGCCGACGCGGCGGCCGGCGTCGGCGAGTCGAATGCTTCCAATCCGATCTTGCCGAGTCTCTCCTCGACGTAGGTCTTGTCGCGAACGACTTTGCTGAGCTCGGCGTGCAGGCGCTCGATCACGGGCCTCGGTGTCCCGGCGGGGGCGAACATACCGTACCAGGACTCGTACTCCACGCCGTTGACCGCGCGTTCCATCAGGGTCGGAATCTCGGAAAACGCGGGCACGCGCTTCGCCGAGGTGACCGCAAGCGCCCGGAATTTTCCCGACCTCACGTGCGGCGCAAAGGACGAAGGCAGGCCCATCGCGGCCTGCAGCGTTCCGCCGAGCAAGGCCGCGACGGTATCGCCGGAGCCCTTGTACGGGACGTGCAGCATGTTCAGGCCGTTTGCCTGTGCGAACATTTCCATGACGACGTGATGCGGACTGCCCGAGCCGGAGGTTCCGTACGCGATGCTGCCGGGTTTGGCGCGCGCGAGCTGCACGAACTCCTCCACCGTCTGCGCCGGCAGCGACGGGTTCACGCACAGGATGAACACGCCCTTCGCAAGGGTTCCGAACAGCTCGAGGTCGCGCATCAGGTCGTAGGTCAGCTTGGTGTAGGTCAGCCTCGACAAAGGCAGGGCTTCCGTGGCTATGAGGAGCGTATAGCCGTCGGGCGCAGCCCGGGCCGCGGCAGCCGCGCCGACGTTGCTGTTCGCGCCCGGCAGGTTCTCGATATACAGCGTGGCGCCCATGTTCTGCGACATCTTTTCGGTCGCGAATCGCGCGACCACATCCAGGCCGCTGCCGGCCGCGACCGGCACGATGACCTTTATGGGTTTGGCGGGATAGCCCTGCGCCGCCGCCAGCCCGACGAAGGCGATGGACAGTGCAACGGCCGATAGGATCGAAGCAAGCATCCGGGTTCGCATGTTTGTCCTCCCTCACTTTTCCTGCGAATCGGCAGTGTAGGGCGGAAGCGATACGAAAATCAAACTCGCCACCGAACGCTGCCGCCGGCGAATATGAGGGCTAGTATTTCCGGCTAGAATCGACGCGTGAAAATGAGAATCGATCCCCGGACCTACATCAAGCGAGGGAGTGCAAACATGAGAACGATGTCTGAAACTGCGCGCGCCGCGCTGTCCGGCATTTGCCGCAGCGCATCGATCCGATGGGCGCTGCTCGTGCCGCTCGCGCTGGGCCTATGGAGCAGTCAAGCGCTGCCGCAGGCCTATCCGAGCAAGCCCATCAGGCTGTTCGTTTCCACGGGACCCGGCGCGCCGCCCGACGTGATGGCGCGGCTGCTCGCTGAGAAGCTCGTGGTCAGCCTCGGGCAGCCGGTGATTGTGGAAAACCGCCCCGGGGCCTCCGGCTCGATCGGGATGGCCGCGGTGGCCAAAGCGCCGCCCGACGGCCACACGATCGGCATCTTCTCCATGGGCTATACGACAGCCCCCAGCATGGTCGCGCACATGCCCTACGACACCGAGCGCGATCTCATGCCGGTGACCATGCTCGCGCGCGATTCCAATCTGCTCATCGTGCCGGCAAACTTGCCTGCGAAATCGGTGGCCGAGCTGGTTGCGCTGGCCAAGGCAAAGCCGGGCCAGTTGAAATTTGCTTCCGGCGGCAACAGCACCCCGGCGCACCTCGCGGGCGAGCTGCTGAAGCGCGAAGCGGGCCTGGACATCGTGCACATTCCGTACAAGACCCCTCCCGCGGGCGCGGCCGCGGTGCTCGCCGGCGACGTCGACATGATGTTCGGCGCGACGGTGGCGGTGACGCCCCACATCAAGTCCGGGAGAGTGCGCGTGCTCGCCGCGGCAACGCCAAAGCGGATTCCGGCCCACCCCGACGTGCCCACGCTGGTGGAGCTCGGTTACCCGAATGTCGTGGTCTCCAACTGGTCCGGTATCGTCGCACCGGCCGGGACCTCAAAGGAGATCGCCGAACGCCTGCACCTCGAAATACAAAAGATTCTGGCGCTGCCGGATGTTCTGCAGCGCCTAGAGCGGCTCGGCGTGGAAGCCTCGCCCGCCGGCCCGGAAGAGTTCGGCGCGCTCATACGTTCCGAGTTGCAGCGATGGAACAAGCTGGTGCGGGATGCCGGAATCAAGCCGAGCTGAGGGATGAGCGGCGAGTGACGCACCAACGGCCGAACTTCGTCTTCATCCTCGCCGACGACCTGGGCTACGCCAACCTCGGCTGCTATGGCGTGCGTGCGAAAGTGGCGCCATGCTGATGCGCGATGTGCTCCTCCTGGCAATCGGTCTGGTCCTGGGGCTGATGCTGCTCGGCTGGCGACGCGGCCGGCGCCTCCGGGCACTGTTCGACTCGGTGCGCGACGTGGACCTCGCGGCCCTCACCGGATATCACCACGGCCGCCTCGAGGACGTCCCGCTCGCCGAGCGTGCGGTCACGCAAGAGGATGGCGGGGTGGCGGTCACCGTCGCGGTGCTGAGCACGAGGGAGAGCCGGGCGCTCTTCGGCACCGACCTCGCCCGGAGCGGGATCCAGCCGGTGTGGCTCGAGGTGAGGAACGGCGAGGAGGTGCCGTACTGGCTCCTGACCGCCGGCCTCGACGCCGACTACTTCTCCGCCCGCGAAGCCGCGCACGTGCGGCACACTCTGTTCGCCGGGTCCGCCAACCGGCAGATGGACGATTTCTTCGACCAGGTCCAGTTCCGCAGCCCCGTTCTGCCGGGAACGACGGGGGGCGGATTCGTTTTCACTAACCTGGATGAAGGCGTCAAGCCGCTTGCGGTGGACCTCGTCGCGCCCCGGCACGGGGCGGTGAAGAGCTTCACCTATTTCCTGCGGGTGCCGGGCCTGAAGACCGACACAAGCCGCCGCGACCCCGACAGCATCTACCCCCCGGAGTCGATCGTTCGCCTCGGGACCGAAGCGGAGCTCCGCGCCGCCTTGGAGCGCTTGCCAGGCTGGACCACCAACAAGAGTGGGGGCGCCCGCGGGGATCCGCTGAACCTGGTGCTGATCGGCAAGCAGGACGACCTCTTTCCCGCCTTCCTCCGCCGGAACTGGCACCCGACCGAGCTGGTTTATGTGGGCTCGTCCTGGAAGACACTGAAGTCGTTTCTTCTGGGGTCGCGCTACCGCTACTCTCCGGTGAGTCCTCTCTACGCGCTGGGGCGGTCCCAGGACCTCGCGGGCCAAAAGGCACGGCAGTCGATTCACCAGCGGAACCACGTCAGGATGTGGCTCACTCCCTTGGAGTACCAGGGGAAGAAGGTCTGGCTGGGGCAGATCAGCCGGGACATCGGCGTGCGCTGGACGCTCAAGACCTGGAACCTGACCACGCACAAGATCGACCCCGATGTGGACGAGGCGCGAAACGGGCTGATCCAGGACCTGCTCTACTCTCAGGCGCTGGTGAAGTTCGGATTCGTGAAGGGGCCCGATCCAGCGCCGCCGGCCCGGCCGCATCGGAACCTCACCGGCGATTCGTACTTCACTGACGGGCTGCGCGCGGTGATGGTGTTCGAGCGGCGGCCGGTCGCGCTTGGGGAGACCGAGGTCTTCGAGTGGGAGAGCCCGGCGGGCGCGGCAAGAAGCGCGCGGTCTGCGCCCAACGGATAGGAGGATTTATCCGATCCTCTAGGGGAGGAAAATCACACCGGAAAATCGTGCACAATAATGTCGACCGATCGGACAGGCACCGTGACATGCCATTTCGCTATTACTGGGAAGACTTCACGCCAGGGAAAGTGGTCGAGTACGGCGCGCGCGCCTTGAGCGAAGAGGACATTGTGCGCTTTGCGAGCGAATGGGACCCGCAGCGGTACCATACCGACCCGCAGAAAGCGAAGCAGACGCCGTTTGGTGGCCTGATCGCCTCGGGCTGGCAGTCCTGCGCGGTCCTCATGCGCATGATGTGCGACGCATACCTTAACGAATCATCCTGCGTGGGCTCACCCGGCATCGACGAGATCCGCTTCCTGCTGCCGGTGCGCCCGGGTGACAGCCTGCGCTTTCGATCCACGGTGATCGAATCCAGTCCCTCCCGCACCAAACCTGGCCGGGGCACCGTTCTGTTCCGCTGGGAGTTGCTCAACCAAAACGACGACGTGGCCCTGTCGATGATCGGCCGCCAGTTCTATCTGCGGCGACCTTGACCGGGTCCGGGGCGGAATAAGGCAGCAGCTCTGCAGCCGACTTAGCAGAGATCCTCAGGAAATTGCGGCCGTACTCTTCGCCGCGCTCGCTCCCGCGATCTTCCCGAACACCGCTCCATTCGTCAGCCCGGTGCCGCCCGGATAGTTGAAGTAGAAGATTCCGCCGACCAGCTCGCCCGCCGCGTATAGGCCAGGGATCGGCTCGCCGTCGGTGGAGATGACTTGCGCGTCGGTGTTGATGCGCAGTCCGCCGAAGCTGAAGGTGATGCCGCAGGTGACGGCGTAGGCTTCGAAGGGCGGGGTGTCGAGGGTGTTGGCCCAGTTGGATTTGTTGATCGCGAGGCCTTCGGTGCGGCGGCCGTCCTTGATGTTGGGGTTGAAGGGGATGTCGGTC
>Ga0105252_10000805_pt1 | contig 16727 bp, 18 predicted proteins | sample EasRivMeERMZT100_FD_89675 | JGI IMG/M metagenome (GOLD analysis project Ga0105252, IMG submission 89675) | Soil microbial communities from meander-bound floodplain in the East River, Colorado, USA - East River MetaG ERMZT100 | ecosystem: Environmental > Terrestrial > Soil > Floodplain | place... | reverse complement strand
GCCCATGCCAAGCTCGCAAACGTTGTCTGCTCTTTCAATCTGTTTCCTCCTCCAACATTGTCGTTCTTACTGCTTTGCGATATTAGACAACATTACAGAAGACTTGTTCAGAGATTCCTTAAGCAGTTTCGAGATTGCAATCCTGCGATGGCGCTGCAGGGGATATTTGGAGCGATGGAATATTGCAGTTGTTCGTGAAGGGGTAAGATTGATTCAACTGATATGACAAGACCAAGTGTGAAGAAGTAAATTTAAGGAGGAAAGAAAGTATGAATAAGTTCTGGACGATGTTGCTGGCAGTCACTCTGGTTACAGGGCTGACGTCAATTGCGGCGGCGCAACCGAAAGACAGTGGAGCCAAGGGCGCGAAGCCAGGAGGAGTCATTGTCGACGTGGTTAAATTGACGGGGACGGTTAAAGCAGTGGATCTTGAAAAAAAGACGGTATCCGTCGAAGGATCCGGTGGCAGAACCGTCGTTGTTAATGCCAAGAATGCGCGAAACCTGGACCAGGTGAAAGTCGGCGATAAAGTCAATTTGCAATTCATCGAAGAGATGGCGCTGTTCGTAAGAAAGTCAGATGCTCCGCCGAGCGCGACGGAAGCGCAGATGGTGGCACTTGCGCCCAAGGGTCAAAAGCCTGCCGGCCTCATGGCCGAGACGATCGAGCTTACCGGCAACGTCGAATCCATCGACTCAAAGAAGCGCACGATCGCTGTGAAGGGCCCTGCGGGAAACGTCAGGACCTTCAAGGTTGATAAAGCTGTGAAGAATTTCGGCCAAATAAAAGCGGGCGACCAGGTCGTTCTCAGGTTCACGGAGGCCGTCGCTCTGTCAGTTGTGAAACCGTGATTTTGAAAATTGCGACGCGGAACAACAATACAAGCGAGTCGTGGCAATAGCGAACTTGTTCCCTGAAACCCGAAACCTGACACCCATGATAATGGGGTTTCGGGTTTCAGATGCTGAGTCGCGAGCATGGAATTTTGGAATGGTGGGATATTGGAAATTGCATTGACCATCCGGTTGCCGAACAGCGCATGAGCAAACGATCTAAAAAGAATCGGCGCGCCAAGCTGCCGGTGCCAGGCAAATCCGCCAAGCGGGGGATACCTCGCTTGGCGGTGGCGTTTCTGGCGATTGTCATTCCCGCGTCGCTTGGGTTTTGGTGGTGGAAGGTTAAATCCGCCGACATTTTGTCTTCCCCCAATTTGACAGCCGAAACCAAGACGGCGAATCCTGCCGCGGCCGCGAGCGGTCTTGAATTCCAAAAATTAACGGGCCGATGGCAACGCCTGGACGGCGGTTACATTATGGAGGTTAAATCCATCGCGTCCAATGGTTCAATAGATGCCGCCTATTTCAATCCGAAGCCGATTCACATCGCCAAAGCCGAAGCGTCGCGGGACGGCGCGGTCACGAGAGTTTTCGTCGAACTGCGCGACACGAACTATCCGGGCTCGACTTATTCCCTGACCTATGATCCGGCGAGCGATCAGCTCAAAGGAATCTATTTCCAAGCCGTCGAACAGCAGCGTTTCCCGGTAGAGTTTGTGCGATTGAAATGAGGCCGCGGGCGGACGAGGAAAGTGACGATTGAGACGTATCGGAAGTGACGTGGTTTATGGAACTTTATCGGCGCAGGGAGGGTGTGCCACCCCAAGAGTCCGAGGGATCTCGGCGGCACGTATGGGGCTAGGCAACGATTTTTAGATTACTGGGGGCGCTAGAGCCATGTCGATGACGAATGACGATGGTGTGAGTATCGTGACTCCAAAAAATGACGGGCAAGAGTCTGGCGCGCAATTGAGCATCTGACCTGCCGGTATGAAGATCACGATGAAGTAGTGAAATCATGATTATTGCATTGCACCACATAAATGATTTCCTCTGTCACGCGGCGTTTACCTTGGTAGGAAAAATTTTGGTTGTCATCACTTTATGCGTCGTCTCTTCCTTCTTCCTGGTCATCGCGACGATTGGCACGGCGAGCGCCGGAGCGTTGGCACTGGGAAGCTGGTGGGATGGGCGACGAGGAAGGCCCCGTGGCGCTCGTGAGCGGGAAAGACTTTCATTTTTTTCACTACGCGCTAAGAGAGCCAGGCACAACAACTCCGTTGTTGGGAAGTCACCGTGACGCGCTTCCCCACCCTTTGCTGCTATTGGACCAAGGTCCAATATACAGGTTTTCGACTCTTCGATAGAAACACCTGAGGCGGACGAGAGTCGAGTGACGAGCAGGGTTTCAGTGTTGAGGTGTCAGGATCGGAAGTTCCGTCCTCAATCCGAAACCTGACAGCTGAAACCCGTTGTGTCCTCGATCCTCCAGAGGAGAAGTTATGTCAACCATTAAAGCGCGCGAATTTTTTGGACTGTTGAGCGTGCTCTCTTTGCTCTTGGGATTCTCCGCGCCCTCGCTAGCGCAAGAACCCAGCGCGGAGGAGCTGGCGAAAAAAGCCCAGAATCCTGTGGCCGATCTCATCAGCGTGCCGCATTCAGTTTCTGTTTCCTAAGTAGCCATTGCTCATTGACGGAAGGAGGAGACCGATGACCGTCACATTAGGAGGCAATGCGGTTATTTTACTCTTTTTGGCGATCTTTTTCTCGGGCTGCGGCGCTGGTTTCCAGGCAGGCGGCGATGTCGCCCAGGGGAGACAGGCGCTGTTTCGCGGCGACTATCAAAACGCCTTGAGTCTCTTTCAGAGCGCCGCGCAAACCAACGCTGAATACATATCCGGCACGGAGCTGCGCGAAGGAACTTTAAGCTTCCTGGGCCGAGAGCAGTATCTCAACGGGCAGTTGGCACCGGCGCGCGACACGCTGCGAAAAGCTGTCGAAAACATATGCACGCGCCGAATCGCAAGGTCGAAAGATATTCAGGCGTAATCACAAGAATCTCAAAACCAGAATGGGAGTAACGTCGATGAAAAGATTGGCAACAGTTCTAAGCGGAATTCTGCTGCTCGGCAGCTCTCTTGTCGCAAGGGCGGATGCGGCGGACGGATCAGAGCCAGCCCCTTATTCGGGTGGCTTTTGGACGCGCTCGACCATGAGCGGCGATTGGTGGGGAGTGCGCAACGAATTGGCTGCCAAGGGTGTGACCATCAACATGAACCTCACCCAGGCAGCGCAAGGTATTGTCGGCGGCGGCAAAGATACCGGTTGGCAGTACGGCGGCGGGCGCGGCGACATCAACCTCCTCCTGGACACGCAGAAGCTCGGCTTGTGGCCCGGCGGATTTCTGCACTTGGAGGCCGAAGGGAATTTCATACCCGCGGATAACTTGTTCAAGTCCACGAACGGCAGGACCGGCGCGCTCATGTTTGTGAATAGCAGTCAGGCTTATCCCATGCCTAGCGGTGACAACTTCAACCTGCCGGCATTAAATTTTAGCCAATTCCTGTCACCTTACTTCGGCTTGACGATAGGCAAGTTCGCCACCGTCACTTCCAGCTCCGGCGATATGAATGAGTTTGCTCATGGCAAAGGCGACAGCCAATTCATGAATCTCGCACTTAATGTTAATCCGGTTTTGCTGACGACGGTGCCCTATTCGACCTTGGGCACCGGCATGATCGTGCTGCCGACCAAAGACCCCAAGGAAGCGATCGTAAGTTTTTTGGTGCTTTCATCCACGGGGCAGGCGAGCACCAGCGGCTTCGACGATTTGGACGGCAACAATTTAACTTTTGTCGGTGAGGGGAGGGTGAGAACGGACTTTTTTGGACTCACCGGGCATCAGGTTTTTGGCGCGGCCTTTTCAAATCGAAAATTTTCTTCGATCGATCAGAGCGCGCGCTTTATCTTCGAAAACGGTGCGTTCGAGAAGAAAAAGGGCTCTTGGAACATTCACTATAATTTTGACCAATATCTCTACGAGCCGAAAAAAGGCTCCGATGAAGGGATCGGTGTGTTCGGCCGTTTCGGCGCTTCGGACGGCAATCCCAATTTCATGCACCTATTTTACAGCCTAGGAATTGGCGGCAAGGGCGTCATCCCAGGGCGTGAACATGATCGCTATGGATTTGGCTTCTATTACATCGACGCCAACAACCCCGAACTTCAGGGTTTGTTGGGTGACACAAAACTGTTGCGCGACGAGTATGGCTTTGAGGCTTTTTACAACTTTGCCATAACACCATGGCTGCGGCTGACGCCGGACATCCAGATTGTCAGAGGAGCGCAGAAGGACAAAGTCAGCATCGGCAGCGCTCCATTAGGACTGTTGCCGAGAATCGACAAGAAGAGTATCGGTACGGCGACTATCCTCGGCATCCGGCTCGAGATGGTCTTCTAGGAAGTGATCTGGAAACAGTGATCGGTGATCGGTGATAAGTAAACAGTGAGCAGTGAACAGTGATCGGTGAACGGTGAATAGGGTTTCAGGTGTCGGGTGTCAGGTTTCAGGGGTTAGGTTTAGAGCTTTGGATTTTGAGATTGGCGTGGGCATTGGTTCGGGCAACAAGGGAAGTGTCGGGTAAACAATCAGAAGGGACGAGGAGGGCTTATGAATAAAGGGTATAGTTTTACGCGGCGGATCATTTTGGTGGTCGCCTTGGTGATGCTGAGCTTGACCGGATGGTCACAGCTGGTTCACGCTCAAGCTGCTAGTATCGACCCGCAGGCGGAAAAAATTTTACGGCGCATGACCGACTACCTCGGCAGTCTGAAACAATTCAGCCTGCGTACGCAGGTGACCCTCGAGGATTTGCTCGACTCGGGGCACAGGATCGATTATGACATCTCGGCGAACGTGATCATCAGCCGACCGAACCAGTTGCGCGCCGAGCGCAGGGGCGATGTGATCGAGCAGACCTTCTATTATGACGGCAAGTCCCTGACACTGCATAGCGGGTCCGAAAAGGTTTACGCGACCGAGCCGGCGCCCGGCACCATCGAGGAGCTGCTCGACTATGCGCGCGAGTCGCTCGGCCTGATCATTCCCGCGTCCGATCTGGTCTACCGAAACGCGTTCCAACTGCTGATGCAAGACGTGAACTTCGCAACGATAGTCGGCAAGGCGGTCATCAGCGGGGTCAAGTGCGATCACCTGCTGTTTAGCCGCCCGGGGGTCGACTTTCAGGTATGGGTCGCCGAAGGCGGTCGGCCACTACCGTACAAGTATGTCGTCACCGACAGGGTAACTCCCGCCCGGATCAGCGTCTCAACGGTCATGAGCAACTGGAACGTGGCCCCGGCCATGGCCAACGCCGGGTTCAAATTCGTGGCGCCCAAGGGGACCAAGCCGATCACGTTTCTGCGACAGGATAAAAGCAGCGGCTCCAGCCGTTGACACTAATAGGAGAAAACACATGAACACGATGCTCAAGATTGCAATAGTAGCCACTTCTCTAATCGTTATGCTCATCGCCGATATTCCGTTTCTGCCCGTGCAAATGGTGCCCGATGCAGATGCGATCTTTGGCGTCCGACGTCGGGCCTTCGCCACCGGCGTCGTGGTTGGAGCCTCGGTCGGCGCTGCCAGAGCAGCTTCGGCAGAGCAGAGCCAGCAGACGGCGGCAGCGCAACAGCAAGCGGCGGCAGCGCAACAGCAGGCGGCGGCGGCCCAACAGCAGGCAGCGGCTGCCCAGCAGCAGGCCGCACTTGCAAGGCCTCCCGCTGGACCTCCTGCAGCCGCCGGGACACCGTTGCCCCTGGGCAGCGTGGTTGCCGCTCTCCCCGGTGGGTGCACTTCGACGCCGGTGGGTGGGGTGGAGTATTACTACTGCGGCGGCAACTTCTATCGCGCCGTATTTCAGGGCAACACGCTGGTGTATGTGACCGCAAAGCCGTAATGATTCGGACGGGGCGCAGTTCTATCCGCCTATAGCTGTTGATCACCCATGGAAACCATCGCCTGCCCTGATTGCGATCTGTTGCAGAAGATTCCGGAGCTTGCGCCGGGGGGCAAGGCGCGCTGTCCGCGCTGCGCTTGCACGGTTGCGACCCGGATGTCTGATCCCATCGACTTGCCTCTCGCGCTTACGGTGACCGCCGCCATCGCGCTGATTGTCGCCAATACCACGCCGCTGATGGGACTGTCCGCCGTGGGGCGCCAGGCCAACACAACGATCATCGGCGGCGCCTACCAGATGTGGCTTCAGGGCGAGCAAATCACCGGATTGATCGTCGCATTCTGCGCCGTGATCGCACCCGCAGGCTACATTCTGTTCATGCTCACCGTGCTGCTCGCGGCGCGACGCCCGCCTGCGCCGCGCTGGGTCGGTGAATTGCTGCGCGGCGCCGAGTTCATGCGGCCATGGTCGATGAACGAGGTGATGATGCTCGGCATTCTGGTTGCTCTCATCAAGATCGCCGAGTTGGCCACGGTGGAAGCGGACGCCGGTATGTACGCGATGGGCGCGCTGGTGCTGTTATTCCCCGCTATCATGGCCAGTTTCGATGCGGAGGAAATCTGGCAGCGAGTCCAGTGGGCCGACGAGAGGGACGAGGGAGGAGGGTCGAGGGGTGGAAGGGTAGTGAGCAGTAACCAGTGAACAGTAATCAGTGGAAAGAAGGTTTCAGTGTTCAGGTTTCGGAATCGGAGGCTTTTACTGTCACTCGACACCCGACACTCGATACTCCATAACCTGACATCTGAAACCTTACACCAAGAGTCTTTTTGGATTTAGGGTTTCAGATGTTGGGTGTTTGGTTTTTAGGCGCTGTAATACTATGAGCCCTACTTTACTCACCGGGGCGCAGGCGGGACTCGTTTCCTGCGAGATTTGCAGTTTACTATCGCGGCCGGCGCATGCGGCCGAGCCGGGGTATTGCGCACGCTGCGGCGCGGAGCTGGTTTGGCGGCGCCATAACTCCATCCAATACACTTGGGCGCTGGTAATCGCGGCGGCGATTTGCTACATCCCGGCGAACCTTATGCCGGTGCTCAGCACGACGACCCTCGGCTCCACCGACTCCGACACGATCATGGGCGGGGTGGTCTTTCTCTACACCTCCGGGTCATGGCCGCTCGCGCTCATCGTGTTGGTCGCCAGTGTGATGGTGCCGCTCGGCAAGCTCGTCGCGCTCGCCTATCTCTTGATCACGGTGCAGCGCGGCTCGCTGGGAAACGGCCGCGAACGCACGCGACTGTATCGCATTGTCGAATTCGTCGGCCGCTGGTCGATGTTGGATGTATTCGTCGATACTTTTACGGTGGCTCTTGTGCAGCTTTCGCCGCTGATGTCCGTTCAACCTGGTCCGGGCGTGCTGTTCTTTGCCGCGGTCGTGGTGCTGACGATGGTTGCGGCGGAGTCATTTGACCCCCGGCTGATTTGGGATTCGGTGGCGCAAAGGGAGAACCAGCTTGGCTGAGAGCACTGATAATTTTCCGCAAGCTACGATCGAGCCTAAGAGGCGCGGGCGTATCTCCGTCATCTGGATCATCCCCGTCTTGGCCGCGGTGGTGGCCGTCGGCATTGCCGTCCAACGCATCCTAAGCGAGGGCCCGACGATCACCATCGTCTTTACGGCCGCCGAGGGCATCGAAGCGGGCAAGACTTTTGTTAAGTATAAGGATGTAAACATCGGCCAGGTGACGGCGGTGAAACTTTCCGCCGACTACTCGAAGGTCGAGGTGACGGCGCAGATCGACAAGAGCGCTGAGGGCTTGATGGTCGAGGACGCGAAATTTTGGGTCGTCGAGCCGCGCGTTACATTGAGCGGAGTATCCGGCCTCGGCACGTTGCTATCGGGCAACTACATCGGCTTCGAGGTTGGCAAGTCCATCAAGCAAAAGCGCCAGTTCACCGGACTCGATGTGCCGCCGATCATCAGCCGCGGTCAAGCCGGCCGGCAGTTTGTCCTCAAGGCGCAAACCCTCGGTTCACTCGGGATCGGTGCGCCGATTTATTACCGCCGCCTACAGGCCGGCCAGGTCATCGCTTATCAGATGGCGGCTGATGGTCAGGGCATCGACATCAAAGTCTTTGTCAACTCGCCCTACGATCGGTACGTCACCCCGGGCACACGCTTCTGGAACGCGAGCGGCATCGACGTCTCGGTCGGCGCGGCAGGACTGGAGGTGCGGACTGAATCGTTGGTCGCGATACTCGCGGGCGGCATCGCGTTCGACACACCTCCTTTTGCTGTTCAGTCTGACCCCGCGGCTCCGGACACGAGCTTCACTCTCTACGGCGACCAAACCACGGCGATGAAGCAGCCGGAGTCGATCGGAACGCGCTACGTGCTCTATTTCAACGAAACGCTGCGCGGGCTCTCCGTGGGTGCCCCGGTCACCTTGTTAGGGTTGCCGGCGGGCGAAGTTACTGATGTGGGTCTCGAAATCGACGCAAAGGCAACAAATATCCGCGGCCGCGTGGGCATTGTCACCTATCCCGACCGGCTAATCGCGCGCTTGAACCAGACGCAAGCGGCAAGCGGCAAGACCATACTGGGAAGCACGCAACAGCGCCATGCCTTGATTCAACATCTGATCGAGCAGCGCGGGCTGCGCGCCCAACTGCGTAGCGGCAGTCTCGTCACGGGTCAACTCTTTGTCGCTCTCGATTATTTCCCGGACGCGTCCAAGGCGAAGGTCGACTGGAGCCGGGACCCGGTGGAGTTCCCGGTGATGCCGAGCGAAATCGCGGACCTCGAACAAAAGGTGAGCGGGATTCTCGCCAAGCTCGACAAGCTGCCCTACGAAGCGATTGGCGCCGATGTCACGAAGGCGCTCGTCTCGCTCGACCAAACTCTAAAGAGTGTGGATAAGGCAGTGAACCGCATTGACGCAGAACTCACGCCGGGGTTGAAGACGACCATTGAGGATCTCCGCCGTACGATCATCTCCGCCGACGGGGTGCTCAAGAGCACGGACACGACCCTCGTCGGCAAGGACGCTCCCGCTCAGCAAGAACTGCGCGATGCCCTGCAGGAGATAACTCGCGCCGCCAGATCATTGCGAATACTGACCGACTTTTTAGAGCAACATCCCGAAGCGCTGCTTCGGGGCAAGACCGAGGAGAAACCGTAGAGAGGAAGAGTGTCGAGGGACGAGTGTCGAGTGGAGACCACGGAGAAGCAAACGGGTACAGGTGTCAGCGTTCAGGTTTCAGTTGCCGAAATGGTTGCCTGACACCTGACACCCGAAACCTGTAACCGCTAGGGGGGTCCCCCTCGACCCTCGTCTCCTTCGTGAAGTCGTTCTGTTGAACATTTGAGAGGTAAAAATCTAATGCACCTCCTCGTTACCATAGCTGCCGCCTTTTCGTTTACCGCCTTTGTCGCCGGATGCGCGTCCACGCCGCCGTCGCGGTTCTACACCCTCAGCGCCGCGCGCGGACCCGCCGGGATGTCAGCCAACCTCTCGATTGCCGTGGGGCCGGTGTCGGTTCCCGCCGTGGTCGACCGGCCGCAGATTGTCGTTAGCACTGGCCCAAACCAGGTGCGCCTGGAAGAGTTCAACCGCTGGGCTGCGCCGCTGCAGAACAATATTGCGCGTGTGGTCGCCGAAAATCTTGTCGCGATGTTGGGCACTCCGCGCGTAACTCTGTTGAGCGCGGATGCTGATTATCGCGTCGTGATCGAGGTGCAAGGTTTCGAATCGGCGCCAGGCGAAGAAGCCATCCTGGACGCGGTCTGGTCCGTGCGCCGGACCAAGGACGGTAAGGCGGAGACGGGGCGTACCACTGTGCGCGAGGCGGTGCAGGAGAAGGGCTACGATGCGCTCGCCGCCGCCCACAGCCGCGCACTCGCGCGACTGAGCCGTGACATCGCCGAAGCCGTGCGCGCGCTCGCTCAATGACCTCCGGCGTGAGGAAGTGACAAGGTTCGAGTGTCGAGGGCCGGTCACTTGCTTCGCTCCCGAAGAGTGATCAGTGAGCGCGCTCGATGGGACTACGCTTGGAAAATCCCCGCTGTCATCCCTCGCGGCGAGTTTTCCTGCCAATCCTGCTCGAACTGTCATTAAACGCGGGGATTACCGCCAGAAATGCTTTGATCGCGGAAGTTTCAGCGACTACTGCTAATATGAGATGGTCTTTAAGATAGGAGTCGACGACGTGAACGCACTTATATTTTCATTCTTGTTTGCTGTGTCTGTTCTAACAAACTCTCTATGGGGGATAGTCGAGGCGGCGGAACGGGGCGCCGCTCCGCGCCCACACATTGTCTACATCGTCGCCGATGACTTAGGGTGGAAGGACGTCGGCTTTCACGGCTCCGACATCAAGACGCCGAACATCGACAGACTCGCACAGGAAGGGGCGCGGCTCGAAGAGTTCTACGTTCAGCCGATGTGCACGCCGACGCGGGCGGCGTTGATGACCGGGCGATACCCATTCCGCTACGGCCTGCAAACCCTTGTCATCCCGACCCCTGGCAAGTATGGCTTGCCTTCGGACGAGTGGCTACTGCCTCAGGCACTGAAAGATGCTGGCTACAGAACGATGATGGTCGGCAAGTGGCACCTTGGCCACGCCGACCGCAAGTACTGGCCCCGCCAGCGCGGATTCGACTATCACTACGGTGCGATGGTGGGCGAAATCGATTATTTCACACATTCGTCAAGTAATGTGAGGGATTGGTATCGCAACAACCAGCCAGTCAAGGAAGCCGGCTATGTGACGCAATTGCTCGGTAAAGATGCGGTGGCGCGTATCAACGAACACGATCCGAAGACGCCGTTGTTTCTCTATCTCGCCTTTACCGCGCCGCACGCGCCGTATCAGGCGCCGAAGCAGTACCTCGACAAGTACAAGCATATCGCCGAAACCACCCGCCGCGCCTACGCGGCAATGATCACCTCTATGGATGACGAGATCGGCAAGGTGATCGCCGCGCTCGACAAAAAGAAAATGCGCGAAAACACGCTCATCGTTTTTATGAGCGACAACGGCGGCAACGTCTCCGCCATGTTCTCCGGGGATGTCGACGTGTCCAAGCTCAAGCTGCCAGCCGACAACGGCCCATATCGCGGCGGGAAGGGCATGCTTTACGAGGGCGGCACACGAGTGGCGGCTCTCGCCAACTGGCCGGGCCATATCAAAGCCGGCGAGGTGAAAGAAGTGATGCACGTAGTGGACATGTTCCCGACGCTAGCCGGGCTAGCCGGAGCCAGCGCCAGCAAGGGAAAACCGCTGGACGGGCTCAACGTCTGGTCCACCATCAGCGAGGGCAAGCCTTCGCCACGCCAAGAAGTAATTTACAACATCGAGCCGTTCCGCGGCGGGGTGCGCAGAGGCGACTGGAAACTGGTCTGGCGGACTCCGCTCCCGTCCGCTCTGGAGCTTTACAACATCGCGGAAGACCCGTCCGAGAAAACCAACCTTGCCGACAAGAACCCGCAAAAAGTTTCAGAGTTGCAGAAACGGATCGAAGAACTGGCCCGGGAAAGCGCCAAGCCCCAATTCCTGGTGGATGCATTCAAGGCGGTTACCAGTGCCGCGCACGGCGCGCCCGCGCTGCCCAATGAGGACGCGTATTTTACGCAGGGCGATTGATAGGTGCCAGGATGGTTAGGTTTCAGGTTTCAGGTGTCAGGGTTCAGAATTCCGGTGGACTAAGTGCGATGCTCGGCGGGCTTCAGCGCGCCTATCCGTTTTGGACCAAAGTCCAATACATGATTCAACGATTCTTGATTACAACCTAGCGCAATCCCGATGAGAATTTTCGTTGGTGTCGTGGATCGATTGCAAAACGAAAAGAGCAGGGGGGGCGGTGATTGAAGTTGTCGCTGAAAAACGATGTGCAGCTCTCGCTCAAATCCCAGGCCGTGGGGATCACCGGCGCTCTCGGTCAGTTGCGCTGGCTGCTGTTCGAGCAGTCAAGCAGTTCAATCTCCGCGCCTCTGCTGATCGTGGTGATCTCATGGCTCGCGATCATCTTCGCCAGCTGGGGTCTGTTCGTGCCGTCTAACGCCATTGCCATTGCCGCGATGTTTCTATCAGAAATGTCGGTGTCAGGCGCGATCTTCGTGATCCTGGAGCTCGACCAGCCGTTCGACGGGTTGATCCAGATCTCCAGCGGGCCCGTGCGCAACGCGCTCGCCCATCTAGGCAAGTGAGCTGCTAAGGAAGCTCAGGAATACATGGTCTAGCGCATTTACTCTCTTCGAATTTTTATAACGTGAAGTAATGACCTCCGTTTTCGAAAAAACTGAAAGCTTGCTGCAATCTTCGCTGCGCTTGGCGATCATCGCGGTACTCGCCGTTGGTTTCCTGCCGACTCTTCCCATCTTTGCCGCGGAACCACAGAAGGTGGAGCCCGAGAAGCCCGTCGCGCCCGCGCCGCCAGCAACGATTCCGCTCGGGGATATCGCGACGCAGGCCACCGAAGTAGCCAACTTACTCGGTAAACTGACAGCGAGCGCAGCGCCTAGCGGGCAAATCGAAACTATCGCCAAGACGCTTCCTGAATCAAGCGAAAAGTTAGACGAGCAATTCGCCGCAACGACCAAGATCCTGGAAGCGGAGCCTACCCTCGACACGTTGCAGAGCTTGCAGCAGGATTGGCAGCGGCGCGAGTTGGCGACCAAGGGCTGGTTGAGCGAGCTTACCACCCAGGCCACCAAGCTGCAGGTGGCACTGAACCAACTTAGCGATCTGCAAAAAATCTGGGGCAGCACTCGCGCGGACGCGCAGGCAGCCAAGGCGCCGGGCCCTATCCTGCAACAGATCGACGCCACGTTGTCGACGATTACCGCGGCGCAGGCGAAAATTCAAAGCGAGCGCACGGCGCTGTTGGACTTGCAGAGCCGCGTCGCCCAAGGGGTGACCAAGTGCGGCACGGTCCTGGCGCAGATCGGCCACATTCAGCAGCAGGCCGTTGCGGGCATTTTCGTGCCCATCATGCCGCCGATCTGGAAGGTAGAGTTATGGGATGACGCGCTCAAAGATTTCCCCGAGCACGTGCGCAAGGTCGGCATCGCGCATTGGTCGGAGATCGTGAAGTACGTGCGCGAACCGCGCGAGGGAGGCGCTCTGAACGCGGCGTTCTTCATAGTCTTAGCCGTGCTGTTCTTTGCAGCGCGGCGCAAGCTCGCTGCGTTGGAGAAGTCCGGCGCGGCTCCATCGTCGGCAATCCAGGTCTTCGAGCGACCTTACTCAGCGGCGTTGGTCACTACGTTGGCGTTTGTGACCTCACCATTTTTTCAGATGCCCACCGCAGTGCGACAATTGCTGACAATTCTAATGCTAGTGCCGATGCTCCGTGTGGTGCGGCCGATGCTCAGCGCCCCGGTCGCGTCCGTGAGCTATACGTTCTGTTTTCTATTGGCCGTCGATATCTGGCGCCAAGCCTTTTCGGGCATACGAGTGATTGGTCTGGCGATCATTGTCGCCGAGACCCTCGCTGCGATCATCGTGCTGTTCGGGATGCGCCGCCATTATCGGCAAATCATTGCCGAGAGAGCCGAATCGTCCGGTCTGATCGTCCTGAAGTTGGGTCGATTTCTGCTCTTGATCGTTCTGATTGTCGCACTATTGGCGGGAGCGGGAGGTTATGCGCGCCTGGCGCGTCTCTTGACGCCGGGGATTCTTGTCGGCGCCGTCCTGGTAATCGTGGCGTTTGCGATGCTGCGAGTGGTCGGGGGAGCGATCGCGCTGGCGTTGCGCGTCTGGCCGCTGCGCTTGCTCGAGATGGTTGCGCACCATCGCGAATTTCTCGAAAGGCGGGTTTCTCGGCTGCTGATTTGGTTAGCAGTCTTGGCCTGGTCGACCCGCTATCTGTCCTACCTCGGTCTATTGGATACCGCCTGGTCGTTAGGACAAGCTCTGCTTGTGGCCAAGCTGGAGCGCGGCACTATCGCCATCTCGCTCGGCAGTGTCCTGGAATTTTTTCTGGCCATTTGGTTAGCCCACCTGCTGTCACGCTTCCTGCGCTTCGCTTTGCAAGAGGATTTCTACCCAAGGATTAATCTCGCTCCGGGCATGTCGTACGCCGCCTCCAGTTTGCTCAATTACATCATTCTCGCCATCGGATTTGTCGCCGGACTTGGGCTACTCGGGGTGGATTTCAACAAGGTGAGCATCCTCGCCGGCGCCTTCGGTGTCGGCATCGGGTTCGGATTACAGAGCATAGTGAATAATTTCGTTTCAGGTTTGATTCTTCTGTTCGAGCGGCCGATTCATGTCGGCGATACCGTCGAGGTGGCCAATCTTCAAGGCACGGTGCGTCGAATTGGCATCAGAGCGAGCGTGATCCACACCGGCGCGGGGGCCGATATAATTGTTCCCAATTCACAGCTGGTAACCGATCGAGTCACCAACTGGACGCTGAGCGATCGTTTGCGGCGGGTCGACCTTCCGCTCGGCGTGAACTATGGCGCCGATCCTAAAAAAGTCATCGACTTGTTAGAGCAGGTCGCTCGCGCGCACCCGGATATTTTGCGCGAGCCGGCGCCCCACGCTCTCTTCATCGGCTACGGCGACAGTTCGATCAACTTCGAGCTACGAGTGTGGCCGAGCCAATTCAACCAAGCATCCCAAGTCAAGAGCGATCTGGCCGCGGCCGTGTACGATGCGGTCATAGCGGCTGGCATGTCATTTCCCTTTCCCCAGCGCGAGGTGCGGCTGCTCTCCGATCAAGGCGCAAGCGGTACGACGGCAGCCGTCCCTGTCGTCAACAAGGAATAGGGATATCGCCTAACTGAGAACCTGACATGGAACACGGAATCTTCGCTTCATTGCTGGCAGTCGGTCTATTTCTCGGCATGCTCATTCTCTCGGAAGTCGGCCGGCGCGTCGGCATGCGGCGGCTGGCGCAAGATCCCGAGGGAGCGGAAGCCGGCGTGGGCGTCGTGGACGGTGCGATCTTTGCCTTGCTCGGGCTGCTTGTGGCATTTACCTTCTCGGGGGCGGCTTCGAGATTCGACATGCGCCGGCAGTTGATCGTCGAGGAGACCAACGACATCGGCACCGCTTATCTACGGCTGGATCTGCTTCCGGTGGACGCGCAGCTAAAGCTTCGCGAAAAATTTCGCCAGTACGTCGACGCGCGGCTCGAGGTCTATCGGAAACTTCCGAATGTCGCGGCGGCGAAAGAGGAGCTTGTCAAAGCCAACAATTTGCAGGGGGACATCTGGCGCCAGGCGGTTGCTGCCAGCACGGCCCAGGGCGCTGCACCCGCCGCGCCGATGCTGCTGCTGACCGCGCTGAACGCGATGATCGATATCACAACGACCCGGACCTTGACTATGCAAATGCATCCGCCGATGGTTATTTTCGCGCTGCTCTTCGGTCTGGCGCTGACCAGTTCGCTGCTGGTGGGTTATGGCATGGCCGCTAGCAAGCAGCGCAATTGGCTGCACACGCTGGGTCTCGCCTTCGCCATGGCGACTGCCGTCTTCGTCATTCTTGACATCGAATATCCACGCGTTGGGTTTATCCGTGTCGACGCTTTCGACCGAGCGTTGGTGGAGCTGCGCGAAAGCATGAAGTAATCCTCAGGTATAGGGGAAAACATCGCCTCTGTTGCGAAGGGCATGACCCAGTGATCACTCTGTCCCGCGGGAGATGAAACTAATGAATAATATTTCCCAGGATCTTCCTCGCAGCACATTGCAGCTGCTCTTCATCGGCGCGCTGATCGCCGGGAGCTTCTGGATCCTCAAGCCGTTTCTGCTCGCATTGGTGTGGGCAACCATGATTGTCGTCGCCACTTGGCCACTGTTGCTGACCGCCCAGTCGTGGCTACGGGGTAAACGATCCCTCGCCACGGCGGTGATGATCGTCGCCTTGCTGTTGATGCTGATCGTGCCGCTTTGCCTCGCGGTAGTGACCGTTGTGGAGCACGCCGGCGAGATCGTCGCAGGGTCAAAGTCCCTAGTGGCTCTGGCCGCTGGACCGCCGCCGCAATGGGCGGAGAACTTGCCTGTAGTCGGCTCGAAGCTCGCCGCGGAATGGCGCAAGTTTACGGCGCTTGGCGCTGAGGGGCTAACCGCCACGATACTGCCTTACGTCGACAACATTGTCGGTTGGTTCGTCAGTCAGGTCGGCGGCCTCGGCATGATGGTCTTTCATTTTCTATTGACTGTGGTCATTGCCGCGATCCTTTACTTGACCGGCGAAGTTGCCGCCGACGGTGTGCGTCGCTTCGCCCGGCGGCTCGCCGGGGCGCGCGGCGAGAACGCGATTCATCTTGCCGCCCAGGCGATTCGCGGCGTGGCTCTAGGTATCGTCGTCACGGCGATCATCCAGTCGGTGCTCGCCGGGATCGGTTTGGCGATTGTCGGTGTGCCCTACGCGGCGATCCTGAGCGCGGTGATGTTGTTTCTCGGGGTGGCGCAATTGGGACCCATGCCGGTGCTCGTACCTTCGGTGATCTGGCTCTATTGGCGCGGCGACGCTGGATGGGGAACGCTGCTGCTCGTATGGACTGTGGTGGTCGGGACGGTTGACAATATTTTGCGGCCGATCCTGATCAAACGGGGAGCCAACCTGCCGCTGCTGCTGATCTTCGCCGGTGTGATCGGCGGTCTGATCGCATTCGGGATCATCGGGCTATTCGTCGGTCCGGTCGTGCTAGCGGTGAGCTACACGCTTCTCGAAGCCTGGATTCAGGATGACGAACCGGAGAGTGGGTCATCACTTTAACTGCCGTACCCTGTTTAAAAATAAGAGTCTTTCGGCTTTACTGTGAAGATGTTTTCACCACAGAGGCACAGAGTTCGCAGAGTTTGGAGTGTATCTTAACCAAAAAACTCTTTACTCTGCGTCCTCCGCGGACGTGAGAAAAAATCCCCAGCGGCTCACGGTGGTAGTGTATATATAGGAGGATAGTGAAGTT
>Ga0105252_10000804_pt1 | contig 16740 bp, 12 predicted proteins | sample EasRivMeERMZT100_FD_89675 | JGI IMG/M metagenome (GOLD analysis project Ga0105252, IMG submission 89675) | Soil microbial communities from meander-bound floodplain in the East River, Colorado, USA - East River MetaG ERMZT100 | ecosystem: Environmental > Terrestrial > Soil > Floodplain | place... | reverse complement strand
TCGACGCCCGCGAACAGGACGTTCATCTCCTTGCAGTTGTCGAGGCCGTTGAACAGCACGACGGTGGGGGCGGGGCCCTTCGCGACCGGCGACTTGAGAAAATAGGCGGCAAGCGTGGAATTCTCGTACGGCACGTCGGCAATTTCCAGGTTGGGATAGCGGCGCTTCAGGCCCTCCTGGAAGCAGCGCAGCGCCTTGCGGTAGATGGCGGTCTTCTGCTCGCCGGGCGGCACCATGCGCTCGCCGGTGTAGTAATAGTTGCCCGCGCGCAGGTAGTAATTGCCCGCCGTCGCGCCGTTGCCGGCCTTCGCCGCCGCGTCGCCCGCGGCCGCAACCTTGTCGGCTACTGCGCACCATTCCTCGTGCCACGCCTGCGGCTCGTTCGCGCGCTGGTGCAGCTTCTGCACCACCCAGTCGATCTCGCCGAGCGCAACCGCGCCGTAGGGCGCCATGCCCTTGCAGACGAGCGTCGCGTTCGACCATTGGAAATTTTCGGGAAAGCTGTGGATCCAGTTGCCGGGGTAGTACATGGAGTCTCCGGGTGAGGTGGAAGATGCGAGCCGTTCGTCATGGCGGCGCGCATGCTTTTTGGAGTCCGTCGAGACTAGCGCAGGGGTGTGGCGGGGTCAACGCGGGTTCCACCAGGCGGACGGGCGTTCGCGAGGGATGAGGGCAGAAGGCAGAAGTCGTGGGCGCCTTGGTTGTTAGTAGTAGTCTCGATCTGATCTAATAAGTGTTGTCCGCTTTCGGACTATTCTGTTGAATAAACTCCGTTTTGACCGGCGTCGAGAAAACAGGCAATCGGACCATGGCACTCAGGAGAGGATATCCCGGCCGGTTCCGCCGGGTTCTTGAACTGGTATTCCTGCTTTGTTCCTTTCCGGCCGTTGCGGATAAGGACTGCGCGCATTGCCCGGAGATGGTGGTCATTCCGGCAGGACAGTTCGTGATGGGGGCGGCGCCGGGAGACGAGGAGCGCGCGAATTTGTCCGAGGAATTTCGTAACCGCAGCCAGCCGCAGCGCAGCGTGAACGTAAAGCGTTTTTCCGCGGGCAGGTTCGAGGTAACGCGGAGCCAGTACCGGGTGTTCGCAGAGGCAACCGGCCGGACCGGCGATGGGTGTTTCGTCTGGACCGGGAGTACGTTCGAAATGGAACCGGCGAAAAGCTGGCGCAATCCCGGCTTTGCCCAGGACGATGCGTACCCCGTCACGTGTGTCAGTTGGGAGGACGCCAACGCCTATGTGATGTGGCTCAGCCAACACACCGGAAATAAATATCGTTTGCTCACCGAAGCCGAATGGGAATACGCGGCGAGGGCAGGTACCACGACGACCCGGTATTGGGGAGATGATGCAGACAAAACCTGCGACTACGCCAATGGGGCCGATCGCTCTACCGCGGCACGGGTACCTGGCGCGGACGACTGGTATGTCGCCAGTTGCGATGACCGATACGCCTACACGGCCCCGGTGGGAAGTTATCGCCCCAATGCGTTCGGCCTCTACGATATGTTGGGCAACGTGGAGGAGTGGACTCAGGACTGCTGGATCGGCAACTTCATTGGCGCACCCGCTGATGGCAGCGCAGTGGCTGCCGGCGATTGCTCCATGCGCGTGGTGCGCGGCGGTTCCTGGGTTGACGCTCCTGTGGGTGTCCCCGCGGCGTATCGCGTAGGAAGTCACGTTACCATCAGGGTCTACCGTCGCGGATTCCGCGTCGCCACAGACATTTAGAGCGCCTAACACAACTGACGGCTGCCAACTGAATTTGGCCATCTGCCAACCGCCAACTTCGTGCCCCATCACGGCGGCACCTCGCCATTTCGTGAGTCGTCAGTCGTCATCACATACAGTATCCTTCCGCGATAACGCATGCAGTCCAGAGGAGTTGAGATGGCGGCGAATAACGATGGCTACTACGAAGCGCTGTGGCCGCGCAGCCCGCGGCAATCAAAGGTGAAGGCGCTGGCGCGGCGCCTCGACACGCTGGAAGGCAAGACCATCGCGCAGGTGTGGGACTACGTCTTCCGCGGCAACGAGGTTTTCGAGTTTCTGGAGGAAGGCCTCAAGGCGCGTTTTCCCGGCGTCAATTTCGTGAGCTGGCGCGAGTTCGGCAGCACGCACGGCGGCGACGAGCGCGAGGTGGTGGCGTCCCTGCCGAAGAAGTTCAAGGAGATGGGGGTGGACGCCGTCATCTCGGGCATGGGATGTTGAGGTAGCTGCACGCCCGCCGTGTTGCGGGCGAGCGCGGCGGGCGAAGGCGGCGGCGTGCCGTCCTCGACCCTGGTGTGCGAAGGCTTCCTGCCGCTCGCCACGGCCGCTTCGGTCGGCCTCGGCATGCCCAACCTGCCGGTCGCGCGCGTAATCGGCCACCCTGGCGTGCAAAGCAAGGAGCAGTTGCGCAAGAACACGCTCGAAGTCACGCTGCAGCACGTGATCGACAACCTTATGAAGGCGCCGAAGGCGGTGAAGGGCGATGTGGAACCCGGGCCGCGCGACGTGATCGTCAAGGGCGGCTTCGACGAGGTCAACGACTACTTCCGCCGTCACGAGCTGTCCGACGGCTTACCGATCGTGCCGCCGACGCGCGAGAAGGTCGAGGCGTTCCTGCGCTGCACCGACCGCGATCCCGGCGAATCACTGGGCAACCTGCTGCCCGACAGCCGCGCCGCGACGATCTGGAGCATCGCGGTGAACGGGGTGATGGCGGGCTGCCGGCCCGAGTACATGCCGGTGCTGGTGGCGCTGATCGAAGCGATGGCCGATCACGCCTACGGCGTTGAGCACAGCGGCAACACGCCGGGCGGCGAGACGCTGATCATCCTCAACGGCGGCATCATCAAGCAGCTCGGATTCAACTACACCCAGGGCGTGATGCGCGACGGCTTCCAGGCCAACACCTCGGTCGGCCGCTTCTGGCGCCTCTATCTGCGCAACGTCGCCGGCTTCCTGCCGCACAAGAACGACAAGGCGACCTTCGGCAACACCTGGCGGGTCGTGGTGGCGGAAAACGAGGACGTCCTGAAGAAGATCGGCTGGGAGCCCAACAGCACCGACTTCGGTTACGCGGCGGGCGAAAACACCGTCACCATCTCGCGCCATACCGGCGGCAATCATATCTCCTCGGTTTCGGGCGCGACGGCGGCGGAGATGATGCCCTACCTCTGCGACGCGATGGTGAAGCAGTACTCGTGGCAGATCATGTTCACGGTGGGGCAGGGCATGGGCACGCTGCGGCCGCAGATGCTGCTGTCGCCGATCATTGCCGAGACCATCGCCGCCTCGGGCTGGTCGCGGCGCGACCTCAAGCAGCACCTGTTCGACCACGCGCGGATACCCGCGCGCGAGTTCGAGCGCATCCTGCGCGACTGGACGCAGAAGCCGACCTGGAACCTCGCCACGGAACACACGGCCGGCCGCATCCCGAAGGTATTCCACGAGTCCGACGACCCCAACCGCATGGTGCCGCTGGTGTGGAAGCCGGAGGACTACATGATCTGCGTGACCGGCGACCTCACGCGCAACAGCGTCTACATCTTCGCGCACAACGGCGTGCTCGGCTATCCCGTTGCGAAGCGGATCCGACTGCCGAAGAACTGGGAGCAGATGCTTTCCAAGAAGTGAGGCGTGATAAGTGATAGGTGATAAGTGATAGGTGACAGGGCTTCAATTGCGCCCGCTCCGCGGGAGACTTATCACTTATCACCTATCACTTATCACGCTTTCCCGTCGTGAGACGCAACGGCCACGACGGCGGTCCGCCCGGACCGGTTGCTCCACGCGTGGCAGTTGCCGCGCACGAACGCGATCTCGCCGGCCTTGAGCCTGACCTCCTGCGTGTCGAGCACCAGCACGATCTCGCCTTCCATCACGATGCAGAAATCGAGCGTGCCGGTTTTCTGCATATAGGGATGGGGCGCCAGCGGCGAATAGGCGGAAACCCCGGGCGCGCCCATGGCGGCGAAGAATGCTTTGACTTCGCCGGCGCCGACCTTGCCCTTCCAGCCGTCGTCGGGCGGAAAGGTGATGGCGTTGAAGACGGTGCCGCGCGCGGGCGGCACGATGACGTGGGGCAGGTGCAGCGTCTCGCTCACGATCTTCGCCGGGGTGCTGTCGGTGACCCACAGCCGCGCGCAGGCGTAGCCGGGCCGCGCCGGGTCGGTGCGCACGTCGGGCGACGGGCCGTCGGTCACCAGCGAGGACTTGCCCGGCGCGCGGTCGATGGTGACGATGCGGCGCACGGGCTTCACGCCCGCGGGCAGCTTCGGCGTCGCCCGCAGCGGCTGGTCGTTGCCCTGCGCCAGGCCCTGCGGCCCGTCCACGAAGCGCGCGCCGATCATGGAGAAGGCCATCATCGCGCCCTTCGGCATGACCCACTGGTGCCACGCGCCGACCTGGATGACGATGTCGCCGGGCTTCATCGTCAGTTCGCCGTCGTCGAGGATCAGCCCGCGCTCGCCGGAGAGCACGATACCGTAGTCCACGGTCTCGGTCTTGTGCATGGAAGACGAGTAGGAATTGTTGCCGCCGCGGTCCCAGGTGCCGCGGCTGCCGGGCCGCAGCTTCGGCGGGTGGTCCGGCACGAGGTCCCGGTCCTTCGCGGGATCGTAGTCCGCCGGCTTCGGGCGGATCTGCACGACGCGACAGTGCCCACCTTCCCCGGGGCCGGCGAAGACGTACTTCAGGTTGCCGTCGTCGGTAGTCCCGGAGAGCGGGACGGGGCATTCGTTCCACACCCAGAGATCGGTGTGGCCGCGGCCGGGGCTCATCGAGCCTTCGTGCGAGTTCGGCGCCGGGCCGTCCCAAGTCACCTTCGAGCGCCCGCGTTCGTCGTTACCCGTCACCACGCGCCGGATCGGCGTCAGTCCAACTGCCATGATGCTTGCTCCTTCCGTGACGTGAGATCTATTGGTGTAGCAGTGCCGAAGTGACGCAGTGACGGGTGGGTCCGCTGCACGCGCTCACTTGCAGGAAAACTGCACCGGCGCGCCTTCGTCTTCGGCCGGACGGTGACCGAGGCTGATGGAACCGCTGGCGCGGAGCATGATCTCCTCGCGTCGCAGCACCACGGCTTCCTCACCGTTGAACTGCACCCAGGTGCCGTTGGAACTCTGGTCGGAGAGCACGAACTTGTCGCCGCGGTGCTCGATGCGAGCGTGCTTGCGGGAAGCCTTGCGGTCGCCCACGACGATGTCGCAGGTGCCGTCGCGGCCGATGGAGATTTCGCCGGGCCCCTCGAACCGCCACTCGCGCCCCTCGTACTGGAGCATGAGACGCACCAGGCGACCGTGATAGGTGCGCGTGCCCAGCGCCGTCAGGTCTTCCGAGTCCTGCCACAGGAATTCGAAGATCGTCACCGCCTGCTGCTTGCCCTTGACCGGCACCTGGCTCAGCTTGCGCGCGCGCTCGGCCAGTGCGGGGGAAAGCTTGCCGACCGTGTCCGCCGTGGTGATGATCTGCCCGACTTTCGCGAGGCCTGCGACGTGCGCAGCGAGGTTCACCGCGTCGCCGTACAGGTCGCCGGCGTTCTCCAGCACTGGCCCGAAATGGCAGCCGCTGTGGATGCCGAGATTCGGCTCTCCCGGATGCTGCCGCTCGTCAAATTTCTCATGCATCAGGCGCGAAGCGCGCAGCGCGGCGTCGGCGGTATCGAACACGCACAACGCGCCGTCGCCGGTGGTCTTGATGACCTTACCGCCGCAGTCCTCGCACACCTGGGACATCATCGCCATCGCGCTGCCGACGCGCGCCAGCGCCTGTTCGTCGCCGAGGGTTTCGTAGAGCCGGGTGCTGCCGCTGATATCCACGAACAGGATGGCGCGCGTGACGTGGGTGGGGGTCATGAGGAAGGGGGCGTTGGCGACGGCACAGTATAGATCAGGCCCCCGTGCCGGGCACCCGGCCGGGAACCGTGCCGCGGCGAATTGACAGGGTTTTGCAGCGGCGCCTAGTATGAGTGGTTGCGTAGAATAGGGGAAACCTCCAGTATCGAAGGAGGTTCGAACCCGGTATCGTTGGGGAAAGGGGACCCAATTGAGAGTTGCGCTCGCGAGGTACTCGTGGACGTTCGCGTTACTCGCCTGTTCGCCGGTTGCCGTTGCGGCAGACCCGGCAGCTACCGTCACGCTGCTCGAGGGTCCTGCCGTGCTGGTGCGCGGCGTCACGCGCTACGCGCTGGCGGAAGGTGTCCGCTTGCAGTCCGGCGACATCATCGAGGTTGGTGGTAAGGGGCTCGCGCAGATTGAGTTCCCTGACGGCGCCGCGCTCGCCCTGGGCGCGGGAACGCGCATGCTCGCGGTTTCCATGCCGCGCGGCAAGGCGGCCAGCGGCAACTTCTACGTGACGCAGGGCGCGCTCAAAATCTCGGGCGTGAACCGGGACGCGCGCTTGCGATTTGTGACCCCGGTAATCACGCTGCAGCCCGCGGAAGGCGTTGCCGTGGCACTCGTGTCGGGTGGCGAAGGCTCTATATTCGTCGAAAGCGGCGAGACGCGCCTGGACGGGCCGCCGGCGAAAGGCGCGGCGACGGTTCCGGTTCGCCTCAAGAGCGGGGATTTCTTCACCCTCAAGCCCGGGCAGAAGGGAGTGGTGGCACCGCGCCCGTCCCCGGCTTTCATCGGCGCGTTGCCAAAGGTCTTCCTCGATACGTTGCCATCGCGCATGGCGCGCTACAAGGAGCGCGAAGTTCAGCCTCGGCAGCCCGAGCCGGCGACCTACGCCGAGGTCGAGACGTGGCTGAAGGGGCCGCCCGACGTCCGCCGGCAGATGGTAAAGCGCTTCGAGCAGCGCGCGTCCGATCCAGCTTTCCGTGCGGCCCTGATCACGAACCTCCGATTTCATTCGGAATGGGATCCCGTGCTCTATCCTGAAAAGTACGAGAAGCCGGAGGCGGACGCGGCGGGCATCGCGCGCGGCGAACTTGCGCCGGCCGCGCCCGCCCGCCGCTAGCAACAGCAACTATTTTTGCGAGGAACGCCAACATGAAACTGATAGTCAAATTCAACCTTGTGTTCTTAGTGGTGTTCCTGCTCGGGCTGGCAGCGGCGGGTTACGTCTCGAACCAGCTCCTGCAGAAGAACGCGCGTGACGAGATCGTACTGAACGCGCGCCTGGTCATGGAGTCGGCCCTCGCCACGCGCACCTATACCTCGACCCAGGTGGGGCCACTGTTGCAGACGCAGATGAAGTATTCTTTCCTGCCGCAGTCGGTCCCGGCGTACGCGGCGACCGAGGTGTTCAACGGCCTGCGCAAGACGTTTCCCGAGTACTCCTACAAGGAGGCGACGCTCAATCCCACCAACCCGCGCAACCGCGCGAACGACTGGGAAGCCGACATCGTCAACCAGTTCCGCGGCGCACTCGACAAGCCGGAGGTGGTCGGCGAGCGCGACACGCCGATGGGCAGGTCGTTCTACATCGCGCGCCCGATGCAGATCAAGGCGGAAGCGTGTCTCTACTGCCATTCGACCGTGGATGCCGCGCCCAAGACGCTGGTCGACAAGTATGGCCCGGCCAACGGCTTTGGCTGGAAGGTGAACGAAGTCATCGGCGCGCAGATCGTGTCGGTGCCGACCGAGGTGCCGATCGCGCGCGCCAACGCGGCGTTCAAGACTTTCATGGTGTCGCTGACGGTGGTGTTTGCGTTCATTTTCATCGCGCTCAACCTGATGCTGTGGTACATGGTGATCCGGCCGGTGACGCAGCTATCGAGGCTCGCCGACCAGGTGAGCCAGGGCGAAAACATGGACGCCCCGGATTTCGTCGTGAAGAGCAGCGACGAGATCGGTGTTCTCACGCAGTCGTTCAACCGCATGAAGAAAAGCCTGGTGCAGGCGATGAAGATGCTCGATGATGCGTAACGCACCCCTATCTTCCCGGCCCGGTTGGCGGCGCCTTCTTCGATGAGCGGCCCCGCGCGGCTTGGCAAGTACACCGTCTCCGAGGTGCTGGGCAAGGGGGCGATGGGGGTCGTCTACAAGGGATTCGATCCGCACATCCGGCGCACCGTCGCACTCAAGACGATCCGCAAGGAACTGATCGACGACGACCAGGCCGCCGCGACGCTGCTCGCGCGCTTCAGGAACGAGGCGCAGGCGGCGGGGCGGCTGTCGCATCCCGGCATCGTCGCGGTCTACGAATGGGACGAGGCGGAAGATCTGGTCTTTCTCGCCATGGAGTACGTACAGGGCAACAGCCTGCGCGAGTACTTCAACCGCGGCACGAAATTCGACGGCCGCAACGCGGTCAGCATCATGGCGCAGTTGCTCGACGCCCTGCACTACGCGCACGAGCAGGGCGTGTGGCACCGCGACATCAAGCCCGCCAACATCATCATCATGAACAACGGCAAGCTGAAGATCGCGGACTTCGGCATCGCCCGCATCGACACCTCGAACCTCACGCAGGCCGGCGTCGTCATGGGCACGCCCGGCTATATGGCGCCCGAGCAGTACGGCGGCGCCGCTGTCGACTGGCGGGCGGACCTGTTCTCGGCCGGCGTGGTGCTGTACCAACTGCTGACGGGCGTCCGTCCCTTCGTCGGCAATACCGAGACGCTCGCCTACAAGATCTGTAACGAGCAGCCGGCTCTGCCCTCCGAGGCCGACCCCGGGCGCTGCACCGCCCAGTTCGACGCGGTTGCCGTAAAGGCGCTCGCGAAAAACCCGGCGGAGCGCTACCAGGACGCGCAGGCGTTTCGTGAAGCCGTGCTCGAGGCCTACGCGGCGCCGGTCAGCCCCGCCTTGTCCGAGGATACGATCATCAACGAGCCGATCAGGTCCTCGGCGCAACACGAACTGTCGCAGCCGTCGCACGTGTCGAGCTCGTCGCCGCTGACGCGATCGCTTCCTTCGGGGGCGTCATTCCCGGACCCGGCGAAACCCGCCGTGCAAACGGTACCTCCGCCGGGGTGGGACGCCGCTGTCCTCAGGCAGATCGAGCAGCAGCTCAATCGTTTCGTCGGCCCGGTCGCAAGGGTGATGGTCAAGCGCGGCGCGACGGGCACGACCGACATCAACAGGCTGTACCGGGTGATTGCCGGGGACCTGTCGAATCCCGAGGAGCGCGCGAAGTTTCTTGCGGGGCGGCAGACGCTCAAGGGAGTGCCGCCCACGGAGGTCATCCCGACGACCGTGGAGGAGGCCAAGTCGCAGCGCGCGCCGACCGGCGCGCAGGCCGCGCCGCTTACGCCCGAGTTGATTGCCCAGGCGACCCAGCGGCTCACCACCAGCATCGGGCCGATCGCCAAGGTCATCGCGAAAAGAGCGGCGGCGCAGGCGGCAAGCCGCCATCATTTCTACTCGCTGCTCGCGGAGAACATCACCGATCGCGCCGAGCGCTCGCGGTTTCTGCGCGATGTCGGCGCCGGGTGAATCCAGTCCGTTTGCGGTGATAAGTGAGGGGTGCGGCGGTCGGCCCGCTGTTCGTCGCGGCTCGCCGAATTCGATTCACGCATTCCTACGGTTCGCCGGCTCCGGCGAAGTAACGCAAAGCGCGCAGTCCCGGAAGAAAGAAATATGCGCCACCGCGCACGGTGACGAATTGCGGCAGGCCCGAGACGCGGCGCCGCAATCCGCCGTCATTCTGCATCGTGAAATTGTCGGCAATCGGGCAACCCGGTATCGCCTCGCGAATACCGATGAGCGGATCGCTCTCTCCGGTCAATCCGGAGAACTTGGTGTTCACTGTCCACGCATTCTGCAAAAACTCGAATTGGCGCGAGATGTTCGCGTTGAGACAGATGAAGTGCAATCCGCGTTCCGGATCGTTCGGCGGTGCCGGCGCAAGCGCGTTCTCGGGCAAGAGCTCGGGCCCGTATTCGCGGCCGCGCCGCAGAATGCGATGAAAGCGAACGGAGGACATCAGATCGTCCCGGAAGCCTCCTGGACCAAAACCGAGCATGGTGATGAGTTTTGCGAGTCCGGTCGGGCGCCCGGGGTAATCGGTGTTGCGCGGATTCTCGCGATGCACATGCGCGCCAAAAGGACAGCCCGCGCCCATCGGATCTTGAGCGAACGTGAATTGATTCTGACGAATTTGGTCGGGGTCCGGTCCGATGCCGGGAATCGGTTGTTCCTGCATCGGCACCAATGGATCGCCCGCTCTCGTGCGGCCCACGAATGCCGCACCCAGCTTGTCTGCCTCCGCGGCATTTCCACCGGCCTGCCGGTTGACGAACTGCCAGAAGCTCCGCACGTCCTGCCGCAACTGGCGCATCACCAGATACGTTCCGTTGCGACCGACATCCTTTTTCTCCGGGGCATCTTCCGCAGCGAGCAAACCCCTCGCGCTGGCGGAATCGGCGTAGATCAACGGCCGATCGGCATATTTGTCGTACTCGTTGGGGTATCCGAGCAAGAACTCCCCGAGTGCAACCACGTTGCTGTAATCAATTTGCGGGCGAGTCACATTGCGCTGCCGCTCCCAATCGATCTGCGGCTGGCTGATGCCGTCGGCGAAACCGAAAGGTTCAACCCCGTCGAGATCTGCTGTCCCGAGCCAACGCTGCTCCTCGAACGCTGCATTCCATGCGTTTCCCCTGGAGTCTTGCATGAAGGCCTGGAGGCGGCCTGGCTCGGCAAAGTACATCACCATGAGATGCGGCACGCTCGCGGCATAGCCCCATTCCCACCGCGACGGAGCGTTGCTTCCCACATCACCCAGGCGGCGGGCACGATTTTCTTCCGTCATTCCCGTCAGGAACTCCGGAGAAAAACCCGCCAGAACCGAAGGCGGTACGCCGAGCGCCTCGAGACCGGCGGCAGTGAAAGCGACCTGCATTGCGGTAGACGGGGGAGGCCTCATCGCAACGGCGCTGGTGATGGGGGCGTTCCGCAACCAGGCTCGCGCAGCCGCAACATCTTTCACGCGCAGGTGAACAAACGACGCCCCCTTCATCTTCCCGTATCCGAAGCGGACCAGGCCCTGCACATCGCTATAATCGACTTCGCTCCGCTTCATAGAAGGGCGACCCATTCGCGGGTTTCCCGTTCGCTCATCCAAGATGACTCCAAACCCTCACGGATGCGCCGATTCCTTTCCAGATCGATCGCCGTCAAACCTGGATAGGCTTTGTACCAGACCTGCGTGGGCAGGGTGTGGCGGCGCAGGAAGTTCTTATACTTTTGTTCGTCTGCACATCCATCGCGCACGAGCCAATTGGTCCTGGGATAGCCAATGGCGTTGCTGAAAATGGCGTTGAGTCCGAAGCCCGCCTTGTTGATGAAATCGTCCATGTAGCTCTCAACCGTGCCGTCGTAATTGCTGAAAAACACCCCCCGCTTCTTGCCGTCGAGCAACACCCAGCGCGCGAAGTGAATCGTTCGTATGCGCCCCAAGCGGCCGCGCCTGACAATGTGCCGCGCCGCGTATTCGACGGTCGCCAGAATGCCGATCAGCGTCCACAGCCGCACGAAGCCCGGTTTCCGGCTTGCCAATGCAGTGAATTGATTGGAGACGTCGCGATCCTCCAACAGCGCCAACGCGTCGGAGTACGCCTGGTCCACGCGCCAACACATCTCGGCATCCGTTTTTTCCATGCAGCGAAGCCGAAAGAGAAAGACCGGTGCGATAACGACGAGCAAGGGCAATGCAAGCAAGAATAGCAGTGGCACGCCAATCAGATGCAGCGCATTCTTGATCCACCAACCAATCGGAGTGGGGCTCTCGTCGGACAAAGTAAGGCGTCCCGCAGATCTCTCCGCATTGAAGAACTGTTGCAGCTTCGAGAAAATCTCTCGCGTCGGAATTCCGGTGAGCGTGGGCGCGTGGCTCCGGAGATACTCTTCGAGCGCTTTCCTCAACGCCGCCTCTTCGCGAACGCGGACCACCGTCCGCCCCCGCCAGTTCACATAATTCGCAATGGCAGGAGAACCGTGGTTCTTCATCCATTGGACGAGATCGGTGCCGGACGTGAATCCTGTGCAACACGAAAAAATAGAACGCAGTCCTTTTTCCGCCCGGTTCACCAACTCTTCGAGAAAGACGTTCAGGTCGCCGTCGATGTCACCCAGGAACGCGAGATACAGCGGATAAGCGCGAGCAGCTACGCCATAGACGCGAACGTCATCCAGCGTCTTGTCGTCCAGAATGACGAATCGTGCGAAATGCAACGTGTCGAATTGAGAGAACGGGATCAGTGCATTGTCAGCGTTCACGCGTCCGGGAGCGTCGTTCATGGAGGCGAGCAGCGCGCGAAGCTCGGTCTCGCGCGGTGGCTCGATCGCGGCGAGGACCATGAAGTTTGCCTGTGGAGTCATGGCGCGTTACTCGAAGAGTTCGTCTCCGGTCGGTTCGTAGTGAGGCACATCGTTCATCGAATGCCGCAACTTGGAAAGTTCCAAATACATCCGGCGTCGGGCCCGACTTTGATTGCCTAACGGGCGGTGCTCGGCGATGGTATGCCAGGGATTGTAGGAGAGCCGCTTGGCGAATTCCATTTGCGCCGGAGAATCGAATTGCTGCCGGGGGAGACGCAGCGTGGCCACTGAAACGCGAGGCGAAAGCTTCTCGGGCCAGAGCACGGCGTTGTTCTCGATCGGCATCAAGTGCGAATCGGTTTGCCGCTGCAGGCGGATGTCGAGTTCGACATCGCCTGCGGTCAGCGCAGCCACCATCGCATTGCGCAAATAATCGTCGGGAGGACGCAAAGGAAGCCGCGGGATTCGAGTACGTCGCTTCGATTTCGGCCAGACCGAGTATTGCATCGCCTGGCCTTCTCCGAGCAGGTACGGCACGCAACTAAAATAGGGGGCCTCGAACGGGCTGCTCTGCGTCTTGATCCACAGCGACTGCATGATTAAGTCGAGCAAGTGTGGGCGATGGAAGTTGAGAAAATAGAAAATCGACGCGTTCTTCACGCTCTCGATCTGCAACTGCGCGTTCGCCTTGGTATCCGGCGTCACGAAGGTCGGTGGGGAAACGCCGAACATGTCCAGCGTGAACTTCTCCTCATCCATCAACTTCGGTCCGGGCACACCCATCAGCTTGATGCTGATGCTCATGAAGCCCACATCGTCGATGTCCGGCGTGATGTAAGGCCCGGGACCGGAAAACCGCACCCAGGCGCGGTAGGTGTGCGGCTGCGCGTAGACGCCGTGCCGCAACTCCGCCGGGAGATTGTCGTGAACGATAAACTCCCCGCGCACGATACCGTGCGTCTTCGTGTTTCCCCCTCGTTCGAACCCGCCGGGTTTCCAGAGGTCACGCATTTGCGTTCGGAAGCTCGAGACGATGGAGTCCAGGTACACCTCTTCATCCGGCATGAGCTTTTCCTCGGCGATCTTCAAATGCTCGTTCGGGCGCCTCATGTTGATCAATGCCGTGGTCAGCTTCGCGAGGGGATCGCGAAGCACGGCGTCGAACACCGGACGAAAAAAAGGATCGAACCGGCGTTCGAGATGCACTAGAGACAGAGATGCATCAGCCAGCCAGTTCAGGAACGCCGATCCGGTATTGGCCCGCGGTACGGGGCGGCTAACGTTTGAGTTCATGGCTGAAATCCATCAAAGATTCTTGTACACGACTCCGCTCCAAGCAGCCGGCTCAACAACAACACAAAGTGGTGGTCGCCATGCGGTTTCTGGCAGAGTTTGCCTGCCCTTTGCCGAAAAGCGCCTCGTGCCATGATACGAGTTACATCCATCAAGTGACACATACTATGCCCGACCAGCGGTTGTACCAGATACACCTGCGCTCTCACCTTTGCTCGGGGAGGCAGGGGCGCAGCGCCTCATAGCCGCCGGCCAGCAACTGCTCGATGCGCGGCACGCTGCCCTGCTCCGCGCGCAGCAACTCGGCAATCGTGCGCTCCAGCCCTGCGACCGGCGCCGGCACACTGGAAGCCGCCACAAGCACCGTTGGAAACGGGGGCGGCATCGGCGTCTTGTCCCGGGCGGCGGGCGCAACCCGCCACATCGCGAGCCGGGCGTAGATCCGCGGGGCGCATTGCCTGATGCTGGCTGCTACGCGCTCACCCGCGCCGGCAAGAAAGTTCGGCGGGAAGCGGTCGCTCGTGGAATGGCAGCTCGCGCAAAGCGGATAGAAGGCCGCGTACGTGCTCGCCGGGCCCTCGGCAGGCGCCGGCGGCTCCGCGGCCTCCGCGATGGCGGGCGGCAGGCGCGAGCCGTCGCCGCAACACCACTCGCGCGCGGCGAGGCCGAGCTTCGCGAACAATAGCGGCAGCACGGCAGAGCGGCTGAACGGCCGCGCGGCGAAGACGCCCTCATCCGCCATCGCGGCAATCGCGTCGCGCACGGGCGCGAAGTCAGCTACCGTGTGGACGCGCGCGCGCGCGGCCACCGCATGGATGCCGTCGACGACGCGCGCATCGGCCATGCGCCAGCGCAACTCGATGCGCTCCACCGCGCTGCCGCCGGCGAGCCGCGCGCGCATGCCGTGGCTCGCGGGCGTGAGCGTGAGACTGCCCGCGTTCAGATCGACCGCGCCGCTCCTGATTTCGAGCTGTTCGAGCGGCGCGCTGTCTCCGACCGCCAGTGCGTTCAATTCGCCGGCAACGCTCCCGCCGCCGAGATCGAGGCGGCCCGCGAGCCGCAGCCTTTGCGGCCCTTCATCGCCTTCGGAAACGCACTTGAAGCGCAGCCAGCGCCGGGTCCATGCCACGTCGCACGGCGCTTGGTAGCTGCGGCGCTCCGCGCGCGCGGCCCGCTGCGCGAGATGCGCGTCGAGCGCCCGGACATCCGCCTCGGCCAGAAATCCGGCGAGCCCGGCGACGAAACGGCGAACGGTGTCCGGCCTGTCGATAGCCCACGTTTCGAGCGGCGGCCGCGGCTGTAGCGGCTCGACCTGTGCGGCTACGTGTGCGACCGCCGCGCCGGCGGGCTCGCGTCCCGGAGCGAACGGCAGCGGATCGCGGTTCGGGATATCGGGGTTCGAGATCGCCAGTCCGCCCGGCCAACGCGCGCGCCACTCGCGCATAAGCGGCGCCTGCAGGCCATCGCGCCACGCGAGGCTGCGGTCGTCGAATGCACGTTCGCCCGTGAGACGATACTGGAGCGCAACGGTAAACGCGGTGGCGCGGCAGCGGGCCGCTGCCGCGCCATCGGTGCCGCAGCCTTCGCTCCACAGCCGCTGCCACACGCCGAGCCGGTTGGCGCGCCCGGTCGCGGCGTCTATCGCGTCCGGAATGTCAATGCCACGACGGACCGGCACGCCGTAGAACACCGGCCGCTCGCGCTCGAGCCGCGCAGCCACGCGTTCGTTGGCGTTCGTCTCCTCCCACAACGGCAGCGAGAACACTGGCGCGAGGTTCTGGTGGCACGCCGCGCACACGGCGCGGCGCGCGTAGATCACCCGCGGTGACCCGCCGGGCCGGTAGTCACGTACGATCTGAAATTCGAAGCGGCCGGCCGCCTCGTTGTAGCTGATGACCTCGATCAGCCCCGCGTGCTCCTGGTAGCCGAGATAGATGCGATCCTTCAGGAACGGCCCATCGCCGCGCGCGGGCTCGGCATCGATGGCGGCCACCACGCGCGGGTACTTGAAGAACTCCGGCGCGGCGGCGAGGCGCTGCAACGAGCGTCCGAGCGGGATCAGCACCTGTTTCGCGCAGCGCTCGCGCGGCGCGCAACCCGCGCGCTGTTCCAGGCGCTGCACCAGCCGCTCGAAGGGAAATGGGACGTCGTAGATGCGTTTGCCGCCGGCCTCGACCGTCGCGACGAAGTCGAACAGGGATCGCCCGACGGGAGGTGCGTCGGGTCCTGGATGCGTCGGGTCAACCGCCCATCGCGCGGCGTCCTGCTGCGCCCAGCAGGCCGGCGCAGCCATCACCGCCAGTGCGACGAGCTGCCATCCACGCATTGCACGAGTTCGGGCTGCTTTGGCGCCGTTACTTGCCTGCGGCGGCCGTGCGGGTCTGCGTGCCCGGCCAGCAGTCTTCCTTCACCGCACCCGTTTTCTGGAACCCGGGTCCGTCACGGTCCGCGATCTCGTCGCTGTGGAGGAAGAAATTGACGAGGAAGACCCGCCCGACGTAGGCGCGCCCGAGGTAGAGGCCGGGACGCACCATTCGAATCTCGTCGCGCACCTTCAGCCCGTTGCGGCCGGCGAGATAGTCGGGACGCTGGCGATACCCTGGCAGCTCGTCGGTGAAGAAATAGTCGATGATGATGGACTCGCGGCGACTGTCGAGCAGGCTCTGGCCGCAGTAGAGCCGCGCCGGAAAAAGCAGCCACTGGTCCTTCCCCTTGACCGTGATCTTCTGGATCGTGGCGGGATCGCCTTCGATGACCGCCTTCAGGAGCGCGAGATCCTCGATGCGATTCCTGAGCAACCGCTCGTTGCGATAGAAGACCTTGCCCTTCCACAGCAGGCGCCCGAGATCCTCCACCCGGTGCAGCTTCAGCTCGAGCGCAAAGCCCGGCAACCCGCCGACGATCTCGGCGAGTCGGCGATCACCTTCATCCCCTTTGGGGAAAATGAGATCGCCGCTGAACGGGCCGTCGGGGATGGGCCCGGCGGTGAGCCTGGCGTAGATCTGATCGAGCTCCTCCTGGCTGTAGTTCTTGAGATTGTGGCGCGTGAGCTTTTGCAAATCGGCAACCGCGATTGGATTCTCGTGCTCGACGCGCGCGAGATCGGGCTTTTCCCGGTAGTCCTTTCCCGCCGGCGCGAATTTGATGTCGGGCGCCGGGTGAAAGAGCGAGTTGATCGCGTCGCAGCCTGCCAGGTTGAGCGCGCACGCTGCAATGAAGGCGAAACGGACCATGGCGTTCATCGCGGCC
>Ga0105252_10000803_pt1 | contig 16755 bp, 11 predicted proteins | sample EasRivMeERMZT100_FD_89675 | JGI IMG/M metagenome (GOLD analysis project Ga0105252, IMG submission 89675) | Soil microbial communities from meander-bound floodplain in the East River, Colorado, USA - East River MetaG ERMZT100 | ecosystem: Environmental > Terrestrial > Soil > Floodplain | place... | reverse complement strand
TCCGTTTCCCGATCCCTGAGAACCCCACTTGAGAAGGAATTGTGGCGGGGTTTCGGCCCTCGCAATAGAAGTAAGAGTTACGACCAGGACGATTAAATAAGGGGTTTTCATGGTTCGCGACGGACTCCCGCAGGAAATTAGTTTTTTGTGCCCCCCGAATGCCCTCGGCACTGCGCGCGCGAGGGAGAATTGCTTCTCATCCTCGCACTGATCTTCACCGGTTTCGGCGGATATTAGCGAGCTACCTCCCAGTGTCAACCCCATAAGGAATTATTGACATATTTTCACAGAGCCGTCTGCGGAGTCATGAAGGCATGAAGGGATCATGAAGGCATTGGGATGTGAGCAGTGAGCAGGGTCACCCATTAGGGCGCTCGGTCAAGCGGCAAAAGCATTGCCATCCCAAACTTTTTTCTCTTTCAAGTGGGGTTTAGGCGGACTGACTAAGGCTCGCTTCGCCGGTCGAATCGAACCTGGTTTTTCATCACCTGATTCCGGACCCGCCTCACGTTGAGGCGATCCGTTCAGTCACCCATTAGCAACAGCCCGTTGTTAATTGTTGTGTTGTTTAAAGTTGACCCCAATTCGTTTCACAATCTTGGGATGTTTCGGAGCAGCGCGAAAGATTATCGCTTGTAAACGTCGTGCGTGCCGATGTCCACGGTGATTACCAAGTCGCCGTCGATATAGAACACGGCCCGCAAATCCGCCTCGATTTCCACCGCGTAGATGATCCGTCCGTAGTGGGCCGAGAGGCGGTGAATCTTGTGGGTGCGGAGACGCGGATCGAACGGATCGCGCTTGAAGATTTCCCAAGCGCGACGGGTGGATTCTTTTTGCGGGTCGGAGAGCCGATAGAAGCAAAAGGCTTCCGTCGCCCGGTAGCGATACATTAGTGCAGATGGGGCGGCGGAGTTTCGCGCAAGGCCGTATCCATTTCGACCAGGCGGCCCGTGGCGGCATCAGCCATGCCTTGCTTGAACGAGTCGGGAATCCAGGAATCATCCTGCTCGACGACAAACTTCGCCACGCGCATGCGCTCCGCCGGAGGCAGGGACTTGATTTCTTCAATGATGGCTTCCGCAGTCATAGCCCTACAGAACACTGCTCCCGGCCAAAAGGCAAGAGGCGAGCTCGTGCGTTTCACTGGCAGCGCAAAGGCAATTGCGTGAGCACCACGCCGTTGGTGAGAGTAGGCGAGATAGGGGTCAGATCTTTGCATTCTGCATTTCGGAGGGCTGGCTTGGGCTCTGGAGGCCTTTTATTAACACCCTGCTTTAGCGGGGTGTTGGGTGAGGTGCGGGCCAACCAACCGCTTCAGCGGTTTGCCGCGCACAGGAAACCGCTGAAGCGGTTACAACATCCCATTCACCGCAAACACCCCGCTAAAGCAGGGTGTTAATGAGAGCGGGCTTTGCACGATGCCAAGGTGGTGATGGAATCGGGGTCACCATCTTTGCATTCTACATTTCGGAGGCTGGCCTCACCTGTGAGTGGGAGTTTCGTGAAATCGGTTGAGTTGCAAAGGCGCCTCGCGCCTTTCCAGAACACTGCTTGCGATTCGAGCGTGCAGCCGGTAGATTGGTCGCATGTCCACGACCTTGGAAGCCATTTATGAGAACGGCAAGTTGCTCCTGCCGCAGCCGCTGCCCTTGCCCGAGAAAGCCCATGTTCGCGTCACGATTCAGATGGATGAGGCGAGCATGGCGGACGCCGAGCGCGCCGCCTGGCTTAAGATTTCTGAGCAGTCTTTGCTGAAGTGTGGGACAACGCAGAGGACGACGTCTTAGTTGCTCAAGAAATGAGGTCGTCCTGTTGCCGATTCCGTTCACAGACCTTACCAGCCGCAAGGTACGCCCGGCGGTGGTGATTGGCCGAAATCGGGCCGACCTTTTTCTTGCTCCCATTTCGTCGCAGTTATCCAATACGGAGTTTTCGCTGACGGACTGGCGGGCCGCGGGCCTTAACGTGCCCTGCGGGATCAAGGCCCAGATCGCCACGGTCGAGGAGAAGCTGGTCGTCAAAATCGTGGGGCACGCTGAGCCCCTCGGATCAAACGACACTCAATGAGCGTCTGCGCCGATGGCTGCAGCTTTGATTCATAGTCGGTCGTGGTCGTGGCAGGCGCCGGATGTTTTTTGCCGGCAGTGCCGGGAGGTCCGCCCAATGACCGCTTAAAAACGCGGCTCCACCAATTCGCCATTGGCGTCCGTCGGCAGCCAAAACCAAAGGAGCGCGGACGTCTCGTCCGCCTGAATGAGAGCGGGCTGCTTGCGCCAAATGCGTGCACCTAAGTCAACTCACTGTTTGGTGAAAGGCTTCGTTTGAGGCAATCATCGCTGGAGATGGTACCAATCTGGTCATTTGTAGGTTTGTAGGTTCGGGCGGGCGAGACGTCCGCGCTCCTATGGCCTGGTTACGGGTAGGGGAAACCCGTATTGCCTCGTTCAACGATATCCACGAAAATCCTGGCACCTGATCAGTAATCAGGGTTGCAGGGGCCATAGATTGTGAATTGCGGGTCAGATGATGCAACAGATTCGTAGCCAGTTTGTTCCGTCGCATTTTAGGGATTGGGTTTGCCGTGGATCCTCCCTTGCGAATCGCTCCCGAACGTTGCCCTTTTGGCGGGGAGGGTCCAACCGTCGGCTTGAAAGGCACCCATTCCTGCCGCCAGAAGCCGCTCCTCCTGTCTCCCTTCAGGCTGTGGATTGGGAGGGTGGAGCAGATTTCCAGGCCTTCCGACTGCCAAAAAAGGCCGAAAACAGGCCTAATTCTGCAACTTTTGCGTTCCCAGAAAAAAACGAAAGATTTCCTGCAAGCTTTGACACCTCCCATGCGTATCCCTTGATAGTATGACAAATAACACGAATTTTAGAAAATACGGCGCGGTCGCCGGAAACACCTTTGGTCTTTTGGTCGGGATGGCCCTGGCGGGAGCCGTCAATGCCGCATCCCCCCATGATTTCGATGTAATCGTAGCCGATTCGCAGGCCACTGTGTATGCCTTGAATCCTCGCACCCGCGAACGAGTTATCATCGCCCACCAGGATAAGCTGGACCGCCCCTATGATGTGGCGTCCGACCGCAATGGCAACATAGTTGTTTCGGACACCGGCACGCTGCGAATCGTGCAGGTCAACCCCTTGACGGGCGAGCAGACGGTGCTCGCTGAAGGCGGCGACCTCGGGGTGCCGTACGGGATTGATGTGGATCGTCGGGGTCGGGTTTACGTGGCCAACAGCAGCACCATCGTATGGGTGGATCCCGGCACTGATCGCGTGGGAAAGTTTCCCAAGCGCGCTGACGATCTCCTGAGCGTTCCGTTGGACGTGGCAGTGGCGGCCGACGGCAATCTTTACGTGGCGGATGCCGTAGCGGGGGTCGTTCGCGTGGATGCCGTCACCGGGCAGCAGACTCCGATTGCTCACGGCGAGCATTTGCACACGCCGACCGGCATCACGGTGGATGCCAATCACACGGCCTACGTGGTGGATGGGGGTGGCCGATGCATCGTGGCCGTCAATCTCCAGAAGGGCAGCCAAAGCGTGGTTTCCATGGCGGGCTTCCTCGCGACCCCAGTGGGTATCGCTTTGGCCCCCGGTGGAATAATGCTGGTCAGCGACCCGGATGCGTTCGATTTCAACGGTGGGATCCTGACGATTGACGACGACGGCACGCAGAAGGAAATTGCTCGCGGCTGCGACGAACTCGTGAACGCGAGGGGAATTGCAATCGTGCCCGCGTTGATTCGCTAAACGCCAACCTCTACGAGAACCGTTAACGAGCAGCAGACACCTGCTGCTCGTTAATCGTTTAAAGCATTCTGCCAAAAGGGGAGGGCGAGGCTCGGGGAGGGCGAGGCTCGGGGAGGGCGAGGCTCCTGACGAGCCTTTTTTTGCTGGTCGTTTTGGTCCATCATGGCTCGCGAGGACGCTCGCCCTCCCAGACGCTTGCCTTCCCGGACGCTCGCACTCCCGGACGCTTGCCTTCCCGGACGCTCGCACTCCCGGACGCTTGCCTTCCCGGACGCTTGCCTTCCCGGACGCTCGCCTTCCCGGACGCTCGCCTTCCCGGACGCTCGCCTTCCCGGACGCTCGCCTTCCCGGACGCTCGCCTTCCCGGACGCTCGCCTTCCCGGACGCTCGCCTTCCCGGACGCTCGCACTCCCGGACGCTCGCACTCTCGTGGTTCACCAGGGCAGAATGTTCAGGGTACCTTGGAACGGCCATTCGTCCGCGTTTTGCACCAGACCCTTGCGGATCGGATTCTCACGAACGTAATGCCACTTTTGCGTGTAGTTTTCGGAGCGTCGCAGGCGCGTGTCCCAATGTAACGATTGCCACGTCCAATTCGAATTGTGGGCGCGTTGTGTGAAAAGCCGTTTCCAATATGACACCCATCGATTTAACGGCATCGCCAAGTCATGCGGCGCGCAGAACAGGTGCAGATGGTCGGGCATCAACACGTAATTGCCGATCAGCCACGCCTGTGCCTCGTGCCAGACGGCCAGCAAGTATTTATGTGCATCGGGATTTGCGAGCCAGGGCACGCGCTTATCAGTGCAAACCGTCAGAAAGACAATTGTGGGTTGGCCGACGTCGATACGAACACCGGAGGCAGGACGACGGCGTCCTTGCACGTTCATAGCGCCAATCTACGGGAGGGCGAGCGTCCTCGCGAGCCCGAAAACATGCGAGAGGACGCAGCGCGCGGGAGGGCGAGCGTCCTCGCGAGCCAGATGATAACGAGCGTCCTCGCGAGCCAGATGAATAACGAGGTTCCCGCGAGCCAGATGATAACGAGGTTCCCGCGAGCCGAATTGAGTCACGCGAAGAATCCCCGCAAGCCAATTATGAATCAGGGGCTCGCGAGGACGCTCGCCCTCCCGGCCGCTCGCCCTCCCGGACGCTGAGATGTGGCCTATCGCAATATGTTTGATTCGCCCTCCCATCATTGCTAGCCTCCTGCATAAGCACCTTCTGTCCGCTAAACGTCCGACATGACGAACGTCGATGAGGCGATAGGCTATAGGTGCTCATCAATTACCAGTGAGAATCATAGACTTGAGGCGCCTCAGCACCATGTTGGTGCTGGCAACGACGGCGGCGGTGGCGACCGCCAGCACTCCCACGCTCCAAATGGTCCAGCCCGCTCCGGGCACCGTCACTGCCTTGACACAAATCACGGTCACGTTCAGCGAACCTGTCACCAATGTCGTCGCCACGGACTTGCTGGCCAATGACGGTCCCGCCGCCGATGTAACCGGCTCGGGCGCCGTTTACACCTTCACCCTCGATCGGCAGCCTGATTACGGCCCCGTCCAAATCACCTGGGATCCGAGCCATGGCATCGTCGATTTGGAGCAACCGCCAAATCGGTTTGACGAAAATGCGCCTGGTTCGACCTGGCAATACAATCTGATCGATACCGCCCCACCCATCGTGGCCGAACTCTCGCCACCGGACGGCGTCGGCGTGCGATCGCTGATTCAAATTGAAGTGTTCTTCAGCGAGCCAGTCGCAGGCGTGGATGCAGCGGACCTTTTGATCAACGGCCTGCCGGCGAGTGGCATCGCCCTGCTGGGCGCCGGCAAATATCGTTTCACGTTCCCGCAGCCGGCGAGCGGCACAGTGCAGGTGAGCTGGGCCGGCAATCACGGCATTCACGATCTCGCGCCCACGCCCAACAATTTCGCGGACGGGGCATGGAGTTACACGCTCGATCCGAACCTGGGTGTGCCGTTGATCCGCATCAACGAATTCCTCGCCGCCAATGTCAGCGGGCTCATGGATGAAAACGGCGAGGCACAAGACTGGATCGAGATCTGGAATTACGGCACGAACAGCGTCAACCTGGCCGGCTATTCGCTAAGCGACGACGCTGAGGACCCCGGTCGATGGACCTTTCCGTCCACGAACCTGGGGCCGGGACGGTTTCTCGTCCTGTTCGCTTCAGCGAAGGATCGCAAGACTGTCACGAGTGTCACCAACCGGCTGCACACGAATTTCCGGCTGAACCCGAACGGCGAATATCTGGGGTTGTTCACCGCCGAGTTACCGCGCGTCGCCATTACGGAGTTTGCGCCGGAATTTCCCGAACAGCGGAACAATTACTCCTATGGCTACGATGGCTCGAACAGCCTGAGGTATTTCGCCGTTCCGACGCCGGGTGGGTCCAACAGCGCAAGCGCGATCCTGGGCATCCTCCCGCCGCCGCATTTCAATGTGCAGCGGGGTTATTTTGACACGCCGTTCACGCTCATCCTCAGCCCGCTCTCCGGCGCGACGATTCGCTACACGTCCGACGGCTCGGAGCCAACGTTGACCAACGGCTCGACCTACGTCGCGTCGCTGACCATCAGCAACACGACCGTCTTCCGCGCCGCCACCTTCAAGACCAACGCGCTGCCATCGCTCACGGTCACGCACACGTATCTGTTCCTGGATCAGGTGATAAACCAGCCGAGCAGGCCGTCAGGGTTTCCGACTAATTGGGGCACCAATATCCAGGATGTCGGCACGGCCACGTTCCCGCCGGCGTCGACGACGCCAGGACTGGTTCCGGCCGACTACGCGATGGATCTGGATCCCGTGCGCGTTGACCCCAACAACACGAATTCCCCCATCGACGCGGTGAAACTCCAGCGGCTCAAGGATGGCCTGCGCGAACTGCCAACCGTGTCGATCGTCATGAAGACCGACGACATTTTTGGCACCGCCGGTTTGTATCAGCGCAGCGCGGACGAAACGGGCACCCCGGGCACGAAGCCCGAAAACAAGAAGCCGTGCTCGGTGGAAATGATTCTGCCCGATGGCACGACCGCTTTCGCCACGACCTGCGGCATCGACCTGCACGGCAACGCCAGCCGGAACCCACTCAAGAATCCCAAGCACGGATTCAAATTGAATTTCAGGACTGACTTTGGTCCAACGACGCTCCAATACCGGCTGTTCGAAGACTCGCCGGTGGAAGAATTCGACGATGTGCTGCTGCGGCCCGATTTCAATTCGAGCTGGCGCCATTGGTCGGACACGGCCGGGCAAGGCCTGGGCGCGTTTCAGCGCACGCGCGCGACTCGCACCCGCGACGCCTGGATGAAGGACGCGATGCGCGCCATGGGCGGGGTGGCGAGTCACAACCGGTTTTGCCACCTCTACCTCAATGGCCTTTACTGGGGCACGTTCGAATTCAGTGAGGATCCGACGCAGGTCTTCGCCAAGAATACCCTGGGCGGCACCGAAGAGGACTTCGACATCTACGATCAAGGATTGCTCAAAGCCGGCACGGCCACAGCCTACAACGCCATGGTGGCTTTGCCCGCCGCCACCACGCTGGCGCAGTACGATCAATACAAGCAATACCTTAATCTGCCCGAATTCATCGATTACATGGTGCTCCATTTCTTCATGGGCCACCACGATTGGGCCACGAACGTCACCAAGAACTGGTATGCGATTCGCAAGCGTGTGCCAGGACCAGAAGGCACGTTCCGTTATATCCCGTGGGATGGTGAATGCATCCTGCTGAACGAGGACTTCAACCGCGTCAACGTCACCACGCCGCCCAGCGGTCTTCACACCAAGCTGGATGACAGTCCGGAATATCGCCTGGCCTTCGCCGACCGCGTCCACCGGCACATGATTGCCCCGGGCGCGGCGTTGACGCCAGCCGCCAACATCGCGCGCTGGCAGAAATGGCAGGCGGTGATGGACAAGGCGATTGTGGCCGAGTCCGCTCGCTGGGGTGATTACCGGCGCGACGTGCATCAGTATTCGGAAGGGACTTACCAGCTTTACACGCGCGAGAACCACTGGCTGCCGGAGAACAACCGGATGCTGGGTTACTTTTCGAACCGCAACGCCATCGTGCTCGGCCACCTCCGCGCCGCCAACCTCTACCCGGCAGTGTCCCCGCCGTCTTTCAGCCAGCAGGGCGGTGTCGTGGCGCGCGGGTTCAACCTGACCATGACGGCCACAAACACGATCTATTACACGCTCGACGGCAGCGATCCGCGCGTTTACGGCACAGGGGGAGTCTCGTCCAACGCGGACACCTACACCGGCGCCATCACGCTGAGCAACACGGTGGTCGTCAAAGCACGCGCGCTTTTCGGCACCACCTGGAGCGCGCTCAACGAAGCGAACTTTATTGTGGATGCGCTGGCCGCTCCGTTGCGCATCACCGAAATCATGTACAACCCCATGGGCGGCGATGCCTACGAGTTCCTCGAATTGCAGAACGTCAGCAGCGCGGTCCTCAACGTCAGTTCGTGGAGCATTGATGGGATTGATTACGTTTTCCCCTCGAGCACCTTCTTGCAGCCGGGGCAGATCATTGTCCTGGGTTCGGATGCCAGCCCTGGTAATTGGACCAACCGCTATCCTGGGGTTTCCGTGTTTGGCAGGTTCAGCGGCAGGCTGGATAACGGCGGCGAGAAACTCTCCATCAAGAACGCGAGCGGGCAGATGCTTTGGTCCGTCGATTACGATGATGCCAACGGCTGGCCCGCGAGTGCGGACGGCGCCGGTTACTCGCTCCAGATTATCGACGTGTTCGGCGACCCCGACGATCCGGCCAACTGGCGCGCCAGCGCCGCAGCGAACGGCACGCCGGGAACCGTTCCGCCTTCGCCGCCTGTTGGCGTCGTGGTGCTGAACGAGGTTATGGCCGACAACGTCTCCGCGGTGAGCAATGGCGGCTTCTATTCCGACTGGGTGGAATTGCACAACACCAGTGCCAGTCCAGTCAGCCTGGCCAACTGGAGTTTGACCGATGACAGCAATCCGCGAAAGTTTGTCTTCCCTTCGGGCAGTAGTGTCGCAGCTAACGGCTATCTTGTGATCTGGTGTGACACGAACGCTCTCGTGCCCGGATTGCGCGCGCCATTCGGCCTGGGCCGCAACGGCGATAGCGTCTTCCTTTACGACGCCAACACGAACCGGGTCGATGCGATTGGCTTCGGTTTGCAGTTGACCAATCTCACCATTGGCCGGGTCGGTCCCGCATCGGCGGGATGGACACTGACGCAACCGACGCCGAACGCCGCCAACATCGCCATCGCTCTGGCGCCCGTGACCGATCTCGTCATCAACGAATGGCTGGCCAACGCCGTGCCCGGCGGCGACGACTGGGTGGAACTTCATAATCGCTCGACCATCGCCCCGGCGTCACTCGCCGGAATCTATCTGGGCACCAGCAACACGACTTACCAACTGACCGCGTTGTCTTTCATCGCGCCGGGCGGCTACGTGCAGCTTCTCGCCGATGAAAATCCTGGCGCGAACCATCTGGATTTCAGATTGCCTGCGGAAGGCGGCGCCATCGCGCTCTACGATGAACTTGGCCAGGAGTTGGACCGCGTCACTTACGGTCCGCAAGCGCAAGGCGTGACGCAAGGCCGGCTGCCCGATGGCACGCCGACAGTGATGAGCTTTCCAGCCAGCCCCAGCCCGGCGGCGAGCAACTATCTTTTGAGTTACAGCGGCCCGCGCTTGAACGAAGTGCTGGCTGTCAATCGAGCCGCCGTGACCAACGCCAGCAGGCGCACCGCGGACTTTGTGGAGTTGTGGAACACGAACGGTGCGCCGTTCGATCTTTCGGGGATGCATCTGAGCAATGACCCCGAAGAAACCGGTCAGTGGGCCTTTCCGACCGGCACGGTGGTTGCCGCCAACAGCTATGTGGTCGTGTGGTTCGACGACGAGATGCCTGCTTCCACGACCGCAGGGGCGTTCCTGAACACCGGTCACTCCCTTGACGGCGAGAGTGGCGAAGTTTGGCTGTTCAACGGAGGAGGGCAGCCGGTGGACTCAGTCGTGTTTGGATTTCAGGTTGCGGATCGGCCCATCGGGCGGGCCGCGGGCGGACCGTGGGCGTTGCTTTCATCGGCCACGCCTGGCGCGGCGAACGCCGGTCCGGTCGCGCTCGGCTCTGCCGCCGCGTTGCGCTTCAATGAATGGCTGGCGAATCCTTCCGATGGCGATGACTGGTTCGAGATTTACAATTCCTCCAGCCAGCCTGTGGAACTCAGCGGCCTGTTTGTCAGTGATAGCCCCGCTGCGACGGCGCTGATGGAGTTCTCGTTCCCACCGCTGAGTTTCATTGGTGCGAACGGGTTCGTGAAGTGCGTCGCCGACGGCCATCCGAGCAATGGCCGCGACCACGTTAACTTCAGTCTCGCTGGCGAGGGCGAGGCATTGCGGCTTTACTCCGCATCGCTCGGCTTCATGGACACGATCTACTTTGGGCTGCAACGCCCGGGGGTTTCGCAGGGGCGCCTTCCGGATGGCGGGGCGAGCATCGTCGATTTTCCGGAATCACCCACGCCGGCGGAGAGCAATTACCTGCCGATCCCAAACGCCGTCATCAGCGAAGCGCTCAGCCATACCGATGCGCCGTTGGAAGATGCCATCGAGATCCACAATCCCACGGCCACGCCCGTGGACATCAGCGGCTGGTATCTGAGCGACAGCCAGGACAACTTCCAAAAATATCGCATCACGACGGGCGCTATCGCGGCCCAGGGCTTCGTGGTGTTTTACGAAAACCAACTCAACGGCGGAGCAGGTTCGCTGGTTCCATTCACGCTGGATTCCTCGCGTGGCGACGAAGCGTGGCTTTCAGCGGCCGATGGAATGGGCAATCTCACTGGCTATCGTGCTGGTGTGAAGTTTGGCGCGGCCGCGAACGGAATTTCATTCGGTCGTTACAAAACGACCGTGGCCGTCGATTTCCCTGCGCAAGGCCAAGGCACGCTCGGCGCGACCAATTCAACTCCCAAAGTGGGGCCGATCGTGATTAACGAAATCATGTACCATCCGCCCGACATCGCCGGCACCAATGACAATCTGACCGATGAGTTTGTGGAACTCTACAACCTGACCACCAATGCCGTGCCGCTATTCGATCCGGCGGCGACGACGAATACGTGGCATCTGCGCGGCGCATTGAGCTTTAACTTCCCGCCAGGTAGCGCGCTGCCTTCGCGCGGCTTCCTGCTCGTGGTAAGTTTCAACCCTTCGAACAATCCTGCCACACTCGCGGCCTTCCGCAGCAAGTACGGCCTGCCGGCGACCGTGCCGATTTACGGCCCTTACAATGGGAAGCTCGACAATGGCGGTGAGAACATCGAGCTTTTCAAACCCGATCCGCCTCAAGGCCCCGGACCTGAAGAGGGTTTTGTTCCGTATGTGCTCGTCGATCGGGTGAACTACGACGACACGGCGCCATGGCCATTCGGCGCCGATGGCGGTGGCGCGTCGTTGCAGCGCCGCCGGCCATTTGAATATGGAAACGACCCTGTGAACTGGAAGGCGGAAGGCCCGACGGCCGGGCGCCCTAACGTCCCGGGGTCCACGTATGTCGATGCCGATCGGGATGGAATGTCGGATGGCTGGGAGAACACGAATGGGTTGAATTCCTCCGCCATCGTCGATGAAAATCAGGATGCCGACAGCGACGGGCAGACCAATTACGAAGAGTTTTTGGGCGGCACCAATCCACAGAATGCTCAAAGCCGGAATTATGTTCCTGCCATTACCGGGCATCCACAAGACCAGACTGTTTTGGGCGGCGCCACGGTCATCTTCACAGCGGCGGCGACGGGCAGCACTCCTCTCATTTATCAATGGCGCTTCAACGGCAAGGATCTGCCCGGTGAGATCGGCACCAACCTGGTGTTGGGTGACGTGCAAGGCGAGCATGCCGGCAATTACGATGTCGTCGTCATCAACGAAGGCGGCTTTGTCATCAGCCAATCCGCCAAACTGGTGGTCAATTATCTGCCCCGGATTACGGTCCAGCCACAAAGCCAGATCGTGAACACGGGCGTGACTGTGACACTCAATGTCGTCGCCTCGGGCACCGGCCCCCTGCGCTACCGGTGGCGGTTGGATGGCGCGGACATCCCTATGGCGACCAACTCCAGCCTGATCATCACGACGAACGCGGGACTGGCTCACAATGGCGACTATTCGGTAGTCGTGACCGATGACATCGGGCCGGTGACCAGCGACCTGGCCACATTGATCGTGAGAGTGGCGCCGGTGATCACCCAGCATCCGGCCAGCCAGACGGTGGCCATTGGCAGCACGGTCGCGTTCACGGTCAACGCCACGGGCACGCGACCGATGGGTTATCGCTGGCGCCGAGGCGGGCTGAGTTTCGTTTTCAATGAGGGCGTGCCTTCGCTCACCCTTACCAACGTTCAGTTGACCAACGGAAACACCTACAACGTAATCGTGACCAACATCGCCAACGCCCAAGGTGTTCCGAGCACCAATGCCCACCTGGTGGTGGTAGCGCCACCGACAAACCAGGTCACTAATCCCGGCCACACCGTCACCTTTATCGCCGCCGCTGGAGGACCTCCGCCATTGCGTTACCAATGGCAGTTCAACGGAACCAATCTTCTCAAGGCCACCAATACGACCTTGATGGTGACGAACGCGCAGGTGTGGCACGAAGGCATCTACACCTTCATTGTCACCAATGGCTACGGCACACCGGCCAGTTTCCCAGCCACGCTGCACGTCCAGGGCCTGGCCTCTCCGCAACTTGTGGACGGCGATCAAACAAATGCCGTCCTGTCGTTCAATGCTGTCTCCAACCAGAGTTACTCTGTGCTCTGGCGAGAGTCACTGGACGCCGGCAGATGGGCCAAGCTGGCGGACGTGGATGCCCAGCCTTTCGCCCGCGTAGAAACAACTGTCGATCCGATGCCGCGTGCCGACGGACGTCTGTATCGGATCGTGACGCCGCAGGAAGCCGGACCGATCAATCCGATGCCGGCGATTCTTACTTCCCCAAAATCAGTGGTGGCGTCGGTCGGCGATGAGGTGACGTTCCGCGTCTTTGCGGTGGGAGATGGTTCGCTGGCCTACCGGTGGACCTTCGACGGAAATGTGATTTCGGGCGTCACGGCATCGAATCTGGTCATCACCAATGTCCAGTTCACGAATATCGGGAATTACGCGGTAACGGTCACCGACTCGAACGGGAGCCTGATGAGCGATACGGTTCACCTCTCGGTGAAGCCACGAATCCTGATGCAACCGCAGGCTCAGACCGCTCGACTGGGCCAAAGCGTAGTCTTCAATGTCTCCGCGGAAGGCATGGGACCTTTGACCCATCGCTGGCGCTGGAACAATCGTTTGCTTGCGGGCCAAACGAGCGCCACGCTCACTCTTACAAATCTTCAAACGACCAATTCCGGTCGGTATGCCGTATCCGTGTCGCATGAACTGCCGTGGGGCTGGTTTGGTGTGGTCAGTTCCAACGCACTGCTCACGGTGCAAGAGTGACCTCGTGATGCCCGCGTCCCATTTGGACGCGAAAGACAGAATTGAGAAACGACAAATGAACATCGACCAATTCAAGGAATATCGCCTGGTCGGACGCGCAGTTCTCATTCGGCCATGGCCAACGCTTCTGCTGGCCTTCATCCTGGCGGCATTTGAGTGCTTCGCCGCAGATAGCGTTGCGGTGGTGAGCCCGGATGGAAAGGTGCGATTGGAACTGTTTGTCCCGGCGCCGGCCCGATTGAGCTACAAGGTAAACTTCAGAGACAAACCCGTCATCGAGACATCCGCGTTGAACATCGTCCTGGATAACGTTGAGCTGACTCAAGGCATCGAACTGGGCAAGGTGGAGACTTACCGGATTAACGAGAAGTATCCGTGGCGCGGAGTTCACTCCGAAGCCGTCAACCATTGCAATGGGGCAAGAATTCCGGTCACACATGCGAAGAGCGGCGCCAAATACACGATGGAAGTTCGATCCTTCAATGATGGCGTTGCGTTTCGCCACATTATTCCGGGCGATGACAGATCCCGAGTGCCGGATGAAGCCACACAGTTCATCCTGCCGGAGCAAAGCACCGTTTGGTATCACGACCTCGAAGGGCACTACGAGGATGTCCACGAGAAAAAGGCCGTCACCGAGATCGCATCGGGCCAATGGGTGGCGCCGCCGCTGACGTTCAAACTCCCCGGCGCTGCCGGATACGCTGCCATCACCGAAGCGGCCCTGGTGAACTACAGCGGCATGGCCCTTCAGGCCGACGGCAAGCGCGGGTTCAATCTGGTCCTCGGCCACAAGCATCACGTTTCCTATCCCTACCGCTTGCGTTACAGCAACGAGATCGAGCGCGTCTCCAGGCCGGCCGGTATTTCAGGCGCCATCACTTCGCCGTGGCGGGTCATCATGACAGGCGCCAACCTGAACGCACTCGTGAACTGCGATATCGTTCACAATCTCTGCCCGGCGCCCGGCCCAAAATTTTTCGCCAGGGGAATGAAAAGCGACTGGATCAAGCCTGGCCGCGCCGTGTGGAAATACGTCGATGGCGGTGGGGCGAACAGTTTCGAGCTGATGAAGGACTTCAGCCGTTGGGCTGGCGAGTTGGGCTTTGAATATCATGTCATCGAAGGATTCTGGTCGCGCTGGAACGACGAGCAGATCAAGGAACTGGTGGACTATTCCCGGCAGCGCGGTGTCGGCCTTTGGTTCTGGAGGCACTCACGGCAGCTTCGCACTCCTGAGGCCCGGGAGGAGTTTTTCACCAGGTTGCAGAAGTTTGGCGTGGTGGGGGCCAAGATCGATTTCTTCGATCACGAGCATAAGGAAATCGTGGATCTCTACACGAGCCTTCTTCAGGACGCGGCCAAACATCGCATTTTGGTCAACTTCCACGGCGCGAACAAGCCAACGGGCGAAGCGCGCACGTGGCCAAACGAGATGATTCGCGAAGGCGTGCGCGGCATGGAAGCAAGCCGATTGCAGAGCCGCGCGCGGCACAACACCACGTTGCCCTTCACACGCTATCTGGCCGGCCACGGTGACTACACACCGGTGCATTTTGGCGAACGCCGCCGTGACACGACCTGGGCGCATCAAGTTGCGACCGCGGCTATCTTCAATGAACCCTTGCTCACCTATGGCGCTCATCCGACGAACCTGCTGAACAACCCCTGCCTGCCTATGATCAAGCGCATCCCTTCGACCTGGGATGAAACGATCGTGTTGCCGGTTTCTGAAATTGGCGAGATAGCTGCCTTTGCGCGCCGGAGTGGAGACAATTGGTTTCTGGCGGTCTTGAATGGTGCCGAGGCCGATTCGATTCGGGTGCCACTGTCATTTCTTGGCCAGGGAGAATATCACGCGCTGCTGATTGGCGATCACGAAACGAATCCCGCCGCCGTCGAGATTGAGAATACGCACTCGCACGCCACGGATTTACTGGAGCTTGAACTGAGCGCGGGCGGCGGTTTCATCGGCAGCTTCCTAAAGGAAGACAAAGCCCCGGCGCGTTAGAGCGGTTGCCAGAATTCATTTCCGATTGGCACCCTATTGGACATGCTGCGGGTCGCAGACCCGCGCTCCCGGAGCGCGGGTCTGCGACCCGCAGCAGCTTGGCTCTTGGTTTGGTCGGAAATTATTTCTGGCAATCGATATAGCCGCCAGCCGATGGGTCACGGGGAGGTGAGGGAGCGGCGGTATCCCAACGGCATCGCTTTTATCGCGCCGGGGTTGAGCAAGGCCGGCGCTGCTTCCTGTTTCCGTAGTCCGCCCGACAAGGAAAATCCGTACTCCCGCACATTGTAGTTTCCATCGTCAGAGGAAAAAATGACGACGCTGGCAGCCGCGACATACGTCAAAGGCGCGTTCTTCTGGGCCGGATGTCGATGCGCGAAGTCAGGCCAGGAAATCAATACTTTTGCCAGGGACGTGGGCGAAAGTGCGAACCCGAACGGGCTCATTTTATGGAAACAACATCAATCAACTCAAAAACTGTTCCGCACTGGGAGCCGAAGTTCCCCTTCGACCTGGTGGTGGCCTACGAAGACACTCCCACACGCAATCGGGCCTTGTTGCTTTACGATCATCTCTCCGAGCAACTGGCTGGCGACTATGATTTCCAGTGCACGTGGTGGAAGTTCGATCATCTCTGCAGCCACACCTTGCGGGAGCAAGCTGCCGATGCCGCGGCCGCGGCCAACATGGTCATCGTGTCGTTGCGTTCGGGTCTGGTGCTGCCTCCCCTGGCGAAGATCTGGATCGATAGCTGGCTTTCCCGAAAGGAAATTCGCAAGAGTGCGCTGGTCGGTTTAATCGGCCAACTGCAGCATTCCGATCAGGCGACCCCGCCGGTAACCAAATATCTCGAACGCACTGCCCGCAAGGCGAAGATGGATTTTTTCATCCACGGATTCGATGTCGCCAATGAACAGGTAGATTACTCTCTGGATACGATCACAGAACGAGCCCGAAGGGTGACCCCGTTGATGCAGGGAATTCTGGATTACAGGCTGCCCACACCCAAGTGGGGGCTGAACCTGAACCCGTAGCTTTCGTAATCGGCTGAATGAACGAAATGATTGGCAGTAAAAGTTCCCCTAGCCCCACAAAGCGCCGGCGCCCCAAGCCAGCCGGCGGAGTTGAACCGGGGGCCGCCAGGCCACTCGGCCTCGGTCCCCGGGTTGGGAACTCGAAACAGGCGCGATAGGTAGCAGCAGCCGCGAATATCCCTCGCCCTGCATGGACGCAGAGGTGCGGGGGTTGTGAGTGAGGGCGGCATGGATGGCCGCCCTTCACTATAGCTATTTCATTTAAACTGTGGCCAAGCGTTTGTTCGGTAGGGCGGCGCTGCTGCGCACTGGTGTCCAGCTATAACTCTCAGAACTGGAAGACCCTCTGGATAACAGTGCGATTGACGCAAGAAGAGTCGTCCTGAGCATTGGTGGTAAAGATCTC
>Ga0105252_10000802_pt1 | contig 16761 bp, 12 predicted proteins | sample EasRivMeERMZT100_FD_89675 | JGI IMG/M metagenome (GOLD analysis project Ga0105252, IMG submission 89675) | Soil microbial communities from meander-bound floodplain in the East River, Colorado, USA - East River MetaG ERMZT100 | ecosystem: Environmental > Terrestrial > Soil > Floodplain | place... | reverse complement strand
CTGCGATGGCAGCGGACATCGTCGAATTAACGTCGCCGTAACTCAACACGCAGTCAGGTCGTTCCGCTCGAAAAACTGGAGCCAGCTCCAAAGTGGCCTTGGCTGTGAAGTCCAGACCGTCCGTGTTCGCGATTTGAAGGTGATAATCGGGGGCAGGCAAATCGAAACATGTGAAGAAGGCCTGCGACATCTCATAGTCATAGTGTTGACCAGTGTGAATCAATATTTCCTGAATTCCTTGGCGTCTCAACTCCTGGTTAATAAGGTACTCTTTCACAAAATTCGGTCGCGTTCCGACAACCGAGCAGATCTTCATTGATGACTCCATGTACTCAACGACAACTCCTATAGAACACGGCCGTCTCTGAATCAGTCCCCCAAGCGGATTGAAACATCTTCGATTCTAACCGTGGCGACACGTTCGAACCCCCGTTCGTTTTTCAGTTTTGAATCAGAACTCACGGGAGTTTCGTCTCCGTTCGACTGACCCTAGACTTGCTGTAGCAGTCTCCCGCCGGCCCTTGCGCTATAGAACTTCTCCAATGTCGCAACAGTCTGCTCTTGTTGTTCCTTTCTGATTTGGGGGTACATAGGAAGAGACAGAATCTCGCCCGCCAGTCCCTCTGCTATCGGAAAGTCTCCAAGGCCGTAGCCAAGATGCGCATATCCTTTCTGCAGGTGACAAGGAATCGGATAGTGCAGCCCGGTTCCGATTTGACTGTCGGTGAAATGTTTCTGGAGGTCATCCCGCTGAGGCGCACGAATAACATACAGATGGTAGTTGCCTCGGCTCCAGTTGGGCTCGAATGGTGAGTTGATATGATCAGAGTCCTTCAACAGTTGGTTGTATATTGCGGCCGCGTTGCGGCGCTTTTCGTTCCATTCATTCAGCAGAGGAAGTTTCACTCGCAGAAGAGCAGCCTGCAAGGCATCCAGTCGACCGTTGTAGCCTTCGACGAGGTGGTGATACTTCTTATTCTGTCCGTGATCTCGAATCATCCGCATCCGTAGCGCAAGCGATTCGTCGTTGGTCGTCACCGCGCCGGCTTCGCCGCACGCGCCTAGATTTTTCCCCGGATAAAAACTGAATGAGCCGGCGATTCCAATCGAGCCGGCCTTTTGCCATCGGTTGTGTTTCGCTGAGAAGTACTCGCTACCATGAGCCTGGCAGGCGTCTTCAAAGACGAGCAAACCGTATTCCTCTGCAACCGTCGTTAAGGAATCCATGTCGCAGACCTGGCCATACAGATGCACCGGAAGGATGGCCTTTACCGGGCGTCCGCTCGCGCGATGAACCGGCAATTCCTTCTCCTTGCGGTCGCACTGATGCTGAAGGAAATCGCGTAAGGCATCAGCGCTCATGTTGTACGTCTGCGGATCCACATCGACGAACTTCGCGGTAGCCCCGGCCTGAACGATCGCTTCGACCGTCGCAACGAACGTGTTCGTAACGGTGATCACAATATCTCCGTTACCCACGCCCGCGGCCATGAAGGCAAACCTTAAGGCATCGGTGCCACTGGCCACGCCGACGCAATGCTTCACATCGCAAAATGCAGCAAATTCGCGTTCAAACTGTTCCAAAACAGGTCCACCAATAAACATTCCGGATGTAAGCACACCCTTGACGGCGTCCAGCAGATCTTCCTGCAGTTCCACGTGGGGTGTGATCAAGTCTACGAAAGGAATTCCTTTTCCTTTGCTCATCTCCTAGTTCTCCTTTGTGTTGATGTATCTGAGAATCCGAGCCGGGTTTCCGACGACAACTGCGTTTGCCGGAACGTCCTTAGTCACGACGCTGCCGGCTCCGATTAGCGCGTTTTCACCGATGGTGACGTTGGACAGAATGGTGGAGCCTGATCCAATCGATGCTCCTTTACGAACTACAGTACGCTCAACAGTCCAGTCGGCCTCGGTTTGCAACTGCCCGTTTGAAGTAGCTCTTGGGAACGAATCGTTGATAAATACGACTCCGTGCCCTACGAAAACGTCGTCTTCGATCATGACGCCTTCACAGACGAAGGTGTGGCTGGATATCTTGCAGTTTTTACCCACGGTTGCGTTCTTTTGAATTTCCACGAAAGCGCCGATTTTCGTGTTGTCGCCTACAACGCATCCATACATGTTGATGAACTTGGCCAATTTGACATTCACGCCCAACCGGACGTCGTCAGCAATCGCGATCAATTTCTCGTCTTTCGTATTCATTAATTCTTCTATCTCCGGGGTATACCTAGTTTTTCGATAAGCTCATAAAGACTGGGTCTACTGATCTCCAATTCCGCCGCGGCGCGGGTCAGATTACCTTTGTTCCTGGCAAGAGCCGATTCGATCATCTGGCGCTCCACCGCTTCCCGCGCCTTGCCCAAACTTTGACCTTCGTATTCGGCTGCGCCAGACAGCGCCAAATCTTTGGGTGTGACTCGCCCGCCTTCCGCCATAATCACTGCGCGCTGGATTCGGTTTTCGAGTTCCCGAACGTTTCCGGGCCAGGCGTGGGATTCCATTGCTTTGAAAGTCTTGGGGATGAAAACGACGTCTTTCTGCAGAATGGATGATTGTCGTTGCAGGAAGGCTTTCGCTAATAACGGGATGTCTCCTTCACGCTCGCGCAATGGTGGCAGTGAAACCACAACGACGGCCAAACGATAATAGAGATCCTCACGAAACCGCCCTTCAGACATTAACTTTACAAGGTCGGTGTTTGTAGCAGCGATGACCCTGGTATTCACATTGATAGTGGATCTGCCACCAACGCGTTCCACTTCATGTTCCTGAAGGAAGCGAAGCAGCTTCACCTGAAGCACAGCCGAAAGCTCACCGATTTCGTCGAGGAAGAGGGTGCCGCTGTCAGCTAACTCGATCCGCCCCTGCCTTCTGATATGTGCACCGGTAAAGGCGCCCTTCTCGTGGCCGAATAGTTCGCTCTCCAGGAGGTTTTCAGGGATTGCCCCACAATTGATGGCGACAAACGGACCATTGTTTCTGGCACTTCGGCGATGTATGGCGCGAGCCACCAACTCCTTGCCCGTCCCACTCTCGCCAACCACCAATATCGAAGCTTCCGTCTTCGACACTTTTTCGATTGTCGAAAACACAGTCTCCATCTGGGGACTGCTGCCGATGATTCCTTCAAATGAATCAACTCGCTCGCTTTCCGCCAGTTGACGGCGCTCGCGATCCAGTTCCTGAATGTGCGTGGCCCTGTCGAGAACGACTTTCAATTCATCAATATTCACAGGCTTGGAAAAGAAATCGTAAGCCCCCAAACCGATAGCCTGCATTCCGTTCTCTCTTTGGTTTTGACCGGTAATCACCAGCACCTTGACGAACGGGTCCCGCTGCAGGAACTCCGTCAAGGCGAGAAAACCCTCTCGTGTATCACCGGGAGAAGGAGGAAGTCCGAGATCCAACGTGACGACGCCCGGCCGCGTCGTATTCATGATTTGAAGAGCGCTTGGGCGGTCTTCAGCAAGCAGAACGTCGTAATGCTTGCTGAGGGCCCATTTCATTTGCGTCCTCACTTCATCGTCGTCATCGACGATGAGAACTGTGGGTTTACCCATAAATGTTTACCCGATAGGTAGGATCACTCGAAACTCAGTACCGTTGCCGACGGTACTGCTGACTTCAACCGATCCGAGGTGCGCTTCCACAATCAATTTGCTATGGAAGAGACCAATGCCCAATCCACGCTTCTTTGTGGTCTGAAACGGCTTGAATAGGGACTTTTCGATAAACTCCCCGGAGATACCACATCCGTTGTCACGAACCGAGAATCCAACTGTTTTACCTTCGTGAATGGTGGATACCTGAATAAGGCCATTGCCATTTACAGCCTCATTAGCGTTCATAACGAGGTTCGTCAGTACTTTGTGAATCTGTTCGGAATCAATCAGTGCGGCAGGCATTGGTTGCAGGGACGTCTTAAGTTCCGCCTTTAAATGTCCCTTGAACTCATCAAGTGTGGCAGAAACCAACTGATTCAAGTCGCACCGGTCCAGCTTCAGTTCAATGTTTTCCTGAAGCAGAGCGAGACGTTCGCACATGTTATCAAGCTTGGAAACGCTTGAGGCAATCACTCTAAGTGCATCTGCGCGAAATTCAGGATTGTCGAAATTGTCCGGCAGGTTATGCATCGTCAAAGAAAGCCTGGACGCAAGATTCTTGAGATCGTGAACAAAGAAAGTAGAAACGGTTTGGAAGGTTTCCACTTCCTTGGCATGACGCAGACGCGCTGAAAGCTTCAGATTGAGCAGACTCGCTGCAAGTTGGGCTGCCAGCGTTTCCAGGAGGATCAGGTCCTCGGAATCGAGTGTTTTTACTCCAACACGATCATCGTTCAAAGTCAGTACGCCGACCAATTCCTTTCCCACCTGAAGACCGATGGCATACCGCATTCGGCAGTCTTTGAAAAATTCCGGACACGATTCCATGATCTCCCTGGGCCACGATAACTCATGGTCATCGAGGTCGATGCATCCAGGGTGGACCTGCAAAAACTCAATGATCTCGAAAGCCTTCTTCCCCGCTTTTTCAATTTCCTTCGAATTCTCACGCGAAAAAGCGGTCGAACCTCCAAGGATCAATCGTCGTCGGGACTCATCGACTAACCAGACACTGACGGACAGAACTTCCAAAGACTCCGAAATCATCCGACTGGCGGCCGTACTCAATTCGTGCGCGTCCACAAGTGAGGTCGTGCGCTGGGTCAGGTCGAGCCAGACGCGGCGATAGTCATAGCTTGGACGGCCAAAGTGACGGGTTACGAACAATCGCATCCTTCGGCGCAACCGATTCGAGAGAAGCAGAACACCGAGAGTCGTCAGCGCCAGAAAGACGGCGAGCGCATCCAAAGGAAGCGAAGAACCCCCTGATACGTAGCGGGCCATTTGCGCAAGAACACCAACTGAAAGCAGATAAAGGCCTGCAAGAATCAACGTCAGCGAATTCTGGATAGTCGCCGTGGAAAGGTATACATCGACGTTCAAGGAGCGCGCCCGCGACAAGGATAGTGCGAAAAGCACATTGGCAGCTATCAATGCAAAAGCGTTGATAGTCCCAAAACCAGTATCCACATGTGAAAAGAGCAGCGACTCACTGCTGACGTAAACTCGCAGCGCAAACAGACCGCCGACACCAAGGGCCAGGAACTTTATCTGCCAGCGCATTCTGCCGGTTGAGGATCGAATCGTTCTTTCCAGATTGAACACCACCAGCACGGATGTCAGAAGGGCGAAGACCTGATGCATCCGTCCCGCCCACCCCAGAGGAATGAACCAGCGAGCAGCGTCCGCAAGTGACATCTGGCCAATGAATACGGTCTGCCAGAACACTGCAACAAACGCGATTGGCACGATGCCGAGGCTCAACAAAAACCATTTCCAGGCGGAAAGCACTTTCTGGGGGTTAACGCGGGCATAACTGATCGAGAAGGCTATCCAGACGGCGGGGAGTAACGCTGAAACGACGATCACCCATCGTTGCCAAAAGACGACGTCTTCCGGCAGGATGGCCCCGGAACGCATGCCACGGAAAAACTGTTCGGCAGCCAACAAGAACATGCCACCTGCAAACAGCCGGTGAACAGTCGACTTCCTGTCATTCAGCAAAACGGCGATAGCCATTATCAAGCTGAAATAAGCTGCTGCGTACGAAAGAACAGTGGGAAATGGCATTAACGTATGTAACAAACCGACTGGGGAGTCAGCATCTGTAACGAAACTTCAGCATCCGCTAAACGTTGTTCCAAGGCCTTATTTCGAGATCTCTTTTAAGGCCGCTTGCGCGAGGCTCTTTTCCTTGAAGTCGCTCGGGGCGGCGACCGCTTTTCTGAGCGCAGCCTCCGCTTCTCGAAGTTGTTTGTTTTCCCGATAGATCATTGCGAGGTGATACAGGAAAGCGCCGTTGTCCGGCTGCTTCGAAACGGCAAACTGCGCCTGTTCTCGAGCCAACACAAAGCTGCCCAATTTGTAATAGACCCAACCCAACGTGTCCGCAATGTTTGGATTCTCCGGCTGCTTCTTTCGAGCAGTCTGTGCATAGCCAAGCGCCGTCTGTAAGTCCCGTCCTTCTTCGGCGAGAATATAGGCGTAATTGTTGGCAGCGATCTCCTGATTCGGGTCGTTTTTGAGAGCTTCAATATAGCTCTGCTTGGCCTGGTCCAACTTGCCCTGGTTCTCGTAAAGGGTTCCCTTAACCATGTATGCGGCACTGTTTGCCGGATTCCTGGTGAGGATTTCGTCCAACTGTTTCAGACCATCATCCAAACGGCCGGTCGTGATGTACTGGTTCAACAGTAAGAGATCGGCACTGCCCCGGCCGGGCTCTTTCTCGATAGCTTTCTTGTAGGACTTTTCCGCTTCATTTGCCTTCCCGGCCTGAGCGTAAGCGAGTCCGATCAGTTCGTAGTGAAAGGCCTCTTTCTTGTCATCGGTTATGGATTGGAGACGCTGGAGCGCACGATCACTTTGGTTATTCCTGATATAGAACACGACCAAGTCGCGCAGAAGTGGTTGGGAAGTGGGCGAAAGGTCGAGCGCGCGCAGAAGGTTTTTTTCCGTTTCTTCTTTTCGACCTCGAGCGTCATTAAGGAGGGCTCTTTGCCGGTACACAGTCGAATTCTCGGGCAACTCTTTCGACAGAACATTGAGGTCCTGCTCGGCGACCGCATAATTTTTCTCGGCAACATCCAGCGACGTCTTCAGGATACGAGCTGGCACAAAGCCCGGTCGAAGCTCGAGAGCTTTCCGAAGTTCTTCGCGGGAATCCACGAGTCTGCCCCTGTTGAGGAACACTTCTGCCAATGCGACGCGAGCCGGCAAATATCGGGAATTGAGTTCCAGGGATTTCTGGTAATGGAAAATAGCTTGATCAATCTGCCCTCGCCTCATAGCAATGTTTCCTAAAAAGAAGTGAGGTTGAGGGAGTGGACTGCTGACCGCCGGATCCTTGCCAAACGTGGCCGCGGCCTCGTCGTACTGGCCGGCCAAAAACTGGTGCTCTCCCAGCAGGACATTTCCGAGAACGTTCCTGGGATCAACCTTTAAGATCTGGTCGATCTCCTGACGGGCCTTATCCGGCTGATCCTGCAATAAATCCACGGCCAATTTCGCCGCCACTTCAAGACTCGCCGGGAACTTCTGTTTGAGTTCCAGAAGCAGTTTCCTCGCGTCCGCGGGTCGATTTCTACCTGTATAGAGGTCAACTAATACCAGTGAAGGGACGGGATCCTGCGCGCTCGTCGACTGGGCCTGATTTAAGACTTTTTCTGCATCCTCAAAGCGCCCAGCCTGAATGTAAAGATCAACAGCCTGCAGGTAAACCACTCGATCATTGGGATAGACCGACAAAGCATCTTTGAATACCGACTCAGCCTTAGTAATGTCACCTGCGGCACGATAGTAGTTGCCAAGAGAGACTAGTACAGTCCTGTCCTTCGGTTGAAGAGTACGCGCCTTGAGGAACGCTTGCTCCGCTGCCGGAAAATTCTTCTGGAGCGCTTGAGATGTACCGAGGCTAACAAAAGCGTTGGCATTCTGTGGATCCAGGATTAGCGCCTTCTCGAACAAATCAACCGAAGCGCCATAGTCCTGCAATCCGGCCGAGGCATTTCCGGACAAAACAAGAGCACCAACATTGTTCGGTTCTTTGGCCAGAACCAGGTCTGCAATTGCGCGGGCTTCCCGAAAGGAGTCAGCATTGGCTTGTCCGACAGTCAGGAGAATACCGCCAAGTTGCAGGTTAGCAGGCACATCATCCGGGTAATACTCAAGAAGCGCTTTCAATTGCCTCACCGCGTTTCCCAGATCCTGGACATTTCTGTAGCTCATGGCCAGAAGGTAGCGTCCTTCACGGTGATGCGCGTCCTTTTGTATTGCATTCAGGAATTGAATAATGGCTTCCGGATACTTCCCCTGATCGTAGTGGGCCTTACCGCTCTCGACGAATGCTTCAGCCGTTTGGGGCGAGGCGTTCCAGAGCGAAAACAGCAATATTCCACCCAAAATGACGGTGGCCACCAGCACGGCCTGGTAGAGCTTCTTCATTATTATCGACCTCCCGAACAGAGTTGCTCTTTTGTTTCCGACCTTACCAGCAAGAGTAGTATCGGATACATCAGACAAAGGCCTCCAGCCATAAACACGAGTCCTCCCTCATGGTGCAAGCTACCGGTGAGAAAACCACTATCAACATTTACGGCCAGCAGGGTAAGGGTAACAATCCGCACTGCGTTCTTGAACAATGAAATCGGAACTACAAGAGCCAGGAGGATCGACCTGCGCCAATTCGAGCGCAATAACAAGTGAGCCGCCAGAAGAGCCAGAACTGACATTCCAATCGTCGATCGGATGCCGCTACATTCCTCCGCCACCTCAATCGAGACAGTCGGTAAAGCGAAAACGAAATCGTTTCTATAGACCGGGGTCTGCGTAATCGTGAAGAGAATCGCGACCATTTCCGCCGACCCTTTTTGAAGAGCTACAACCAGCCCGTCAACGATCGGACTGGGAATGGGAATCGCCAAACATGAAAACATCAAAGGGAAAAGTGCGGCCTTGAAAGCAGCTGGGCCATAGATCAACAAAAACCCGCCAAACCCCATCGCAATCAGGGTTGAAACCCTTAAAGCAATTTGATCGTTTTCGTTAAAGCCCTGGCCATAGGTCCGGCCAAAGTAATAGAGAAAGCCACCTGCCAGCCAGGCAACGGTGGCAAGTACAGGCGACGTTCCGAGTTTTGAAAATATCTCGTTCCTCTTGAAAACAATTAACGCCGCGCTGATGAACGGGATCAAGAGCGTGTATGAAGAGTGACTACCCTCTCCATCACGAGCCAAAGCGATGAATCCTCGGATGGAATCAAAGGCAACAACACTCAACGCCAGCAAAAACAGACAAAACGCTGCGTTTCTTCTGGCCAGCGACATCAACCCTCGCTCACCGGAGCCGGAATTTCATACGTTAATCGGTCGCCGTCCAATTGAGCGTAGGCCACCCGGGCCCGCTCGCTGCCCGGTCCGCTGACTTTCCATTCTTTGCCTGATGAGACAAGGTTCATCTGGCTGCGCGCTCTCCACCAGCGATCAACTTCTCCTGGGAGAGGAAGCCAAACGCCGCGATCTGTTCGAAGGCGGGCCAGTTCATTCAGCAATGTGTTGTATGTTTTCTGGGAATGGGAATCCAATATGTAATCTGGATGAATTATGAAACTTATCAGACCATTGCCCTTAATGATGGTCTCCATTTGTTGCTTCCACAACAGGGTTGAATGATCCTTCAAGATGTGGAAGAGCGTATAGTCTTCGGTCGTCGTCAATGGCAGTTCCAGCACACCGCCGGGAAGGAAATACGGCATTGTCGTGCAGCATCCTCCGCGTTGCGCTTCCAGTCGAGCCACATTGGGGATAGACATGTCATATGAGAAATTCAAATCCTGAAACCATTCGACATTCCGATAGAGAACAGGCGAGCGAAAACCGCGCGCGCCGAAAAGCTCCGCGTAGCGGTTTATTTTCTTCGCTGCTTCCAGGAAGGCTGCACGATCCTGAAAAAGATTTCCCTCGTGATCGAGACCATGAATATTGATTTCAAAACCCCGATCCCGAATCGAGTCTAAATAGGCGGACGACACCGCGTACCTTTTTTCGGGTACGATTTCGAACGATGATTTGATGCCCACGGCGTCGTCGAAATCCATCAATTTGCTGCAAAAGTCTCGGCCCTCCAGGTTTTCCACATCATGCGTGAGGATGGCACAGGCTGCATGCCCGTCGGGCCAAAACCAAATGAAGGGCAACCGGTCGATTCCGAGTGTCCGCATGGCGAGCGCGAGCAGTCTTTCAATCAAGATATCTGCGCTACGGTCAACCGGCCATGTTGGAAACTGGATGTCCTCCCAATCTCGCAGGTAAATCCGTTGTAGTTTTTGACGGAAATAGGTAGGCAATAGAGGACGCAGCCGATAGTACATCTCCATAACACGGGACTTCTCCATCCAGCGCGGCTGAGAACCCTGCACATAACGCTCATACCGTAAATTGTCGAGAACTTGAGTCAAGTCGAAAGGTAAGGAGATGGCGTTCTCCTTCACATGGACATCTGCATAGGCATCGAACAGATCACCATTGACCTCAGGACGTGTAGTTCCAGTCGTTCGACCGTAACAAACAACGCTCTCGCCAAAGCGAAAGAAACCGTTGGGTTCTTTCAAGGCCTTGACGCTGAAATCCGGAATCCGTTGGGCAAACCGGAAATAGTCGAGAATCGCCGAAGAGGAGGTGCTAACAGGAGACGTCATTCGAATGTTTGAAGGTGGCGAGCAGGGAACTTGCACTTGACAGAGAACTTGATTGGTTCTGAAGCAGACTTCGATCGTACGCCATCAATGCTTCTGGGCGTGTAACGGGTTCGAGAACAGAGTAGTGGCCTTTCAAAGTTGGGAGCAGTTCAGCGGAGACTGAATGCCAGGAAAATCGTTTCCATCAACGGAAGAGCCGGCGCTCTCCCGTTCAGACGCGAAGTTTACACAGTTACTTCGGACGTCGGTCTGGAAATATTTGAATCGCAGTAAATCATTTTGCCTTTTTGCGACATGGACTGATCGATTGCTTCGAGCATCTGCACCACGCGCATTCCAGCTTTGCCATCGTTGAAGGGAGCCTTTCCGTTAAAAACACAATCAACGAAATACTGGGCCTCCAGCGTTAGAGCCTCGACTTGTTCCACTCGCGGGACCCACAAGTCACCGGCACGATAACTGACACGAAGATCGTAGCCGTGACCATTCGTCCGCTCGATCCCCTTGTCGTAGATTTTTATTTTCTCGTCCGCCTCGAGATCATTCCAGACCAGCATTTTCTTTTCGCCACCGATCAGCGTAGTCCGCACCTTAACCGGCGACAGCCAGTTCACATTCAGATGGGCGATGAACTTATTCGGAAAGTACATCGTGATGAAAGCCATATCTTCGGCGCCGTTGACGTGCTTTTCACCGGTGGCGACGATGGCTTCAGGCGATTCCTCAATCAGGTAATCGATAATCGACAGGTCATGGGGCGCCAGATCCCAGACGACATTTGAGTCGTGCTGGAACATTCCTAAGTTGACTCGCGTTGAATCGTAGTAGTAAAGGTTCCCCAATGTGTCGTTGTCGATCAGTTCCCGAATTTTCCGGACCGCCCCGTTAAAAAGGAACGTGTGGTCCACCATGATCTGCAGTTTATTGCGTTCGGCGAGTTCGATCAGTTCTTCAGCCTGGGCCACATTCGCAGTGAAAGGTTTTTCAACAAAAACGTGCTTCCCGTTTTCGAGCGCCTTCTTCGCCAGGGGGAAATGGTGAGAAATCGGCGTTACGATCGCGACAGCATCAATTTCAGGGCTCGTGACAATGTCCATGGCATTGGTCGTCACCGCCATGGAAGGATACATGCGGCGAACGCGCTGCAAGGACTTTGCGCTGAGGTCGCACACGGAAGAGACAATCGCGTTAGGGGTATTGTAAAAATTACGTACAACGTTGGGCCCCCAGTATCCGTAACCAATAACTCCGATCCTTAAATTAGACGAGTTTTTGTTTTTATTCACGATTCACCATAGGAAATTGCGGAATTAATATGCTCCGTCGCCACTCAAAACTGCAAACGGGGTTTTCAGAAGAATCTTCAGGTCGAGCCAGACAGATTGGTTTCGAATGTAACGCAAATCCATCCGTACCATTTCCTCGAACGTACTGCGGCTACGGCCATGAACCTGCCACTCTCCGGTGATGCCTGGCTTCGCCTCCAGAATGCGTCGCCGGTGCCACATGCAGTAGCTTTCAAACTCATAAGGGATAGCAGGCCTGGGACCGACAAGAGACATCTGTCCCATGAGGACATTGATGAACTGAGGCAGTTCGTCCAAACTGCTTTTCCGGAGAAATCTGCCGACCGGGGTCACCCGAGGGTCGTTCTTGATCTTATAGGCTCCGCCGGAGTCCACCACTTTGTTCTCAATCAGGTTCCGAATGTAATCCTTGTGAATTGCAGGATCGCTGTTCTCGTACATCGAGCGGAACTTGAGAAAAGTGAATTCTCTTCCGAACTGACCGACGCGATTCTGGCGGAAGAACACCGGGCCTGAGGATGTCGACTTGACGAGGACTGCGATGACCGCAAATATCGGCGCCAGTAAGATCAAGGCAGTAATACTGCCGACGATATCCATTGCTCTCTTCAATGCGGCCCGATCCCCGGTTGCGATGCTGGTATTCTCGCTATCGGAATAAAAGAGCCGATCGTATTCCTCCAACGAACTCCCGTCACTCTCGTCTTCGGGGAAAACATGACATTCGATGCGAACGCGTTGCAGCTGACGCGAGTCAAGATGACGTGCAAGAACCCGCCTGGTCCTCTCGAGAATGATGGGTTCGAGAGTTTCACGACCGGCGACATTCAAGGTTGTCAAGATGACTCCGATCACGGAATCCTGCTGGTGCCAACCGGTTATGTCGGTTTCTCGCATCGTCGCGCCGATCTCGACTGCAATCTTCTCGATCGCCGCCCGACTCAGCGTTCGGGTCAAGTCCTTAACGTCGAGAAGCATGAGCGCAAAACGCGTTCCCGTGCGCTCACACCTTCGTCGCTCAAGTAAGAGCAGTCGCTTGAAAAGAATTTCGTCGGCGAGCTGCATATTCGAACCTATCGCGGAATGTTTTCGACGGTTTTTCAAGTTCACTATTGCTTCAAATAGTTCTTGTTGCGCGTCTCGGAGACGCGGGACTCCAGGCGTCGTTCGGGACTGTAGCTACTCGAGTCGTAGTAGGGATGAAACATCATCGGCTGCACATCATTGAATACAACACCCAGGAGTTTTTTGGGATTAATGGCTTTGAAAGCGCGGTCCGTACTCCGATAGGAAGTCTTCCCTCTACGGATAACCATAATCAGGCTATCGCTGAGCCCCGTCACGATTCGCGCATCCGATATCGGGGCATAAGGAGGTGCATCAAGAATAATCGTGTCGAAATCCTGCCTCAGATTGTCGATCAATTCCTTCATCTTGTGCATGGACAGAACCTCGATGGGATTCGGAGCTGTACCGCCGGCGGTAATGAAGTACAGATTCTCGAACCGCCGCATATAGCAGTTGGGACCGAGATGTCCATTTCCAAGGTATTGCAGGAGTCCGGGATCCGTGGGCACCCCGAGGTATCTGTCCAATGCCGGGTTTCGCAAATCACAATCAATAATGACCACGCGCCGACCGGGATCCATAGCAAAGGAGAATGCCAGATTAGTGCTGATAAAGGATTTTCCGTCCTGAGGTTCAGGACTGGATACCGTGATTACTTTGAGCGGTGTTTCCTCGCTCGACTCAGCAATTTGTACTTTCAGGTTCTTTAACTGCTCGGCACAAAGGGACGATTCAGCCCTCGCAAGCTCCAACTTCTCACTCAATACAGCGTTGGTTACGATCGGAATCAACTGTTCGAAAGCAAATTCGGGCTTGCGGATGATGGCGTCGATTTCGACTGGCGACCCAGAATCATCAAGCGTTTGCTCCAGAACCTTCAGCCGCTGAAGCACACCAAGAAATCTCTCAAGGAATGTCTCTTGAACGCCCGCGGTCTTCGACAGGCTCGTAAAGGTCTGCGGACGGCACAACTGGCTCAAAACAGATAACTCTTCCGGAGACCAGGGGAACGGGGAAAGATCCACGTTCTCCGATAAAGAGAGCAGCGTCCCATTGGAAGGCTCGAACAGCGTGTTGTTATGCCGAGATAGTTCAAGCAAGACATGCGGGAACGAAATTCTGGCTGGGACATAGTAGGATCGCAGTGACGTCGCGAACGAATCGACGCAAAAATCGTTTTCGAATACGTGATCGATCAGATCAATGGCCTGTGCTCGTACTGCCGCGCCAACTTCCGCCTGACCCAAAAGCTGCTTGCGGACAACAGCCTCTCCCAAAAAGATCTTCGTTCGCTTCGCTTCCAATTGTGCCGAGTCCAGATCGCGAGCGTGCAGATTCCCAACCCTCGCCAGGTACCCGCCCAATCGATAGGTACTACTGTTGGACGAGGCTGCTTCGATCATTCCTTCCCGAAAGAAGAGATCGACGCGCTCGCCGCCGCGGTTCACCAGGGTCAGGATTCCGGTCTGGCGATCATCATGCAGCCTGCGGATCTCGCCGAGAACCACCTGCGCCGATGTCACGCTCATTTGTAGGCCACTCTTTGAAGGATGGGGTCAAGCAGGTGCAGAATATAAACGTGCCTCATGTAGACCGCGTAGAGGCAAACGCTATACGCTACAGCACCCGCTGCGATTGAAGTGACGTAAGTAACTTTCCGTTTGTGAACTACTGCGTGGTCAACGTCCGTCAAGATCTCCGGGATATCCACCAGAACGGGCACGCCCCAGAAAGCTTCGATTTCGGACTGTGTCCAGATTCTCTGCCGAGTCACATCTACAACGACCGCAAGTGCGATTCCTACGGCCAAACTCAGAGCCATTGCATACACGATCAGGGCCTTCCTGTTCGGTCCGGCAGGCACGATCGGCAGGTTCGCCGGATCGACAATGACGAATGTCGAACCCTTTTGTTTACTTTCGAGGCTTCCGGATAAGCGGGCCTGATCGAGCTTACTCTTCAACTCGTCGTATTGTTTTTGTAAATCCGAATTTTGACGGTCGACGTCTTGAATCTCTTGTTCACTGTGTGGCGTGTTCTCAACCCGCTGGTGGTACTTTGCGATGTCAGATTCGAGGATTTTTCTTTCCCTTTCGCGGATGATGATTTCCGTTTTCAACTCTTCCAGTTGTCCCACCAGTCTCAGATACAGGGGGTTGGGCTCCGTCGTCTTCTTCGGCTCCGGTATTGTTTTGGTTGGATCCGAAGGGTCCGGAATTTCGTTCATCGCGAGCGCAAGCGATTCCGGCGACATCTGCTGCTTGAGGCGCTCCAAACGAGCTTTTCCGGACTGTACTTCAGGATGAATGTCCTTGTACTTCGCAGTGGCCTGCTTATACTCCAATTCCGTCTTTTTATACTCCGCAATCAACGGGTCTACCGCGGCAGCTGCCGCTAATGGAGACGAGGACGTCGCAGACCGTTGGGTAATCGGCACCTCAGCAGGCGTCTGCAGGATGAGGGCTTCCAAATTCATCCGCTGCGTTGCGGAGCGATCCAGCGCTTCCGCATTTGACTGTCTTTCACCGCCAAGACGATCCAAAGTTCGGAGATTTGCGTCCAGCTGGGTGGGCAACTCAAACTGCCTCGTTGACTTGATTTGCCGCAGCTTGGTTTCGGAAGCCTTCAGCTGTTCCGAAACCTTTTCCAACTCATTCGAAAGGAAATCTGTGGTACCAAAAACCTGGTCCTCGCGAACCTTATTGTCCTGATCAATGAACAGCTCAGTAAGCTTTCGGGTGACGCTTTGGGCAAGCTCAGGGTCCTGATTCTGATAGGAGATCTTGAAGGACGTCAAAGCCGGCGGCTTCATCGCATAGGCGGAAGGTTTTTCCAGCTGAAGATCGATCTTAATAAGCTCTCGCAGTTTGCCAACGCGCTGGTCCATGTTCAGACGTCGAAACTCCGGCAACTTGGTCTCGAATTCGCGAAGGATTTCGATAAGGTTCGTGCGGCTTAGCACCGTCTGCTGAATAGACTTGATGCGTTGCTCGGTAGTCCCGGCAATGAGATCCATTACAAAGTTTTCGGGAACTTCACGGGGTCGTATGAGAATCAGTGTCTCCGAAACGTACATCGGAGGTAAAACGATGATGAGAACAGCAAGGGCACTGACCAAACCAATAAATGGAATAGCGATCCACCATTTGCGTCTGTTGAGAAGCGCCAAGAGATCTTGGGCTCCGGTTAAACCTATTCTCATTGGGAGCGACCCCTGGTTAAGGACATGGAAGGAAGTGGTGACGAAAAAGTGTTGACGGTCAACGATGAGCTACCGCCCTTCGAGTCCCAAGATCATTGGTCCTGTGCGGTGACAACCTTCAAGCTCGACGTCCAATTCTTCATTCACATGCACTTCTGTCAAGGCAATATTTCCTCTTAACCTGTGCTCAAATCCAGTGGATAATGGCGGCGTTCTTAGTTAAGGAGGTTGATCGAAAACAATGGAAAAGCGCTCCAAGCGCGTTCGGATGCTTGTTATCTTCCTGTGTCACCTTCTCGCCTTTCAAAATGCCTTCAGTCAGCAAGCAAGTGTTCAGCGCAGCCTTAGTATTGTAGTCATCGAAGGAACCGGAGCTCGAAACGTCGTCCGACAGATCCCAGCGAGACCCCTTACGGTTCGAGTTCAGGATGCCGGCAAACCTCTTCAGGGGGCGACCGTAACGTTCATGTCACCCCAAACCGGTCCTAGTGGAGAGTTCGCAAATGATTCCAGGACATTTAGAGTAATTACGGATGAGAACGGGATCGCTTCGGCTGCCGGATTCCATCCCAATGGTAGCGAAGGCCCTTATCTAATTCAGGTTCGCGCGGAGTTTCAAGGTGCCACCGCAAACGAATCCATTGCGCAGGTGAATGTCGGCCAGAAAAAGGGCCGTAAAAAGCTGTTCGCCGTCCTGGGTCTTGTCGTTGCAGCCGGCGCCGCGATTGCCTTCCGCAGCGGGGGGAGTACACCTCCATCCACTCCGACAATCACTTTCGGGGGTGGTGTGGTCGGCGCCCCACAGTAATTCATGTCTTTACAGTGTAGGTCTAATCAACGTCTATATTCATCGGTTAAAGGTATGCGTTTGTTACGAAACATCAT
>Ga0105252_10000799_pt1 | contig 16785 bp, 17 predicted proteins | sample EasRivMeERMZT100_FD_89675 | JGI IMG/M metagenome (GOLD analysis project Ga0105252, IMG submission 89675) | Soil microbial communities from meander-bound floodplain in the East River, Colorado, USA - East River MetaG ERMZT100 | ecosystem: Environmental > Terrestrial > Soil > Floodplain | place... | reverse complement strand
TGAAGATGCTCTTCCTACATTTAGTGTACTGCTTCCAATTTTAACATTACTCTTTCCATACTGTGAAGCAGCATCCTTCAGAGCTTTTATCGCTTCAGTAACTTTGCTTCTGCTCTCAGCCTCAGTTAATCCAGGAAAGTTAGAGAAAGACTGCCCAGTGTAAATATTAAACTGAACACACTGATCATCTCCATAATTAGGAGCATTGAAGTCAACACGTTTATTATTCATAATATTACATACAAAGAAGCTAGAAGGATTTCCATTATCCTCATAAGATTTAGTTCCTCCAAATATAGGCAATGCCTGAGTAGTTGCTGCATAAAATCCTTTATTCAAATCAAATGGAACAATAGAAGGCATACCTTTGTATGGTTCTGTCTCAAAGTATCTTACAACATTTTCTCCAGGTGCAAACTGATTATTGTATGAAGCAGCATTAGTCAAATCAAACAATGATGGAATTTCAGAAGGCACTGAAGGAACAGGAGCAATTCCACCTCCAGCAGAAGGTTCAATATTTTTTCCATTCAATTTGTAAACATCTATAGTCTTGAATCCTTGAGAAGTTTGCTCAAAAGTTACTAAATAATAATTATTAGCAGTAGTAGCAACAACCTGAGCAGGAAGACCAGCTGGAAGACTTCCAAGATTATATCCTTTAGAAGTTATAGTCTGAACAGTATCTCCAAAGTATTTCCCGCGTCTACCACTTTCAATAGTGTACAAATTAACATCTCTATATCCTTGAGAAGTCTGTTCATATTTCAATCTTTCATCAATAGAAGCACCTATTGTATTCAATTCACCAATAGACTGATTAATTCCTCTAGAACTTCCACCATTCTTAATTGCTTGACAATTGTAATAAATATCTCTCAATTGAGTATAAGAATAAGAGCTTGGATCATATCCCGAAGGAAACAGAGAATCCACATTGTACTGACCACTTAGTTCAGAACGGCAGTCATCTTTTATTTTTTCAATCAAATCTTTTCTAGCTTCAACGTCATCAAAATTCTCACCAGCAAAAATGCCTTCGCGATTTGGATACTTAGCATCATTCTGAATCTGTTCAGTCAAAGTATTAGTAGCACTAATAGCACTAGTTCGTGCGGTAACATCTTTACCAATATCCTCAGACTTAGCATTATAACACTGAGTCATAGAGCCGTATCTTCCAGCATTAACTTCATTCTGACAGAATTTAGTCCATCCATTTTCCCCAGTCATAACTGTCCTTCTAGCAAGTGCTTCCCCACTCAATCCAGAAAAGAAGTTCTTTACAGTCAACACACCAGCAGTTGCAAAGCAAGCAGCCTTCAAATTAGTCACAACATCTCCCAAACTATTAGATATAGAGCTCCATTTTTCTATAGTCTTGTTAAGATTCTCAATTTTTTTATTTGCCTTAGCTGGAGTCAATTCAATAGCTCTCTTCTCTATTCCAATACCAACAGTGAAATTAGCAATTGTACCCGATCTAGTTACAGGAGAAATTCGAAGTTTAACATAATCTTCAAATTGAATACTCGAAACTCTTATAGTAGCATCACAGGCAGTAGGCAAAGAACCTCTGATTCTAACAATGCCATTATACGGCTGCTTACCAGCTGTAATGCAAGTAGTCTCAACCTGTATACTTTCAGAATCTATTACCTTCACAAGTTTCAAACTTCCAACATTATTAAATTGCAAAGTTTGCCCTTGTTCAATAGGCTGCTCCTGAGCACCCCATGATATTCTAGCATTTGATTTCTTTCCACCAGAGGTTACATCAAGTAATCTTACCAAATGAACCCCATCATCTGCCTGAATACTCTGTCCAGCAGATGAGCTATCCCTCAAATAAATCTGATTCAAGTATCCTGCAAACTTATCCCTATTCTTTCCATTAGGATAAGTCTCTAAATATTGATTTATCAATCTTGAAGCAGTAAGTTTCTTCTCATAATTGTAAGTAATTTCAATTGCATCTGTCAATGCAACCTCGCCGTACAAGTCTCCTAAATCTTTATTCTCATTTCCAAAATATTTTACAATATCTTCATAATTTTTAAGAGACTCTGAAATATATTTGTCATTTTCAGCATAATTCTTATCAACCAATACAGGAGCAGAAACGGGTCTTATTGAATCTGCACGAACATGTTTACCATTCCCTAAATCATAAAATGTCCCGCTACTATTTTTAATTATCTTAGCTATAGTATATTCTGTACGTTTATCAGGAATTAAACTTTTATCAAGAGCATAAACTTTATCTCCTATATTCAAAACAACAAGAGAGCTCAACAATTTTATATTTCCGCTTCCACAATTAATTTCAACACTGCCTTCGGAAACAGCTCTAACAACACACTTGTTATTCAAAAATCTGCTTCCATCATACAAATCAAGAACATCTTCATCAACTTTTATTCTAGCAATTGCAGAAGGAGATACAAAATCGCTATAACTAAACTGTAAAGCAGTCTGACAATAACTTCCTGGCAAGTAAACTGGATGAGACTGAGGACTATTCTTCTGCAAAGTTATCTCAGAATATTTGATATCTCCAGAATAAATCTCAACCCTTATAGAATTATTATTATCTGTATCTTTAACTCTAACAGACATTTTTCCTCCAAAAAGAGTTTGCCTATTCTTTGCAACTTCCCACTCTTGATCATTTGTCTCTCTAAGAAGCATTTCAGTAGCTCCTATTCCAATTGCATTTCCAGAATAATAATCAATACTAGCACTCAAAGTAAAGTTGAAAAAATCAGGCATTGTCTTCTCATCAGGGTTTCTTTTCAAAACTACTACGACATAACCTATATTGCTCTCAAGAGGAGTTCCCAAAAGCTGACTCGTAGTCCTTAAAGCAGCATTAGCAGGATGAAATCCAATGCCAGCGACATACTCTGGATAAAGACCATTAAATCTTATATTTCTAATTTGTTTTATATTTATAGCAGGGTTTATCTGCAACAAGTCTAACTGACAGAATACAGGTACATTCTGCTCTGCAAGTAAATCACTTCTTACAACAGCAGGCTGGCATCCAGCAGGACTTATCTGAACTAAAATATCCTGACTCGCAGTGCATTCATCTCTGTTATTCAAAACAGGCCAGTAAGTGCTCGCCTCTGAACCATAATAACTAGAGAAGCTACTTCCATAATTAACAAAGCTAGCAGTACCACTTCTCCCACCAAAGAAATTATTATCTGAACTAACTACCTGAGCACTCGTTAAAGAAACAAAAGCAAAAATCAAAATCCCAAAAAGCAATAACTTCCTCATGCAAAATTAACCTCCAATCCAAGAGTACTAAATGCTTCAAAATTATACTGTAGTTGTTCTAAAGAGTTAGGAGTACCAAGTTCACTCACATCAATAATTATCTTTCCAGAAGCTAGTTCACTTTCTAATATATAATAATCATCAAGTTTACCTCCACCAAGTAGAGCGTAATCTATTTTTGTAGAAGGTATTTCAATGTTTATGCATTCTTCTTTTGTGCTTCCAAAGAACCCAGCAACTCCCCCCTTGCTTACTTTGAAGCACTCAGTCTTCCTTGTCGAAGGAATCACAATATTAGAGTTTCCATAAACATATGCTTCAATATCATAAAGCCCTTCTTTCAGTTCTATACTTGAAGACTCAGGAATAATAGCACTAGCAGAATAATCCTCGGAAACAAAATGAACAACAGCAGTAGAATTCCTTATTGTATTTCCTCCAATTCTAATCTCTACATTTAATGTATGCTCTTTCTCAAGAACTATTTCAGCAAAACTATTGCTATTAGAAGAAAATAGAACTTTAGAATCAGCATATCCAGAAGAACTGGCAGTCAATTCTCCATTTACACATGCAGGTAATTTAGCATCAAGAATAGCACCACTTCCACTCAATTTAGTCTCCCCCAATTCGCAAACACTGTCAAAACATTTGTAAGAAACATTAGCAGAAATAGGATTCAATGAAGTATCATAAGTATTTACAACAATATCATTCTCTGCAAATGAACAGATATCTATATCTAATTCCTCATCAACAAAATTCCCTATTGAATTAGGATTAACAATATTATTATCAATATCCACAACCATCGGAAATTGGAAACTATCTAATCCATCTCCAATTTGAACCATTACTGGAAAACGCAAATCATAAACAAAATGATAAGGCACATAACAGAACCCCATTATTCCTAATCCTTCTTGAGTTCCAACAGGTTCAGCAATCATTAAAGTCTGAGAAGCAGGAGTAATCTCTATCTTGCTTGGAAAATCTTCAGGAAGATACATTATATTGACTTCTTCATTAGTTCCAACGTCTTGAGTAAAGTACCTACTTCCAGAACCCTCTGTATTTATTGCACCCATATTTGCTGCAAGAGCAGTTTGCACTTCAGAAACAACATCTTGAGTTTTCCATATTTTAGGACTGCACTGAATCTCAACACCATCAACAGGAGCATAAGACTGCAGAACATCTAATGCATAATTTTCTAAAAACAAAGAACTCCGCTCTTTATTATAGAAAGAAATTGCATCACCATGAAGTTTTCCGAGTTTGCTATCAACAGCCACATCATGATTAGTCTTCCTTGCACTGTCCTCAGCGAAAGAAACAGACAGTGGCGAGTTAACACTTACAGCAACTTGACTGTCTTGAATATCAACTGAAACATCAGGCTCATTTTTTTCAATAAAGAATCCTTGAGCATAAAAGTCCGAAAAGTCACAGTCATTTACTCTACCTTCAATAAATGAAGCAATCTCATCTTCCATTTCATTTTCCGTAGGCACATTCTCTAAAATAAGATTATTCCCAGAAAAACCATACCAATATGGGACTCTAATTCCTAAAAAGTTCAAATGTGAAGAAAAAGGATTGAAGTCACTAGCGTAATCCAAATTACTAATATCTATTCTTCCACCCTGAGATTGTAACAAACTTATCCCATTAGAAGTTTCTTCACTTATACACTCAGAATATCTTGAGTAAATAGGTGCAAGTGAAGCTGGAATATTATCTCCAAAAATGTATCCTCTAAAAGCAAAAAACACCGCAATAGCAGCAACAATAACCAATGCAATTATAACAAATCCCGTAACTTGAGCTTTTCGATTCATCTTTTATCCCCTTTATTGGCTTTTTCCTTGACAAGTTCAATAATTGCACTATTAATATCCTTATCTATATTTTCCTTAAACTTCTCCCACAATTTCTCATCCTCTATCAATAAAAGATATTTCTTCACAATCAAAACCTCAAACATAATAAAAAAAAGAACTATATAAACATTATTAGTAACTTACTCATTAACTAACTTACTTAGTAACAATGGCCCCACCAAGAATCGAACTTGGGCCTCGTCCACGTCAAAGACATGTTCTACCATTAGACTATGGGGCCATTTCAAAATATCTCCCCGAACACCTATAAAAACCTAACCATCCCAAGACTTTTAAATAAAAAGACTCTAGTAAATATATGTTCAAAAAAAAGAGTCACCATCAAGACCATAAATTCTGCCCTGTTTGTGGCACCAGACTAAACTTAACAGACACATTTTGCATAAAATGCGGTTATTCATTTCAAGTAAGAAATGAAAAAAATAAGAAAACAAATAAAAGAAATATCTGGATAATAGTAGGCCTTTTAGTCGTAGCATACTTCGGATTAAGATATGCCAACGGCCAAACATGGATCCCTGTCTCATTCAAAGATGCATTGAGAACATTAATTCCTATCAAATAATCTTAATTAGCAACGTTTAAAAAGCACCAATTCTGAAATCAATCACAGCATACCCTTGAGTCATCTGGCCGACAAAAGGATAGCTAAAAAAATCTGCCAGATTAACATGAAGTTACCAGAACAAACAAACAGATATTGTCCATACTGCAAGAAGCAAACCTCTCAAAAGGTTAGTATAGCAAGGCAGAAATCACGTTCTTCAGCTCACCCATTATCAAGAGGTTCTTCAACAAGAGCAGCAAAAAGAGGACAAGGAATTGGTTTTGGAAACAAAGGACGTTATAGCAAACCAGCAATAAAATCATGGAAGAGAAAGACAAAGCAGACAAAGAGAATGTCTGTATTATACACATGTACAGTATGTAAAAAATCAAAAGGAAAATTAGACAGTTTAAGAGTATCTCGTATTCAAATAGGAGAAAAAATAGCAAAGTAAAATGGCAGACGTAGTAACTAAAAAAATAATAAAGAAGAAATTCTTCGAAGTACAAGTCCCACTAACAGCAGCAAAAGTCAAGCTTTATGCAGTAAACCCTGAAGAACTAAACAATAGAGTAGTAAAGATAGACATGACAAAAAGCTTGAAAGGAAAAAACGTCGAATTAAAAGCAAAAGTAACCTATAAAGATGGAAAAACAGAATCAGATCTGATAAGCATGGTTTTGCTCCCAAGCTACATAAGAAGAATAATGAGACGCGGAATAGACTATGTTGAAGACTCTTTCAAAACATCATGTAAAGACGCTCAGCTATTAGTCAAACCATTTATGATTACAAGAAATCACGTGTCAAGAGAAGTCAGAAAAGAAATAAGAAACACTGCAAGAAAATTCTTAGAAAATTATGCAAGAATAAAAAATTCAAGAGAATTATTTTCAGAAATAATGACTAACAAATTGCAAAAAGCAATTTCAATGAAAGTAAAAAAAATATATCCTTTAGCATTCTGCGAAATAAGATGGATGGAAATAGTGGGCGCTCCAGTACCAAATTCAAAAGAAAACACTCAAGTAGAAGGAATAACTGAAGCTTAACAGCAATCAAAAGCCTTTTAATATCCCATTTCTAAAAAGTTTTACGCCTCTGTAGCTCAATGGTAGAGCATTAGTTTTGTAAACTAAGGGTTGGGGGTTCAATTCCCTCCAGAGGCTTATCCTCAAAAATATAGATATTTAAACCCGAATTTCCTCAGAATATCAAGAAGGAGGTATGAACATGCACAGTAAATGGACCGGTTGGTTGTTTCTAGTATGGGGTATTTTATTGCTATTACCTATGATAGGAGTAACACAACTAAACTCACTTTCATCTTGGTTAATCCCTATAATTGTAATAGTTATCGGAGCAATCAAGTTAATGAAAATGCACGGAAAGTAATTCCGTAAGAATTTATTTTTTATATTTATTTTAATACACAGAATAACAAAGAAAGGCGCTAGACACTCACAGCCTTATGACTTCCAATAAGAATATCAGCTATATTCTTCTCAAGAGCGATTGTTTCACCCTTTGAAAAAGGACCTACAGACTCTCCAGACATATTCACAAATGGCTCAACATTCTCTGTAATCAATATACTAATCTTGCTTTCAGGGTTTGAATAACCATTTAATAAGAGCATTGAAATAAGTTTATCATTCTGTTCAACAGAACTTAGAAGTCCATCAAATAAATCTTTTTCAAATGAAAGCATATTCTCAAAATCTTTCTTCATGACTCCAGTTTCATTAGCAATAAAAACCAAATTAAGCAACTTCTTCTTCCTACGAAGCATCAGTTCCTTAAAAATAGTCATCGAATTCTCATACTGTTTTTTATACCTCATAATTTCATCAGCAAAGAAATCACCATTTTGAGTTATGGCCCTCTTATTATCATGTATAAATTCAGAGAAATCTTTCATAAAATCTGTTGACATTTTCTGTAGCGCATCATTAGATTTCTCACGACGTAATAGTTCATACAAATCTTCATACTTAATCATCAAGAAAAAGCATCACCCTATTTTATAAACATAATGTTGATACTATTTCAAAAATAAAGTCTTACTCAAAAGCTGTCTACCATTAAACGACTTCCCATTAACAGAATCTTTCTCAATAAACCTCTTTCCAGAATCCTTGACAGACTTAGAATCATAAAACACCACAGGAACAGGATTAGATGTATGACTCTTCATCCTACATGAAGTAGTATGATCAGAAGTAACAACCATCTTAAAATCCAAATCAAGATTTCTCAAATATCCAAAGAAATCTTTGTCAATCATTTCAATAAACCTAACTTTCTGCAAAGGCTTATTATCATGCCCAGGCAAATCAGTTTCCTTAAAGTGTATATAGATATAGTCTACCAAGTCAGAATACTCCTCAATCATTTTAATTGAATTCTTTATAGCAGCATCAAGCACAATTTCAGCATGCTTGTAAAAGTCATCCTCATTCATAGGAGGCACATTAAATGTAGAAAGCCTCATTCCAAACAATTTCACAATACCTTTTTCCAAAGGCATATACCCAAATCCAGCCCACGAACCTTGCATCTTTACAGCCCTAGCAGGACCAGTTCCAGCATCCCTACATAAAATAAAATTAGCCGGGAAGAAACCTTTTTTCTTTCGAGCAATATTAACTGGATGATTATCAAGAACAATATAGCTCTTCTTTATGAAAGTATTAACTAGATCAGCAGTAAGCTTTGCCCTAGCACTATCATCTAGAGGTTTTGACAATTCAGCAAAGTCAGATGGCTTTTCAACAGACAGCCCTAAATCATAAGAAGGATCAATATTACTTATATTAGCAGAAAATGCTCCTCTGAAAATCAGAACTGCTCTATGACCTTCGGTATGAATCAACTCAAATTTGTAAGGCAGTTTAACTTTAGAGTTTACAGCATCAGCAAGTTGAGTTGCTTCAACATTTGTTAACGTTCTTCCAGCCCTCCTGTCAATAATCTTCATACTATTCATATCTTCAATAGTAGAAAAGTTACATCTCAGCGCCAAATCCCCTTGATTCAAATGAACTCCAGCTCCAAGAGCTTCTATCAAACCTCTAGGACAATCTCTAAAGTCCGCTCCTAAAAGTGATATCATTCCGCTGGAAGACTGAGGTGCAACACCCTCTGCTATAGGAAAACAACTATAAATCTCTCCTTTTGATGCGAAAAAATCTAAGTTAGGAGTCTTTGAGAATTCAAGAGGAGTCTTATCTCCTAATCTTGAAACGGGCTCATCAGCAGCCCCATCAAGAATTACAAAAACACCCTTCATTAAACTGACTAACATAAAAAACTTATAAACCTTGTCAGCACTAAAATATTATGTTTGACTCATTAAAAAGCAAATTGAAATCATTCTTTGGAACCTCTAAGAAAGAAGTAAAAAAGCCCAAAAAAACCAAAGAAAAGAAGCCAAATAAAGAAAAAGCAGCAAAAAAAGCTAAGAAGGAAGAACAAATAGAAGAAAAACTTGAAGCAGAAGTAGCAGAAAATGAAATAGAAGCGGAAATTAAACAAGAAAATGAAGAGGAAGCTGAAAAAAGTGAAAAGCAAGAGAAAAGCTTCTTCTCAAAAATAGTAAGCAAGTTTACAACAAGCAAAATAACAAAAGAACAAGTAGAAGAAATATTCAATGAGCTAGAGATAATTTTACTAGAAAACAATGTCTCCTTAGAAGTAGTAGACAAAATAAAAGATAAACTATTCCAAGACCTAGTTGGCCAGGAATCAAAAGAAAAAGAAATAAAAAACAAAGTAATGACTTCAATAAAGGAATCAATATCTAGTGTTCTAGTAGACTCACCAGACTTAATAAAAGAAATAAAAGAAAAGCATGGAACTTATGTAATACTTTTCTTCGGAATAAATGGAACTGGAAAAACTACAACAATAGCAAAAATAGCAAATCTACTCAAAAAACATAACATCTCATGCGTCCTAGCAGCAGCAGATACATTTAGAGCTGCAGCAATAGAACAATTAGAAGTTCATGCAAAAAATCTGAAAGTTCCTATAGTGAAAAGCCAATATTCAGCAGACCCAACTTCAGTAGCATTTGATGCAAAAAACCATGCTGAAAAAAATAACATAAAGTGTCTCCTAATAGACACAGCAGGAAGAATGTATACGAAAGAAAATCTGATAAAACAAATGGAAAAACTAATCAGGGTAATAAAACCAGATAAAAAAATATTTGTCGGAGAATCAACCGCAGGAAACGACATGATTGAGCAGATAAAAACATTCAATGAAGCAGTAGGAATAGATGGTATAGTCTTAAGCAAATCAGATATTGATGAAAAAGGCGGGACAGCTTTATCAGTTTCATATGTCCTAAACAAACCAATATACTTTATGGGTACAGGCCAAACATATGAAGACCTAAAGCCCTTCAAGAAGAAAGATATCTTGGAATCTCTAGGCCTAGACTAAAACAAAATTATCTGTATCCTATAATTCTTATACCAGAACTAACAACTCCTGTAAGAACCACCCCAGCAGGAACATGGGCAACTAACTCCCTATTAGGAGGCATTGGAAGCCACATAGTCTCAGTAGCATAAACATAATAATTAGCTGTTATTGGAACCCTCATTACATAATAACCACCATCATAAGTATAAACATTAATATCAAATTGAGCAGGAGAACCACCAGTATTTTTGGTAACATAAGCTGAAACTAAAATTTCCTTAGCACTAGACGGGATACTAGCAGGTATTGGATGAACAGTCACTCCTGGGTTAGGGCTAGACAGCAAAGTGGCAGAAAAATAAGGAGGGTTATTAGGAGCAGTAGAAGTCCACTTATAATTGGTAATTCTATTTTCAACACCATTACTCCAAGCACTTAAAGATAAAGTAGGGTTCCCTGAAAGACCTGTCTCAATCTCACCAACAGAATGACCCATCGTAGGCGGATCATTAGTGCCATAAGCAACAGCAAACCCAACTAAAACAACAACTGCAACAATCAGAAAAGCATGCCTCTTTTTTATATTGATATTAAACTGCATCTTTCACCTATGATAAAGTGTAAGTCCCAATTAATAAATATATCTCTCACTGAATATCTACAAATCTTGAATTAAATCTTGCAAATCGAATAATTAAAACAATAACTACAAGCATCGAGCTCACTAAAGTTATCAAAACTATGTAAAATATAATCTTAGCTCCAGGTTGTTCTTCAATTGGAGATAAAGCCAAATCTTCTTCCAAGTCAGTATCAGCCAAATAAAATTTCAAAGGTCTAGATTCAAACTTCAAGTTTGCATAATCCACCCTAAAATATATCTCAAGTGCATCTCCTTCAAAACGTTCATCCAATAAGTCAACAAATTCATCAGTCACAATCCAATCTAAAGTCAACCTATTACGCGTAAAAGTTCCTGAAACGGCATCAACATAATCATCAAAAAAATAATCATTTTCAAATATTTTAACATCTAACTCCTGGTCTATACATCCTATTCCATCTACATATATCGAGATATTTCTACCAACCTTAGCAACAGAATGACTCGAAGAGATAAGCATAATTTCACAATCATTTGGAGAGTTTAGCAAAGGTTCATCATACTGCCCTGCAAAATCAGAAGCAGACTTCTCAAATTCATCATCTAAAAATACCTGCCTGCCTGTCAAGCTCAATAATAACCCATCATACAAAAAGAAGCCAAAAGAAACTAAAAAAACTATCAAAAATATAATCCACAATGCTCTCTTTTTCATATAATACGAAGTCAAATCCAGTTTATAAGCATTCTTCAAATCAATCAAAACACAACTTTATTAACCCCAAATAAACTCGCAATTATATGTTGGACAAGTTATCAAATGCAATAAAAAAAGCAACAGACAAGATAGCAAATGCTCTATTTCTTGATAAAAACCTTGTAGATCAAATAGTCAAAGATCTTCAACGTTCATTAATTGAAGCAGATGTAAATGTCTCACTAGTATTAGAAATAACTCAAAAAATAAAAAAATCAGCCCTAGATGAAAGATTCAAAGGGATAGAAAAAAAGGAACATATAATCAAACTCCTTCATGATGAATTAAGAACAATCTTAGGTGAAAAAAGAGAGCTAAAATTAGAAAAAAAGAAAAATAGATTTATGATGCTCGGCCTCTATGGAGCAGGTAAAACAACTACAATTTCAAAACTAGCACTCTATTATTCAAAAAGAGGCCATAAAGTATGTGCAATAGGTCTTGATGTTCACAGACCTGCAGCATCAATCCAGTTAAAGCAACTCTGCGATAAACTAAACATAGCATGCTTCATAAAACCAGAAGAAAAAAACCCAACTAAAATTTGGAAATCATTTGAAAAAGATTTAGAAAAATATGATTTAGTAATTATAGATACAGCAGGAAGAGACGCCCTAGAAGAGGACTTAATAAAAGAAATAAAATCAATAGACAAAATAGCAAAACCAACAGAAACTATTCTAGTAATCCCTGCAGACATAGGACAAACAGCAAGAAAACAAGCAATAACTTTCAAAGAAGCTGTATCAATTACAGGAGTAATAATAACAAGAATGGATTCAACTGCAAAAGCCGGTGGAGCTCTAACATCTTGTTATGAAGCAAAAGTTCCTGTAGTGTTTATAGGAACAGGCGAAAAGGCTGCAGATCTTGAGCAATTCAATCCAGAATCATTCCTATCCCGCATGCTAGGCATGGGAGACTTAGAAACTTTGATGGAAAAAATCAAAACAGTTAGTGATGAAAATGCATTAAAAAAAGCCCAAAAAAACATAGAAGAAGGCAAATTAACTCTAAGAGATGTTCAATCACAATTAGAATCAATGGAGTCTATAGGTGGCATGGATAAAATAATGTCTCTAATTCCAGGATTTGGAAAAGTCAAAGAAAAAGTATCGGCAGAAAAGCTAGAGCAGCAGCAAGCAAAACTCAAAGGCTACAAACATGCAATAAATTCAATGACTAAAGAAGAGATAGAAAATCCAGAAATAATGGAAAAAGAAACCTCAAGACTTCAAAGAGTAAGCAAGGGCTCAGGCGTTAGTACAACAGATATTAGAAATCTGATAAAACAATACAAAGTGCTAAAAGAAATGATTCAATCAGGCAAGTCAAATGAATCAGGCGAGCTAGACCAAAAGTCTCTAATGAAAATGGCAAAAAAGTTAGCAAAGAAAGGCATGAAAATATAATGGAAAAAATTCTAGCAAGAGGAGCAGAAGCAATAGTAACTCTAAACAAAGATGTAGTTACAAAAGACAGGGTAGAAAAATCATACCGCTATCCAGAATTAGATAAAAAAATAAGGAAACTAAGAACAAGAGCAGAAGCAAAAATTCTAGAAAAAGCAAAAGACATAGTAAACGTTCCAAAAGTAATAAGCTCAAACGAATCAACAGGCAAGATAGAACTAGAGTACATAGATGGAAAAAAGCTAGCAACACATTTAGAAAAAACAGAACACAATAAAGTTTGTGAAAAGATAGGTAAAGAACTTGCAAAACTTCATGACCACGATATTATTCACGGAGACCTCACAACTTCAAACCTAATTCTAAAAGACAACCAAGTCTACTTCATAGACTTTGGCCTAGGATTTCAATCATCTAGAATTGAGGATAAAGCAGTAGATCTTCATTTAATAAAAGAAGCCCTAGAAGCAAAACATCCAACAATATTTGAAGAATCATACAAATCGGTAATCAAGGGTTACAAATCAAGCAAAAATGCAAAACGAACATTAGAACAATTAGAAAAAGTGGAAAAACGTGGACGTTACAAAGCCCAATATTAAATAGCCCCTCCCGGATTACTTCAAATTGTAAAATTTGGAGTTGCCAGAGTTCATCAGAACTATGAGCACTCGAATCCGGTGAAATAGCCCCTCCCGGATTCGAACCGGGGTTTCGGGCGCCAAAGGCCCGCGTCCTTGACCACTAGACTAAGGGGCTGATAATCAATTTACCTAAAAAAGTGTTCTTATAGCTTTCGTTTTACTTGTAAGGGTTTCTTCTTGAAGAGTCAACCTCTCGCTTAAGATCATTGTATTTTCTTTCAATATCTTCAGCCTTAGATTTCAATGATTGATATTCTCTTAAAAGATTATTTAGATTTAACTCAGACTGTTGACATCTAGCTTCAAGAGCATAACGAGCAGTTTGCAGTCTATCTATATCCCCACAGTTACTTATACCAACCATAGCAAGAAGAAATGCAGTAGAACCCCCTAAAGAAAAACTCACAAACCAATTTGGAGGAGTTAGGTCTATAACTCTTTGACCATTGGATTCATTATCAAGAGCCATGGCAAATAATGAATAATACTCTATAAAATACTTTCCAAAAAGCCCAACCATAACCTTTTAAAACCCCTCCTCCCAACCTCACACATGAGCGAAAAAGCAGATTGGACAAAAATAAAGCCAGCAGAAGTCGAAAAGATAATCGTAGATTTAGCTACCCAAGGAGTTCCTCCTGAAAAAATAGGACTTATTCTAAGAGACCAACATGGTATTCCAAAATCAAAACTATTAGGTGTAAAAATAAGTAAAGTCTTAATTAAACACAAATTAGACGCAAACTCTGAACAAAAGAACTTTGTAAAAAAAGTAGAAAGATTAAACAAACATTCAGCGAAAAACAAGCACGATTACACAGCAATGAGAAAGGCAGTAATGTACTCTGCTATAATAAATAGAAGAGCAAAGTTAGCTTCAAAATAAAAGTCACACTCTAAAAAATGGATAAAGGAAAATTAATCAAAGTCAAGTGTCCACGCTGTGGAAATTCTCAAACAACTTATGGCAAAGCAACAACAATGGTTAAATGCAACCGATGCAACAAACTTCTTCTTAAACCAAAGGGGGGCAAGGCAAAAATAAAAGCCTTGATAAAATATGTCTTCAGATAATTTCCCGAAAGAAGATGAAGTAGTTCTTTGCACAGTATCTAAAATTGATTCTAGTGGGGTATTTGTAAAAATAGAGGAATACAATTGTGAAGGACACATAATCCTTGCAGAAATATCCCCTGGAAGAATAAGAAACATAAGAGAATTCGTGAGCGTAGGAAAGAAAATAGTCTGTAAAGTTCTAAGAAAAAAAGAAAACAACCTTGAACTAAGTCTTAGAAGAGTTTCAGCAAAAGAAAGAGATACAATAATGGAGTACTACAAAAAAGAGAGAGTCTTTGCAAGTATTCTCAAATCAGTAGCAGGAGAAAAATCACAAGAATTAATGAATAATATAAGAGAAAAAGAGGATCTAGCAGAAATAATAGATACAGTAAAAGCAAATCCTGAAATATTAAAGAAATATCTTTCTCCAAAAGAATTCGAAAAACTAAAAGAAATATCAGCACAAAAAAAAGATACTGAAAAAGAAGTTCAGAAAAAGATATTTCTAAAATCAGACAAAGAAAATGGAATATCTCAAATAAAAGAAATCTTAGAAACAAATGAAGCAAACGTCTCATACTTAGGATCTTCAAACTTTTTAGTAAGGGTAAAAGGCAAAGAGTATAAATCAGCAAACAACCAACTTGAAAAAGTTTTATCAGCGATAAAAGAAAAAGCCAAAAAAGCACATGCGCATCTAGAGATAAAATGATTCTAAAATTCTACATTAACGAAAAAGGTGAAAAAGTCTACACGTTAAAAGGCTCTCACAACAATAGACAAACCCAAGAAGCTCATTACAAATTCATAAAACTAAAAGATGTTCAAAACAAAGTTTCTTGAGCTATCTCTTTCTTTACAAGTTCTATATCTTTTTCCCACTCACCCAACAAACTACGATTATAGATTATAGCAGCAGGATGAAATAAAGGAATAAGCTTAACTTTTTTCCCATGAAGTTCAATAATCCTAACCTTCCCATGTACTGTCGTTATCCCTGGCTGCTTATCCATTCCATCAACATCAGTCCCAGAAAGAAAGAACTTTGTAGCATAATTACCAAGCGAACAAATAACCTTAGGCTTAATATCTTCAATTTGTTTCAAAAGCCAAGGAGTATGAGCCTTTATTTCCTCAGGCAAAGGACCCCTATTTTCAGGAGGCCTACATTTCAATATGTTAGCAATGTAAACATTATCCATACTCAATCCAACTTTCTCAAGCAACTTATCTAAGTTCTTTCCAGCAGCACCTACAAAAGGCAATCCCTGTTCATCTTCATTGCGACCAGGAGCCTCACCCACAAATAAAATTGGAGCATTCAAATTTCCCTTACCTACAACAACATTCTTGCAATTCCTACATATCTCTGTATTCTTAGCAAGCTCTATATGATCCATTTTACAAGCAGATTAATTTTTTAGTAAATTTAGTCAAAACTTCGCTACTAGATTTAGTAACCAACACATCATCCTCAATGCGAATTCCATATTTACCTTCTATATATTCCCCAGGTTCTATTGTAATAATCATTCCATCTTTTAACTTAGATTTACTCTCCTTGTTTACAAAAGGAGTTTCATGTACTTCAATACCCATTCCATGTCCAAGACTATGAATTAATTTTTGTTTAAGATTTTTCTCAGCATTAACACATAAATCAGAAATAATAATGCCAGGTTTAACCAAACTTATCGCTCTTTCCTGTTCCTTAAGTAAATCATCGTAAATCTTCTCTTCCCCTTTAGAAGGTTTTCCAAAATAAAAAGTTCTAGTTATATCAGAACAATACCCTTCATACTTCACCCCAAAATCAACAACACAGAAACCTTTGTGCATTTTGCCCTTAGGAATATGATGAGGAACTGCTGCATTAGGTCCAGAAGCAACAATTGGCTCAAATGCAACCCCACATCCACGCTTACGAGTTTCATAAACAAGAAAAGCAGCTGCATCTTCTTCAGTACTAAACTCTGAAAATTTATCAACAAATTTTCCCAATATCTCATCTGTAATAAGACAAGCTTTCCTAATCTTGGCTATTTCCTCTTTGTCCTTTATCATTCGAATTTCATTCATAAAATCGCTCAAATCAGTAAATTCGCAATCAAGTTTTTCTTTTAAATCATTAAAACT
>Ga0105252_10000798_pt1 | contig 16788 bp, 16 predicted proteins | sample EasRivMeERMZT100_FD_89675 | JGI IMG/M metagenome (GOLD analysis project Ga0105252, IMG submission 89675) | Soil microbial communities from meander-bound floodplain in the East River, Colorado, USA - East River MetaG ERMZT100 | ecosystem: Environmental > Terrestrial > Soil > Floodplain | place... | reverse complement strand
CTTGGCATCAATGGTCTTAATGACACGGCCATCGCCACGTGCAATCAGATCAAAGGGCTTGTTGTCTTCAACTGCCCGCATGAATTTGTCCGTCACCCGGATGGAGTTGTTGGCGTTCTGGTACTGGACTGAGACAGTGTCTTTGCCGCTGAGGTCCATGTCGAAGCCGGCATCTCGCAGGGCTCTGATCTTCTTTTCTTCGTGAGCCTTGAGTTCAACGAACTCTTCAATGTCAGGGTGGTCCACATCCAGGATCACCATCTTGGCCGCGCGCCGGGTATTTGAGACGAAAATACCGGTGTAACCCTTCTGGTTATTTGTCTCGGATACAATCATGAAGTTATGACCGTCATGGTTAGACTTGTCCCGTGGTGTATCGTTGTCAACTTCAACATCATATACATCGGAGTAGTCAAGTAGCTCTACCGATATGACTCGATGATTATTGGACCGGACCTCGTCTCGGAACATATCGTAAGAGCCAAACCTGGACTCAATCTTCTCTATCTGCTGCTTTCGTGAATAAGCAATCTTGCCGGCAAGAGTCAAGCGCCCTTGGTAATAGTCATTGAAGGTATCAATAGAGCCACCACTGTTTACAATCTCGTATGCCTTGTTTAGCATGCGCTGCCGGGCAGCTGCGCGCTGTCCTCTTCGGTAGATATCATTACGATGCATCCCAGCTACCTGGCGCTCGCTAAACTCAGTAGTACGACGCCCAGACGCAAATGACATCCCATTTAAATCCCCAGCGACAGTTGGGTGGTTTCCTTTGCCGTGGAACTTCTGGAATGGATGAATTCCGGTTGCGAATTCTTCAGCAGCATGAATTCTCAAATGTTCTGCGCGAGTGAATATCTCAAGGTTCGATGACTGGTTGTTGCTGGGAGCGTGGTCCTTGTGGTGCACCTCATTGTTCTTGATGTCTAGCTTCAAGATATCTTGTGCCACAAGACGGTGTATGGATTCTTTACTCTTGGTCCCGTCCTGTAGGCCTACCCGGTGGTAGCCCAAATCGTTAATCGTAATGTTAGCCGGTCGGATTGACATTCCAGGACGTAGCTCACCAACAGCTCTATAGCCACCCGACATCAACATTACTGGATGATCAGTACTGAGAGTGAACACTCCCTTGTCTGTGGTCAGTCGCGCGAGTTTCTTGTTTCCAGATTTCCAGGCACGTGCAGTAGTTGCTTGTACACGCCCCAAGATAGGGTTATAGGAGATTGTTTCAAAATCTCCAACGGCTTCAGCTAATTCCTGAACAGTTTTTACACCACCCGTTGTGTAAACAAGTGTCCAGGGGGCAAGACATGCACCACCTGACTTGATGGTGCCGGCGCTGGCGTCAGCTCCACGCATGAAGCTCACAGGGCCAGAAGCGGTACCACCGTTGGATAACAGTTCCATGGATCCACGCAGCCGGGATAGGTTGACACCAGCTCCGGACCCCCCTTTGAAGATGAGACCCTCTTCCTTGTACCAGTCGAGGATCGACTCCATGGAGTCTTCAACAGAAAGAATAAAGCACGCTGAGACTTGCTTCTTGGACTCAGTGCCGATGTTGAACCAGACTGGAGAATTGAAGCTGAACGTCTGATGTAACAGCATCCAGGTCAGTTCCTGCTCGAATATCAGAGCGTTTTCTTTGTCGAAGTATCCGTGCTCAATGCCTGCATTGGTGTAGGCCCTGACCACCCGATCAATTACCTGACGAAGAGACGTCTCCCGCGCTGGAGTATCTACAGCTCCCCGGAAATACTTAGTGACAACGATATTAGCTGCATTAATGGACCAGAAGGTAGGAAACTCTGCCCCACGCTGCTCAAAGATCGGTGTCCCGTCTTTCCAGTTGGTCATGATGATGTCACGTGGCTCCCAGGTGACCTCGTCATACGGATGCACACCCTCAGTCGTCCACACCCGTTGGAGAGTGAGTCCATGAGTCGAGTCAGTCGATGCGTTGTTCATGGAAACACCTGACGCCAGGTCCATGGTTAACTCCCTGCGGCTTGTAATTGGGGGGCGATAAGGAAGTCGTGCCAGCCGTCTGGCACGTATTGCAGACCTGTCCACATAGCCACGCCACCGACCTTGGCTGGGGTGAAGCCGAGTGCTCTCAGTCGATTGGCGAAGCGTCTAGCACCGAGTACCGGCATCCGGTTCTCTTCGCAGTATCTGGTATAGAGTCCATTCAGGACGGAGGATTTTACCTCAGCTCCATCTACCCGGACGAGGATTCCTTCGTCAAGCCTGTCACGGATGAAGGATGCTACCGCATCCACGTCGGTACGGTACGACTCGATGTCAGCGGTGATTTCTTCCGGCTGATCCAGGCCGCGCTCCCGGTAGGCAATGAGCCCCTCAAGTAGCCAGTTCAGAATACCGTTGCGTTCCACCACGAGCTGGTCTGCATAGCCGAGGATCTCCTCCAGGCCGTCTTTACCGAACTCTGTTTGCATGGGGATGCTCTTGGCCCGACGCCAGATTGCGTTGTCGTCACTGTTTACCCTGGGCAGGAAGTTGGTCGCGATCCAGACCACGCACTGGGCTTTCCAGTCCTGATAGTCCTCGTACAAGCTTCGGGAGGTGATCATGTCTCCACCTGTGATGCGCTTGACCAGCTCCTCATCCAGGAGAACGCCCTCGGGCATCTCTGATGTGGTGACGAATCGACGTCCCCGTAGCCGGTGGACGTCGACTGAAGTGTCGTTCTTCTTGAGCCGGAAAGTCGTTGCTGGCGCAGTAATCCCGTAGCCACCGAAGACTCTGGTCATGACCGAGGTGAGCACTGACTTACCGGTACCGCTAGGACCATGTAACAGGAACATGGCCCGTTCAGCAGGCCTGCCTAAGAGGGTGTAGCCAAGAGCCCGTTGGACGTAGCCCTGAATGTCTGTGCTCGGGAGGATGTCTGCCATAAACCGTAGGAACTTGGGGCAGCCGGCGTCTGGGTCGTACTCGGCGCCGAAGGTCAACGTGATCAGGTTGTCGGGGTCATGGGGGTGGAGTTTCCCGGTCACCAGGTTCAACGTTCCGTTGGGCAGATTGAGGAGATCCAGGTTGCTGTCGAACTGGCCAGGCGTGATGGCAATGCCTGGCTGGGCAGAGAACCGGGCAATGGCAGCTACGATCTTGCCCTGGTTGAAAATCAACTTGGCGTCGTGGAGTTCCTTGGACGCAGCCTTGTAGCCATCTGTACCTCTGGCCTGTTCCACGAGCGCCTGGTAGACCTCCAAAACCATCTCAGCGTTGCGCTCGGAGGCCCTGTGGACCTCCAGGGTGTCATCCCGCTCCCAGGCGTGACCTCGCCAGACGTACCACTTGCTTTCGATGGTGTTGTAGCGGAACTGACCCCCGAAGAATTCCTTCATGCGTCGTCCGTTACCCGTGTCGGTGAGGTCATGACCCCTATGTACGGGTAAGGCTACCTCCTGTTGTCCACCTTCGATGTCTTCGAAGTCCAGCGCCCGTAACAGCGCCAGTGTGGTGGTACTGCCCTCGTTGGTGTAACCCTGCTGCCGCAACGCTTTTGCAGCCTTGGACATGTCCCCGTTGAAGTAGTAGTGGGAGAACACGAAAAACTTGCTGAGCGGGGTTTCTGTCGGCAGGTCAGTTGAGGAGGACCAGATATAGAGACAGTCGGTGTCGCCCCTGTAGCCTGTGGAGGCTGAATGCCCGTCCCGCACGTCCTTGCCGGGGCGTACCCAAAAGGTTTCTTCCTTGGACCGGTGGCTGACCCGCCAGCCCTGGCTGGTGAACCAGGACTCTTCCCAGGAGGCGCGTTCATTGAAAAGATCACCTGGGCGCGAGTCGTCTGAAAGGAGCCGGGTCGTGGGCGGGGGCTGAGGAGCAGGCTCAGGTACAGGGGGCCGTTCATCCAGCGCAGCAATGATGGCTGAATGGATGGCCATTCGCTGTGACCAGGTGATCTGTTGAAAGACCCCATGTTCTCCGGAGACCGTGGCCCAGGGCTCGCCTGATTTGTGACAGTGTCCCCCGGTCGGGGCTACTACAACATAGCCACCTTCACCCCGGGTTTCAGCTAATACTCGCCAGAATTTTCGGCTTGAATTCTGGGAAAGAAGCTGCAGTTCCTGATCATTCAATTCATCGAACAATGCCTCGCGCATAGCCAATTTCGTATTGCCAGGAATCTCATGATCAGGCACTCGATAAAGGACGTGGATACCGCCTGAGGGGCTCCATTCCGTATATCCATGCTGGAGCAGACTTTCCCAAATGTCCTTGACTCCGCGAAGATCACATTCGGCCTGTATCTTACTCAGGGAGTCAGCGTCTGCCGAGCGTCCCTCAAGCTCGACCAGCTCCAGGTTGCCCGAGATCCGGCCGCAAATAACCGCGACGCCGGCCCGCGAGTACTGGACCTCGAACCACAGCCGTACGTCGTCCAGGGAAGGACGAGTGTGCTTGTACCCTTCCCAGTCGAAGAAGGGTGCCTTTGATCCACCAGGCCGGATTGGTATAACAGCACAGCCGCCTTGGTACCAGGGAAGGGCGATGTTGTGGTGGGTGTCTAGCTCCTGTCCGGGTACCACAACATCAGTCATGCCTGCTCCCCAGGACAAAAAAAGGATGCTGGCGTGGTGCTCGTCGGATGATCACCGGGCGCTCTGACGTCAGCGGTGTTCTGACTGTAGACCTTGCCCTAGCTGCGCGCTAGGCCCAAATACAGTAAAGTTCCTGGGTAACTCTCTCCAGGAGTAGAGGGCCCCGCACCGCCGATCCGTCGACAGCGCGGGGTCCTTGTCTGTCTGTTAGAACGGCGGCTGCTCTTGGAACGCAGCCTCTTGGCGAGCCCGCTCGACCCGCATCCGCTGCAAGGTGCTTAGCTCTTCCGCAGTCAGTTGAGCTGAGCCGGCGACCGGAGCGGAGGGCTGTGGCAGGACCGGTTGCTGCGGTTGCTGCGGCTGCTGCGGTACCGACTGGGCCTGGTACCCCTGAGGCGCGGTGCCCTGATACCCGCCCGTGGGCTGAGGTGCTGGCTGGGGTGGGACTGCCGGCGCTGTATCATCACGAGCCATGAAGGGGCTGGTGACGTAGTCCGGGTTGGCTACTTTCCAGGCCTTGGCCCGTTCAATGGCAACTGGGTCATTTGACATATCAGTAATGACCCACGGTGGGTTCAGTCCGGTCTTGCTCACGCCCTTACTGATACGGCCAAGGACCTTGCGACCAATAAACGGACGTAAGCCAACGATGAGCTGGCTCTGCATGAGGTTGGAGGCTCGGTAGACCTTGCCCGGGATGCCGTTCGCGTCCTTGTCATCTAAGTCGATCACGTCACAGCATAAGGCGTCTGACTTCTTGCCCTGCTGAGTGAATCGGGTCGGAAGGTAATCGTGGTATCCCACTGGGAATACAATTACCAGGTGCCCATTAAGGTTTTCCGGCCGAGCGTATTCACCACTGGCTTCTACCGGTCGACCAAACTCTTCTTCTTCGTAACTCATAACCACTCTCTCCCTTTAACGCTATTCTGCTGAATCTGCGTAGTCAGCAGGAATTGCTGTAGCTACTGGTCCACCGTCTTTGTTGACTACTTCAGCACCGGGTTGCTGGGTTGCTAATTCAGCAATTCTCTTCTCAGCTTCGGTTACCTTTTCTTCCCATCTTGTCAGCCCATTGAGTGCTGTCTCCCGGGCGCGCATTGCTGCACCCATCTCCTCGTACCAGTTACTCATCTACTGCCTCCTTGTTTGTTTTCCCGGACATCCCTTGTCCGAGGCTGCTATATCAAAGTCCAGTTCCCGGTTGAAGAGCGGGCACCAGACGCAGTTATCTCCCGGGCTTGCCTGGATATCTTCGAAGCGGTACGGGTGTGTCTCGATCTCCAGGTCCATCAACCTGAAGCCGATACGGTACATCCGCTCCAAGGAATCCAGTGCTATCTCCCGGTTATAGGGCTCGTGCCAAACGAAGGCGTCATCGAGCCAGCCAGATCGTGGGTAGAAGATCAGGGCGACGTTGCGGACCTCACGGCCGGCGCGCTCGTGTCCGAGCCCATAGAGGTGGACCTGGGCGATGTAGCCAGCTGGTGGTGACTCGCCCTTGCGCAGTTTCCGAATCTTGTCTGTACCTGTGGTCTTGTGATCGACCACGGTCTTGGTACGGGTGTTGAAGATGTCGCTGTGTCCCTGGACCATTGGGTCGGGAGATACGCCCAGCTCTGTGAGCCAGCCCTGATCTCCGACCTGATCCTGGTAGCGATTGATGGCTTTCTCTAGCCAGTCGTGTATAGCAGTTCCTACTATGGCTGGCCAGGGATCAGCCCAGATGTTGACTGCAGGTATTCCAGCGATCTTGTAGGCGATGCGACGGTCGCAAGGGTCACCCAGCTCCGAGGGACCAAGGCTCTTCTGTAGGGACCGGGGAGAACTCTGCTCGTTCCATAAAATGATCTCCGACAGTTCCTGCTTCAGGGCCATGGCTGCAGGGTCAGGGCCAAGCTGTGCGAACCCGTCATCATCCATGGGCACCCCCTTTTTGGTCAGGTGCCTGGAACCGTACTACTGCCCCCCGACAAAAGTCAGCAGGACACAGAGAAAGGCCCCAGCTGCACGCAGGTCAGCTGGGACCTCTCGGTCCGTACGAGTGTTGCTAGATCTAGATCATGGGCAGTGCGTGCACGGAGTCCTTGGACTTGCCCACGTTGTACCGCAGGGCGATGGCCCTGGCGATGGCCCGAGCGATCTTGACCGGTGGGTGGGCCACCAGCTGCACGGTGTGGCCGTGGCCGATGAGCCCGTCGACACCGCCACCCTTCTGGGCGAGCTTCTTGTGCAGATCATCTTCCTTGATGATCGTGGCGCACTCCCGGTAGAGCATGGCGAACGCCTCCACCACCCGGCCGTCGTACACGCCGCCGTCACCGGAGGTGTCGTAGACAGCCTGGACCTGACGCAGTGCCCAGTGCAGGTGTGTGAGACCACCCTGGCGCTTGGCAACACGCCGAGCCATGACCACAGCTGAGAAGCCCTTAGGGCTCCCGAGCGGGATGTTCAGCTCGTCCAGGACCACACCGATGGCCTGAGCCAACGGGTCACCAGCGGTGCGCGCGACTCGGAACTGGGTCCAGGCATTCACCGAGCGTCGGTAGTTGAGGTCAAGGAACAGTTGTGCTTCCTCAGCCAGGGACAGACCCGAGTGCACAATGGCCTGGACCTGCTCCTCGTAACCAACCTTCCGGCAGGCAGCTCGGCGCTGCTGTCCATCCAGGACGGCCAGTTCACCGTTGGGGCGCCGCGACAGGGTGAATGTTCCCAGGGCTGCCTTGTTGAAGTTGGCGATGATGTGAGCGATCTCTGGTCCCTCTTCCCCACGCTGGATGCGAGGGTCGATGGTGGTGTCGTTGAGATTCACCCACTCGTAGCGGAACGAGTGGTTGGGGTTGCTGGACTTGAAGCCGGCGCTCACTACGTGGGCAGCGGCATCCTGGGGCTTCGGGGGCTCAGCTGTAGCGGTCTTGCCGCCATCTGCAAACTGCACGGGATTCACTGTTCTCTCTCTCCTTGGAGTCTTTCGCCATGTGCCTCCAGGCGTCGCCGCATGGCGTGGATTCTGTTGGTTGCGGTACGGACTTTGCCTTTGAGTACAGCAATGTCCTCTGGTTCGATGTTTTGGAAGTCGTGCATCTGCCCTGCCTCCCAACTGAGCTGGTCCAGGCTTGTGATCAGTTTCTGAACGGCGGGAAGGTAGACCGGCAGACTGCCTGCCTGAGGTTCGAAAGCCTCAGGCCTGTTGTTTTGTTTGGGTGTGCGACGCGCCAGGCGCCAAGGCGCTGCACGTGCATTGCGCAGAGATTCTGTTGCCCGTCGATCTGCCTCAGTGACCGAGACACCAAGCGACCAGACGTTGCGTACGAACTGACGCATGGATGATGCGGTCTCTGCGCCCAGGGACTCTGCTTGTGCGATCAAGCGCTGGAAAGGTTCCTCGATCTCAGGATGCTTGACCCTCAGTCTCCGGTACGTGTGACAGATTTCCCGTATCAGCTTCACGTGGATCGGTCGGAAGCCAAACAGATCAGCGCACTGCATCACGTACCCGGTGTAGGCGTTGCCCTTGCGGAGCTGTGCCTCTGGGACACCTCGTTCACGCAGGCTAGCTCGGCGAGCACGTTCCCTCACAGATTGCTGGCTGCGTCGTTCTTGATGAATGGGCTTGAGCAACTCGGTCCACAGTTCATCGAGTTCCATCCACGTCATGGGCCTGCGCTCCAGGCCCTCCTCAGCCTCCAGTTTGTTGGCCAGCTCGTAGTGGCTGACAACTGTGTCCCAGTTGTGGGCGACCACTACCGGGACTTCTTTCCAGCGCAACACATCGGCAGCGAGCACTCTGCGTGCTCCGTCCAACATGACGAAGTCACTGCGCAAGAGCACCGGGAATAGCATCCCCTTCTCAGCCAAGCTTGCTTTGAGCTTGTCTACGGGGAGTAGGTGGTTATCTGGACGCAGCCACACTGGATTGGCGTCGTAGATCTCCCGGATCGACAGCCGAACATCGCTACTCAAGGTCTCTCCTTTCCTCAGTCTCCTTTAGGAGGACTTGACCGACGCACGCAAGACTACAGGGGGATGTACCCCCTTGTCAAGGGTACGGTTCTGAAACTTCCTGGCGGGGAAAACAGGAGTGCCCCCAGATCCAGGGGGCTGAGGAACCCTGGATCTGGGGGCGTGGGTGGAGAGAGTAAAGCTTAGTGCTTGCCCCCGTTGAGTACGGTGGCTTCCTCGACCCTGAATGGCTGGCCCACACCATCGAGCGTGGTGCGCTTGGTGACACCCTCCATGATCTCGCGGAGACCATCCTCCAGCTGATGGACCCGGACGCCTTCCTTGGCGCCTTCCATGAGGTCCAACTGCGGCTTGAGTGTGGCAGCAGCACGCTCCAGGGCAGCAGTGTTCACGACGCCAGGAACACCGTCGTTGTGGGCCATGATGTAACGCTGTGACCGCCGCGCAGCCTCAACCACGAACGCGGGCAGGAAGTTTTCGTAGGCCTTGGCAACCTTGGCCCAGTCCACGTCTGCAGCAAGGAAGTCCTTGCCCAGGGTGTTGATGATCAGACGACGGAACGCAGGCTCATCGAGCTTGGTGATCTCGATGACGGCGTCGATACGGCCTGGGCGCAGTGCACCCTTCTGAATGTCTTCGATATGGTTGGTGGTGAACAGGCCAATGATTTCCTTGCCCTTGGTCACCGCCCCATCGAGCATCTCCAGGAGTCGGGAGATCTCCACCTTGGTCGAGGTCCCGGCGTGGACATCGAGGTCTTCGATGGCGACCACGGCCGGTGCGTACAGTTCAGCTGTCTTCATGACTGTGGCCGGGTCATCGTGCCCGGTACGGCACATGATGAAGGTCCAGCCCATGTCAACTGCTTCCTTTGCAGTCAGCATGACACCCAGGGTCTTACCGGTGCCGAATGGGCCGGCGAAGAGCACTGCGCGCTTGAGCGGCAGCCCTTGAGCCCGCATCTGGTCGGCGTAACGGATCGGAGCCCAGACGTGAGCGAGCAAGTCGTCCATGACGTCTTGGCTGTAGACCACAAGCTCTGGGTCCACCCTGGACAGATCGATGAACTCGGGCTCCATGCCATGTCCGTTGATGGCCTTGCCCTTGTAGATCGAGTCAGACTTCAGGTGGTCCTCGATCAAGGTGAAGATGGCCTCGATCTCCTTGCGCCACTTGCGGGGAGCGGTGACGGTGAGCTGGAAGCAGTAACCGTTCTCATTCTGGCCGACACCAACGTCGAAGGTGGCGTCGTAAGCAGGAAAGTTGACCAGCCCCCATGGCACCTGAGCTGTGGTCCCCCGCGCATCGAGCTTGATGGAGCGGAACTCTGGCGGCTGCGGCCCGAAGAAGGTCATTCGGGTGACGCCGAAGCCGGTGGTGCCGGTCAGGAGACGCATCACCTGCATAAAGGCGTATGCACCATCGAACGGCCGGTACGGCAGTGTCTTGGTGAAGTCGAACTTCATCTCTTCCTGCTTCTTGTGGTTACGCAGGAAGTCGATGGCCTTGTCCAGCTGGCCACGGAATTGCTGAGGGAGCACCCACTTGTCGCCCTCGTAGATCAGGCTGTCGTCTTGGACCCTCTTCTCTCCAAGCTTGGCCAGTATCTCGTTGACGGCGTCACGGATCTTTTCATCTTCAGAGGGTCCCTGCTCCCGACGCTTACGCGACTGGACCTCCTCCATGAACTCAGCGATGAACTCCTCACCAGAGAAGCCGGGTACGGGGATAAGCTCTTGACGGGTAGCCATTCTTTTCTCTCTCCAGTTTCTCAGTCCCACCAGCCCTTTTTGCTGGCGTGTCGATGGTTTCCGGGCTCAGGCTGGAAGATCTCCACTTCTCCAGAGCCACGGTGTTGTTTACGTGCATCGAGCATCAGGTCTCGAACCTGGGCACGATCCGGTCCCCACCAGCCCAGGTGCTTGTCGTAGCTGCTGGGTGGTGTGGTGTAGTTGTAGTGGAACAGCCGTGGCCACTCTGCTTCCCAGGTACACGACTGCAGCTTGTCCCAGTAGCGCCTGGGATGCGAGCGATCCTGTCGAATTGGTTCAGCTGGCAGGTCACAGACTCTGGGCTCGCGCCCGTAGGTTCGCAATGAATTCTCACAGCGGTGGTGATCAGGCACCCACCATTCAGACTGCACCCACCAGGGCGTGTCCTTGTCCGTACGGGACATGGCTTCCTATCTAGTGCCGGACTCTCCGGTTACCTAGACAAAGCCAGACTCCTTGATCACTTACTTGTCCCTTCAATTGGTAAGCGGGGCGCAGGTCCACCACTCCGGGGAGAACGATGCTTTATTAGCCGGTTACTTGGGTGGCCTTCACGTGGGACTTGAGGTGCTTCTTAACGTGTTAACGCCCCTAAGTGGGTGGAGCCGGATTCGAACCGTGTACCCCCTCTTCTGGGCTATCCACCCAATTGAATTTTCACGTCACCCGGGCCCAGGGTCACCGCCCTGCCCCGTATACCGTTGCAGCACTCGCCTGGCTTCCCGGGGACGGGTGGGTCCTATTTATTAAGCCCGCCCCACCAAGAGGACTCATGATTCTCATTTTTAGACGGTCGACAGAATCATGAACCTTGACCCGAGCCCCTGCGCAGATTCGAACTGCGAGCCTTGTCGTTAGGACCGACGTGCTCTTCCGTTGAGCTACAGGGGCAGGTGAGATTCTTCTACCTGTGATGCTCCCATCTCCTTGGCTACTGCAAGTACTGCGGTAACACCTGTGGACTGATCCCATGCTGTATGGCGCATTCCTGCTGGACCATATCCAAGTACGGTTCTACATGCGTACTTTATTGCCTCTGCTGCTGTCAATAGCGGCCAGCAATCGGTGCAGACGAAGAAGATACCGCTACTTGAGGTTTCTCTCTCTTCATAGGTCACAGACCTGGGCACTACCCGACTCCAGGGCCAGCCACAGTGTTGGCAAGCTGAATGACGTGGAGCAGCTGCGCGCAGCATGGGTGCGATGGCACGCCGGTACCTGAGGTTCATGACTCACACCCCCTCCTCGATGATGACTGTTCCCAGGGCTCCTATCCTGTTAAGGATGACAGCCTCTACGACAGGCGGTAGCGACCAGCCAAGTCGCTGCAGTCGTAGGCATCCACTGAGCACAGCATTACTGCCTTGCCCCACCAGGGTCAGCTGTGGCTCTATCTCCTTCAGGAGATCCTCATAGCCTTCCCGATCAGTCACTAGGTACGGCAGCAAGTTGCGCAGTACAACGACCAAAGAAGCACCAGTAATGGTCCATCGGCCGATGAACGGCATCATGAGCCCGTCACGGTAGACGTGGGAGTGTGCTTCGGGGCAGTGCTCCAGACATGGGTGGCGCAGGATCTCACTGACTGGCCTGGTCTCCTTGCCCTCGGAGCTGGTGCCGGTCAACTCGCACATTCTCCGGACCACGACAAGGTTCTTGGAGTCCACGACCATGACGTACTGGCCGGTCCTGCGACTGTGGTTCTTCTTGATGTAGACCCGGCCCTTCAGGTCCACGATGCCGGCCATCCACGCCAGCTGCTGCTGTGTGATCATGACGCCTTCTTAGGCTTCGGCTTAGGAAGGGCGCTCGATGGGACGTCGTTGCAGAGTGTGGTCTTTCTGCACATCTCACAGGGGCCGTGGCTCTGTGCCAACGAGAGGGGCCAATCCCTTTTCTTGCTACATGGGTCGCAGTAGAACATTGAAGATCCTCAGCTTCTCTCCAGGGAAGTTAGGTGGGACAGTGCTCCGGTGCTCCGGGGTACCCTTGGCGGTCCTTGGAGCTTTGCGCGATGCTCTCAGATCGTTAGGACCAGGTACTGGTGACCAACCTAAGCCGGTCAGAGACCTGGTGGCAGATCTTTAGGAGAGCAGATCCAACAGGAGTGGCCTCTCCTTCGCGCTGGGCGCTGTCCCACGCCCTTGGAGCTTTAGTTGAGTGTCACATCCTACTCAACTCCTTAGATATCTCTTGCGTAGACACACCAGGGCTCGAACCTGGAACCTCACGGGTGTAAACCGTGCGCTCTCCCATTGAGCTATGCGTCCATGCCAAACCCCCTGGCAGGTTCATCGGCTTCATCGCGTCTTTCGGGACGCTCTGCCTCCCCCACCAGGGGGTGTTCAAGGCCTTCCCAGGCGGCTCGGTGCAGAGAAACCTGGGAAGCTGATCCTCCCCCTTTGCGCCCACCGGAGGGGGAGGTTGGTCCGGCCGGTCCACCAGCTGACGGGGAGAAAGGAAATCCCATGGAGTGCCAGACTGTTTGGGGCGACTTCTGCGAAACGGGCGCTCTGCAGTACCGGGGACTACCGTGCAGCACCATTCCGCTTCATCAGTGTAACGCCCTTCGCGGGAGACGCTACATCTGTTGATGTTCTTCAGTTTTCAAGTAGCTCATCCAGGTCCTCAAGCTCCCTGGCGCTGATGCAACAGTACCACACCCCTACGTGGGGGTGTCAACCCCTTGAGGAAGAACTAGTTCCGAAGATCCAAGACATCGGACATTTGGTGTAGCATCACCTGCTATGGGGTTATCGCTACAGGATAGGGTTGCAGCCCTCCCAGAGCTGGAGCGCCTGGCGTGGTTGGCGGAACAACCGTCGTACATGATCGAGGAGATGCTCCGTGGGGAGTGGTGGTGGGTCGCACGACCAGAACAGGTGCCGCCTGATGGCGGGTGGTTTGTCTGTCTAGCCTTAGCCGGACGCGGCTTTCGGGAAATCAAGAAGTGGAAGTGAATGGATCGTTGGTCAAGTCCTTAAACATCCTTATGACAGCAGCGGCACGCCCACTGAGTGGTTGGTGATCGCGGAGACCTTGTCCGATGCCAGGACCATCTGCATGGAGGGGCCGGCAGGCATCCTTCGGGTATTGGAGCGTCGGAAGATTCGGCACCGCTACAAGATGTCCCCACGACCTATGGTGCTGTTCCCCAACGGGTCGAAGATCTACACCGAGGGCGCGGATGACCCGGATGTTGGTCGTGGTTACAACTTAGCTGGGGCGTGGCTTGATGAGATCTGTGTCGCTGAGAATGAGCCGATAACCACAGCGCGGGGGCAAATCCCGGTACAAGATGCGTGCGTTGGGGACCTAGTGCTGACGCGCAAGGGATGGCGTCCAGTTATTAAGGCTGGGCTCACTCGCCGTAATGCTGAGGTTCTGGAGATCAGAACCACTTCGGGTGTCGTCAGAGTCACACCAGAGCATAAGGTTTGGGCAAACGGCCGGTGGGTTGACGCACGCCACGTAGCGCCATATGACATTATGGCGACATGTCAACAGGAAATGAAGACCCAGTCGCTAGCGAAGCTCCCGCCTTCTATGACTGGGATGATGAACGCTGGTACTTCAATAAGAGGATGGGCTACCACCTCAATCGGTCTGGGTCATTGCTCCATAGATGTATCTGGATCAAGGAGTACGGACCCATCCCAGACGGCCATGAAGTCAACCACATTAATCGGAAACGCTGGGATAACCGGATCAGAAATCTGGAGCTTCTTACCGCTCACGATCACCGAGTCCTTAGCTGCAGGCAGCGGGATGATGAAGCATGGATTAGCAACACTTCCTCAGAGGCCACCTCTAAGCGGCTCACAGCTTATTGGGGGCGTCGAGAAGCACGACAAGTCATCTGTGCTCAATGCGGTGTTGACTACCTTAGTACCGGGATGCGAGCAAAGTTCTGCAGTGCCTCTTGTCGAGCGGCAGCCGGTAGAGAAAAGAACAATGACGCTCGTCGTAGACGTCGTCAAGGTCTCCGCTCCAGTTGACGTCTATGACATTACGGTTGCTGGTGACGCTCCAGAGTTCTTTGCCGGAAGTGGTCAGCTGCTTATCCATAATTGCAAATGGCGTTGGCCAGGACGCTCGTGGAGTGAAGGAATCATGCCTTCCCTACGAACCGATCTTTCGAATGATCATCCACGAGCCTTTGTAACTACGACACCGAAACCGATCGATATCATCCAGGACTGGGTAAAGCGAGATGATGGCACAGTCCACGTTATTCGTGGGTCCACGTTCGAAAACCAAGCCAATCTATCCTCACTGGTAATTGAGGAATTAAGACGTCGTTTCGAGGGAACTACAATCGGTCGTCAGGAATTGTATGGCGACATCATTGAAGCTTTCGACGGCGCCTTGTTCACGCGCCTGGACATTGAGAACAACCGGGTTGACGACACACCTGATGGTCTAGTTGCCACGGTCGTTGGCGTAGACCCAAGCCTCACTGGTGAAGATGACGAGATGGGGATCGTTGTCGTATCCCGTGACCGGCAAAAGCATTTGTACGTTCAAGCTGATCGGTCAGTTATGGCCGTGGGCCGAGCTGCAGCTCTGGAGGCTTGGCGCGTTGTATCTGAGTTCGGTGCTGACAAGCTGGTGGTCGAAGAGAACTTGGGCAAGCGCTGGATGCAGCAGGTATTTCATGATGCCTACTTCGAGCTGGTTGGCCAGGGCGTATTCGAGCCACATACCAAGCCACCGCTGGTTAGAATTGACACCAAAGTGGGTAAGAGAACTAGAGGCGAACCTGTTGCAATGCGTTGTGAGCAGGGTCGGCTGCACATGGTGGGGCATATGCCTAAGCTGGAGGATCAGATGTCCACCTTTGTTGGGTGGGGGTCACGTGAATCTCCAGACCGACTGGATGCCCTAGTCCATGCTTGCCGTTTCTTAATGGACGGTGAAAAGAAAGAGGTTCGGATCGCAAGCCCACGTGATGTTTTGTCTACGACCCTGCAGTCGTTATGGCAAGATGCCGGGAGCTATAGCAACTTCTAGTTGATGCCGATACCATCTCGTAGTGAATCTGCCTCTCTGAGGAGGCCCCTCTTGACAATACATGTCTCCGTAACGGTAGACGGCTGCGAATGCTGTAACCCAAATCAAAAGAATTTGGTTCTACACGTCGGAGCACCCCAGGAAACTACCCCCGAGGAACGGGTTGCGGGGCCCGCCCCAACCTGCAAGATACAACGAAAGGTATGTGTGGCAATGGACCTCCAGGCAGACAAGAAGGTTGCCTTATCTGTGGCTTTCACAGATGAAGTAGGTAACTCTGTTCCGTCGCCAGTAGGCGAGACCGTGGTTTACACGGTAGATGACCCTTCAATTATTGCTCTGACAGACAATGGCGATGGCACAGCCTCTGCGGCAGCGACTGGCGTACTTGGTACGGCCAATGTGCATGTGGATGCTACCGGCCCGGTTGAGGCCACTGGCGACCTGCAGCTTGTTGTGGTCGCTGGCGACGCTGAGCGTATCGAGATTGTTCCCGGTGCCGTGGAGGAAGTTACTCCAGACGGTCCGTAACTAATAACAAGAAGCCCAGGACCAGCAAAAGGGGTCCTGGGCTTTTCTCATGTGCGCTTGCGTCCACCACCAGCTCCTCGTCCCGGCCTGCAGCGATTCCAATCTTCAATCTCCCAGCTCCGGCTGGAAAGCCAGTAGGGTGCACCGCTGATGTAGTCATCAGGCTCCGGGAAAGGGTAGCTGTAATAGCGACCACCTATCTTCCTGGACTCAGTCAGGTACCGGGTAACAGTTGCCACCTTCAATCCCAGTAGCGCAGCTACAGCTCCGGTGTCCATGGGGAGATGCTGGACATGGCTCATGGCACAGGGGTCTCACCTTCTTGGTACAGCTCTGTCTCAAGTGTCCAGACAGAACTCTCAGGTGAATAGCGGGCGTAGTACAGCCATCCTTGAATTGGTTCCTCTTCTATGTCTTCAGCACAGCGAGCCCATTCTTGGCACACTATTTTTGCATAGGCAACAGCTGCCTCAGGGGTTGTAAATACATAAGCAGTGGGATCTGTGTGGGTGTCATCAACCATAGTCACAAAGATCTTCATTATTTCTCCCTCCAGAACCGGACTCTGTCCATGTCTTTATCCCACCAGAACTGGATTTTGCCGGTGCGATAACAGATTTCGCAGTCTTCTGTTGGTCCGTCAGTCCATTTAGAGCAGATGACTATGGGCCCGTTTACATCGAGTTCTCCACCAATATTGTTGCAATAGGCTTGAGCCTCAACATCGCTGAACGTTGTGTATTTGAATGGGTCCACCGTTATCAAGGTGAAGACAAATGCGGTGGCAAATATGATCAAAGCTTTCATCTCAAGTCCCTAGTTATCGAGGCCACCAAGAATGGCAGCAAGATACATCTGCACCTGGGCCTGGTGGGCATTTCGACTGGAGCATGCCGACTTATAAACGAAGTTGTTCTCCAGCAACTTGGAAGCTGCGT
>Ga0105252_10000795_pt1 | contig 16859 bp, 33 predicted proteins | sample EasRivMeERMZT100_FD_89675 | JGI IMG/M metagenome (GOLD analysis project Ga0105252, IMG submission 89675) | Soil microbial communities from meander-bound floodplain in the East River, Colorado, USA - East River MetaG ERMZT100 | ecosystem: Environmental > Terrestrial > Soil > Floodplain | place... | reverse complement strand
TCAAAGGTTGCGCGTAAGCAAGGAATTTCGTGACCACGTTCACCTGCTTGTTTATGAGCATCTACAGCCAAGCCTGCTTTCTTCTGAGGGAGTAAACCACACAAGCAATAAGGCGCTGCGTAGGCTGATGGTTCGAGTTGGAGACAAGCTGGACAATCTGTTCCATCTTTCTCTTGCGGATATCACTTCTCATAAGCCAGAAATTGTTGCCGAGAAGAAGGCGAACTGTATGGCTCTGTGGGAGCGTTGCAAGAAACTGAATGAAGAGCAACATGTAACTCGTATCAAACTTCCAACTGGAACTGGTATGGTTGTTGCCGAAGCTCTCGGGATTCAGCCTGGTCGTGAACTCGGCGAAATCATGCGAAAGCTTGAGCAAATGCTAATCGATGGCGACATCGCCACGGATGCCGACTTTGCTGCGGTCGCAAAGAACATGAGGAGTGTTAATGAGTAACTTTAGCAAAGAAGATAAGATTAGGTTTGTTTCTGGTGTTCGTACTGCCAGAAGGGCTCGGGTGAAGAATAATGATATTGTTGCCGCTGTCATTGGGCAACATACAGAATTCTTGAGAAACAAAAATGTAACTGGTTATATTATGGCTTGTTATCTGGATATGTTGAGGATTCACAGAGCCAAAAGTAAAGCTCTTACTCTAGATATTCTTCAACCTATTTATGACAACACGTTAAAACAGGCAGAACAGGCAAGCGTCCAAGACAGGACGCTTGCCATCCTGGATCAGGTATATGATTATGATTTTGAAATACATAACAGCACTGGTCAAGCAATTCGCAGCGCGCGTGGGTATTTTCTTGAGTGCGCTCTTGAGTCGTTGTTTGATCAGCTTGCTCCAGAGCAATACTTTGCACAGGTTGAAATTCGTCACAATCTCCGTAAGAAGCGTATTGATTTCGTTGTTGGTATCTCCAATCTTTCAGACCCTCATGAGAATGTTTTGTATGTGACAGTGAAGAAGTCACTTCGCGAGCGCGGGTCACAGGTAACAGATGAAAGAAAGTTTCTTGGCGACGCTCCATTGTTCTTTTTTTATGCCGATGATGTGAAGCTTTCCGAAGGAATTATGGAAGGATTCTACGAAGATGACATCGTAATGGTTTGTCCAGAATACAACATCGCGAGCCATTATCCTGGAAAAAGAAATGTAATCAGTTATGAAAAGTTTTTCTTGGAACTTTTGCCTGTTTATCTGAGGGATAAGGCAAACTTCAAGATTACCGACTTTGGAATTGAAACCGATCATCAAAGAATCCAGCGTCCAGGGTTTACTCTAGTAAGAGCTAATGCTTAAACTTGTCATATATCCAGACCCGATTCTGGACAAGATTGCAGAACCTGTGGTCGAATTCAACGAAGAATTGGTTCAGCTTGTAGAAGAAATGTATGCTATAATGAAAAAAGAGAAAGGTATTGGTCTGGCTGCTCCTCAAGTTGGTGTCTCCAAGAGAATTTTTGTAACTGAAATTGATGGTGTTAAGATGACGCTTATCAATCCAGAGATTGTTGAATCTCACGGAGAACTTGCAATCGAGGAAGGGTGTTTATCTTTTCCAGGTTTGAAGGTGAAAGTACAAAGAAAGTCCATGATCACGATGGCATTTCAGCGAACTGATGGAACGAAAGTAAAGCTTGCTGTAGGTGGTCTTGCAAGTATCTGTTACCAGCACGAGCTTGATCACTTGAATGGTATTACATTTATCGAAGTCTTATCGAAAGATACAAAAACATATATTAAACGTCGCTTAGAAAGGTTGAAGAATGCAGCCGCCAACAAACAAGCCTGACGAAGTTGAAGCCCTACAGGATTTTAGTAATCGTTGTCGTAGGTTTTTGACCTCATATGTTCCTGATTTTAAACACTGCTTCGTAGCTGGTGGTATATTTCCTAGAATGTATCACAATCTACCAATTCGCGATGTAGATGTTTACGTGGATAGTGATGACGCATTCATTGCATTTGTCAATGAATATAAGAATTTGCCTGGCATATCTCTGGTTAAAGAGAGCAAGCGCTTTTTTAAATTTCAAGATACAAGCACTGGCATTGGTATTGACTTGATTGGTTTTCATAATCCAAAGACCAGAAGTTTTGTTTTGAATTTTGATTTTACAATTTGCCGCTGCACTTATGGTAGTAGTGGCCTTATTGCTCAAGGCACCTCGGATTATGCTGATATAGTTGCAAAGAAGCTTGTGTTTACTGGTCGCTCAATGTACACCGAGAATGACAACAATCTACTTGGAAGATTGAAGAAATATCTTGACTTGGGCTTCACGGTGGATCATAATGAGCTAACCAAGATGTACAAGTTTCTTCTCAGCCCAGAAGCTAAGAAGTATACTTTGGAAAAGGGTTATGCTTAATAAAGAAGTAGAAGATTGTACCATTTTTTTGACTGTAGCTGGGTCAAAGGCTTATGGTACTGATACACCCGAAAGTGACACGGATGTCCGTGGTGTATGCATTCCCAAAGACCACGCCTATTATGTTGGTATGGGAATGAAGAAGTTCGAACAGAAAGAAGGCGGCTGGGAAGATGATAGGGTAATTTATGATCTCCGCAAAGCTCTCAGTCTCATGGCTGATGGAAACCCCAACATGGTTGATCTGCTTTTTGCAGACGACAAGTCCATTCTCAAAATGGACCCCGCTTGGGAAAAGATTCGATCACAGCGCGATAAGTTTCTTTCCAAGAAGATGCGATATACCTACGGTGGCTATGCGTTTGCTCAATTGAAACGCATTCAACGTCATCGTGGTTATCTTATGAATCCTCCAAAGGAAAAGCCTGAACGCTTGAAGTTTGGTCTTGCTAACGAAAAGATTGTAAAGTCTGAGGATATTGGAGCCTTTCAATGGCTCCTCTGTGCGTTTCTGCGCGACAGCGTGCAGCTTATGAACTTCTCTGACCAGACCAAAGCCGAACTAGAAGAGCACTTGAACTCTATTGGCCTTATTCAGAGCGCGATGACAGAAGACGTTTCTCTTGAAACCTGGAAGAAAATGCAACAGGTAACGGGAGTATCTGACGCTCTCATGGAACTCATGATGAAGGAAAAGGCGTATGCGAACTCCATGGCTGAATGGTCTTCTTATCAGAACTGGCAAAAGACTCGAAACGATAAGCGCAGGGTACTTGAACAGAAGTACGGCTTCGATACAAAGCATGCTATGCATCTTGTTCGTCTTATGAGAATGGGTCTTGAGATTCTTGAGGATGGAGTTGTTCGTGTTCTTCGTCCTGATGCTGAGGAATTGAAGTCTATTCGTTTCGGTGGTTGGTCTTATGAAAAGGTTGTAGAGTATGCGACCGAATGTGAGAAGAAGATGGACGAGCTTATGAAAACTACGAAGCTCCCAACTAATCCAGATCGCAACACAATTGACGAACTGTGTCAAGAAACAATTGAAAAATATGTGTTCGCAGGAGAGAAGTAATGTCTTCATTTATAACATTTCCAGACTCGGCTCAAAGTATTGTGATTACGAATAGCTCGTTCACTTCTGCGGCGGGCACACAGGTTGGGTTTGAAACAAATAAATCTAGTACATCTGGAAAGACAGGCTCTGGCATCAATCCTCGACTGTACTTCAAGTTTGTCAAATCCAAGTTGCAAAAGCTAGAAAAGGACAAGCTTAAGAAGAAGTTGACCAAACTACAAGAAGTTGTCAACAACGCAAAAGATCTTGGTCAACAAGCCTTCTATGAAAAGCTCATGGAGACGATTGCCATTACTGTACGTGAAATGGAAGTCGCTGCTGTTGGTTGCGACCGTTGGGTTTCGCAAGCAGTGATTGACAAGTTCCATAAGGTCTATCGTCCCGACGGAAATAAGATCGTCTTCTTTGATCCGTGGGAAAAGTTTCCTCGAACACCACCTGTCGAAGTGGCTGAGAAAATCAAGAAGATCAGAGAGCTAAAGCTCTTCGACGAGTATTTTGTATTGTATTTGGATTATGCAAAACAGGAACTCAAGACCAACAAAGACAAGATTCGAGAGAAGGATCCCATTCTTTTTGGTAGATTTTCTTATGCACCAGACCGTTATTACTTTATTGTGGATTGGATAGATGAGTATTGTGATCTGACGTTCGATAAGTTCATTGATACGATCAAGTCAGAGAATCCAATTGATCAAAAGATTCCCGAGCCTTCTCCTCAATACTTTGAACAAGTCAAGAAAGAAGTGATGGAGAGACACGAACGTCTCAAGAGTTCAAATAATAGTAATTTCCGCCAGAACATGGCTGAGGAAGATCGTTTGCGTAACACAAAGACCAAGAAGCCTTGGTGGAAATTTTGGAGTAAATAATGAAGAAGACTCTTCTGATTGATATGGATTGTACGCTTGTGAACATGCTTCCGCCGTGGCTCAAACGCTACAACGAGGAAACTAAATCGAAAGTTACTCTTGCAGACATCAAAGAGTACAATGTTGGGCTCGTATGTACCGACGAAAAGGTTCTCTACGACATCCTGGATGAGCCTGGGTTCTTTTATAATATGGAACCCATGCCTGGTGCTCATAAGTATTTCCAAAAGCTTCTGGATGAAGGTTACGATCTTGTTGTGGTTACTCAACCACCCCGTCGAGTTGATCTTGCGATCCGTGACAAGAGACGATGGATGAAGAAATATTTCCCCAACTTCGAGCTTATGAATATGATCTTCTGTCATAGGAAGAATCTTATTGATGGCGCTCTTTTGTTCGATGACAAACCTTCACATCTGGTAGAGTGGAAGAAAGCACATCCAGATGGCATCCTCGCAACCCTTGATTGGCAATTTAATAGGGTTCCAGTGGACTGTAGAGTCAGCCTTGAAAACGGCTGGGAAGAGTTTTATGAGTTTGTTAAGAAGAACTTTTAAAGCTATTGTAATCCTTTTAAGGGTATACAGTATTCTTTTTTGTATTCTTTCTCTGGGTTATTTTTTTAATAACCATGTTTTCAAAGAAGAAATTCCAATAGCTTTTACGTTTGATTACTTTTCGCATATATTTATAGAAGGAGCGCTTGTTGTAATGTTTATAGCAACGGGTTGCCTGTGTTTAATGAGTACATTGAAATTGGCAACAAAGAAAAATGAAGGCACTAAGCAAAATCGAAGTAACGATAGAAATACTCAGAAGTAAGTGTGAGGATGTAGAATCATCGTCAGAAGCAGACATCCTTGTGTCTTTGTTGGAAAATATCACAAAAGATTACGATTACGACATACATTGTCTTACAGCTCCAGAAACAAACGTCTTAAAGAAAGTAGCAATTATTAGGACTCCCAATTTTTCAATTGACCTTATCAATCCAAAGATAATGGGATTGCAGGATAGGGTTGTCTCCTTGAGAGAGTCTTGTGCTTCTTTTCCTGGAGCACACTATAATTGTTTTCGATATGATACAGTCTTCATCGAAAATGGATTCAAGAAAGAAGTCTTACAACTCAAGGGCTATCCAGCTTTGCTCGCGCAGCATGCTATAGATCACCTGAACGGAACGATTTATCATGACCGACTAATAAAGTTTGCGGTCGTCCGAAATGGTGGTAGAATATTAGGGAAGGACTATTGCCCTTGCGGAAGCAACGGCAGCAAAAAAAGGTTTGACTCATGCTGTGCGAAGAAATGAACGCAGAACAACTTCACTTTTTTATAAAGGAAGCGTTCGCATCTATCAGAGAAATCAACAGAAGATTCGATGAATTGAAATGGGTCTTTCGTCTGGAGTCCTGCAACGAGGAAACTAAAGCGGAAATTAGAGAACGTTTCAAGAAATTACAGGAAACAAAGTTTTGTTTGATTTACTCTATTTATGATATAAGGATGCAGTTCTGTAAGACTTTCGAAGCACATAGTAAAATCTTAGGAACAATCAAACTATACGAAGAGTTGAGGGATTTATAAGGTGGCAGTCAAAGATAAAATTCAATGCCCTATTAGACTATATGAAAGCGATTATCTCAAGATAAAAGAGAAAATTGTGCAGGATAAGGTGACTTTTCAGAAGGTGGTCGAAGTCTTGTTGCTTGCGTATATTAAGGGAAATAAGGAAATCCAAAACATAGTTAATAAATATGCCGATGATAAGAACTCAAAAAAGAGAAGATACTCGTTGGATGAAATGGAAACGAATGAATTGTTGAGGGTTATCGAAGAGGAGCATTCTCCTTTGCGACACCTAGAAAAACTTTCTAAGGAGATCAAAGAAGAAGATGGACAGGATTTACACAATAGACATAGATTCTAATCTGGATGGAAGATTGAAGGAATTTCAGAAGATGTTGAAAGAGGGCGAGGAAATTGTCCATCAAACAACTACTGGATCGAAACTTATAATTACCGTTCGAGAAACGAAGAAAGGCAGACGAAACCTTTTGCTTGAAGAGCATGGTGCCCGTTTGAAGTAAATGGGAATCCCGCGCCAGCCCACATGTTCGTGTATTGAATGTAAGTTTTATGGGTTGGTTTATAGTTCGCTTGTAAATGTATACAAGTGTAATGAATGTAAAACAACTGTAAAAGGTAAATACGTAGAGGATATTATTCTAGCATATGGAGTTTACAAGTCATCAAACCCTCCTATACTTATTCCACACTACAATGCAATCTTTTGTATTAGCTGTTTGCGAACAGGAGGTCTGAGTTTCAAGGGAACAATAGTTGATTCTGTCTTTTGTGAGAAGTGTAAATATGATATTCCAATTTATTATTTACATGACGCAATGGTTAGCGCCTACAGAACGAAGCTTTTAGAAAAGACATACAATACGATATACACTGTCTTTGGTGAGGGTAGAACATGCTAGACGCCTGGATCATCGAAAGAATAAAGGAAAAAGAAAAAGAAGCTGAACGACCACAAATTAGGTGTCCAGTCCCAAACGATTATCCTTGCCAAGACGACGAAAAGGTTGTAGAATCAGAAGTCAAACGAGGCATCTTTAAAATCAATATTCATGGTAGCGACGATGAAGAAGAAGAGAATAAAACCTCGGCAGCCTAGAAATTGGCTCGCCGTTCATGCTCACAACAAAACATCTGCTGGGCCGATGAAAGATAAAAAGAAAAAGAAGCTCGAACGCGACATTTTTGAAGAACTCATGGAAGGCTTAGACGAAATAAAGCGTCGCAGAGAATCGGAGGAATAATGATTATCGGACTTGGGTATAAAGCTCGCAGTGGAAAGGATACGATAGCCAATTATCTCAAGGAAGTTCATGGGTTTAAAAGAATTGCTTTTGCTGATGCACTAAAGGAAGCCTGCCGCGCCATATTTGATTTTAATGACGAACAACTGTACGGCAATCAAAAAGAAGTAGAAGACCCATATTGGAAACTGACTCCACGATATGTTCTGCAATTTGTTGGAACTGAGTGTATGAGAGAAGTTTTTCATAAGGATATTTGGGTTAAGGCAGTAGAGAAGAAAATCCTTAGCTCAAATGATAATTGGGTCATCACTGATATGAGATTTCCCAATGAGGCAGAAGCTGTTCAGCGTTGGGGTGGATTTCTTGTAAGAGTGGATAGACCCAATGCTGGAGCAACTGGCGGAATAGTATCTCACCCATCTGAAATTTCTATGGACAATTTCGACGAATGGGATTATACTCTTCGTAACGATGTTCAAGTTCATGCAGCCCTCTATGCTAAGGTGGAGGAAATGTTTGAATATCTCAAAGAAAGTGGAGTAAAGTGATGGCCCGTAAATCTCGTAAACAAACCGATCTTGCCGATGACGTTGCCGAAGCTTTTGATGAAGCCATTGAAGATGAGCGAGTCGAAGTAAAAAGTGGAGAGCTTCAAGAACACCAACAGGATGCTTTTGAAAAATGGGAAGCCTTCTGGCGTCTGGGTTGTGACTGGCACGCCTCTCCCGAAGCGTGGCAGGCGTGGAATGGCGCTATTGATTTGATTAGTGAATATCTGGCTAACGGCTTCTCTGAGAATGAGTTCTATCATTCCATTCCCAAGATGGGCAAGGTTGTCGAGAAACTAAAGCGATTCAAAGTGAAGTAATGGATGTTGAAGCTTTAAAGAAGCTTCTGGTTGAACGCATCGAAGAGGCTAGAGTGTTAATGACCAGTTATGGTGTTGGACCTTTTTTGAGTGGTCGAGCAACAGGACAACTACATCTTGCGGAAGAAGTTTTGAAACTTATCCACCAAGAAAAATCGTTGACACAAACCACTGAAGCTGGTAAGATGTAGTCATGAGCCCTACAGATAATATCATCCGTGGTTTTTCAGGTTGGTCACAGCCGTATCGTTTCGTTGTTGCACGTTATACGAAGTGGGATAAAAAGCAGATTGATATGGACTCCATGTTTGTTGTAGATGATCCAGCCACAGCCTACGCCATCTTTACTCAACACAAGGAAGCTGACAAGATGACACCACGAGAAGTTTTGTTTGACTGGTTCTTGCAGGATTCCTTCGGCAAGGATGCGTTTGCTTTTTGCAAACAGAAGGCAGAGAATCCATCTGGTAGTATAACTCCAGATGAAGCGAAGCCTTAAAAAAACAGGACATTTTTAGTTCTCTTACATACGTATTAGCATGCGCTTTTTAGGCACATTTATGAAACCCGACTTTAGCATTTCGCTCTGGTCTGGATTCGTGCGTGGATCTAGGAAGTTGCAAGCAGCTTCATCTCTCGCGCAGGAACCAGATACCATATAAGGTACGGCCTGCTGCTTGAGAGATTTCCCCAAAAGAAAAAACTTGACACAGTAGGCCGAATCAGGTAGACTGTCATTCTTGTCGAAAGATGAGCGAGATATATCAATAGTATGATTTATCTTGTCTTTGACAATTGAATATTTCAGGCCACGGTGCAGGGCACAAGAGAGCCTTATAAACTCTTTAGCGGCAGATTACCGTTCTTGGCTGGGATCGTTACCCAGGTGGCCTACCATGAAACCGAAGAGTAGCGCGTGTTAACTACACGGAACGCCTCAAGGAGGAAAGACTAAATTCCCACAATAAAGTTGTGACATCTGGAAAGACAGAAGAGTACATGCGCCGATCGTTCAATGGCAGGACAGGCTCCCGATAAGGGCTCAACGAATGTTCGATTCATTCTCGGCGTACCAAAAAGAAGTTGACAGAGAAAATAGATAGTGTATAATAGTTAGAGTATTGGGGTTGTAGCTTACATGGTGCAAGCGCATGTCTGAAGAATATGAGATCGAGGATCGTTACCTCGCAGCCCCACCATGCGATTGAATAGATCGCAGTTGTCCCCACCTCGGAGGCAGGGCGGAAGACGCAAAGTCAACCAAAAGCCCTGCCCCACTTGGGGCCGTCGCCTAACGGGATGGCACCTGCCCTGCAAGCAGGAATAATGAGGGTTCGATTCCCTTCGGCTCCACCAAATGGAAAAGAAACAAAAGTGTCATGTAGATGGATGCAAGGAAGAAGTGGAATATGCAGTTCCAAATTTTCTTTGCAAATTACATTGGCAAGCATGGTTTGATTTCAAATTGAAAGTAAGAAGTAGATTTACAGGAAGAATGCAATAACGGGATGTAGCCTAATCTGGAATAAAGGCGTCTGGTTTGGAGCCAGGATTATGCACGTTCGAGTCGTGTCATCCCGACCATTGAGGTTTCTTCGGACCACCTTAAGTTGTGGATTATGTTAGTCCACAAGTGCAAACCACCAGTAATGGATGTTAGGCACGTCTGAGCGACAACCTACGGAGTAAGTGATGGATAATTTAACAATATTTCAAGGATACCACGAAAAGTATAAGGGGACTTTAGTTATAGATTATTGCTATAATGTTGTTCTTATGCGTGGAATGCGACTTGACTTAGAAGATGATTACTACTATGATCTTTTGAAATGGGGAAAGAAGAAGTCTACATTGTACAGTGCAGTAGGAAGAATCATTTTTTTGAAAGATCATCTTCCCAAGGATGATTACGATTCTTTAGTGAGTGTGTGGAATCTGAATAACGAAGAAAAAGCGATATAATTTTCGGGGTGTGGCGCAGAGGCAGCGCGCTAGTTTTGGGAACTAGAGGCCGAGATTTCGAAATTCTCCACCCCGACCAACGAATGGAAGTAACATCTAAGATTGAAGCCTACATGACCAAGTATTATGGTCCAAATTGGCGAAACGAAAATTGGTTAGAGCATGAAATTTTCATGCACGATGGAAGGAAAAACTGGATAAGACGCCACACTTTTGGACCGAACGAGGTTGACTGGTGGGGAAATTCGTGCTATCATCATGGTGATTGGGGAACCAAACAGTGCAAGTGTGTTGGCTGTGTGGTTGGATTAGAATCAATAAAGGAATTCAGAGAAGCTTTCGGCTTGTAGTCTAAAGGATAGGCCCTGGTTTCCTAAACCAGTCAATGCAGGTTCGAGTCCTGTCAAGCCGACTAAGGAAAGAGAAAATGAATATTATTGCAGACATCGCAGGAGAATACAAAACGCTTTTGGCACTTCTTAAAAAGATGCCCGATGACGAAGTTGTTTCTCTTGGAGATATGGTTGATCGAGGACCAGACTCGCAAAGAGTGCTTGAGTGGTTCATGAAGAATGGTAAAGCTATTCTCGGTAATCACGAACACATGATGCTTGATTATTGTCGCGGAGGTAGATATTACGACGCTGACATTTGGTTCTACAACGGAGGCGGACAGACGATGAAATCGTTTGATCCATGGGAACAAAGGTTCGGCGCCGAAGTTGTTCCAGAAGAATTTCTCAAGTGGTTAGAGGGATTGCCACTTCATATGGTGGTTGATGGATGTCTTCTGTCACACTCGTTTATTCGAGATGGGATGACACTGCATGAATCCACTAATTTCGGTAAAGGCATTTGGGAAGTTGGTGAAAGCCGAATCATTTGGAATAGACGCGAACCAATTAGGCGCCCAGAATATCGACTTCAAATTTGTGGACATAATTCTCAATTTGGCCTACGTCGTTGGGCAGATGAGCAGGGTGAATACGCAATTTGTCTGGATGATTCAAGGAAGAGGGTTCTTACTGGTCTACATCTTCCGACCATGGAAATCTTTCAGCAAGAATATATAAAATGATCTCTTGCATTTGCATGGGTATATCTGATAAGATAATCACCCAAGCAATTGAGAAAGGCGCAGATACAGTTAGTAAGGTACAAGAAAAGACTGGCATTGGCATGTGTTGCGGCATATGCCTTTGCCGTCTTGAAAAGGAATTGGAAGAGAGAAAAAAGAAAAAGAAGTAATGGGATCGTAGCAAATTGTTGGCATTGCAGCGGGCTCTTAACCCGAGAAAACGTTGAGTTCGATTCTCACCGATCCCACCATGCCTCTGTAGTATAGAAGGATATGCACCAAGAAAAACGAAGTTGGGGCCGTAAAAGGCGTATGTGACTAAATGGTGGAACGACAAGGTTGCGGAAGCACCGAATGGCTAAATAGGTCTGTAGGGAAGCGCGTTTCCTAATAAATGTTCCTTAACACATATCACGCAGGTTCGAGTCCTGTCAGGGGCACCAAATGAAAGAATTGATTTTATGTTTCAATTTGATCTGTCCGATGAATGCAATTGACATTCAGAATGGTATTCCAGTTCCTCCCAAACCTGAATTGGTTTATGGAGATATGTTGCCACCAGCTATGTTTTATTTTTTAGGTGGAACAATTCTAATGGGAGCAACCGCACTATACTTACATGGACGATAGATACCAAAATCAGTCATGGTATATAAGACTTTGGCGTAGACGATACTATATACTGGTGCCATTTGTTGCATTCAGAATGTGGTATGGTCTTCTTTGGACCAGAAAAGTTCCTTTACCTCAAGATGATTACAGCTTTGATCTTTGTTGGAAACTTGCAAAAGGACTTGCCCAAGGGAAGATGAAGTGGTATTATACCATGGATGAAGTTAAAGAAAGATGGAAGAAGAGGAGAGAGGAAATTCTAAAGAAAAATGGGTAGCATTTACTTTACGTCCGATACGCATTTCGGACATACAAACATAATCAAGTATTGCAATAGGCCGTTTTCGGATTCAAAGGAAATGGACGAGGCTATGATTGCAAACTGGAATGCGAGAGTTAGACCAAACGATCAGGTATATCATCTAGGTGATTTTGGATTTGGAACAGAAGAACAACTGAATAAGATTCTAAAACGTCTCAATGGAAAAAAGTATTTCATTCGTGGTAATCACGACAAGGGAATACGAGGAAGTGTGATAAATAATTTTGAATGGGTGAAAGATTATTATGAACTGAACATTGAAGGACAGCGAATGGTTCTCTGTCATTACCCATTAGTTACATGGAATAAGGCAAGACGTGGAGCGTGGATGCTGCATGGACATTGCCATCACACATTGGATTATATGAACGAAGATACGATAAGGCTTGATGTTGGTGTAGATGGTTTTGGTTTTGCACCGATTTCAATCCCTCAGATTAAGAACATCATGGAAAAGAAAACATACAAGGTTGTTGATCATCATGGAAAAGATGTTGACTCTACGACCATGGATGAGTTATAATGGTAAATTGCCTCTTTAGTATAACGGCATTATTCTTGTTTTGTACTCAAGAGATAGGGGTTCGATTCCTCTAAGAGGCTCCAATATAAAATATGGCCCCGTCGTCTACTGGCTAGGACACCTGGCTTTCAATCAGGGAAAGACGGATCGAAACCGTTCGGGGCTACCAAATGAAAAAGAGAAAGACAAGAGATATAGCTTTTGGCGGGCGTGCCAAGAACTACGACAATGAAGTACATCTTTCTATTAAATCTAAATGTCCAGGGAAGTGGAGATTTGTTGATTTAGAAACCTTGGACATTTGGAAGTGGGACGAAAAAAGAAATTGTTATACAAGAGCGAATGATTTGAAGTTTACATTGGTAGATAAGGAGAATAGATGAAGCCAAGTCAAATGGTTTGCCCGATAAAGAATTGGGACGAACTTGAACAAGTAGAGATCGATAAGTTAATGTTTGCGCCGTATGCGGCAGCCGTTGAAGGACCAGACAAGATTCACTTTTACAACAGAGATACGAGACAGAAGCTTTTCACTGTTGTTGTTCCTCCGTGGTTCTGTAGGGTGTGTAAAGAGCTTGAAAGAAATGCTCCATTCGTCTAGTGGCTAGGATGCATGGTTCTCAACCATGAGAAGACAGATCGAAACTGTTATGGAGCACCAACCCCGTGTAGCCCAATTGGTAGGAGGCGCTCGGCTTAAGATCGAGGCAGTGAAGGTTCGAATCCTTTCGCGGGGACCAAATGAAATTTGAATTAGATCCAAAAGAAAGTGAAGTAGTCAACAAATGGTGGAGTAAACACAAGTGTAGCAAACGTTACGCTGGTGCAATAGGTGGAGCATTATCGTACAAGATTACACCCACAGGTATTGGAACTGTATTGAAAGCTGAATGTGGGTGGTGTAAAAAAGAAAAAGACTTGACAGATTATGATGTTTGGTAGTATTATGCCAGTGTAGCCCAATTGGTAGGAGGCAACGGTTTTAGAAACCGTACAGTGAGAGTTCGAATCTCTTCGCTGGCACCATTCGATAACAAGGAAAAATAATGATTACAAAGTATATTAAGCGTGACGAGAAGTTTGATTTTTCACATCCATTCACTTCTCCGAAGCAACTCCCAAGCGGAATTTATTCTGTCAGACAGAACGATGATGGTTCTGCTTTTCTTCAAGCAGACACCATTGAGACAGAAGATCTCGTTCGTCTTCAAGACAGTGCGATGGCAGAGATTTATGATCACGTAAACAATTTCCTCAGCGAAAACATTCGTAAGGGATTTGAGAAGTACGGTCTGCTTTACAAGCGCGGTATTCTTCTTTACGGTCCTCCTGGAACTGGAAAGACTTCTCTCGTGAATCAACTCATCAAGCTTTGCACACAAGAGAAGGATATGATCATCCTCAACAATCCACATCCAGGTACAGTGAAAGGAATTGTGGATTGTGTTCGTGGTATTGAACAAACCGACCGTCCATTCATGGTTGTTTGGGAAGAGTTCGAGAATTGGGTGGAGAACAGCGAGAGCGAGCTTCTTGCTCTTCTTGATGGCATCCAGCAGGTAGACAATACGATCTATATCGCCACAACAAACTACATCGATACGATTCCAGAAAGGATTAAGGACCGCCCTTCACGTTTTGCAGATGTGATGGAGATTGGACTTCCAAACGCAACAGCCCGCCGCATCTTCCTTGAAGCGAAGATTCACAAGACAGACAATGTGGACATTGCAATGTGGGTCAACGAAACAGAAGGACTCAGCATCGATCATCTTAAGGATCTTATTATCAGTGTTCTTGTTCTTGGAATGTCATTCGAGAAAGCTCTAGAAAAGGTGAGTAGGATTACTTCATACGACGACGGGTTAAGTGATGATTCACCAAAGGTTTCTTTAAAGGCTAGATTGAGAAGGAATAGAAAATCAAATCCATCTACATCCATTCTGGAAGCTGCATTGAATCAAGCCCCAGGGTATAATGAATGTGCAAAAAGTTCTGGATGATTGAAGAATGATATGATATAATGCCCGTGTAGCGCAATTGGTAGGAGGCATACGTCTCAAAAACGTAACAGTGTGAGTTCGAATCTCATCACGGGCACCAGGAGTAAGGTATGAAGTGGATTGTTGGATTAAGTTTGTTAGTAGTAGGAATTGTTTGGGCGTGTGGAGGAAAAATAGTAGTCCCACCTCCAGACAATCAAGGCGATCAAGATTATGTCGATATTCCAGGAGTAGAGAGTGAAGTTGATACAGGAAACGAAGAAGAAGTTGTCGGAGGCGATTCGGATATGCCTGACAACGACGTTGATCCTGGTGATAGCGTGGGCGATGGGGAAGGGGATTCTGACGTGGTGGTCACTGATCCTGGGTCCGATACTGACGATGAAGTAGAAGACGGTGATTCTGATTGTACTGGTAATTGTTGCAATCATCCTCAAGAAGATGGAGAGTGTGATGAAAATCATAAGACTTCCGTCTGTCATAAAGGAAAACATTTGTGTGTAGATACCCATGCAGTGGATGTACATCTAGAGCATGGTGATGATCTAGGAAATTGCGAGTAAGTAATTCCCCGAGTGGCGGATCTGGTAGACGCGCTAGCTTGAGGTGCTAGTGCCCGAAAGGGCGGACAAGTTCGAATCTTGTCTCGGGGACTATGAGTATAGGACTTATCGATATGGACGGAACATTGTGTGACTACAACAACACAATGAACAAAGCTCTTGAAGAGATAATCGGTCCAGAAGTGGTTGGTCACTGGTACGACAAACGATATGCCAAAGCAACCGATTTAATAAAGAAGCAGCCAGGATTTTGGCGCAATCTTCCTAGAATCGAACTTGGATTTAAGATTGTAGAGATTCTGAAAGAGTTCGATTTTGAACTACACGTACTCACAAAAGGTCCGTATCGAACAATAGGAGCTTGGAGTGAGAAAGTAGAATGGTGTAGAGAGCATCTTCCTGGAGTTCCTGTAACAATCACGGAAGATAAGGGTCTTGTATATGGAAGAGTGCTTGTTGATGACTGGCCTCAATATTGCGAGAAGTGGCTTCGCTGGCGCCCAAGAGGAACAGTGATTATGCCAGCGTATCCGTACAATGAAGGATTTGAGGAAAAGTTTCCAGGCCAAGTGATTCGAGCAACAGAACAGAATTTGGATAAGGTTAGAGAGGTAATTGAAAGGCCATTCAAAATGGCTGAATATGGAGTTTATGGATAGCACCGCTAAATGGTTGGCGACACGGCTTGAACCCGTGGGCGACACCTGAGACGTGTCGGGAGTTCGATTCTTCTGCTATCCGCCAGGAGTGTAAGATGAAGCTGGTATTTATTTTGTTGATGTTAGGACTTGTCGGTTGTGAGGAAGAGCGACAACCACTAGAACGACAGAGAACAAACAACTCAGCATATCAAGTTTCATTTTTATTTGAGAATGATGGATGTAAGATTTATAGATTCGTGGACGCTGGAAACTATAGATACTACGTGAATTGTGGTGTAAACGGATCCACGGAACATACAGAACGCTGTGGAAAGAGCTGTACTAGACCTGTTGAAGTTCCTTCTACGTGGGACAACCAAGGAAGATAGGCAGATACGGTTTGCTGCGCTCGCCTGGAAAGCGAGTGTGCCTCAAAAGGGCACTGAGGGTTCGACTCCCTTGTCTTCCGCCAAAACTGAGACTCATGCCTAGTTATAGGCATGAAAGAAGAGATCGAGCGTTATATAGAGCTTGCAGTCTTTCTTCGTGATCCAAATAACGCAACCGTTGCAGAACATATTATCAACGATGTGCTTGACGAAATGGATGCCTTGTGGTACTCTACTTCAAGAGAAGATCATCTAGAGATTGAAAGGCTCGTGCAAGAATTGAAGTAATGATGCGGGAATGCAGCAACGGTAGCTGATCTGGCTCATAACCAGGCTTTTGGTGGTTCAATTCCACCTCCCGCTACCATCGAAGGGAATGTTATGAAGGTTGTATTTCTTGATATAGACGGTGTATTGAATACTGCAACTACCTTACCGCTCCGCGAGAATCTAATAAAGCTTGGTGGAATTGTGGTTGGTTTCAATCAACTTGACAAAAACGCTATCGCTCAACTTAATAGAGTAACCGATACGACTGGAGCAAAGATTGTAATTTCTTCTTCTTGGCGCATCGGATGCAGCACTCCTGAAAAGTTCAAGGTGCTCTGTGAATATTTAAAGCAGCAAGGAGTAGCGGGAGAGATTATAAGTCGCACTCCAACTGATCAAGAATATGCCGCCAATCTTGGGAAACCTGGATCTTATGGTACTGGACCTGGACAGATTTA
>Ga0105252_10000794_pt1 | contig 16864 bp, 11 predicted proteins | sample EasRivMeERMZT100_FD_89675 | JGI IMG/M metagenome (GOLD analysis project Ga0105252, IMG submission 89675) | Soil microbial communities from meander-bound floodplain in the East River, Colorado, USA - East River MetaG ERMZT100 | ecosystem: Environmental > Terrestrial > Soil > Floodplain | place... | reverse complement strand
CTCGCGCGCCTGAAGGCGATCTTCCCGCAGGGCGTGTGCGACTGGTCGAAACCGGGTGTCAAGCAGCGCCCGCTGCGCGACAGCTGGCTCGCCTACCCGCAGCCCGGGCGCTCGGTGCGCCTCAACCGCGGCGACGACCACCAGCACCACGACGACGACGATGACGATGATGATTGAACGGCAATACGTCGGTTTGCTGACTGGTTAGAACGGCCCGCACACGGCGGGCCGTCTATTACGCCACTGGCAACCAAACTGCTGATTGCGTCCCGCTGGTGCATAGCACTTGGGATTCGCTATGACGGCGGGAATCGATTAGTAGCCGTAGCTGAGCGAAGCTGGACGACCTTAGACAGGCGGCGGGTGGACGATACCCCCGGCAGACCCCCAACCGCCTTGTTGCAACGAAGCCCGAACAGTCCTCGTCCGCGCATGGAACCGCGAATCCTTCACCATCGGCTCCGCGGTCGCCGCCGGCGCCACCCTCGCCAGCTTCAAAAAGAACTCAAGTGCGGCACCAACTGCGGCTCTTGCGTTTCCCGAGCTCAGACGGCTCGTCGCCCTCCAAACATGGCGAAGCCGAAACCGTCGATGACTCTTTCTCTCGACGGCCGGTCGCCGCACGTCACCGCGCGATCAGTTCATGACGCCGCGTAGCCCGTCCAGGTCGAGGACCGTGATACCGATGTGTTCAACGCGCAATAGGCCGGAGTCTTGCAGCACCTGAAGGGCATGGTTGACGCGTTGCCGCGAAAGGCCAGAGAGGTGTCCGATTTCCTCCTGGGATATGTGCAAGTGGCTGTCGGTACCTGGATAGAGCTGTGGGTTAAAGAGCGATGCAAGGCACTGGGCTACCCGTGCTTCAGGGTGTCGCATCCGGTCGCTGTCGACCAGGGCGATCATTTGCGCGAGGCGCTCGTTCAACTGGTCAAGGATGTACCGGTTGAAAGGAATGCTGTTGGCGAGAAGCCAGTGAAACGTTCTTCTTGGCATGGCGGCAACGCGCGTATCGCGCAAAGCCACGGCGTCGTATCGACGCAACTCGTTTTTCAGCAGTGAACCTTCGCCGAACCATCCGCCGGCAGTAACCCCAGTGTAGGTCACCATCTTCCCTTCCGGCGAGACGGTTCCGAGCTTCACCAGACCAGAGATCACCCCGAGCCATCCATTGACCGGCTCGCCCTTTCGGCATACGTGGTGCCCTGCAGCGACTTCGTACTCCGCTACTTCGTCAAGCACTCGGCTGAGATGGTTGCGCTCCAAACCGCGTGCCCAGCGTGAAGCCAACATCGCCTCGCTCGGCGATTCTTGCAGTTCCGCCCTCAAAACCCCCTCCTCCCTCTTGCTCCCGCAATGCTGGTCACGGTGGCAGAGGCCTACGCTACTTTACATCACGCCGACCGGGGTTTGGAGTGGTTTTCGGCGCCGCACAATATCTCGGCAAGAACGCGTCGATGTCTTGCAGGTGACAGCGGCCGGCCGGGCTTTCTCCTATCGTTCTTCGTACCGCAATTCTGCCGTCAGTCGCCAAGAAAGACGGCATCCAGCGGTTGTCTGAGGAGGAGTCGTTGAGCTCTGCTGTTTTTCCAAGCGCTTCGCGCGCATCGAATATCGCGCTCTAAGAGGAGAGAGACATGGGTAACTTGAAGACCACATTGCCGGCATGGCAAAAGACCATCATTGCGCTTACCGTAGCGATGGGCCTGGCCTCGGTCGGCCAAGCGAGGGATAACTCCGACCGTGATTTTGAGATCAAGGTACTGTCTTCTCGCCCGGATACTGTCTCGGGCGGCGACGCGGTTGTCCAGGTAGCGCTTCCACGGTACGCCAAAGCCGGCGAGGTCGTCCTCGAGCTCAATGGCGTAGACGTCAGCTCATCGTTCGTCGCAGACGCCGCCGGCCATCGGCTCACGGGCTTGGTTACGGGTATGGCGGTGGGGAAGAATAAGCTGACAGCCCGCGCTAAACATCACCACCGTGGTCAGCATTTCGAGAAGCTTGAACTCGTCAATTACCCGAGCCACGGCCCGGTGTTCTCGGGGGCGCACCAGACCCCGTGGATCTGCGAAACCGCGACCGCCGGTCTTGGCGCCGCGCCCACCGAGGGTCCGTGCGTCGCCGCGACGCGCACCGACTGGTTCTACCGCACCACCGCCGGAACTTTCCAGCCCCTGCCGAGCCTGTCGGGCCCGTTACCGGCGGACTTGGCGCAGACGACTACCATCGACGGCAACACGGTTCCGTACATCGTGCGGGTCGAGTCCGGAACGCTCAACGAGAACATCTACCGCATCGCGATCATCGACGATCCGGCCAACCCGATCGCGAATCCCTGGTCGAGCGGCGGCAAGAAGCCCGGGCAGGGCTGGAACGGCAAGCTGACTGTCCCCTTCGGTGGCGGCTGCGGTCCTGGGTACCGCTCGGGCACCAATGCGGTGACCAGCGCGCTACAAAACACCCAGCTCAGCCTCGGGTTCGCAGTCGCGTTCGGCACGCGCAACACCCTGGGGACCGGGTGCAACGATCTGGTTTCGGCCGAAACCCTGATGATGATCAAGGAGCGCTTCATCGAGGGCTTCGGATTGCCGAAGTTCACGATCGGCTCCGGCGGTTCCGGCGGCGCCATGCAGCAGCGCCTGATCGTGCAGAACTACCCCGGGCTGCTCGATGCGATTACGCCGGGAATCTCGTATTCCGATCTCGTTTCCATTCTGCCCGACGTCGTCGACTGCGGCTTGCTCAACCGCTACTTCGACACGATCGCCAACCCGATCGACTGGCCCGCCAGCCGCAGGTCCAAGGTCGACGGCTATCCGGTGAATGCCGCCGGCACGAACACCACCTGCCGCAGCTGGAACGGGTTCGCGCGCATCTGGCAGACGCCGGTCACCGGTTTCAGCTCCGTAGTGCCGGTCGAGCTGCGCTACCACCCGGAAACCAATCCTACCGGGGCGCGCGGCAGCTTCTGGGACGGCATCGTCAATGCGTTCGGCAAGGATCCGGAAACGGGGTTCGCGCGCTCGGGGTACGACAACATCGGCGTGCAGTACGGCCTGAATGCGCTCAACCACGGCCACATCACCGTCGACGAGTTCCTCGACTTGAACGAAAAGGCCGGCGGTTTCGACGTGGATGGCAATTTCGTGCCGGCGCGCAGCAAAGGCGACATCATTGCAATCCGCAACACCTATCGAACCGGGAGATTGATCTCGGGCGAGAACCAGATCGTCCCGACGATCGATACGCGCAACTACACCGACGCCATTATCGACATCCACACGCGCGTGCGAACGTTTGCATTCATGGAGCGGCTGGTCCGGGCTAATGGCACCCGTGAGAACCAGGTGAACTGGCTCACCCCACTGTCAACCGCCGGAACGCCGATTCCCAGCATCGCCGAGCGAGCGCTGCGGGCGCACAACGAGTGGCTGGAGAACATCGCCAGCGATGATTCGCGGCGCCCGTACGCCCAGAAGGTGATCCGCAACAAGCCCGCCTGGGTCACGGATACCTGCTGGGAATCGTCCGGCGTTGCCCACGAAGAGCGCTTCACGATGGATCCGTCGGCGACCTGCAACCAGCTGTTCCCGATCTTCTCAACCGTGCGCATCGAAGCGGGTGGAACGCTGGCGGGCGATATCATGAAGTGCCACCTCGAGCCGGTACGACTCAGTGACTACAAGGTGGCATTCACCTCCGCGCAGGCGAGCCGGCTGAAGTCCATCTTCCCTGAGGGCGTCTGCGACTTTTCACGACGCGGCGTCCAACAACAGGGCATCAAGGACTCATGGTTGGCTTATCCGAAGCCTGGCCACGCCGTGAGTCTGGGCGACGATTCGGAGCGTGGTGATGATCGTCACCGTCATGATCGGCACCACGGACACGACCGCGACGACTGATCTAGTCTCGAATCCGCTTTAAGGGTATGCGAGAGGCCAGACACCACCGGCCTCTCGCACGAGCCCCATGTTCTTGAGGATTGCTGAAGTGGACGACCAGACCATCCTCAAGGTGCAGGACCTTTCGCTCAGCTTCGGCGGCATCCGCGCGCTGGTGGAGGTCCGGCTCGAGGTCCACAGCGGAGAGCTGTTCTCGGTCATCGGCCCCAACGGTGCTGGCAAGACGTCGCTGCTCAACTGCATCTCGGGCCGCTATATGCCAGCAAGCGGGCGGTTGCTGTTCGCTGGGCGGGACATCACGCGCCTGGCACCCAATCGGCGCGCGGCGGTCGGCATTGGACGGACCTTTCAGAACCTGGCGCTCTTCAATCACATGACGGTCCTCGAGAACATCATGGTCGGCCGTCACCATTTGCTCAGGAGCAATTTTCTCTCGGGGTCAGTCTTCTGGGGTACAGGCGCAAGGCGCGAGGAGCTCGAGCATCGGCGCAAGGTCGAAGAGATCGTCGACTTTCTCGAGATCCAGCACATTCGCAAGGCGGTCGCCGGAACGCTCTCCTACGGGCTGCGCAAGCGCGTTGAGCTGGCGCGCGCCATGGCGCTTGAACCGAAGCTCATCCTCCTAGACGAGCCAATGGCGGGCATGAACCTCGAAGAAAAGGAGGACATGGCGCGCTACATCGTCGATCTCAATCAGGAATGGGGCTTGACGGTGATGATGATCGAGCACGACATGGGTGTCGTCATGGATATCTCCCATCGCGTGATGGTGCTCGACTTCGGCCGCAAAATCGCCGAGGGAACTCCGGCGGAAGTGCTCGCCAACGAGGTTGTGAAGAAAGCCTACCTTGGCGAGGAGGACGATCTCCTGGCGGACGCCTCGGCATGAAGCCCGGCGTTGCGCCGAGCAAGCTCATCAGGCATGCCGCCGGGACGGTCGGCCGCCACCGCGAGTACCTCGACACCGGGCCGGCAGCCGACACGTTGCCGAAGCTGCTTGCCCGCAACGCTGCGCAGTATCCCGATGAGGTGGCACTGCGTGAGAAAGAGTTCGGAATATGGCGGACCTACACCTGGGCGGACTATGAGCGCCGGGTGCGACTTCGTGCGCTGGGGTTGGCGGCGATCGGCATCAAGCGCGGCGACGTCGTCGGCCTCATCGGCGATAACCGGCCGGACTGGGTTTTTGGCGAAATCGCTTCGCACGCTCTCGGCGCGCTGAGCCTCGGTATGTACAGGGATGCGCTCGAGGAGGAAATCGCGTATCTGGTCGACTACGCCGATGTTCGCGTGCTCCTGGTGGAGGACGAGGAGCAGGCGGACAAGCTTCTTGGCCTCGGCGAGCGCTTGCGCCGCGTCACACGGATCGTCTATAGCGATCCGCGCGGCATGAAGAAATACGCGGATTCCCGATTGATGTCCGCGGCCGAGCTGGACCGCCTGGGCGAGCAGCTCGCCGCGCAGCAGCCGAAGTTCTATGGTGAGCTCCTGCAAAGGAGTTCCGGCGATGACGTGGCCATCCTGTGCACGACCTCCGGCACGACCGCCAATCCGAAGCTGGCCATGCTCTCCGCAGCGCGGCTCATCCGGCATTGCGAACGCTATCTCGGCGTCGATCCGAAGGGGCCCGACGACGAGTACGTGTCGGTGCTGCCGCTGCCCTGGATCATGGAACAGGTGTACGTGCTCGGCGAGGCGCTGCTCTCGAGGATGCGCGTCAGCTTCGTCGAGGAGCCCGAAACCGCCATGGCGGACATGCGGGAGATCGGGCCCACGTTCCTTCTTTTCGCGCCGCGCGTCTGGGAGCAGATCGCCGCCGATGTGCGCGCCCAAATCATGGAATCTTCGCCGTTGAAGCGGCTCGCCTACGGGGTTGGGATGAGACTCGGCATGGCTGCGCTCGACAAGCCATCACGCCATCGCTCGCGCCTGGCCGACCTGCTGCTGTTTCGCGCCCTGCGGGACAGGCTCGGCTTTTCCCGGCTGCGGTCCGCGGCGACCGGCGGCGCGGCGCTGGGTCCCGACACTTTCCGATTCTTCCAGGCCCTCGGCGTGCCGCTTCGCCAACTCTATGGCCAGACCGAGCTTCTGGGGGCCTATACGGTCCACAGGCCGGCAGAAGTGGACTACGAGACGGTAGGCACGCCGTTCGACGGGGTCGACGTTGCCATCCGGGAACCGGACTCCAACGGGCTCGGCGAGATTGTCTGCCGCCACGCCAACATGTTTCTGGGCTACTACGGCAACGAAGCCGCGACGCGGGCAGAACTCGACGACAACGGTTGGATGAAGACCGGCGACGCGGGCTATTTCAACCGCAACGGCCATCTCGTGGTGATCGACCGGGTACGTGATCTCGCCACCACGTCGGCGGGGCACCGTTTCTCACCGCAATTCATCGAAAACAAGCTGAAGTTCTGCCCTTACATCGCCGAGGCCGTGATTCTGGGCGATGCGCGGCCGTATCTTGCCGCGCTCATCTGTATCCGTTTCTCCATCGTTTCCAGGTGGGCGGAGAAACAGCGCATCGGCTTCACCACCTATACGGACCTGTCGGCGAAGCCGCAAGTCTACGAGCTGGTGCGGCAGGAGATCGAAAAGATCAATGAAGGCCTTCCCGCTGGGCAGCGCGTGCAGAAGTTTCTTCTGTTGTACAAGGAATTGGACGCCGACGATGGCGAGCTGACGCGTACGCGCAAGGTGCGCAGGTCCGTGATCAACGAAAAGTACGCCGACATCATTGGCGCGCTTTACGCGGGCGCTGCCGAAATCGACGTGGATACGGTCGTTGCCTTTCAGGACGGGACCCGGCAGCGCATCCGCACGCGCCTGAAGAGCATGGATCTGAGATCTGCAGCGGAGAAAGGATGACGATGGACTGGACGCTCCTTTTCCAGCTTCTGGTGAGCGGCCTCATCGTCGGCGCGCTCTATGGCGTGGTCGCGATGTGCTTCGTTCTGGTTTACAAGGCCAGCCAGGTGGTGAATTTCGCCCAGGGCGAGTTCATGCTGATCGGCGCCTGGGCCTGCTGGTGGCTGCTGCTCAAATTTCAGCTGCCATTCTTTGCCGCGTTTCTCATCACCCTCGCATTCATGATGGCTTTCGGCCTGATTCTCCAGGTCGTGGTCTTGAAGCCGCTGATCGGCGAGCCGGTGATATCGGTCATCATGGTGACGATCGGGCTGTCGATCTTCTTCCAGGCCCTGATGAAGTGGCTCTTCGGCGTTTCCGCCCAGCCGTTCCCCCCGATATTCGCCGAGCCGAGCATCAACGTGCTCGGTCTTCAGGTGAAGACCGTGTATGCCATGTCGACGCTGATCAGCATAGGAATCATGATCAGCTTCGCCTGGTTCTTCAAGTTCTCGCGCATGGGCCTCGCCATGCGCGCCACGGCGTTCAACCAGCAGGTGGCTCAATCGCTCGGCATCTCCGTGCGCCAGGTATTCGCTCTGTCCTGGGGGATCTCGGCGATGGTTTCGGCCCTTGCGGGCGTGGTGGTCGGAGTCGTGAACGGCGTGTCCCCGGCGCTCTCGTTCTTCGGCATCAAGGTGTTCCCGGCGGTGATCCTGGGAGGGCTCGACTCGATCGTCGGTGCGGTGGTCGGCGGGCTCGTCATAGGTGTGCTGGAGAACCTGGCTCACTACGCGGACAGCCAGCTGCTGCGATGGGGCAACCTGTACGAGATTGCTCCCTTTTACGTCCTGATCCTGATTCTGATGATCCGGCCATACGGCCTCTTCGGCACACGGGACATCGAGCGCGTCTAGGAGAGACATGGCATCCACCATCGCACTGCGGCCTTGCGGAGATTTCAAGACCTCATACGGAAGCGACCAGATTGTCTTCCCGACGCGGCTGTCGCTGGGGTTCTGCATTTTCGGCATCGTGGCGCTGTGTTTTGCACCGCTGGTTCTTGGCAAATACGGCCTGAGCCTGCTGGTCCAGATCGGCTACCTCGGCATTGCCGCGCTCGGCCTGAACATCCTGGTCGGGTTCACCGGGCAGATTTCGATTGGCCATGCGGTGTTCTTCGGCTTCGGCGCGTTTGCCTCCGCCTACTTCAGCAACAAGCTGAACGTTCCGGTGTTCTTCGCGATTCCGCTTGCCGGCCTCGCCACCACCGCCGTCGGCCTTGTATTCGGGCTTCCGGCCGCCCGGCTGAAGGGCCTCTACCTCGCGATCGCGACTCTGGCGGCCCAGTTCATTCTGCAGGATTTCTTTGCCCGTGCCGGCTGGTTCACGGGTGGCGTTGCCGGCACCGCGGCCAAGAGCTTCTCGATATTCGGCTACGACGTAGCCGGCGATCACCAGTATTTCTACGTTGTGCTCGTCTATGTGGTGCTGATGTATCTGGCTGCGACCAACCTCATGCGCACGAGAGACGGCCGGGCGCTGGTCGCGGTTCGCGACCACTATTTGTCCGCCGAGATGATGGGAATCAACCTCATGAAATACCGCACGATGTCGTTCGGGCTCGCTGCGTTCTATGCCGGCATCGGCGGAGCGCTCTACGCGCACTACCTCGGCTTCGTCTCCGTCGAGGGTTTCGATATTCTGTTCTCGATCCAGTTTCTCGCGATGGTCATCATCGGCGGCCTGGGATCGATCATGGGGACGCTGATGGGCACCACGTTCATGGTGCTGCTGCCGGAGGTCATGGGTGGCCTCGCGAAGATGCTCTCCGGGAGCGCAATCGATCGCATGCTGTCCCTTAGCGAGGGCATCGTCTTCCTGCGCGAGATGACCATCGGCGCAGTGATCGTGCTGTTCCTGGTCTTCGAGCCCGATGGCCTGGCTCACCGATGGCGCCAGATCCGGGCGTACTGGAAGCTATACCCCTTTTCGCACTGATTTCTTGCAGAGGAGACTACAAATGGACGTGAAGAGAATGATGGCAGGTGCTGTCTTAGCCGGGGGAGCGCTGCTTTCGCTAGCTACCACGGTCGTCGTTGCGCAGGGCATCTCGATCGGGCATCTCGCGGACTTTAGCGGCCCGACTGCAGATGTGGGCGGCCCCTATGGCCAAGGCGTTGCCGATGCGATCGCGCACATCAACAAGCACGGCGGCGTCGCGGGCAGGAAGCTCGAGCACGAAACCGTCGACTATTCCTATCAGGTTCCCCGCGCGATCTCCACTTACAAGAACTGGTCGGGGCGAGTCGTCGCCATTCAAGGATGGGGTACGGCGGACACGGAGGCGCTGGTGGGGTTCGTCACGAAGGACAAGATCCCGTACTTCTCCGCGTCTTATGCGGCGACGCTTACCGACCCGGCAGGCGGCTCGAAGGCCGACAAAGCCACGCCCTATAACTTCTTCTATGGTCCGAGCTACTCGGACGCCGCCCGCGGCCTCGTGCAGTGGGCAGCGGACGACTGGAAGAAAAAGGGCGGCCAGGGCAAGCCGAAATACGTTCACATGGGAGCGAACCATCCTTATCCGAACTCGCCCAAGGCGGCCGCCGAGGAGTACGCGCGCGAGCTCGGTTTCGAGGTGCTGCCGCCGATCCAGTTCGCGCTCACCCCGGGGGACTACACCGCGCAGTGCCTCACGCTGAGGCAATCGGGCGCGCAGTACGCCTACCTCGGCAATACCGCCGGATCCAATATCTCGATCCTCAAGGCCTGCCAGACGGTCGGCGTGCAGGTGCAGTTCCTCGGCAACGTGTGGGGCATGGACGAGAACGCCATGAAAGCAGCCGGCAGCGCCGCGAATAACGTGGTGTACCCGGTGCGCACTTCGGCGATCTGGACCGACAAAGCGCCCGGCATGGCGTTGATGCGCGAGATATCGAAGATGTCCGATCCGGGCGGCACGGCCTACCGTGCCAGCCACTACCTCGCGGCAGTGTGCGCCACGCTGTACATGAAAGAGGCCATGGAATGGGCAGCAGCCAACGGGGGCGTCACGGGCGAGAACATCCGCAAGGGAATGTACGCGCGGCAAAACTGGACGCCGAAGGGCACCGAAGGCGTCTGCAAGCCGTCGACCTGGACCGCCCAGGACCATCGCAGCCTGCTGCAGCTCGATCTGTACCGCGCCGAAGTGAAGGACGCACCCGATGCACCGATCGCCGAGCTCGTCGCCAAGGGGACCATCCAGATGCGGCGCATCGCGACCATCGACCTGCTGCGCAAGAAGGAGTGGCTCGGCTGGTGAGCGCTGCGACGCATGCCGAGCATGCCCGGACGCTGCTCTCGGTCAACAATGTCGAGGTCGTATACGACGACATCGTCCTGGTGCTGCGCGGGCTCAGCCTGGAGGTGCCGAAAGGCGCAATCGTGGCGCTGCTGGGTGCCAATGGCGCAGGAAAGTCGACCACTTTGAAAGCCATTTCGGGGCTGCTCAAGTCGGAAGACGGTCGCATCACCCGCGGCGATGTTGTGTTCGACGGCCTGTCGATCACGTCCGCAGAGCCTGACGCGATTGTCCGCCGCGGCGTCTTTCAGGTGATGGAAGGCCGGCGCATCGTCGCCGACATGACGGTCCTGGAGAATCTGCGCGTCGGCGCGTTCACGAGGACGGACGGCGCTGCAGCCGTGAAAGCAGACGTCGAGCGCGTCTATGAGTATTTCCCGCGTCTCCGAGAACGCGACGGCCTCGCCGGCTACCTGTCCGGAGGAGAACAGCAAATGCTTGCCATCGGCCGCGCGCTGATGGCGCGGCCCAGGCTGATACTCATGGACGAGCCTTCCATGGGCCTGTCACCGCTCCTGGTGAAGGAGGTGTTCGCGATCATTGGCAAGCTCAACCAAGAGCTTGGCGTGACCATCCTGTTGGTGGAGCAAAACGCGCATCTCGCCCTTCGGCTCGCCTCGTATGGATACATCATGGAGCAAGGCAAGGTCGTCCTGGATGGCACAGCGCGGGCGCTGCTCGCGAATGAAGACGTCAAGGAGTTCTACCTGGGTGGCGCAGGCAGCGAGCAGCGGAAATCGTTCAAGAACCTGAAATCATTCAAACGCCGCAAACGCTGGCTTTGAGGGGTGTCATGAAGAGATATTTCGACGAGCTCGAAACTCGCGCTGCGGATCGGCGGGAATCCGACCTCCTGTCCGCACTGCCAAGACAGATCGCACACGCAAAGGCCAAGTCGACCTACTTTGCGCAACTTCTGCAGAAAGTGGAGCCACGCGAGATCGATAGCCGTCGCGCTCTGGCGGGATTGCCGGTGACCCGCAAGGCTCAGCTCGTCGAACGGCAAAAGCAGCAGCTGCCCTTCGGCGGGCTTACTACCGTGGCATGCGGGGAGCTGGCACGAATCTTCGCTTCGCCGGGACCGATCTACGAACCGGAAGCAAGGCGTGCGGATTACTGGCGCGCGGCCCGCGCCTTGTTCGCTGCAGGATTTCGCAAAGGCGACGTGATCCACAACAGTTTTTCGTATCACCTCACGCCGGCCGGATCCGTATTTGAAACAGGAGCGCACGAGCTGGGCTGCGCCGTGGTGCCCGGAGGGGTCGGCCAAACGGAGTTGCAGCTACGCGCCATTGCAGACATAAGGCCGAATGGATACGTCGGCACGCCGTCCTTCCTGCGAATTCTGCTCGACAAAGCGGCTCAAGCCGCCGTTGATATCACCTGCCTTGCGAAAGCGCTGGTCTCGGGCGAGGCATTTGGTGCGGCGCTGCGCGCAGAATTCAAGCGGGCCGGCATTGCGGCTTTCCAATGCTACGCAACAGCGGATCTGGGACTTATCGCCTACGAGAGCGAGGCGGGAGAAGGATTGATCCTCGACGAGCAGGTGCTCGTTGAGATTGTCAACCCTGGTACTGGAGATCTCGTGGAACAAGGCGCCGTCGGGGAGGTCCTCGTAACCGTATTGACCCCAGAGTATCCCCTCCTGCGGTTTTCCACCGGAGATCTATCTGCCTATCTTGAGGGTCCCAGTCCGTGCGGCCGAACCAATCAGCGAATCAAGGGTTGGCTCGGGCGTGCAGACCAGGCGACCAAGGTGCGCGGAATGTTCGTCCATCCCACCCAGATCGAGGAAATCATCCGGCGCCACAATGAAATATCGGCGGCCAGGATTCTCGTATCCCGGGACCGGCAGGGAAACGATGAAATGGTGTTGAAGATCGAGTCCAGACATCCGATCGGTAATCCGGCCCTGATCTCCGAGACCCTCCATGCGGTGACCCGGCTGCGCGGAACAGTCGAGCAGGTGCCGTTGGGTTCGCTACCGAAGGACGGCATCTTGGTGGCCGACGCGCGTACTTACGACTGACGCGGCTGCGTTGTCGTCCGGATGACAGCACATACGTGCCGGCCGACGTAAGGTTGTCAAAGACCCATCGCGCGACTCCTGGAGGAGGGGACATGGAACTCAATGCAAAAGCGCTGGCCGCGCTGGCGCTTTCCGCAAGTAGCCTGGTTTCGGCGCAGATCTTCGCGGCACCTACTTCCTGCGAAAGTCTAGCCAGCCTGCACCTGCCGGACACAACGATCCTGTCCGCGGCAGTCGTTCCGGCCGGGAGCTTCGATCCGCCCGGCCCGACCCCACCGATCGAGATCGCGGCGCCGGCGTGCCGCGTGACTGCGTCGGTGAAACCCACCAAGGACTCGGACATCCGCTTCGAAGTCTGGATGCCAACCGAGGGCTGGAACGGCAAGTTCCTGTCGGCGGGCGAAGGCGGCTACGCCGGCTCGATCAACTACGGCGGCATCGGCGGCGCGTTGCGCCGCGGCTACGCCGGCGGCTCGACCGATACCGGCCACGTCGGCGGCACCGCCGACTTCGCGCCCGGCCATCCGGAGAAGGTCACCGACTTCGGCTGGCGCGGCAAGCACCTGCAGGCGGCGCGCTCGAAGGACATCATCCGCGCCTTCTACGGCAAGTCGATCAAGCATTCCTACTTCAGCTCGTGCTCGAACGGCGGGCGGCAGGCGCTGATGGAGATCCAGCGCTTTCCCGAGGACTACGACGGCGTCCTCGTCGGGGCGCCGGCGAACAACTGGACGCACCATTTCGCCGGCTTCGTCTGGAACGAGCAGGCGCTGTTCAGCACCCCCGGCGCGCACTTGTCCACGACCAAGCTCCAGGCGATCCAGGCGGAGACGCTGCGCACCTGCGACGCGCTCGACGGCGTGGTCGACGGCGTCGCCGAAGATCCGCGGCGCTGCAAGTTCAATCCGGCGTCGATCGCCTGCCCTGCCGGCACCGACGGCCCGAGCTGCCTTACGCCGCCGCAGGTGAGCGCGGTCCGGAAGATCATGGCCGGGCCTCGCAACCCGCGCACCGGCCGGCAGATCTACCCGGGCTACTTCACCAGCGCCGCGGGCGAGCCGGCGAGCTGGCCGGTGTGGATCACCGGCCCCGCGGTCGCGGGCGCATCGGTCCAGGCGTTTTTCGGCAACGCCTTTTTCGGCCGGATCGTGGAAGAGATCCCGGCGCCGGGCGTGTGGGACTGGGCGGGCTTCGATTTCGACCGCGACATGGCGTTCGCCGATCGCAAGACCGAGGACACGATGAACGCGACCGAGACCGACCTCGACCGCTTCCGGCATCGCAACCGGCGCGGCAAGATCATCATGTGGCACGGCTGGGAAGACCCGGCGATCTCCGGCGCCGACGCGGTCGACTATTACGGGCAGGTGGTGCGCGACAACCGCGACACGAAGGATTTCTTCCGCCTGTTCATGGTCCCGGGAATGCTCCACTGCGCCGGCGGGCCCGGGCCCAATGCCTTCGGCCAGTCCCTGCCGCAAGCGCAGCCGCTCAGCGACTCGCCCCAGCACGACATCCTCAGCGCCCTCGAGCGCTGGGTCGAGGACGGCGTCGCGCCCGAGAAGATCATCGCGGTGAAGTACGTGAACGACCAGCCTGCGCAGGGCGTCGCGCGCACGCGTCCGCTCTGCGTGTATCCGAAAGTCGCGGTCTACAAGGGTCGCGGCAGCACCAACGACGCCGCGAACTTCAGCTGCCGCACCCCGAAAGGCGACAAGCACGGCCACGACGACGATGACGACGACTGAGAGGACTTCCTAAGCCGGGCTCAGCACGCGAAACGCGATCTCGGGAATGAAGGCGAGCACCTTCTGCGTGAGCGGCGTCGCCGGGCGCTGCGCGGAAGTAATGAGCGAGAGCTGGATCAGCAGCTTCGGCTGCACGATGCGTCGCAGGGTGAACGCGTCCCCGGCGCCGTAGGCGCGCAGCGAGCTTTTCGGCATCACGGCGTGGCCGTGGCCCTCGGCCACCAGGTCGAGGATCGTGGAGACGCCGTCGATCTCGAGCGTGATCACCGGCTTCAGGCCGAACTGGGCGAGCTCGGCCTCGATGCGGGTGCGGTTGGCGTTCGGCCGGCTCGGCACGATGAGCGGAAAGCTCGGCAGGTCCTTGAGCGGGATGCTCGCACCGGATGCGCCGCGCTCGCCGCGCGGGCTCACCAGGAACATCGGTTCCTGCAGGAGCGGGACGATCTCGATCGTCGGCGAAGGCACGGGGCTGTACACCAGGCCGATGTCGGCGCGCCCGGTCGCCACCCACTCGGTGATCGACGCCGACAGCCCCTCCATCGAGCCGAGCGAAGCGGCCGGAAAGCGCTCGCGGAAAGCGTTCACCATCGGCACGGTCAGCAGCTTGGCGAAGGTGGGCGGCAGCCCAATGACCACGTGGCCGGCGGGGGCGCCGCGCAGCTCGGCCAGCTCTTCGTAGGTGCGGTTGACCTGCATCAGGATGCCGCGGGCGTGCACCAGCAGTCGTCGGCCTGCTTCGGTCGGCACGACTCCGCGCCCATTACGGAATAGCAGCGGCTGCTTCAGCTCGACCTCGAGCTGGCGCACCCGGTGGCTGAGCGCCGACTGGGCGACCGACAGCACCGAGGCCGCGCGGCTGAAGCTGCCGAGGTCCGCGACGTGCACGAAGTAGTCGAGCTGGCGCAGGTTCATGGCGAGCCGCCCATGGTATCTCGAACTGCGCTAGCAGCTATTGCGATATCGCCATTTCCATAACCCGGCAAATGGCGAACAATGGGGGCGTAGGAACTTCCGAGGGGGAGAAGTCATGTCGTCCACAAAACTTGGCCGTACGGCCGCGTGCGCGCTGGCATTTCCGGCGCTCGCGCTGCTCGGAACGATGCATGCCGCCACCGCGCGCGCTGACTCCGACTTCGCAATCCGCAGCCCGGGGGTCGTCACGGGCGGGCTGGTTTCAGGGGATTCGGTAACGATCAACGTTACCGCTTCTTCTCCCGGATCGATCAAGCGCGCCAAGGTCATGATGAACGGGAACGACGTCACTTCGGCCCTGCAGCCCGACGGCAACCCGGGATCGATGACCGGCGTGGTTTCGGGACTCGCGGTCGGTCCCAATTTGTTCGAGGTGTTCACACGCCACGGACATCACGGCCACCGACACAACGATGCCGTGGCCCAACTCGTCGTCGCGAGGGCGACGCCGCCTGCCATGAGTTGCGCGTCCCTCGCGTCTCTGCCTCTTGGGGACTTCCCGGTCCAATCTTCCGGCGGCGTCGGCGGAACGACGATTACTTCGGCAACCCTGGTTCCTGCCACGGCGACCTTGCCGGAGTATTGCCGGGTCCAAGGCCGCTTGCAGGACCGCGTCGGGGTCGCCGGCGTGCTCGGCACGGTTTCGTACCGGCCGGAGCAGCCGTACGCCACACGGTTCGACGTGCGCCTGCCGACCGCCTGGAACGGCCGGTACATGTTCCAGGGCGGTGGCGGCACCGAAGGTGGCAATCCAAACGCAACCGGGTCATCGAACAACGGCACGAACGGCGTCTCGATGCTGACCAATGGCTATGTCGTTGCGGCCCAGAACGGCGGCCACTTGAATTCCGAGCTGCCACCCACCCTGGCGGCCACCGCGACCACCCCCAGCATCCTTTCGCAGAACATGTTCTTCTCCGACGCGCTCGCGGTCAGGGACTGGGGCTACAACTCGATAGACGTCACCACCCGGACCACCAAGTTTCTCATCGATGCCTATTACGGTCGTGAACCCGACAAGTCGTACTTCGTGGGTTGCTCGACCAGCGGGCGGCAGGGCATGGCGATGACCCAGCTCTTTCCGTCGTACTACGACGGGGTCATCGCGGGAGACCCGTTTTTCATTCCGCCGGACATTTCCCTGAGCGAAACCTGGTCGCTCCAGCAGATCGCTGCCATCTCGCCGCCCTCGGCGCCCGATCCTGTCACTGGCATCATCAGGCCGCTGTACCACCTGAGCATTCCGCCGGGCGATCAGCAGCTGTTTACGACCGCGATACTGGCGGCGTGCGACGCGATCGACGGCCTGGTGGACGGCGTCATCGAGGACATGGCGCGCTGCAAATTCGATCCCGCCACCTTCGTCTTCCCCTCGAGCGGGCCCTACGGGTCGATCGCGCGCGGCCAGCCGTTGCAGTGCACGGGGGAGAAGACGGCCACGTGCCTGACGCCGGGACAGGTGAACGCGACCAAGAAGATCGCGGAGGGGCCGCGAACCTCGAGGGGAGAGAGGATTGTTACGCCGGACGGCACGACGCTCACCGGTTACCCGTTCGATGGCGGATTCATGCAGCCGCAGGGCATACCGACCCGGGATATCGGGACGGCGACCCAGCAGCCCGGCAACATCGGACTCGGTTCGGGGCAGCTCTCGCTGTTCTGGTTCACTACACCCGACACCAATTACAACCCTCTCACGGTCAACTACGACACGGACATTCCGCTGGTCGCCGCAAGCTCGCCTGCCATCAACAAGTCGACCGACATCCGTGCATTCACTCGCCGCGGCGGCAAGCTGATTTTCTATCACGGGCTGAGCGACTCGGGTCCGCCATGGACGTATACGCACAGGTACTTTCACGACGTGGCAAAGGCCCGCGGCGGGCTGGAGGACGCGTCGAAGTTCATGAAAATGTATCTGATTCCCAACATGGGACACTGCGGCGGCAACGCGGCGACCGACCGGTTCGACATGCTCGCGCCGCTGGTGAACTGGGTCGAAAACCGCATTGCTCCGGAT
>Ga0105252_10000793_pt1 | contig 16892 bp, 15 predicted proteins | sample EasRivMeERMZT100_FD_89675 | JGI IMG/M metagenome (GOLD analysis project Ga0105252, IMG submission 89675) | Soil microbial communities from meander-bound floodplain in the East River, Colorado, USA - East River MetaG ERMZT100 | ecosystem: Environmental > Terrestrial > Soil > Floodplain | place... | reverse complement strand
GCCCGCCGAATGAAATCGTCTTGCAGGTCTTGCTGTTCCTCCACGCTGTGCGAACGATCCATCAGGAAGATCACGGTCAGGTCTTCGCCGCGGCGCACGTGGCGCACTCCGGCCAGACAAAGGACAACAAGCACAACCAATAGAGAGCGAATCGTCACCGAAAGAACCCGCCGCACCGGGTCCAGACTCGCGAGGCTTCGAATCGAGGCCAGGGCCGTCAGCGGCGCGAGCCACAGCATCCACAGCCAGGCGGGCTGTTCGAAGTCGAGGGCCAACGCAAAGGCAAGCGGGTTCATGGGGCGATGATTTGAATCCGGCTGTTGAGGGAATCAACGACGTAGACCCGGCCGTTAGGGCCGAAGGTGGCGCCCCAGGGGGCGAACAATTCGCCGGGCGCCCGCCCCGAGCGCCCCCATGTCTTGAGCGAGCGCCCTTCCTTGGAAAACCACTGTAACCGGTTCCCCTCACGCTCGCACACCAGAATCTCATGCTCCGGTGTCACGCAAATGTCATAGGGATAGCGCATTTGGCCCGGCTCGCTTCCAAAGCCGCCGAAGGTGGTCAACACCTTTCCATCAAGGGACATGCGAACGACGCGATGGTTGCAGGCGTCGGCGATCCACAAGGTCTGCTCGTCGTCGATGTCGATCCCCGCCGGGCGAGCCAGCCGCGCCCCTGCGATCGGCTCTTCTCCAAACACCGCGACGCATTGCAGGTCAGGCGTCCACTTCGTGATCCGGTCGTTGTCCTGCGTTTCGGCCACGTAGATGTTGCCCGCCGCGTCAAAAGCCACGTCGGTGGTGAGCTGGAATTCGCCCAGCCCCCGGCCCTCGCGCCCGAAGCTGCCCAATTCCCGGCCGTCGCGATCGAAGATCATCACCCGATGGTAATGGGTGTCGGCGATGAAGAGGCGACCGTCGGGATGGACGGCCAGTCCCGCGGGTTTGCCTTGGGCGACCTGCGGCATCTTCCACATGGTTTCGAATGCGCCGTCGGAATTGAACCGCTGAACACGCCCGGCCTTGTCCACCACGAAGACCGAGCCGTCCTTTTCCGCGGTGATCGCCCGCGGGTAGCTGAACGCCCCCGGCCCCAACCCCACGCTCCCGAACACGCCCACAACGCCGTTGTCGGTCAACGGCGGCTCATCACAACCGATCGACCACCAAGGCACTAAGACACAAAGAAGAATCAGGCGGGTGCGAGGATGCCCGACGCGGGAGCAAGAAAAAAACAACTCTCCGCCCCTTCGTGTCTTAGTGTCTTGGTGGTTCGCTCTCTGGTCCCCGCCCGACGGCGTCCTGAGAAATGGAACCAACATGGAGAAGGCACCTCGCCGCGAACGCTGTCTGATTTCACTCACCGGCGGCGTCGCCCGTGGATGGCGCGGGTGGATCATTGGGCTGTGGTTGAAGTTCCCGGATGGACCTGCGCACGTTGGAGAAATACGCCTTCACCGCGGATTGATATTGTCGGGGGATCCGATCTCGCTCCACTCGATCGCTGGCCTCCCGCTCCGCCGCCGCGACCACTTCACTCACCGAGGTCTCGACCTCGCCCTCAATCTGTTCGCCGTCGACCCGAAGTTGCCCGACGATCGCCCCCCGCCCGGTGTGAACCTCGCCACGCTGCGTCTTGAACCCCACGTTGGTTTCTTCTTCGGGCGCCCGACCGCCTCTCCCTTGGCCGCGCTTGCCCATGCCAGATTGGCCCGGTTTCTCTCCTTCACCCTCGCCAGGCTTATTTCCCTCACCGAGTCCGCCCTTGGCGTTCTCCAAAGCGGCCAGGGCGCTCTCCAATTGGTTCATTTCCTGCTCGAGTTGTTCGAGTTCCCCCAATTGCTCCGCGGCCAGGGACAGCTCACCCAGTGCCTCTCCCGCCTGATCGGACTGCGCCGCCTTGGACCCTTGGCGCATGTTCTGGGCCAGTTGCTTGGCCATCTCGCCGGCCTTTTGATTCTGGGCGAGCTGCTTGGCCAACTTCTCGATCTGTTGTTGATTCAGGCCCTTCTCGGCCAACTCTTTCTTGAGCTGCTCAAGGTCCTTCTTCGCGAGCGAATCGAGCATCCGCTCCGCGTCTTCCTTTTTAATGCCCGCCTCTTCCAACGCCTTCTTCGACTTTTCCTCTTGCTTGGCGGCCTGATCAATCTGCTGGGCCAGCTTCGCCAGTTGTTCTGCCACTCGATCGGCCGCCTCCTTGTCCCCTTCCTCCTTGAGCTTCGCCAACTGCTCCTTCAGGTTCTTCATTTCATCCTTGGCGGTTTTGAAGTCGCCTTTTGACAACGCCTGCGTCAGCTTCTCCGTCGCCGCGTCCTTCGAGTCCGGGGCCTTCACCGCTCGCAGGGTCCTGCGCAGCTCCCGCAGCGCATCGTATTCCGTCCGATCGCGCCGCTGTTTTACGGCGTCGGCCAGGTTGTCGATCTTTTTGACGGCTTCGTGTCGGATGTCTTCGGGACGTTGAATCGTGCCCCCCGCTTGCTTATCCAGACCGTCGAGCTTGTCCTTCAAGTCCTCTAGTGCCGGGGTCGTCTCCGCCAGCCGACGAATCTCGTCCAGGTTTCGCTTAACCGCTTGTTGCGTCTGTTCCACGCGCACGGCTTCGCGCTCGGCTTGCACCTTCTGTTCCGGCTTAAGCCATCCCGGAGACACCAGGAACATGGCCGCCGCGAGAAAGAAAGAGCCGATCGTCAAGGGAAGACGTCGCGGCGGGTGCAATCGAATGTGCTGTCGCGCGGAAACCGAAGCGCTGATCCGCTCCGCGTCCGCCACGACCGCCTGCGCGAAAGGGTCCTCGGACGACAAGCAATACTGACCGCTGCTGAGCCGTTCACGAAGGCCCGCGGCCTCATCGAGTTTCACTGCCGCGGTTTCCGCCGAAGCCCTGCCAGCCCACGCCCAGACCGCCGCCGCCGCGACGCCCATGACTCCGGCCGCGGCGCCCATCCACGCCAATGGCCAATCCAAATCCAGCGACCGTTGAATGAATACCGCGACCGCGAAGAGCAAGCAGACGAGCACCAATATACTGCATGTATTCTGTGTGAATCGATCGATCCACAGCCGACGCTGAGCGATCCGGATCTGGCGGTGCAAAGAGGTCACGGAATGTCCCCTGGTCACCTCATGGTATCTCCCCTGAGCTCGTCTAACAACTTAGACGCCCGCCGCCTCCCGTAGGTTCTCCGAGAGCGGCATCGGCCCGCACGCGATTAATAGGACGGAAGAGATGCCGAATCGTTAGGGGGACGGCTAGCGGGAGGGCGTGGCATGGTCCACGGTTTCCGTGGCCATGCCCTTCCCGGCGCCGCGGCGTGTCGCCGTTTCCACGTCACCCGGCGTCGACTTGCGTCAATTCCGCGCCAAGCAACACGATGAGCAACGAGTAGTAGGCCCAGACCGGCACGACTAAAACGCCCGGCCGCGCCATACAAGAAAATGGAAGCGTCTCGGCGGCGTACGACAAATTCGTTGAACCGCAGCCCCCTCTTGGGTATCATCGATCCGTTGATGTGTCGCGCCGGGCCGGTCGCGGCCTTGCCCGAGTGCCGGTTAGATATGCATTCACCTTTCCCGGGAGGGCCCCATGACGAAGATCGCTCCCCTCACCATGATCCTCGGTGGCATGGCCACGGCCGCCTTTGGTCAGGCCTTCAATATTGACGTTGGCCAACCCGGTGGCGGACCTCCGGCGAGTTACGCCGGGGCCGGCCTCCCCGGTGTGTGGAACGCCATCCCGGTCTATCACATGACGCCGTTCATGACCGGGCCGCACCCTGACGATTTCATGCTCGTCGATATCAACGGCAACGCGACGGGCGTCGGCCTGCACCAATACGGCGGCATGGACCTGGTGGCGTTGAACGATCCGAGCGTCTCCGGAAACGACGCCCTGCTCATGAACGATTGCCTGATCACGCACAGCGCGGCGTTGGAAACCTGCGTGTACCTCAACGGCCTGGAAGACGGCCCGTATGAGGTGATCACCTACGCCTGGATGCCCAATCGGCCCACCACCATGCAGCGCGTGCGCTTTGACTTCATCGCCGAGACCGAGGACGTCGGCGGCGCCTGGCCAGGGCAGCACATCGAAGGAGTCACGTACTCCAAGTACACCGTTGAAGTGGTCAACGGTTTCGTGGGATTGCACGTCGGCATTCCGCCGGGCGGCAGCACGGCCATCGGGGCGGCGTGGAACGGGATGCAAATACGTCCGATCGGTCCGCCGCCGGTGCCGGCCGTCTCGACGTGGGGGGTTGCCGTCTTCGTTCTGATGGTTTTGACGGCGGGGACGCTGATGTTCCAGCGCCGCATTCGAGCTTGTTCGTAACCCCGAAACACGGCACTGCGGCCGCTAGGGCTTCACATCGCACGTGCAGACCATTCGCTCGCATCCGGGACAGCCGCGCCCGTACTTCGCCTCCAGCGCCGCCGACAGGTCCACATCATTGATGTTGGCCAGCGTAACTAGCCAGGCGATCACGTCCGCGAATTCCGCGGCTTTCTCCTCGGCGGTCCCCTCGCGGAGAGCGGTGGCCAGTTCGCCGATTTCCTCGGTGAGCCAAAGGAACGTGGCCGGGGTCCCGCGCTCGCGGTCCTTAGCGCTGTACATTCGTTCGATGAGCCTTTGTAGATCGGCGATGGTCATCTCGCGTTACCTTCAAAACGTGACACCGGACGATTCGACAGTCTGATCAGCCGGATTCTCCTTGAAAACCGGTATTCTATTCTGGTACGATTCGGATGCGACTCTTTTACCTTGATCGAGAGTCACAAATGCGGAAAAAACTTACACTTGGCGCTTTGTGTCTGACCATTCTAGTGTCGCTCCTTGGTGTCAGCGCCCAGGCAGGGCTAACCCTGACTTCCCCCAACGGCGGCGAAACTTGGACCGCCGGAACCACCGTTCAGGTCACTTGGACTTCCACGCCGGACATCAACGAGTCCGACGAAATCCGAATTCTCGTCCGCGATGGTCAGGAGGGCCCGGGGGCGATCATCCGCTTCGTTAATTATAACTTTGTGTCACTGGTGACCGTCGCGGACGGCACCGCGGATTTTCTCCTCCCGACTTGGTTGAGCGACGGCGACAACTATTACGTGGAGATTCAAGGCGGGAGCTTCGCCGGCATCCACGAATCCGATCGCAGCGACGCACCGCTGACCATCGCGGGTTCGCTGACCAAGAAGCGCCTCACGCTCACTTCCCCCACCAAGAATGCCCGATGGCGAGCCGGTTCGCGTGGCTTCGTGTCGTGGGATTCCATCGGCGCGGACAGCGCGGTGGTCAACGCCGCACTCGACCCGATTGACGGTCTCAACATCCCCGACGTCCCGGCAACCGACGGTTCGACCTATGTCCCTATCCCCGTATCCATCGGAAATGGAACCTCCTATCGGCTCATGCTGACCGAATTGGCCGTCGGTGCCGCGTTCTATGGTCAAGCGGTCGCGTTCGACCAATCGCCGCCCTTTGAAATCTACGATGCCCAGGAACGGCCGTCTTTTTCCGTCACCTCTCCCAACGGCAATGAGATCGTCAGCGGAGGCGCGGAGATCCCTATTTGCTGGGACACAACGGCGACGGAGGGCGACTTCGTCGGCATTCCCGTGGGCGGCGGCTCGTTCATTGGTAATCAGTTCACCTTCGTCCCGCTAACGGACGGATGTGCCGATCGAACGATCTGCCCTCACGTCGAAGGCGGCGATTTCAGGATGATCGGCGCGGCCATCACCGGCGGCATGAACCTGTTCGACCGCAGCGACGAATCCTTTGTCGTCCTGGCCACGACCGCCGCTCCCACGCTAACGGTCACGTCGCACAACAACGGCGGCACGTTGACGCCGGGCATGCCAATGGCCGTCACCTGGACCAGCACCGGCTTTGTGGGCATGGAACGAATCGTGATCTATTTGAAATCGATCACCCCCGATTCGGAGACGGTCACCCTTCTGGCCAACCCAAGGGTCAAAATGGGAACCGCCAACGTAACGCTGTGTCCCACGCTGACCGGTAACGCCGTGTATCGAATCCGAATGTGCGGGTCCGTGTCAACGGGCACCTGCCCCCAGGTTTGCGACGAAAGCGATCAGCCGTTCTCGATCTCGCCGATCCCCACGAACGCAAGCATTCAAATTCTGTCGCCCGCGGGAGGTGAAATCTTCGAGAGCGGCCACTTCGTGGATTTCGATTACATCGGCACGAACGCGGCGGGCCTCAACATTGACGTGCGGATACAGCGGGAGGAATCCACGGTCACCAACGCCTTCGCATCGGGCACCGCGGTCAACGGCCACGGCAATTTCTTCGTCCGCCTTCAGATCCCAGGATCGTTTGAATCTCGTGCCTACCGCTTCGACGTTCAGCTCAAGGCGGGCGCATGCACGCTCTACCGAACGAAGACCAACTTCTTCACCGTCGGGGCCAACGAATGTACCTGCGCCGATGTCAACAGCGACCTCCGCGTGGATCAAGTCGACGGCGGCCTCTTGGTGGGATGCATGGACGCTGGCTCACAACAAGGTCAAGCTGTGGCCGGGTCCCTCGGCATCTGCGGCTGCTCCGATTTGGATGGGACGGACGTCGTTGATCTGCGTGATTTCGCCGTATTCCAGAACCTCTTCGGCGTCGGCGCCGCCGCCGAACCGCCTAATTGCCCCCAGGCACCTTAGTCGCATTTCATGTTTCGGCACGGGCATGAATGTAGCGTCGGGGTTTATCCCCGGCGCGGCTACGAGGGCGTGCAACGTAGGGTGTGGCTGGTGCGAGAATCCCTTCTCGCACCTCTGAACGCGGGAATCCATTCCCAACACATGCCGATCAACACTCGAGAACGTCCACATCCATGCAAACACTCCATCAGAGAAGGCTATAGACCGGACGTTACGCTTGGAAGCGTGGGAAAGGATTCCCTGGAAGAGGGGGTGCGAGAAGGGATTCTCGCACCAGCGTAATAAACCGCGACGCTACGAGTCGGTCGAGTTTGCATCACCCCATCGTTCGATAGAACTCGATCGCTCGTCGCAAACCCTCTTCGAACCCAACCTTCGGTTCGAACCCCAGCAGCTTCTTGGCCAGCCGAATGTCGGCGCACGAATGCCGCACGTCACCGGCGCGCGGGGCCACGTACTTCGGCTTCACATCCGTGCCCAGCGCGCGGTTGATCGCCGCGATCACCTCGTTGATCGTGATCGACCCGCCGCAAGCAATATTCACGCTCTCGCCCCTCGTCTCCTTCGCCTCCATGGCCAGCAGGTTCGCGTCCACCACGTTGTCCACATGCGTGAAGTCGCGGGATTGCTCGCCGTCGCCGTAGACGATCGGCGACTCACCCTTCATGATGGCCATGGCGAACGCGGGAATCGCCGCCGCGTAGCGGCTGTTCGGGTCCTGCCGCGAGCCGAACACGTTGAAATAGCGCAGGGTGATCGTCTCCAGCCCGAAGCAGGTGAAAAACGCACGGCAGTACAGCTCGCCAGTCAGCTTTTGCACGGCGTAGGGACTCAACGGCTGCGGCGTCAGCTCCTCGTGCTTCGGTGACACCTCCGTGTCACCATACGCCGAACTGCTGCCCGCATAGATGAACCGCTTCACTTTCGCTTGAACGGCCCCCACCAGCATATTGAACGTCCCGTTGCAGTTCACGTCGTGGCTCGGATAGGGGTCTTCCACCGATTTGGGCACCGACCCCAGGGCCGCTTCATGGAACACATAATCGATCCCCCGGCAGGCCCGCACGCAGGTCTCCGCGTCGCAAATGTCGCCCACCACCAATGGATGGCGGCCCCCCAGGTGTGCCAGGTTTTCGCGCCGACCGGTCGAGAAGTTGTCCAGCACGCGCACGCGATGACCCAGCTCCACCATCCTCGTAGCCAGGTGTGACCCGATGAACCCCGCCCCGCCGGTAATCAGGACATGAGCCATGCTGAGACTTTCATTGCATCAGCGGTGAATTGCACGCGGTTTGACCTCACGCGACCCGAGTCGGTAGACTGACACTTGTGGCGCGGGTGTTCGAGGCAATGGCATTAGCCATTGGATGTTCGGCCCTCCGTAAAACCATGACGGGCGATTCGCACATTCGATCAAGAACTTCTTCATTGGCGAAACACCGGCGATTCATGATCTCGATCGTGCCGTTGGGGCTACTGGCCATGAGCTGCGCCACCATGACGCCCCTCCCCGGCGATGAGGCCGCTCGCCAGCGGATGCTCGCCCTGCTCCTGCCCCGCCGGATTGAAATCGTCGAGCCGTTTACCCGCGTCAAGAGTTTCGACGACGACGGCACGCCGGATGGTATCGAGCTTTTGCTCCAGGCTGTCAATTCGCTCGACGATCCGGGGCTCATGGTCATTGGGACGTTGCGGGTCGAGCTCTATGAGTACGTACCGGCCAGCGGTCTGCCTCGTGGCCGCCGGCTCGAACAATGGGACGTCGAGTTGGTTAGTGATGACCAGCAGAGGAAGTATTGGAACCAGTTGACCCAGATGTACGAGCTGCGGCTAGGCGTGGACCCCAAGCGGATTCCCTCGGCTGACCGCTATGTGTTGCTGGTTACGTACGACTCGCCCTTCGGCGATCGGCTGACCGATGAATACATGATCCAATCGCGGGCCTCCACCAGCGAGCCGCGCGGCGGTCTCTCCCGAAAGGCGGCATCGAACTAACCGGTCAGCTTGGCATTCACGCGGACAAGATTGAACAGGAAATTTTGGAGTTAACGCCTATGTCGCGACGGATCGTTCGATCGATTAACCATTCGAGTTTCGGCCCCGCTTTGTGTTTCGCCGTTGTCCTTCTCACCGGCTGCGAAACCAAGGACAAGCTCGTCCACAGCAATTACGACCGCATCCGGCTGAACGCCACGTCCCAGGACGAGGTGAAGGACCTCATCGGCGATCCGGACAACAAACTCGGCGACTTGTGGATGTACAACCGCCCCGACGCCCACCTGACGGTCATGATCGACTTTGACGAGAAGGGCCAGGTCACCCGCAAACAGTGGATCGACGCGATGAACGACGACCCCTGGACCGACTCCTCCGACCACTCCCCGGCCACGAAAGCCGGCGACCGAAAAGACGGCAATCACTGACTGCGGATGGGCTGATAGCGTCGGGGCTTTATCGCCAGCGCGACTTCGACACAACGCAAATCATGGCACAGGCGAAAATGACGCCTTCTTGTTTCCGTTTTGTCACAGAGAGCCAACTGCAGACGATCGCTCCGTCCAATACCGTTGCAGAACGGCCCGCCATCTGCCGATAAACCTACCTAAGTTTGTCGCGGAAACTCACAAACCGCGGTTGATTTCCGACCGGCCCCGTGATACGCTTTTGGGCCGAAGCGGGGTACGCCTCTCGGGTGGGAGCGTCTCCCACGAAACCCTTTGTCAGGTAAGAACTTAGAAGACCCAGGCCCGGGCGGCCCAGGTGGGTGGTTCGGGACACGGGTTCCTGTGTAGGCCGGTATTAGTGCGTTTGCACAATCGGACCGACGAAGAGCGGGCACTCAGCAACGATCGAAGAAAGAGCGAAGAACATGGAACGCCTCAGCAACATCAGAAACATCGGGATCTCGGCCCATATCGACTCCGGCAAAACAACGTTGACGGAGCGAATCCTGTTCTACGCGGGCCGCATCCATCGCATGCAGGAGGTCAAGGGCAAGGACGGCGGCGCCACCATGGACTTCATGGAGCTGGAGCGTGAGCGGGGCATCACCATCCAAAGCGCCGCCACCACCGTCGAGTGGGAAGATAAGCAGATCAACATCATCGACACCCCTGGCCACGTCGATTTCACCGTCGAAGTCGAGCGCTCGCTCCGCGTGCTGGACGGCGCGGTGCTCGTTCTGTGCGCCGTGGGCGGGGTTCAGTCCCAATCGATTACCGTCGACCGTCAGATGCGCCGCTATCGCGTTCCGCGCATCGCGTTCATCAACAAGATGGACCGCGTCGGCGCCGAGCCAAGCAACGTCGTCGCCGAACTCGAAAGCAAGCTTGGCCACGTGGCCGTGCCCATGCAGATCCCCATCGGAAGCGGCAACGACTTCGCGGGGGTGATTGACTTGGTGCGCATGCAAGCGATTTACAACGAGGGTGAAAAGGGCGAAGACCTGCGCTACGCCGAAATCCCCGCCGCCCTGGTCGAAGAAGCCGACCGCGCTCGACACGGCATGTTGGACACCCTCAGTCTCTACGACGACGAGTTGATGTCGGTCATGCTCGAAGGACAGGAACCCACGCCCGAGCAGATTCACAAGGCCGTCCGCGGGGCCACCCTCGGCCGCGACATCACCCCCGTTTTCCTCGGCTCGGCATATAAGAACAAGGCCGTACAATGCCTGCTCGACGCCGTCGCGTGGTATCTGCCTTCGCCGATCGACCGCATGGCCTACGCCTGCGACAACGACAACGACGGTGCCGAAATCACGATTTCCGCCGATCCGGACGGCCCGGTCGTCGCGATGGGGTTCAAGATCGTTGATGAGCCGTTCGGCCAAGTGACCTACACCCGCATTTACCAGGGCGAGATTCACAGGGGTAAGGGCTACAAGATCGCCCGCACGACCCAGACGCAGCGCATCGGGCGCATCTACCGCCTGCACGCCAACAAGCGCGAAGATCTGGATAGCGCCTGTGCCGGCGACATCGTCGGCATCATGGGCATCGAATGCGTTTCCGGCGATACGCTGTGCGATCCCTCGGTGAACATCACCCTCGAGAGCATGCACGTGCCCGAGCCGGTGATCTCCATCGCCATCGCCCCCGAGCGTAGTCAGGACCGCGACCCGCTCTCCAAGGCCCTCAACCGTTTCGTCAAGGAAGACCCGACCTTCCACTCGCGCTTCGATGAGGAAGCGGGGCAGACGATCATTTCGGGCATGGGAGAACTCCATCTCGACGTCTACGTTGAGCGCATCCGCCGCGAATACAAAGCCAACGTGATCGTCGGCCAGCCCAAGGTCCAATACAAGGAAATGCCCACCGTCGAGACGACGTACAACTACAAGCACAAGAAGCAGACCGGCGGGTCTGGGCAATACGCCCACGTCGTCGGCACGCTGATCCCTTTGCCCTTGGGCCATGAGAACGACTACGAGTTCGAAAACGCCGTGACGGGCGGGAAGATTCCGACCGAGTACATCCCGTCCGTCGACAAAGGCTTTCAGATGGCCAGGTCCAAGGGTCCATTGGCTGGCTTTGAGGTCATCGGCGTGAAGATGGTGCTGGAAGAGGGTTCATCCCACGCGGTGGACTCGTCGGACCTCGCGTTCCAAATCTGTGCCCGCGCCGCGTTTCGCGAGGTCGTAAAGGAAGCAAAGCCGGTTCTGCTCGAACCGATCATGAAGGTCGAGGTGGAAACGCCGACGAGCTTCCAAGGTTCGGTCACCGGCGAAATCTCGTCTCGCCGCGGATTGATCACGGCCAGCGAAGCCAAAGGCAACGTCACGGTCATCACCGCCGAAGTGCCCCTGGCCAACATGTTCGGCTACTCGACCGACCTCCGCTCCATGACCCAGGGCCAGGCGACGTTTTCGATGGAGTTCTCCTGCTACCGCCCGACGCCGAAATCGATCCAGGAAGAAGTGATCGAAAAGGTGACCAAACAGCAGAAGGAAAAGGCCGCGGCGAAGAAGTAGATCAACGGGTCTTCCCGAAAAAGCACACTATTGAAAGGGCTTGACTCGATTCCTGTCGAGGTCAGGCCCTTTTAACAGCGGCACCCGACGATATAATCATTTTCAAGGAGATTTTATGCGAGCCGTCGTTTTGCATCGCGGCGAAGACGGGCTTTGGGTCGTCGAGTGCCCATCCCTGCCTGGCTGCATAAGCCAGGGAAAAACCAAGGCCGCGGCCATCGAGAACATCAAGGAGGCGATCGAAGGCTGGATCGAGACCACCCGCGCTCACGGCCAACCGGTACCCGATGAGGACTTCGAGACCCAGGTTGTCTGCGTATGAGCGGCCTTCCCGTGGTCTCCGGCCGAGAAGTCGTCCGTGTCCTTGGGAAGTTTGGTTTCGAATTCGATCGTCAGAAGGGCAGCCATATCATCTTGTTTCGTTCTGAGCCGCCCACGACCGTAGTCGTACCTGACCATCGTGAGCTGGATCGCGGTACACTCCGTGCGATTCTTCGGCAAGCCGGCATCACACCGGAGGAATTGACAGAATTGCTTTAGGGCGTGTGAACGCTCCGGAAGCGGAAGTGCCTCCCAAAAAAGCCCCAAAGGGGCGAAAGAGCTAACGTGTCATTGCTCCTGGAGCTTGCCCGCGCGACTTGACCAATAGCATTACCACTCAGTTGCGTCAGCGAGGTCGATTGGTCAATGGCCGATTGGCGCACCAAGGCGTTCCCGAGCCGCAAACGGGACCACATCTTTCGAGGTGAATCTCCGATTCGTACGGACGCCAACACGTCGCGCACGTTTCTTCGTCGGGCGGCGGTATCAACTTCACGGTGATTGATTTCTCAAATCGCGACGACATTTTCGGGTGTCTATCGATGCCGGCACGCGGACGACACCACCCGGAACAATGCTGTATCTGCATGGGGCATCGGTCCCGGAAAAGCTACGAAAAGATCGAACCCAGGCGACTTCATCTCCCGTGTTCCTGATAACGAACTCATGCTCAAGGATCGAACCAGCCCAGACGCTTCCGAAGTCGTGAACCGGTTCATCACAAACGATGATCGGGCCGGTTGTCTGCCAAGGCATGGCAGCGAGATTTGACCAGTGGGACTCTTCAAGTGAACAGGCTGTGCGACCAATAGAGAAAATCAACAAAAGGCGAAGGAAGGACATACTTAGAGTCTGACCCGTTTTGGGGCTCGAATGCGTCACCACTTCGCAACATGCCGAAGGCCCTATTCTTCAACTATCTCGGCTCCCCGTCTTTGGTTCACTTGCTGGACGCACGTCGCATCCCCGCCGATAATCTTGAGGACGCGGCGGCGAAGTTGTCTTACGCCGCGATGAAAGTGAACGAACAATCATGCCGCATACATCGTTGATATTCTTCTTCGTTGCCGCGGTCTTGGCCTCGCCGCCCGATCGCGCTACAATGCATATCGGGCCGACAACATAGCGTCCAATTCGGGGATGTCGGCTCAGCATGGCTGGATCGGAGGAGGCGATGATCACCGCCGAACTCTATGGTCTCGCGAAAGCGCTAACCAGAAACCCCATGTCTTCGAATGGGCGCGGGATGCGGCTCTCGAAGCCCGGCCGAGCGCCGCGCTTCGCGACCTGTTGTGCCATATTCTTGGCGACGGAATTGGCACCGCCTGGGGTCACTCACCCGTTTGCCGACGGCGGTGCCGTTGTCGGTTGGGGCAGACAGGTGGTCGGTGTCGACCTGAACTCGGGGTTTGTCGCCGTGGGCGCGGGCTGGGCACACAGCCTAGGCCTGAGGACCGACGGGTCCATTGTGAGTTGGGGAGACAACAGCTCCGGGCAAACAGACGTTCCCACACCCAACACGGATTTCATCGCCGTGGCCGCAGGGTCTACCCACAGCCTCGGCTTGAAGGCGGACGGCTCCATCGTTGGTTCGGGATATAACGGCCCACGCCAAATAATCAACGTTCCCGCGCCCAACACAGGTTTTGTCGCCGTCGCCGCAGGGCATTCCCACAGCCTAGGCCTGAAGTCCGACGGGTCCATCGTGGGCTGGGGAGACAATGACCACGGCCAAACCAGCGTTCCCGCCCCCAACACGGATTTTGCAGCCATCGCCGCAGGGCACTCCCACAGCTTGGGCCTGAAGGCCGATGGATCCATTGTGGCTTGGGGATACAATGCCTTTGGACAGACCAACGTTCCCCCGCCCAATACCGATTTCATCGCCGTGACCGCAGGCGGGTACCACAGCCTCGGCCTGAAGGCCGACGGGTCAATCGTAGGGTGGGGAGACCGCCAGGACGGACAAACCAACGTTCCCCCGCCCAATTCAGATTTCATTGCCGTCGTCGCGAGCGGTAATCACACCCTGGGCCTAAAGACCGACGGTTCCATCGTAGGCTGGGGACGCAACTACGAGGACCAAACCAACGTTCCCGCGCCCAACTCGGATTTCATTGGCATCGCGGGCGGGAGGTACCACAGCCTGGGCCTGAAGGCCGACGGATCCATCGTGGCTTGGGGAGACAACGGCTTCGTCCAAACCAACGTTCCCGCGCCCAGCGCGGATTTCATCGCCGTCGCTGCGGGTTGGGATCACAGCCTGGGCCTGAAGGCCGACGGGTCCATCGTGGGTTGGGGACGCAACGATTACGGGCAAACTAACGTTCCCGCGCCCAACAGGGATTTCATCGCCGTGACCGAGGGGTTCGGGCACGCCCTGGGGCTGAAGGCCAATGGATCCCTCGTAGCTTGGGGAAGGAACAGCTTCGGCGAAGCCGACGTGCCAGTCCCCAACACGGATTTCATTGCCGTTGCGGCGGGCGGTAGCCACAGCTTAGGCCTAAAGGCCGACGGGTCCATTGTGGCTTGGGGAGACAACGGCTTTGGACAAACAGACGTTCCTGCGCCCAACACGGATTTCATCGCCGTCGCTGCGGGCTATGACCATAGCCTAGGCCTTAAGAGTGACCGGTCTATTGTGGCTTGGGGACGCAACTCCTACGGCCAAACCAACGTTCCCGCGCCCAACACCGATTTCATAGCTTTGGTCGCAGGCGAGCGCCACAGCCTAGGTCTGAAGGCGGACAGGTCCATCGTGGGTTGGGGATACGACGTCTTCGGGCAAACCGACGTTCTCGCGTCCAACACGGATTTCATCGGCGTCGTTGCGGGCGTTAACCACAGCCTTGGCATCAAGGGCTGTCCTTCACCATCGCTGATGTCTGACGCTGATTGGGACACTGACGTCGATCTGGTCGACTCCGCGGTGTTGATGCAGCGCCTCATCGGCCCCTCCGGCCACCTGCCCACCTCCGCGTGCCACCGCTTCGATCTCGACGCGGACTACACCATCGACCTTCGGGATTTCGCCGGCTTCGCGAATGTGTTTACGGGAGAATAGCGCGTCGACCCGCTGCCACTGTTTCGGTCTCATGGACGCAGGTCGCCTCCATGCCGATAATCTTCAATGGTGCGGCGACATGGTTGTCTTATCGCCGCGCCGAAAGTGAACGGGCAATCATGCCGCCTTTATCGTTGACATTCTTTGTCGTTGCCGCACTCCTGGCCTCGCCGCCCGATCGCGCCCCCACTAATCAACCCGCCCAACCGGATACACGCCCGCCATCCGCCGCCTCTACGGAAACACCTCCACCCGATGCAGCCGCCGACCCCGGCCCTCCCACCGCCGAAGAAGTCCTTCGCGCCTTGCAACGCACCAGCCCGGCAAACGAAGTCATCTGGCCGGTCGGCTCTGCCCCGCCGGATCCAAACGCGCTTCCCAAAAAACTCCTGCCCGAAGGTTTCGCCCTCGTCGAAAAAACCGGGCGGCTCAAACACGACCACCAAGGGTACCTCTTTGCGTTCGCCGAAAACGGCATGCCCGCCCAAATCCGGCTCCTCCCCAACGCGACCCTCGAGGTGATGGTTCGCACCGCCGCTCACACCGCCGAGCCGGTTACCTTCGTTGTCTCCGGCGAACTCACCGTGTTTCACGACGAGAACTATCTGCTGCCCCGACTGGCCATGCGGGCCTCGAACGCCACGGATGACCAAGGTGCCCCTACCGCGGCGTCGAGCGAACCGGCTGCGGCGACAACCGATGGGTCCGCGGCAACATCAGAACTCGCCGGCCCTGCTGCTCCTCGCACGATTGCCTCAGCCGAAGACGTGGCCGCGGCCCTTCAAGCAGCCAAACCAAGCGCACTTGCCGTTGAACCCGTGGAAGACCGCCTCACGCCGGGCGGCGAACCGATATTGAAAAACCTCACGTCACCCTTGGGACTGACCACCCCCCCCACTCGCAAGGCCTCCTTCGCGCGCACCATTCAGCCGGAGGGCACGATGTTGACCGATCGGCCAGGGCGGCTCATCGAACACGGCACCCATTGGCTGTTCGTCCCCGAATCCAATCACCGTGACTTTCCCGAGCCGCCCTTGCGCCTCCTCCCCTGCCACAACACCCAAATGATGGTCCTCCGGCGGCAGACCGACAAACACGGCGTGGTGTTTCAGGTTTCCGGCGAAATCACCCTCTTCGAAGGCGAAAACTATCTCCTCCCCCGGGTTGCGACGCGGCAGGTTGTTTCGGACAATCTGCGGAAGTAGAGTCATCTCGGATCGGCCCGAACTCCGTGAACGATCGACCGGGAGGGATAGACGTTGGACTTGCAAATCGAACCGCGTGCCGGCCTCACCGTGGCCAGGCTTTCCGGTGAACTCGGCGCGTCCGAGGGGCCGAACCTGACCGATTCGCTCGTCGATCATGCCTGCGGCGAGGGCTCGCGCCTGGCCATCGACTTGAGCGGGCTGAAGTCGCTTGATTCCAGCGGCCTCGGCGTCCTGATTCACGTGGTGACGCGGGCCCGCATGTCCGGTGGACGTGTCATGCTCGTGGCACCGTCGAGCTTCGTCAGCGGCGTGTTGGGTGTAACCCGGTTGGACAACTGGTTCGACATCTGCGACAGCCTGTCCGAAGCGGAAAAGCAACTCCGAGCCACGTAAAGACGGCGGTCGATTTGAGAATAGCACTCGCAGAGAGAGGAATGCGCTGATCGCTAAATCTGGTGGCGTGGCATGGTCCACGCTTGCGTGGCCATGTCTGCGCCTCCCCTTCGTGGCTCCGTGGCTTTCTTGTTACTTCTCGCCCGTAGGGCGCGCGATGGTTGCCAGGGGCCTCGGCCCCTGGAGTGGATCGTCCTTTTTCCATCCCCGCCCGGAAGGGCGGGCGAACCCCCGTTCTCAAATCTCAAATCTCAAATCTGAGATCG
>Ga0105252_10000788_pt1 | contig 17004 bp, 26 predicted proteins | sample EasRivMeERMZT100_FD_89675 | JGI IMG/M metagenome (GOLD analysis project Ga0105252, IMG submission 89675) | Soil microbial communities from meander-bound floodplain in the East River, Colorado, USA - East River MetaG ERMZT100 | ecosystem: Environmental > Terrestrial > Soil > Floodplain | place... | reverse complement strand
GATGGTCGGTGGGAGGATATGAAACCTCGAGGCGACGGACACTATGATGCGACTAGCCTCCATGTGGTTCCATATCCAGGCAGCACTGACTGCCATGTGTTGGGGTAGCATGCGAGCTACGTAGTGGATACCTTGGTCGGTATCACGGATGCGAAAGGCCCAGTTGCCTTCCGACTCAACCACGTAACGCCGGGATATCATCGGGTGTTACTCCCTTCTTCACGCACGGGTTGCACAGCCACACGTTCCACTTCCAGTTACCAGGGTGGTACGGCTTGGAGCAGGCCATGCAATAGCTAGGGGGTGGAGTGCGCCGGGCCTTACCCATGGTGCGTGCGGTCCGTAGTGCTGATGCAGCACGTCCCTACCCAGTTGGGAGAATAGCGGGACGGGATGGTCGGGAAGCCGAGCCATTGGCCGCACAGCGTGCATTGGTATTGCACCATCTGGCCTGACAGGCGTGGACTGGTACCGGGTTGGACCCAGATACGTAAGGGCTGGGGGATCATGGTGTATCGTCCTCCTCTAGAGGCTCCATCGCGCACCAATGGCAACTCGGGACGAGGTCCAGGTGCCGGTTGAGGTGGCGCGATAGCTCAGTGTGGCCCGAGTCGAGGGCGTGCGTGAGCAGGTCACCCTTCCTGTAGGGCCGAAGGCAGGATGGGCATTCCGCGTATCGGATTACTGGGCTGTGGCCGGGTGCCATAGAGCTGTACCTCCATAGAGGATGGTGATTCCCTCATCGTAGAGGTGACCGACGCGAATGGCCAAGCGCATGTGGATCATGCGCTCGGCCTCGCGTGACGTGAGCACAAGCCGGTGTTCGGCATTGGTGCGGCGTTCAATGGCCTCGAGTTCAGCGAGGCTGTCTGCGAAGTCCATAGTGTGGGCCGGGCTAGAGTGTAGTCTTACCCGGGACCTCCTCAGTGTAGATGCCAACGTGGCAGACGGAACCGTCCTCGTTGGGGAAGGAGAACTCACCATCCTTACCGTAGTCAGCGATGGTGAGGAAGGCGACCTGTTTGGGGCTCATGGTGCCGTTGGCATCGGCGTACACCGTGCCAATGACGGTCTTGAGCTCGATATCGAACAAGGGCTTGCGACCCTCGTTAGCGAGGCTGTAGGCCGAAGGGCCTGTCGGGGTGGGTACGTAGTCGTCGTACTCGGTAGCCCCGTAGTCGATGGGCGTGCGCTTTGCAGCCATTTACAGTACCTCCAGGATCATGCGACCGAAGCCCTTCCAACCGACAGACCACTTGGCCTCGTTGGCGATGAACGCCAGGTCTTTGGCGGCCTCAGGGTGGTGGGTAGCGAACGCTTCGAGGAGCGCCTGGGTGTAGCCCTCGGCTGCACCTGAAGCCCACCACTCAGGGTTGGGCTTACCCAGCTTGAGCGGGGTACCAGGCGTAGGTGACAGGTCACCATAGCGGGTGGCGATGGTGGAGGGCGTGGCTTCCGCTGTTGGCATTGGTTCTCCTTTGGTGCTAGTTGCACCATTACTGCCCACCACTCACGGCACCCAGCCAGGGTGTGAGTGATGGGCAGAATGGGGCTGCTAACGGGGGGGAGGGGTTAGGCGGGGCGGCGTCGGACCAGACCGATGGGGATAGGCTCGATGCGCCATTCCACGAACACGTCCGAGTAGTAGGCGGGGGCCTCTTCACCTGCCATGAACATGGCTCCCCATGCTAGGTGGTGCTGGCAGACGATGGAGTCCCAGCACTTGTCGGGGTCCTTAGCCCAGCGTACGTGTGTGAAGTACAGCTGGGGGTGGTGCTCGATCGGACCCCCCACTATGGAGGAGTCTGAGTCGCACTGGAGCAAGGAAGGATCGTCGATCCGTATGTGCTCGTTGGCGGGTGGGTTATGCATCGGGGTCGGGTGCGTCGGGTTCCTTATGCGGGATGCCCTGGAACGGGAGTTCCTCGACGGAGATGGTGACCTTACCCTTGAACCGTCGAGTGGCCTCGATGAGGCGACCGGCGTTGTAGTCGTATCGTTCGTAGCCAGCCTCCTTGCGCACGGCCTCCTCGTCGAAGTTCTTGGGGAGGTTGCGGACCTGCTGCATGAGGTGCTCGAACTCAGCGAAGGTGAAGGTGCCTTCGACACCGCTTGTGAACGTGGCCATGCAGGCCTCCTTATGTGGGGTAGGTGCGGCCCTGGCCCTCACCAGTAGATGAGGCCAGCGTTGGGTATCGAGGATCGACCTCGACCGCACCATACCAGCCCACCACCTTCCATGCGACCGGGTTGGCCCATGAGGTGGGTGGTAGGCTGGTATGGTGCGCCCGGGGGTAGGGCGCATGTCGAGTGAGGTGGGTGTTACATGAGGCTGGCCTTGTGCAGGAGTACGGCGCCTAGGGTGAGGCGGGGGATACACCCGGTGGGTGGGGTGGGGTCGGTGAGGGTCTCATCGGGGGTGATGAGCATCTGGCCTGCACCGATGCCTAGGCGAGGCACCATGCGATGGAGGCGGTAGTGCTCCACACAGCCGTTACCCCAACGTCCGTCACGAGCACGGAAGTCGTAACGTGCCTTGCGCGGTGGGCGGTAGCCCGATGCGAGGCAGTAGTCGCACGTGGGGAGCGTGCTGACCTGGACGATATGGCCTGGCTTGAGGCGTTTGGGTTTCATACGTGCTCCTTGCGGGACCTTTTCCAAATGGAAAAGCTGAATGGGGTAAGACTGCGGGGCGGGGTCGGTGGGGGAGGGGCGTTACCGCCCCGCCTCCATAGCGGCCGATAGGGTCGCATCGAGAGCCTTCAACGTGGCAACGTCGGGCTTCGGCGTGGTATCGAGAGCAGCGACCGTGGCTTGGGCGACGGCGCCTAACTCGGGGCGTTTCTTCTGCTGGGACACGTGCATCTGGTACAAGCCCTTGCGGAGCAGGCCATTGTGTAGCTTGTTCCGGAGCTTGCCTTCCTCACGTGCCTCATCAGAGGTGTACTTGGTCCGCGTTGCACCACCCGGTGCATCGGGGTCCTTAGCGAGGTCCCACCCGATCTTGTCGGCGAGGAGTTCCCGCGCGAGCTTGGTCGCCACAACACCGTGTTCGGTGCAGTACGTGGCGAGCTTTGCCTTCATGGCTTCCGACATGCGGATCACCACATAGGGCAGACGCTCGGGCGTCGCGTCGTCGCCTTCCGTCTCGACGGGGGGCGTGGTTGAGGTGGACATGGCGTCCTCCTATTTGTGGATAGCCTGCGTCTCACGCATGGCATTGGGGGGATGATGGGTGAGCCATCAGTCCCCCCACGGCCTGCCTATGAGTACACGCGAGAGAGGATCTCGATGCGTAGGTTCTCGAGTCTGGTTTGGGCTCGAGTGTAGTCGGTCGCGGCCTCCTCGTCCGATTCAAGGGCGTATCGAGTGAAGGCCTGGTAGCGCATGACCACGCTCATCTCGAACATGGCCAACAGCTCTCTAGTGGTGTTGTCGTTCATGGGCGAGGCGGGGCCTTTCGCGGGGTGTTGGGGTATGGCGTGGGTGGCGTGCGTTCGGCCTCCTCGCGGATGGGGCGGGGTACGGTGGTCGGGCGGTAGCGGAGGGCCCGACGTGTGGCGCGGTTCATGGTGGACATGGAGTCTCCTTCGTAACGTAATCTCATACAATCCCACCCTCTAATACTTACCTTATTTACTATGTTACCTATTTGTTACATTTCTCATTCTAATTTTCTAGAGGTATGGGATTGTATGAGTCATGGTAACATAGCAGGCTGGGTGGTGCCAGCGCCCGGCTCCGCACACGACACGTGCTAGCGGGCGCGGATGAGGCCCCCTAGCCGATGTAGCGGTACTCGATGTGCACCGCGTAGTAGCCTTCGGGGCGCAGGAACTCGATGCGTCCGCGCCAGCGCAGGGCCGGGCGGTCCGGGTCACGGAGCTCCCAAAGGGCCTTCGCGGCCCCGCAGGCCTCACGCAACGTGTCGCGGCCTTGGACCCCGTGTCGGGTCCAGGTGGTGGGTTCGGGCATCATGCCCTCCTCAGGCGCAGGTAGCGCCATGTCCTGGTCTCACGTGCGTCGGGGTGCAGCCACCTCGCGGCCTCGGGGGGAGTGGCCCTCGCATGGAGGGCGCGGTGAGGATACGGGAGGTGCGGAGACCCATCAGGCCAGTGGTGAGGCCAGGGCATGGCGCGGCCGGAGCCGCGCGGGCGAGGCTACGAGGCGGGCGCGTCGTCCCAGTCGCCCTCTTCCAGGTGGATCGTGATCACGTCGCCGGCGGGCGTGCGGACGTAGACGCACTCGCACCCGTCGGCAGGGTCTACCCAAGCCAGGGTGACGGGCGCAGGCTGAGGGTCAGCGTGCGCGGGCGAGGCCAGGGCCGCGAGGCCCAGGGCCAGCGCTATGAGCGAGCGTCGCATGGTGCGACCTCCTATGTGGTGGGGTACGCGTAGTCGAATGCGTCGTCTATGACGGCGCCTAGTCGCGGGTGCTCGAACACGTAGGCGCGATACGCCTCCACGTACCAGACCTTGGCGTGCGCCCATAGTGCGGCGCGTATGATGTGTCGCATGTGCGACCTCCTATGTGGTCGCGTGCGTAGTGCACGCACGTGGGGGACACACGCTAGGCGTGTGCACCCACGTGGGGGCGCTAGGCTACCATTTGTGCGTGCATTTGACTAGGGGGTGGTGGCACGTGGGGTCGGGCGCCATGTGCGTGCGTGCGTGAGGCGCGTTGGTCTCCCACGCGTTGCGTGGTGGCGCACCACGCGTAGGTTGGGCGCATCGCGTGCACCCAACGCGTGCGTGCATGTCGCACGCGTTGGCGTCACTAGGCGCACGTCGCACGCGTGGTGGGCGTGGGGCGAACGCGTTGGGCGTAGCGCGTGGCACGAACGCACGTTCGCGCAACGCTAGCGTGATGGGTGCGCTAGCTAGCGCATCCACGTACGCATCACGTCGCGCATCACGTGCGATGCGTGCGCGTTGCGCGTCACAATCGCGTTGCGCTACGTCGTGCGCTAGACGCGCATCGTAGCGTGCGATCGACGCGTCGACCACGTGCGAACACGTGTCGTGCGTCGTGGTGGTGGGTGGTTCGATCACCCCCAAATAGTCGCACGTTTGCACGTGGTTGTCTACCCACTACATGTTGTGTGTGTCGCGCCCCAAACGCCCCCATACCTACTACATGTTGTGTGTGCGCCCCATATGAACATGCGCCCATGCGCCTACCCACAAGCGTTACCCCACGTGCAGCCGAAAGAAGGAACGGTGACCTATAGTTACCGGCACAGTAACTATTGGCGCGTACTGGACTCCACCCCCGCGATGTGCTATAATGAGTCAAATGCCACAGGCAGCCCCACATACTCCAGCACTAGCGACACATTGTCGTCTGTGCGCGTCCGGCTTTACCGCTCCACCCGCGGGCGCGTCCCCAGCCGTACGCTTCTATACTCCTAAGGGTGTGCTGTGTGTGCTGTGCTTCCGCCTACTTTATGTTCCAATCGCCTCCAAACCAACAGACACTACTGCCAGCTGAAGACTGCGTCGAAGCGCTGGTCGTTGCCGGTGGTAACGTGGCGCTTGCGGCGGAACGTCTGTTCGGTAACCAACCCAACGCTACGGCGTATCTCATGGCCTCCATCGCGCAAGACCCGATGGCGTCCGAGAACCTCAACAACCAACTCCGTACGTTGACCACGCTCAAGACGTTCGACGTCCTCAACCAGATCACACTCATGCTCCCGACGGTTATGACCGACATGGAGCCAGCTGAGTTCGGTCGGCTGTTTGGGGACGTGCTCAAGCATCTCTCCACGCTCACTACTCAGTCCACACGCCAGAACGATCCCGCGGATGCGCTCCAACGGCTCATGAACACGCTACCCCCAACAGCGCGCCGTGCGCTCGTGACGCTCATTTCAGAGCCCGAGGACGAAGGCGCTACGCTCGCTAGACTTTCGGGTGGCTACCCCGAAGGGGATGAGGCTGAAGTCGCGTGACTCTCACCACCGACCCAGCCTCCACCCCCCTATCGCCAGCCCAGCTCGAGGCCGCCAAGATTCTGGCAGCACACCTGGGCACGAAGATCCGCGCACTACCGCAATCCTCACTCGAAGACGCCCCAACGGGCCGCACACACCCGCGGTTCAGCCCAGAAGACCTCATAGACTTCGCACACTCCAGTTTCTACGTGCCAGAGACTGGACGCCCTATCAGACTGGAACCCGTCCAACAAACTATTTTGCGCTGCGCATTCGCCCCCGACTTCGCAGCACGCTTCGGCGTTGAGGGCGGGTTCCAGAACTTCATCTACTCCACCGTGAAGAAGTCTGGCAAGACTACGATCGCCTCCATGATCGCACGGTGGATAGCCGAACGTTGGGGTAGCGCGAACGAGATCTACATGGTCGCCAATGACCTCGACCAATCTCGCGGGTTACTCTACGACAAGTGCTTGAAGTCACTCCAGCTAGACCCGCGCTATGATCGGTTCAAGGACGAAATCCCAGGCTATTGGGATATCATACGGCGTGACGCTACACACATTCCATCCGGGTCCGTTATTCGTCCCTTAAGCGGAGACTATAAGGGCCAAGCCGGTATGAACCCCACAGCTACATTCTGGTCGGAGCTTTGGGGGTACACTCTCGAGGGGTCGCAGCGTTTGTGGGATGAGCTCACTCCCGTACCAACGCGCCCACGGTCCATACGTTGGGTAGAGACCTATGCTGGGTTTGAGGGCGAAAGCCTTCTACTGATAGATCAGTACGAACTAGGAACCCAGCCTGAGCGAGGCGCTCGCCAGCTCACTCGGCAGGACGTACCGGACTGGCCAGGACCAGAGACAGACGCCCTACCTCTGTATGTGAATACGCGTGCGCGCCAGTTCACATATTGGGATACGGGCGAAGCAGCACGTAGAATGCCCTGGCAAGTACCCTCCTACTACCAGAGCCAAGCTACGACGCTGCGACCTGAAGCGTTCGACCGTCTCCACAACAACAACTGGGTATCCAGTGTATCCTCCTTTTTGCCAACAGAATGGTGGGATCATTGTAGGGCCACCTTGGATGATGCGCCCGCGTCACTCGAGGAATTAGACCCCGATACTCCTGTTGTGGTGGCGGCCGACGCCTCAGTGTCTGGGGACTGTAGTGGGGCTGTGATCGTATCACGGCATCCCACCAACAAAGAGAAGATCGTCCTGCGCGCCTCCAGACTGTGGACCCCTCCTGCAGGTGGGTCTTTGAACTACTCCACTACGATAGAGCCCACCCTGCGCCAGTGGATCAGCGGGCACATACACCCGCTCAACCAGCCCTGCGCATCACATGAGTACGTTGACCAGTTGGGACCGTGCATCCCCACGCGTCGCCTGAACGTCCTGCAGTTAGCGTATGATATGTACCAGCTGCACGACATGATGACCCGGTTCCGGAACGAAGGCTTGGTGTGGACGTACTCATTCGCCCAAGGCGGTGATCGCCTAGTAGCGGACCATCTGTTGTATACCTACATTCGTGATCGTAAAATGCTCCACTTCGGGGACCACGACGTGCGTGACCACATCACCAACGCCGCGGCGAAGATTGCCAAAGACTCTAACACTAAGATGCGCTTGGTCAAGAAAGCCTCTGCGTCCAAGATTGACCTGGCAGTCGCCCTAAGCATGGCTACGCACGAATGCGTACGCCTGAACCTAGACTGACAACGTCCCACCTTTTCCAAATGGAAAAGCTCCCCACCCTCCATGCCAATAGACCCGTCCCAACTCTCTAACGGTTCAGTTGTAGACCACCCGACCCGGCCTAACGAAGGTGGGTTCTTTGGTGAGACGTATTCGATCACACTCGCCATGGCAGACGCTGCTGATACAACCCCGCCGTGGGGTAACACGCCTGGCCTTAGGGACCAGCACCTACGTGCGTTCTGGCCTACGGAACCGATGTTCGCGAGCGCGCTCTATTCGACGGTGGCACGCTATGCTGCCTTTGGTTGGACGTTGAAAGGGCCACCCCTCACCACTGCAGCGGTTCAGCGTCTTCTCCACAGCGCTGAATTTGGTGAGGGGTGGATTCCTTTTATCTCCAAGGTGTTGATAGACCTGTTCACCCAGGACAATGGTGCGTTTATCGAGGTGGTACGTAACGGACCCCAACCTGCTAGCCCGCCGGTTGGTCTGAATCACCTCGATAGCGCTCATTGTGTACGCACAGGCATACCAGAGACTCCCGTGATCTACTACGATCGCCGTGGTCGCGGTCATCTCATGAAGTGGTTCCAGGTGATCCCACTCGCTGAGTTCCCCAGCCCACGCCAAGAACACAATGGCATGCAGTACTGCGCGCTCACGCGGTGCCTCAAGGCGTCCCAGATCATGCGTGACATACTCGTGTACAAGCGTGAGAAGGTTTCTGGTCGGTTCGAGAAGGCGATCCACCTTGTGTCAGGCATGCCCACGCGCATGATCGAGGACGCACTCCAAAAGCATCGCCAGACTGCTGATAGCATGGGCCAAATGCGGTTCGTAATGCCCGCCATTATCGGCACGCTAGACCCGAACGCCACCGTGTCACACGCGCAGATCGACCTCGCGTCTCTCCCAGACAACTTCAACGAAGACCTGGCGATGCAGTGGTACGTTACCAACTTGGCGTTGGCGTTTGGAACGGACTATGGTGACTTCGCACCCGCCCCCGGGCGTGGGATCGGCTCTGGCACTGAAGCCAAGACCTCCCACGTCAAGAGTCGAGGCAAGGGTGCTGCAGCGTTCATGGGGATTCTGGGTCAGGTCTTCAACTTCCGGGGCGTCATGCCGTCCTCCGTTCGGTTCGAGTTCGGGGAGCAAGACCTGGCCCAGAAGTTCGACGAAGTAGCCGTGTCTAAAGAGCGCGCTGTGTGGTTGGATTTGCTCATCAAAAGTGGGACGATCACTACTGAGGTCGCACGACAGATCCTGGTTGACTCAGGTGACTTGGACCCGCGCTACCTCGAAATGATGCAGGAACACGACGCTACTGGTGAGGTTGAGTTGGTAGCTTCTCTGCCACCCCCGCCCATCACCGTCGTCGCACCTGGCGAACCCGGCCCCAAAGGGCCGGCTGGGCCGAAGACACAACCCAACGATAACCTAGAAAAAGCTCCTCCTACAGAATCCACCAAACGCCCGGCTGTAACGGTGTAATGTCGGTTCGAGTTAGGTTCTCCGCTATTCGTGCGAACAGCCGGATCATCCACGGGCCTGAGACGTACGCAGCACTCCATGAATACACGCAGACCTACTGCGCTAACATCATCATGGAACTCATATACCCTCCACCACCTGACAAACCAGCTTCGCCAGGCCACCCTGCGTACCAACGCACGTACAAACTGCTTAGGAGCTGGCGGTTGCGCGATGTGTCTAGTGGCGTAGGTATCCAATGGCAGATCAACAACCCCGCCCAGGATCGTTGGGGGCGCTACTACTCGGGTTATGTACACGGGCCTAGCGGCCAAGCTGGGTTCCACGCAGCGTGGGGTTGGCCCAACATTCGTGATAAAGTAGACCGGCCAGAGTTCAAACAAGGAGCTCAGCTCGTTATATCGGAGGTGTCTAAATAATGCCTTACACCGCGGCTAATGCTCCTGCCCACGTCAAGAAGCTACCGCCCACTAAACAACGCCAATGGTTGCACATCTTCAACGGCTGTGCGGCGGATGGGCATCCCGAAGAGAAGTGCTTCAAGATGGCAAACGGGGTGGCGGCTAAGGATTTCGACCCCTCTACCATGACGCTCGAGGACGCTGAACTATTGTTCGAGGCGAAGGAGTATGACAACGGAGACTATGGCACGGACGGCGTGGGGCTGGTACAACTCACTAAGGATGTTGCCGACTACCGTCCGAACGGATTTGGCGACGCTGCGAGTTGCGCCACTTGTCATTGGTACGTCGGTGAGAGTACATGCGCTCTGGTGGAAGGGCCGGTTAGTAGCTCGGGTGTGTCTAGTCTATGGCGTGCCAAAGCAACGGCTGATTCCTCGAGTGGTACTGTCACGGTCTTAGCGGAACGAGATTTTGCGGAACCGGATGAACCTGTTACTGAACCGCCCATAGCTGCTAGCACAACGGGGCGATCGGGGTTGTTGGACGGTTTGCGGTCGTTCGTAACGAAAATCGGCATGCCGGGCTCCGCCCCCACACCCGTGCAGGCGGGTCCGGTCGGCGAAGCCGTAGGCAAGTCACACGCGCTCACGATGGTTCGTCAGAAAGACGGGCGCCTACGGTTCTACACCGTGTGGTCTAACAATTTCATGGATAGGGAGGGAGAGATTTTCACCAAGGCCGCGCACAAGGAATTCGTGGATTGGGCTTCTGAGAATAGCCAGTATCCCGAGTTGTGGCTGTGGCACACCATGGGTTCCAAGTTCGGCCAGGTGGACTGGCTCGACCTGACAGAAGATGGCTTCGTCCACGCCAGCGGCCTCATCGACGCTGGAAAAGAAGCGCTCGCTGAGAAAGCTGCACGGGAGGACGCTGGCGTATCGCATGGATTCTTTGGGCTCCAGAGAGAGAACCTGATTGAATGGTACCGCTCGTACGAGATATCGGTTCTACCGGTGACGAACGCTGCCGTCTGGACAACGAGCTTCAATCTTTTGAACGCAGGAAAGGCGAACGAGATGGGTTTCACCCCCGACAAGCGGAAGTACTTCCAGGACATGGGTATCCCGGAAGACCAGATCAAGCAGTGGGAAGCCGCTACTGAAGGTCTGGCCGAAGCTCTCAAGACGCAAGGTCTGGAGAGCAAGGCGGCCGACCTCGGTATCGAGGTAGAGCCACCGCCCACACCCGAGCAGGTCCAGGAGAACAACTTCCGGATCGAAACGACAAAGACCCTCATGAGCATCCAGGAGCTCGTTAGCACGCTGGCTGCCCAAGTCAAGTCGATCGACGAACGTACCAAGGACATCAAGAGCGGAGACGCTGTGGTGGCTGAGGCAATGGCTCCAAAGGCCGGGGCGCCTGTGTCAGCGTCCAAGTCCGACGACAACGTCGTGGCCAGTTCAGGTGCAGAGGCCGGCATTGCCAAGGACTTCTTCGAGGGTACGATCCTCGGGCCTCTCATCGGCACTCGAGGGTAAGGGGGGGACATGGGTCTGCTTCAGGAACTGGCTCGCGAACTCGCGAGCTCGCAGGTTGTCGCTGGACAGCGGCACACTGCACCATCGGGTGTGTATGGCAACACCACACCGTATTTGCATGGCGTCAACGGGTTGTGGTCATACCCGGGCCTCGAGCGGGATATCATCTCGACTCGCGTCCAGCCTGTCGGTCTGGCTGGCGCTATACCGGCTCGCCCTACCAACTCGACCGACCCGCTGTTCCCATACCTGACGGGCTTCCTCCCCGGGTCGGGCGCCAACCCCAACGGCTTGTGCGACGAGCCGCCTACGGCTGGCCCAATGAAGAACTGCTACCAAACGGCGCAGTTCGGACGCTACGCATTCAAGACTCGTGAACTCGAACTGACTACCCTTGCAAGGCAGCAGATCAACCGTTCCGAGTTCATGGACCTGCGTATCGTCAATGATCCGTTGTTGGCGCCCGGCGTCAACTCCAACGGCATCATCGTTCCCAGCATTCCAGGTGGTGCACAGAACCTCGCACGCGAGGCGCTCATGCGATTCGTGGAACTGGGTGTGTCATTCCAGAACAAGCTCATGAAGCAGGTGTTCACTGGGGACCCCGCCAACAACACTGGTGGCGGTGGTTACCGTGAGTTCCCCGGGTTGGACCTGCTCATCGGCACCAACAAGAAGGACGCGATCACAGGCCAGTCGTGCCCGTCGCTGAACTCGTTGGTCCTGGACTATGGCCACAAACGCGTTGGTGACACAACGACAGGCGCTGATATCGTTCGCACGATCGTCTACATGATTCGCATCTTGAGGTCGAACGCCGAAAAGATGGGCCTCATGCCGGCATCGTGGTCGATCGCCATGCGCGAGAACCTGTTCTACGAACTGACCGCTGTGTGGCCTTGTTCGTACATGACGTTTGGTTGTGCCATGCGTGCCACAGACGGTACGCAGACGCTCATGATGAACGCCAACGATCAGATCACCATGCGTGACGCGATGCGGCAGGGCAAGTACCTGTTGGTCGATGGCGCTCAGTTCCCAGTCGTGTTCGACGATGCCATCGACGAGGATACACAGACGACTTCGAACAAGGTCACGGCTGGTTCGTTCGCGTCTGATATCTATTTCATCTGCAACACCTTCCTCGGTGGTATGGCCGGCATCTACTGGGAATACCTGGACTATCGTAACGGCACGATGGACGCCGTCAACGATGGTCGCATGGGCACGTTCTACTGGACCGATGGCGGTCAGTACTTCTGGCACCTCAAGCCTCCGGTCAACACATGCGTGCAGTGGCAGGCATACATCGAGCCTAGGCTAATCGTTCCTGTGCCGCACCTGTTTGGTCGGCTCCTGAACGTGCAGTACACGCCGATGCTCCACACGCGTGATCCGTTCCCGACTGATCCGTACTTCATCAACGGTGGCGTTACGTCGCGTAACACTGCACCATCGTTCTTCGCGGATTTCAAGGGGTAGCGGTGTAGGGGGTCCTTCGGGACCCCCATCACTCCTGGAGGAGGAACGCATGATTCATTTGCCTGCGCCTCGGTTGTGTCCGTGTGGTGTCGTGCATCGTGCGCCGTTGGCGCGCGATTTGGCGCGGTTGCTGCGGCCATACGAGGCGTTCTACATGGCCAACAACGGCAAGCACGCCGCGTTGGATGGGTTCGCCACTGAGGCAACACACGGTTCGCTTCACACGGCGTACTCTACAACTGGCACCAACGAAGTCACTGGCGGTTCACCTGCCTACGCACGTAAAGCCCTCACGTGGGCTGCGTCGTCAGGTGGTGCAAAAGCGTTAGCAGCCACGCTGCCAACGTGGGACGTGCCAGCCAGCACAACCGTTGCGTGGGTTGGGTTCTGGGATGCGATCACAACGGGCAACTTCAGTGGTATGATGCCCGCAGGTGGTGGTGCTCTGCTGTATTCGTCCATGCAAGTGTCCGGCGACATAACAACGAACGATATCTATTCCAAGGCACACGGCTTGGTTGGTGACAACCGCGTTGTGTTCTGGGGGACGTTGCCTACTGGTCTTTCGGTCGGTACGATCTACTTCGTGTTGACAGCTGGTCTCACGACTGATACGTTCAACGTGTCTACCACTAGCGGTGGCGCTGAAGTTGATATCACAGGTACCACCCCGTTCGTGTTCTACTCGCAGAAGTGTGTACCTGAAACTTTCGCAGGTCAGGGCACATACGCTCTGTCATCTGGGTCGGTCGATCTAGGCGCCGTCGCGTAGACACATGGCGATCGTCACACGCACGGTCGCTCCGACGCCTATCACTTCTGGGGCCAGGCGTTTGTTCACCGCGCAAGCCATGCCAGATGGCTTGCGCGGTTTCAACGTGGAGTTCACCACCGCCAATCCGAACTCGTGGTCTCAAGTAGCCGGCCAAGGACGTATTGTCCAATGGGGAGTTGATATTCGTATAGGTGGAGGCCCGTTCCAGGAATGGTTCACCACCAACAATGTCGTCTTTGGCGAGCTAGGCCCACGCGGTTCTATGCCGTCTGTGATACATGACTCTGCCACATTCGCGGAGATGCAAGCGATGCAGGCGCGTGTGTGGGTCGAAACCGAAGGGGTGACGGTTCGACTAGGCGTCACCATACGAGCGTCAAACATTTCGGGGGAAGTTGGATAGATGGCTGCCCCTACTGTCACGCAAACGGTTAAGCACGCTGTAGACACCGGTACTGGTGGTACGCTGAACGGTTTTATCACTTACTCGGCCGGGCGTTTGGCAGTTGCTGGGCTAACGAACTTTGGTGGGTCTGGCGGCCAGGAAACTGGCCTAACCATCTCGGACAACGTGCACGGTGCATACACGGTCATTGCACGACGCCATGGTGGTGCTGGTGCCAATGCCGGCATGTTCTACAAAGAGAACCTGTCGGCTGGTTCAGTCAACGTAACTTGGGCTAGTACGAGCGGTGGGGTCACGTTGTTCCTGGCTGAAGTGCAAGATGCGTTGACAGCCAGTTCGTTGATCGGGTCGAACAACAACGCATCGACTGCTCAAACTCTGCACGATTCGCTCAACGTTGACAACACTGGCAAAGTCAACGCGTTGTACATGGCGGTCATTTCCATCGACTTGGGTGGCACCGTCACAATCAACCTGAACCAAACGGGCACTGAGGGTACGTGGGCTGAATTCAACGCTGCTAGTCGCGAGACGAATGGCGCCGTCAACATGGCTGGTTCTATAGTAAACCAGTCGGTGACGACGGCACAAAGTCGAGGCCACGTATGGGGCACGATATCGGCCGACACGGCGATGGTTATTGCCGCGTTCGAAGGCACTAGTGGCACAAATCTCTCTGGCGCTATCGTAGGTAGTGTTGGTGCTAGGTCTCAATCCGCTGGTGTCAAGGCTGAAGGACAAGTAGCACAACCAACATCGGACATTAGCGTTGGTGCGTGGACTACGCAGACCGGCGCTACTACGAACTTGTTTGCAGTGGTGGATGAAGTTATAGCGGACGATGCTGACTACATTCGCTCTGAACAAGACCCGAATTCATCACCAGTCACATTGGCATTTGAATCGCTAGATGCTCCAATCAGTGGTACGCGCACACTGCGCTATCGCTATTGGAAAGATATCAGTGGTGCACAGGTGGACTTGGTCGTAGACCTGATGGAAGGCGCTAGCGTTGTGCAAACGTGGACGCACAATGACATTACCACGATTCCAACACTGGCTGAACAAACAATAACCAACGCCATCAGCGACTACTCAAACCTGCGCATACGTTTCACAGCTAACCAGGTCTAATGGCGATCAACGGACACACGGAAGTCCTCGACGGTAGCAGCAAGCTATTGTCGTGGTTGACCCCGCAGAACACTGCCTACGTGCAGTTGATCGGCTACGCTTGGAACTACTTCAAGACCGTACCGCTCTTCAATGGGTATAAGCCATACCTAAGGCATTGTTGCTTCGATAGCGCAGGCGTTCCATTTGGGTCACACAACCCAGCGATGGTGTACGCATGCTTAGTGGATGCATTGATACCGTGGATTGCGTTTTCGGGGGATGCCACTGTTACGTCACACGTCAAGTCTTGTTTGGACTACATGCTCTCCAATGGCACAACGTCCAGCGGGTGGGACTGGCCCAATGTTCCGTTCGCTACTTCAGAGTATGGCGCGGCTACGTATGCTGGTGATGGGGACCCTGAAGATGATGATACTGACGGGCTTGAGCCAGACAAAATCGGTGAATTGGGGCACGCGTATCTCAAATTTTGGCAGCTGACGGGCAACACCACCTATCGCGATGCGGCGGTTGATTGTGCAGATGCTTTGGAAAGCCATGTGCGTACAGGCAGCACTACACAATCCCCTTGGCCGTTCCGTGTGTATGGGCCTGATGGAACTGTACGGCAACAATACGGTTGCAATGCGGTGGCTGGGGTCGAGCTGTTGGATGAGCTCGTACGACTAGGAATAGGTAACACCAGCGCCTACCAGACAGCACGCGATACGGCTTGGGATTGGGTGCTTAGTTCTAATGGCCCCATGACCACTAATAAGTGGCAAGCGTACTTCGAGGATATCCATATTTCCCAGGACGAAGGTGGCAACGACAACCAACTCGTCCCGATGGAAACGTGTCGATACATCTTGAATCGCAATGACCCGGCAGACGTAGATCCGGACTATGCTACGAACGTGCCAGCGTTGTTGACGTACGTAGTCACTACGTTCAGTGCTGGTACTAGTTTCTCTGCACAACGTATCGACGAACAAGACGTGTGCTGTGGTGACCCTGGGTTGCCCAGCCATACGGCTCGGTGGGCGTCCATCAATGCTTTGTGGTACGAAAAGACCACTACGTCGTCGTTCAAGGAAGATGCGTTTCGTTCCTTCAACTTCGCCACGTATGGGCTAGACGACACTGGTGGTCGGATCAAGGCTGCGCTGGCAGTGTCGGACGACTATTGGTGGTCCGATAGTTACGGCGATCTAATCAAGCACTACATGGACGGCATAGCAGCCGTACCTGAATGGTCTCCACCAGATGAAACGCATATCGTTTCAGTGCGAACCTTGGGTGGGTTGCCTGCAGTAGTACAAGCGGCGAAGTACAACACACTAGGCGTTAGCTATACCACGTTTGAGCCTGGCATAGAGCGTGTGCGTGTAGCCTTCACGCCTACGCATGTCACGTCCAACGGTGTGTTGTTGCCAGAGCGTAGTGACCTCACGCAAGAAGGTTGGGTCTATGACTCTGGAGCTGAACTACTAAGCGTACGCCATGACACTGGTACAGCGATGGTCCTTGGGGATGGCGATAGCACAGCCATTGCTGGCCATGTTGGACCTAGGAGTCAGTGCGTTGGTGTTACCACTGGTGGTCAAGCCGTACGTCCTGTAGCTGACATAACAGATGGTAGCTGGACGAACGAGCTAGATAGCAACGTCAACCTGTACGCTTCGATCGACGAACTACCAGCGAGTGATGCTGACTATATCAAGTCTAGTGCTGACCCTGTGAACGATGTTGCGACGGTAGCATTAGGTGTTCTAAGCGCACCAGTGGCTGGCACACGCACCCTCTACTATCGCTACAAGAAAGATTATCCAGGGCATCAGATCGACTTGGTAGTGGACCTCATGGAAGGTGCGGGCGTAGTCCAAACGTGGACGCACACCGACGTGCCATACACTTGGCAAGATGCGGTCCAAACAGTCAGCGGTACTATCACTAATTGGTCAGCGTTGCGCTTGCGCTTCACTGCCAACCAGGTGAGCTAACCTCGTGGCTACGAGGATTTACCTACCAGCTTCGAGTGCAGCGCCTACGATCACGCCTGCAGTGGGGGCCGGTTGGACGGCTACCGCTCCGACAGGGTTTGTGCGCGTGCGTGGCAGCACGACAAAGACCGCGACGGCTCTT